>Ga0206128_1002572_pt1 | contig 16164 bp, 11 predicted proteins | sample Helgoland_Spring_7_FD_148601 | JGI IMG/M metagenome (GOLD analysis project Ga0206128, IMG submission 148601) | Pelagic subsurface seawater microbial communities from Kabeltonne, Helgoland, North Sea - Helgoland_Spring_Bloom_20160426_1 | ecosystem: Environmental > Aquatic > Marine > Epipelagic ... | reverse complement strand
TGTGCCAAACTTGAGGATGGTCATGACCCCGTGGGTATGGACGATGTTGCGCTCATTTTGCTCTCGGCAAAAGAAGCCAAAAATATAACCAGGAAACATGGCTTCCACCCACCAAACTTTGCCGCGCCTGGTTGCTTTACGATATCTCAGGCGTGGACAAAATGACTGCACCCCCTCGATTTGATTCATCGCCCTCGCCGCGATGTGTTCGCGCTTGGGTTTGGTGCGCACACAGTACCAAGCGTAGTGATCGGCATCGGATGACGTGACGGAATCGGAATCAAAATCGGAGTTGATATGAGTCATGCTGTCTGAATGTTTTTATTCACCGAGAAATTTCTGCAATAGGGGTAAGACAAGCTTGGCTTTGCTGGACCATCGTTGGATGATCTTGATCCGGTTTTCGTAAAATGCGCGCAGCTCTGGGTCGCTGACGGTATCGAGATCCTGCTCGAGCTCGCTCAGCTTGCGTGTGCCGCTGTCCATGTGCGGACGAACTTGTTCACGAATAAAACCCCCGACAAGTTTTTTTAATTCAATATCCGCTTCAAAATAGCCTTTGCGGTCATTGTCATATTCGACATCGCGAACAGCACCAAGGGTGCGCAACATTTTTAAGCCCTGACTTGCCGATCCCTTACTAATGTCAAGGCGCTCAACCAGGTCCGCCATGGTCAAGGGCTTGGGGGAGGCGAACAAGAGGCCGAAGATCTCACCCACAGAGGCTGGTAAACCAATGATCTTCGCGCCATCTCTAAAAAACGAGATGAGTCGCTGATCGATGGTCAACTTCTCTGTATCGGGCTGATCGCTAGGGTGCATCAAGGGCGAGAATAGCACCGTCGATTTGAAAGTTCAATTTTTTTTGAACAAAAAAACTAACACTTAGTTATAATAAGGATTTGCTGACAACCGGCCTTGTGAAGCCCTTTACAAAGCACTTGATATATACAGGCCCTGATCTGGCTGTCGTTATTGACCCTGTAGGGGAGCCATGGTGGCAAGCTGATCTTGCTGAATGCTGACAGCAGCTTTTTTCTCTGAACCTTCCGTTTCAGCGGATGCGCTGCTTGTCTGCTTCACTGAAGTATCGATGTTCACCGCAGTGCCTGCCTTAGGCTCGTATGCGTAGGAGGCAACTAACCAGCAACAGAGAATGGCGGAGCTACAAAGAATGAACATGCGGATATTGGTCATAGCGTGATTGTTAGTAGCGTGAGCCACATTTGGGTGCAAGTGGTAAAACCCCAAGTCGCTTCTTGCGCAAGATCATTTACCACTTTTATGGAGGGTCCCCGGATAGCCCCGTGTTGATGCCATATTAGAATAAAAGCTTGGATTCATAAAACATCATAGCAGACTAAACAGCTGATGGTGCTGATCAGGCGCTATTACCGGTGAATTTTTTTATAGTCATGAACATTATTGATCTACTCAAGGCCCTCAAGGAAGAAAGTGTATCGGATGTTTTTCTCTGCGAGGGGAAAACTCCCCAAGTGAGACATCATGGCAAGTTGGAAACCTTTGCTGAGCAGGCTCTGACCAAGGAGGATTTCTTGGCATTCGTTGACGAGCATCTTCCTGCGGAAACTTGGGACAACTTGGTAGAAGAGCGGGATATTGATATCGGCTTGAGCCTTTCCCCTATGGAAAGGTTTCGTTTGCACCTCGGTTTTGAGCAAGGGGCGGTATCCTTGGTCGGAAGAAAAGTGCCCTCTGGCGCGATGAACTTTGAGGAGCTTAACCTCCCGCCTATGCTTGAAACCATGTTGGAGGAAACCAGGGGTCTCATTCTGGTTACAGGTGCCACGGGTTCAGGTAAAACAACCACCATGGCAGCGATGTTGCACTACATCAATAGTCACCATCAGAAGCATATTGTTACCATTGAAGACCCAATTGAATTTATTCACCAGGAGCAAAACAGCCATATTACCCAGCGTGAAATTGGCTCTGACACCAAAGACTTTAGCTCTGCTCTGAGAGCTGTGCTCAGGCAAAGCCCCGATGTCATTTTTATTGGTGAGATGCGTGATCTTGAGACCATTAAGACGGCGATGTCCGCGGCCATTACGGGCCATCTCGTAATCTCAACCTTGCACACAGTGGATGCGGAGCGCACCCTGGAAAGAATACTCAACTATGTTTCAGAGGGTCAGCAGCATCAGTTTGCGATGGATTTATCAAACGCTCTCAAGGGTGTCGTTTCTCAGCGGCTTTTGCCGAGAAAAGATGGGCAGGGAATGATCCCCGCGGTGGAGATCCTAGTGAATACCCCGCACATATCCAAGCTGGTTGCCAATCAGGAAATTGAGGAAATCGGAGAGGCGATCAAGGCTGGCGGCTCAGAGGGCATGATTAATTTCAATCGGGTTTTGTTGGAGATGGTGGAGCAGGATGTGATCACACCGGAAACGGCTCTTGCCGGTGCAGAAAAGCGCGAGGAGATGAAGCTTCTCATGCAAGGCATGGAAACCGGTATCGACACACTGCGCACTCAGGGTGGAGGTATCGAGAAAGCGACAATATCCATGAAAAGCCTGCTTAAGTCCGCACTGCATTACAAGGCATCGGATTTGCTGCTCACCGTGGGCAACTCACCGACATTCAGGGTCAACGGAGAATTGATTGCCACCAATATTAACCCACTCAATGCTGCTGATACCAGAAACCTTCTCTTGAGTATTCTCAACCGCCGACAGCGGACAGATTTTGAGCGGAATAAGGAAGTCGATTTTGCCATGAGTATTACGTTGACCGATGATGAGGGAGATCAAAAATACAACCGGTTCCGAGTTAACGGATTCTATCAAAAAGGTACTGTTTCCTGTGCCATCCGCTTGATCAACCAGTTCATCCCGAGTCCTGCTGAGCTTCATATGCCGGAAACCATTCTGGACATGGCTACTAAGCATCATGGCCTGGTCCTTATTACCGGTGCTACGGGGCAAGGAAAGTCGACCACGCTCGCTTGTTTGATTGACCATATCAATAAGACTCGCTCATGCCATGTGATTACCATCGAAGATCCGATCGAATATGTTCACCAAAATAAGAGGGCTATCATTGAGCAGCGCGAACTATATGCTGATACAATGAGTTACCAGAATGCCCTCAAATATATTCTGCGGCAGGATCCTGATGTCATCCTTGTCGGTGAGATGCGTGATCCCGAGACCATTGCCGCGGCACTCACCGCAGCTGAGACTGGGCACCTCGTCTTTGCCACCCTTCATACCAATGATGCAGTGCAAACAATTGATCGTGTTATTGATGCGTTTCCCGCGGATCAGCAGAACCAGGTCAGGTCTCAGTTTTCCTCCTGTCTGTTAGGTATCGTTGCTCAGAGGCTTTTGCCGAGAAAAAATGAAGATGGCAGGATTGCCGCATTCGAGGTGCTCAAAGGAAGCGCAGCGATCAGAGCAAATATTAGGGACAACAAATGCCAACAAATCAAAGCTTCCATGGAGACCTCTCAGCAAGACGGCATGATCACGATGGATAAAGCTCTCAATGATCTCTATGAGCAGGAACTTATTAGTGCCCAGACAGTGAGAGAATTTGCAGCCGATAACAAGACCCTTTGAGTGGAATCACTGACGCGCAACCACACTGGGAGCACTGGTGGTGCCGTAGCGGTCAACGGCGCTTACCGCGATCGCCTCGGGATTGCCTGTAAGAGTTAGGCTACTTGCCGAAGCGGGAAGGACCTTGACGGTGAACCAGTATTTACCGTAGCGCGCCTGAACGGCATACTTGGAGGCGCCTCTCACCGACGACCACTTGGCCTGAGCTCCTTTTCGTGATCCGGAGGCCTTCAGGCTGGGGCTGAGGGGTTGCGCTTTGCTGAGCCACGGCATCGGTGGCACCAGTGCTGCACTTGAGTAGGTGTTTTTCTCCAGTAAGGTGGAAATACCACCTCGGTTCTGGCGCAAAGACTTCATACTCCAGTGGACGTGGCCGGCGTAGTTGTTGCCAGTGGAACGGGAGAGATTGACCTGGTTGACGATCTCACTGGCGGGACGCCCGGGGTCCTCGGTGCTTTTGATGCGGGCGGTGGCGATTCCCGGCCACACGGGGCGGCTTCCTTGTGCTCGCCACCAGCTCAGCAGGCGGGTGTAGCTTTGTGGACCTTGAATGCGCCAGTAAAGTTGAGGGGAGAGGTAGTCACACCAGCCCTTTTGCAGCCATTTGCGGGAGTCTGCGGCAAGGTGCTCGTAGGCGTCAACACCAGCCGTCGTGCCGGAGGGGACCCCAGGTCTCCAGATGCCAAAAGGGCTAATGCCAACACGGACCCAAGGTTTTGCTTTTTTCACGGAGCTATACATTTCCTGCACAAAGCTATCCACGTAGCCGCGGCGCTGTGATGGACTTTTACCATCTGGAAAGTGTTGCTTGTGTTTGCCGTTTTTGGCCAAATCTGGATAAGGGTAAAAATAGTCGTCGATGTGGATGCCGTCGACATCGTAGCGGCGTGTCACGTCAAGGATCACAGAGAGCGCGCGCTGCCTGGTGAAACTGCTGGCAGGATTCATCCATCGGTAGGTTTTGAAATTGCAGATATGTGACGGGTGCGTGCGGCAGACGTGATTGCTGGCAGTGGGCATGGTAGAGTTCGGCAAGGCGCGGAACGGATTGAACCATGCGTGAACCTCAATACCCCGCGCGTGTGCCTCGGCGATGCAGAAGGCGAGGGGATCATAGCCGGGGGATCGCCCCATCGTGCCTGTCAGCCAAGAGCTCCAAGGCTCGATGCTCGACTTATAGAGTGCATCGCCATTGGGCCGCACCTGAAAGATGATCGCGTTGAGATTGATTTTTGCCATCTGGTCGAGCATGGCGCGCAGCTCGCTTTGTTGGGCGCTGCGGGAGAGGCCAGTACGGCTTGGCCAGTCAATATTGAAGACACTGGCTACCCAAGCGCCGCGGAATTCACGGCTGACTATGGGGGGCTTTTCTTGGCTTGGAGTGTAGTTTTGGCACCACCCAGTTGACGGCAAAAGGCATGCAGCGACAACGACGAGCTTTAGAAACCAAGGGTGATGTAACATTGCTGGCAATATCCGCCTGCTTGCACTTATTGGCAAGGGAAAATCCTCAGATCCAAAGTTTACGAGAGACATTGAAACACCTGATGTGCAAAATACGTAAGAAATCGATACAGAGATCAACATACACGATGAGCGACCTTCAAATATCTAAGCAAGCAAGCATACACAGCACTGCCAGAAAACATCTCGTTTTGATTACGCTGATCATGGCCTTTGCGGCTTTTGCGGTGAACGCTAATCCAAAACCCAACATCGCAAAACCCAACATCGTGCTCTTTCTGATTGATGACCTCGGTTGGGCGGACCTCGGGGTGACCGGCAGCACGTTTTATGAGACCCCCAACATCGACAGGCTTGCCTCCGAGGGCGTGTTTTTCACTGATGCCTATGCCGCCAACCCCGTATGTTCACCCACACGCGCCAGTGTTCTCACTGGTAAGTATCCCAGTCGCATTGGCCTCACTAATCACAGTGGTTCGCGCGGCTCCATGGGGCCAAATCACATGCTCACTCCACCGGAAGTGGTCGGTAACATGCCGCCCGAGGAGATCACCTTGGCCGAGGCTCTCAAGAATGCTGGCTACACCACCGCCCACATCGGCAAATGGCACCTTCAAGCTCATCACATGAAGGGCCGCGAGCACTACCCTGAGGCCAATGGCTTTGATCTCAACATCGCCGGCCACAAGATGGGCCAGCCAGGTGATTATTATTTTCCTTACACCAGTAAACAACATCCCAGCACCAACGTGCCGGACATGGAGGATGGCAAAGAGGGCGATTACCTCACGGACGCGCTTACTGACAAAGCGATCAAGTTTATCGAAGATCAGGGAGGGCAGGGAGAGAAACCTTTTTTTCTCAACATGTGGTACTACACCGTGCACACCCCGATCATCCCGGATAAATCCAAGCTGAAAAAATACAACGAGAAGGCCAAGGCCATGGGCTTGGTGGACAAGAACAAGGAGGGCATCAAAGAACACCAGAGCATCTCACGCGGGGTGCAGAGCAGTGCTGCCTACGCTTGCATGGTGGAGAGCATGGATGAAAACATTGGCCGCATCATTGCCACCTTAAAAAAACGAGGGATGTTTGAGAACACCATCATCGTGTTCCTCTCAGACAATGGCGGGCTCTCGACGGGCTCCGGGCCGAACTCGCCCACCTCCAGCTTGCCGCTGCGTGCTGGCAAGGCATGGGTCTATGAGGGGGGTATCCGCTCACCACTCATCATCAGCTATCCTGCAGGAGTGAAGCCGGGTCTCAAGCTCAGTGAGCCTGCTGTGAGCACCGATATTTATCCAACCTTACTGGAGTTAGCCGGACTGCCTTTGAACCCCAAGCAGCATGTCGATGGGCTCAGTCTAAAACCTTTGTTAGATGGTGGTAAAGTATCCCTTGATCGGGAGGCAATTTACTTTCACTACCCACATTACCATCACATCAATACCATGGGGCCCGCCGGTGCCGTGCGTGCTGGTGACTACAAACTCATCGAGGTTTATGAAACAGGCAAAGTAGAGCTCTACAACCTGCGTGAGGACATCGGTGAGAGCAAAGATCTTGCTCAGCAAAAACCGCAGCTTACCGCCAAGCTGACAAAAATGCTGCACCACTGGCGCAAGCAATCAGGTGCCTTGATGACCACGCCTAACCCTGAGTATGTTAAAGCAAAGGATTGGCGTAATAAGCACTAGAATAAGGTCAAGATCAGCTGCTTTGGTGGCAATCATTTTGTGTAAAAATAGAGTCATTTCGTGCATTTCTATATCGCTTGCAGTGTGGCATAGTTTGCCGCCCATTTACACTGAATCACCATGTTACCTACCTACTTCCCCCGACTCTTAAGATTGATTGCACTGCTCAGCTTGATGAGCTGCACCGCCTTTGCCTCCAATGACACTGAGCTAAACAACCTGCGCTGCGAGTACCACAACAATCCACTCGGTATTGATATCACCAGTCCACGCCTGAGCTGGATCACTCAGAGCGAGAAGCGCGGCTGGAAGCAAAGCGCCTACCAGATCCTCGTTGCCTCCAGCCAGGAGAACCTCGACCAAGATCGTGGAGACCTCTGGGATAGCGGCAAGACCCAGGCGGGGCAGTCCATCCAGATTCCCTACGCGGGTAAGCCACTCCTGTCTCATGGCCAATGTTTCTGGAAGGTCAAGGTCTGGGATCAAAACGGAGCCGCCTCACCGTGGAGCCAGACCGCCACCTGGTCGATGGGTCTGCTCAATGAAGCAGATTGGCAGGCGCAGTGGATTGGTCATGACAAGGCTGTTAAGATCACCCCTAATCGTGATGCCGAGCTCGCTGGCAAGGGACACAAAATCACCATCACCAAAGCCCTCTATGGCCTCAAGGGAGATCCCAAAAAACAAATCGACATCAAAGAAAAACTGCAAGCCCACGTTGATGCCGGCAACTTGAGTTTGAAAGTCACCAATGAGTTCGCAGGTAAAGACCCAGCCCGCGAAGAGAAAAAAGTGCTCGAGGCTCAATGGCTGGTCGAAGATTGGAAATCAGGCATTGTAGTCAACGAGAATGAAATCTGTGACCTCACCATTGGCCGCCCGAAACAGTACTTGCCTGCTCCGTACTTAAGAAAAGAATTCACAGTCGCCACCGGAGTGAAGCGAGCGATCGTTTACGCCACCGCCCAAGGGGTTTATGAGCTCAGCCTCAACGGCCAGCGCGTTAGCAACGACGTCTTCATGCCCGGCTGGACGGACTATAAACAACGCATCTACTACACAGCCTATGACGTCACCGACCTGCTCAAAGAAGGTCCCAATGCTATCGGCGCGATTCTGGGCGACGGCTGGTTCCGAGGCAATATCAGCTGCATTGGCCAGAACAAATACGGCAACAAACTTCGCCTCAAAGCTCAGCTGCATATTGATTACCAAAACGGCCAAAGCGAAATCCTCGCGACTGATCCGAGCTGGAAGGCCTCTTACGGGCCGATCCTCGAGTCCGACATGCAGGCGGGTGAAGTCTACGATGCTCGCCTTGAAATGCCCGGTTGGAGCCAAGCTGGTTTTGACCAAAGCAGCTGGTCACCTATCGTCACAGGCGCCTCACTCAAGCCCCTTCTCCAAGCCTACCCCGGTGTCCCTGTGCGCGCCGTCAAAGAGTTGCCAGCAGTCAAAGTAAGCGAGCCAACACCCGGAACCTACGTCTTTGATCTCGGCCAGAATTTCTCAGGATGGGCACGCTTGAAGGTCAACGGCCAAGCTGGAGATGAGGTCACCATGATCTTTGCTGAGATGCTCAAGGATGATGGCACGGCTTACACCATCAACCTGCGCTCCGCTCGTGCTGTTGATACCTATGTGCTCAAAGGTGGAGGCGAAGAAGTATGGGAGCCGCGCTTCACCTTCCACGGTTTCCGCTATGTGCAAGTGACCGGCCTCAAAGAAAAACCGACCGCTGATACCATCACCGGCATCGTGCTTTACTCCGACTCTCCAGAGTCCAGCTCCTTTGAATGTTCAAACCCGATGGTGAATAAAATCCAAGAGAACATCGTCTGGGGTCAGCGTTCGAACTACCTCGAAGTCCCCACTGACTGCCCACAGCGCGATGAACGCCTCGGCTGGACCGGCGACACTCAGGTCTTTATTCGCACGGGTTGTTATAATCAGGATGTCTCCGAATTCTTCACCAAGTGGATGGTCGACCTCATGGACACCCAAAATAGGCAAGGTCTCTTTGGCAACCAAGCCCCCGTCTTTCACGGTCACGGGGCCGCTGCATGGGCCTGTGCCGGCATCATCTGCCCGTGGACCATTTACAAAGTCTACGGCGACACCCGCATGATTGAAACTCATTACGACGCCATGGTCCGCTACATGGACGCCTGTGGCAAAGACGGACTCGGAGGTAGAAAAGTGCACACCTGGGGTGACTGGCTCGCTCCTGGCGGCCGTCCACCGACAGAATTCATCTCAGCCGCTTACCATGCCTATACCACCAGCCTGATGGCGGAAATGGCGGTTGCACTCGGCAAGATAGACGATGCCACCAAATACAACAAACAGTTCCAAGACATCCGTGCCCACTTCCAGAAGACCTTTGTCAAAGCCGATGGTAAGATTGGGCGTGAGCTCCAGACCGCCTACTGCATGGCGCTTTCCTTTGACCTGCTTACCGCGGCCCAGCGCAAGCAAGCTGAGGCACACCTCATCGAGCGCATCAAAGCCGATAACTACCACCTCACCTCTGGATTCCTCGGCATTCCGATCCTGCTACCTACTCTCACCGACATGGGGCGCAGTGATATTGCCTACCGTATGATTCAGAACACCACCTACCCTTCCTGGGGCTACTCCATTGAGCAGGGTGCCACCACCATCTGGGAACGCTGGAACAGCTACAGCAAGGATAGGGGCTTTGGAGATGTGAAGATGAACTCCTTTAACCACTACTCACTCGGTGCCTGTGGTGAGTGGATGTTTCGCAGCATGCTCGGCATCGAGACGGATGGTGCCGGCTTTAAAAAAATCACCATGAAACCCGAGCTCGGCGAGGGCATCACCTGGGCCAAAGGGCATTATGACTCCATCCAAGGACGCATTGGCAGTGACTGGAAAATCGAAAACAAAACCTTCCACTGGAACATCACCGTGCCAGCGAACACAACAGCAACCGTGTATGTTCCCACCAAGGATGCGGCTGCAGTCACAGAATCTGGAAAACCCGCCAATAAAGCCGACGGCCTCAAGTTCCTCCGCATGGAGAAAGACCGCGCCGTCTACCAGGTTTCCGCTGGCAGCTACGGCTTCGTCTCGCCATTGCTCCCATAGAGAATGATAAAGGGTGTGACAGAGAGAGTGGCATAGCGAGGTAGGCGACTTTTTACCGTTTCTTTTTCTGAAAGACATAGATGATAATAGCCGTTAATATCTTGCCTCTGCAGATGACCAAAACCACATTCATACTCGGCTTCCTTACCGTCGCTAACTTCATTGCACTGATAGCTGGGGCTCAAGTTGCTCAAGCTGCCGCTGACAAGCCGCTCAACGTGCTCGTGCTCTACGCCGATGACTGGCGTCACGACACCCTTGGAGCTGCGGGTAATACCATCGTCAAGACCCCGCGGCTTGATGCCCTCGCTGATCAGGGAATGCGCTTCACTCAGAACTGTGTCACCACCTCCATTTGCGGAGTCAGCCGAGCCTGCCTCTACACCGGTCAGTGGATGTCACGTAACGGTTGCCAAGGATTCAATATGTTCACCACCCCTTGGGAGCAGACCTACCCGGGTAAGCTCCGTGAGAACGGCTACCACGTCGGTCATATCGGCAAGTGGCATAACGGCAAGTTTCCCAGGCAGAACTACGACTTCGGTCGCAGCTACCAAGGTAAGCATTGGTTTGAGGGCAAAGACGGTAAGCCAATCCACGTCACCCAGCGCAATGAAAATGACGCCCTCGAATTTTTGCAAACCCGCCCCGCTGACAAACCCTTCTGCCTGACCCTCGCTTTCTTTGCTACCCATGCTGAGGACCGCCACCCCGATCAATTCCTGCCGCAGCCACAGAGCATGAAGCTCTATCAGGACGTCACCATCCCCGTGGCGGCGAACGCCACCGAAGAATCATGGCAGCGACTGCCCTCATTCTTTAATGAGTAAAACGAAGGCCGTAATCGCTGGCACTGGCGCTTTGACACGCCCGAGAAATACCAGCGCATGATGAAGAACTACTACCGGCTTGCCACCGAGGTGGACAGCACCTGCGGCAAGGTACTCGATGAGCTCAAAAAACAAGGTGTGCTCGACAACACCCTCGTCATCTTCACCACCGACAACGGCTACTACCACGCCGAGCACGGCCTGGCTGACAAGTGGTATCCGCACCAGGAAAGCATCCGTGTGCCACTCATCATCCGCGACCCCCGCATGCCGGAGCAACAGCACGGCAGCACCAACAACGACTTCACCCTCAGTGTCGACCTCGCCCCCACCATCCTTTCTGCCGTCGGTTTCGCTACTCCCGAAGCCATGCAGGGCGAGGACATCGCCCCACTTTACCTGGCTGATAACAAACCCAAGTGGCGCAGCGAGTTTTTCTACGAGCACCCCTGCATCAGGGACAAAACCTTCATCCCCGAGTCCGAGGCCCTGGTACGCAAGGACTGGAAATACATCTACTGGCCTCAGCACCGGGTCGAGCAACTTTTCGACCTCAAAGCCGACCCACGCGAGGAAAACGACCTCATTCAGGTCGCCGCGCACAGCGCTGTTCTCACAGAAATGCGCCAGCGTTTCAAAGAGCTCAAGCTACTGGCGAAGTAAGTGCTCAGCAGAAAAATGGCAGCTGATGCTCACGCCAAGACGCAAAGGCGCCAAGAATTAGGACGGGACTGATAAATTGGCTGGGTCACATGTCCCCACGTGAGCACTTGGTTCAAACTCCCCATCTATGCATCATGCTTTGCGGCTTGGCGCCTTGGCGTGAGTCCCTATCAGGCATGGTGAATGCATCGTGCTGGCCTCATGCCGGACAGAGCTCCGCTCTCAAAGAAATGCGCCAGGCCTGGGCAGTTAACGCTGCTGGCATGTGTCGCGTAGCGACAGCTTATGTTAGCCGTGGGTTTCAACCCACGGTAGGTGTGGAAAAAGGTTTTCGTCGCGTAGCGACCGTTCATGTGGGCTGCCATAAGCCGGACCGCTGGGGCAGCGGTTCCTGCCTTCTTTTTCGAAGTTGATATCGAGCTTGGGTCATCGTGCAGAGAGCTGCACGCTCAGCGATTCAAAACCGACCTCTCGGGTGTAGGCGTCTTCACGCTCAACATTGGGAACCGCATCCGTGATCTCCACCGAGCCCACTTTTTCGCTGAGCGCTTTGAGGAGACTGCGCACGATGAGGCGCGCATGCGGAGCACCCAGGCAGAGGTGCTTGCCAAAGCCAAAGGAGAGATGCGGATTGGGCTTGCGATCGAGTTGAATATCGCTGGGGATTTTGAAGACCTCAGGGTCCATGTTGGCGGCGGCCCAGCCTAGCCCGATGCGATCATTGGCCTCTAATGGGGTGCCATGGACATCCGTGCTTACGGGGCAGACGCGGCCAATCTGGGTGAGCGGCATGAAAACGCGGAAGAATTCTTCACTCGCGTGAATCACGCGCTTGGGGTCCTCTCGCAGAAATGTGAGGGCCTCAGGGTGATCGGCGAAGTAGGCGAGGATGGAGGTGACACTGTGGATGATGGTGTCGCGACCACCGGCAAAGGTCAGATTGCCAAAACCCAGCATTTCGTCGCGGGTCAGCTTACGGCCCTGGAACTCGGCTTTGACGAGCGCGCCAAAGAAGTCATCCCCGGGATCATTCTCGGCGCGATCCAATTGAATATTCAAATAATCCTCGAGCACGATGCCCTTCTTGAAGTTGCCATCCTCGGCCTTAAAGACATGCACTCCCCAGCTAATCCACGTGTCAGCTTCGCTCTCGGGCACGCCGAGCAGGTAAGTCAGTGCGCGCGACTGCAGCGGTAGGGCGAACTCGCCGACACCTTCAAAAGAATCGCCGGCGATGGCTTGGTCGACCAGCTCGTCGATGAGTGCTTCTACCTTGGCAGCAAACTCGGGCTTCTTGGGCTGATCGAAGAAGGGCTGAACGATAGCTCGCCATTCGGTGTGCTCGGGTGGATTGGTCTCAATGGGCAGCTGGCGAATAGAGCGCACTACCTCTTCTGAAGGAATGGGTACGCGGAAAGGCGCGTCAGAGCTGAAGGTCTGCCAATCCTTGGCGGCCGCTCGCACGTCACCGTGCTTCAGCAGCATGGCGATGTTCTCGCCATTCACCGGACATTTCAGCACAGGGCCCTTCTCGCGGGCTTCCTCAAAGGGATCTGAAATGTTTTCCATAGTCGATGGCTGCTGGCAAAACGAATCCTTCGGTATCGGTGTATGTGACGAGGCTTTGTTTCATGTTTCTTTTTCTTTTCGAACGTCAAGCTGCACCGCCGGTGATTCAACGCGACAAACCTGGGACAGTTGATTGCTGTATCATCTCAGTGAAGCCGTTAGCGGCTAACGGTTAACGGTCAGATCCAGTGACTTGCTCTGCCGCATTATTCTTACGAGTCTTGTGTAGTCGCTCAGCAATCCAAACTTTGATCAAAGCCTGACGCGCTACTCCAACACGATCAGCTTCATGATCCAACCGTGAAACCATCCACACAGGGAAATCGACATTCACACGCTTGGCTTCATGACCTGGGCGCACGGCTTTACTCAAATCCAGATAAGGAAGAATGTCCTCCTCTCCGTCATCAAAAATCTTATCTAGTTCTTCAGCTTTCATATATTTCTATCTCCTTTGCTCTTGCTCGTCTTACAGAAATGATCCGAATTCTTTCTTCTCTCATTGTATAAAATGCGGCCCACACCTTGCCTCCAAAGCTGGCAAGCAAGGCAAACCGCTGTTCTGTCTCGCTATTCGCGGGAAAGGTGATTCTGTCTTCGTCCTCCCATAAGGCTTGGGATGAGGTGAAACTGATTCCATGCTTTGATTCATTGCTCCGGCTTTTTTCTGGATCAAACTCGAACGTCACGGTATAGAAACTATACCTTGTGTGTCAGGGTTTGCAATTCTTATTTTAGCAGGGCAGTGATTCTCAAAGAAATGCGCCAGCGTTTCAAAGAACTCAAGCTACTGTCGAAGTAAGCTCCAAGGTGGATGCCTGGTCATCTGTGAGATCTGTGTTTTACATGAATTCACTGCCCATATCATGCTTGGCGCCTTGGCGTGAGTCCCTATCAGGCATGGTGAATGCGCCGTGCTGGCCTCATGCCGGACAGAGCTCTGCTCTCAAAGAAATGCGCCAGCGTTTTCAGCAGCTTAAGGCTGAGGCAAAGTAATGCCATGGATGAGAAGCACCATGTGCGGTGGCGGTATCCAGAGCTAATAATGGCCGCCGTGGAGGTGGTGTTACGGCGGTGTGAGCACCTTTGCATTGGTCAAAATGTGTAAATTTTAAGTCATTGAGTGCATGGACTTTAGCGGCGGTATTGGGTTATGATTTCCTTTCTTGTGGAAAACATTTCAAAGAAAAAACCCACAACAAACACAACCCACAATAAACCCATGAAAACAAAAACATTCATCACTGCTGCGGTATTAGCGACCGCCATGTATGCTTCAGCAGCGATTACGATCATCGACCCCATCTCGGTTAGCAAAGAGGGCGGCGGGGTTCCTCAGAGCGGTTCTCTCTCCCAGGTGATCGATAACTCTGGACTGAGCTTTGACTTGAATACGGGTGACTTAGTTCCCAGCACTCTCCCCACGCATGACGGGGGGCTAACTTACACTAATAATGCGGTCCGCTGGTTTACGTTTGATCTCCTCGGTGCAGAAGTGCCCGATGCGTTAATCTTTGACCTTGGACAAGTGTATAGCACAGGTCTGGGCGATATCCTTTTTTGGAACTACAGCGAGCAAGCTCCAGCAGGTGATCGCGGCATCTCAGATGTCACAGCTTCATTTTCAAGTGATGGCATATCGTATTCAGGAGACACTACCGTGAATTTCACACAGGCTTCGCTCATCGACAACCCCTTTGCAGGAGAAACGGTAGGGCTTAATCAGTACGGAGATATTCGATATGTGAAATTCACAGATATCAATGGTCCAGGTGATGGATCTTTGATCGGTTTTTCCGAAATCCGTTTTACCGCTCTTCCCGAGCCATCCTCAACAGCCCTGCTTGGCCTTGGCGGAGCCGCTCTCATGCTGCGCCGTCGCCGCAAGTAAAGGCAGCAAAATATTTTCCCTGTAAAAGCATCCCCTGTATTGGGGGATGCTTTTTTTCTGAGCTCATCCGGCCAGTCCAGTCGCCACTTTCTCGGAGAATTTATCGGGGATGGTTGTTCTTTTAAACGCACGAATCTTGAACGATTCAACTGCAAGAGAGGGCTCAGTTTTTTCGTATGATGAAGACTGAGCGGTAGCACTTCAGAAACGATCAATACCAAGATGAAAAAGAGGATAGAAAATAGAATGGCAAAACTCATGAAACTCACCCTCGGTGCCTTATTGATGGCCGCTGCCAGCACCGCCGTTATGGGTCAAGTCCCGGTGGTTGAGCAGGCCAAGGGAGAACCCTTGCGCATCATGTGCCTGGGCGACTCGATTACCGTGGGTTACACCGATAACCCACACTGGAAAGAGCCGTTCAAATTTGGTTACCGCAGCCGGCTCTACACGCTGCTTAAGGGTGCCGGCTATCACTTCACCTTTGTCGGGGATTCGCCACAGCCCTGGAACAAGACGAGCGGAGACCCTACGCATGGCGGCAGCTACAAACCGGAGTTTGATCTGCGTGATCTTGGCCAGGATCATCATCAGGGCGGAGGTGGTGCTCCCATTGGCGCTCTTAAGGGATGGGTGAGCAAAAGTAATCCTGACCTCATCCTGCTCATGATTGGCATCAATGGCATTAGTAAAGACAGTCCGGCCAGGATTCGGGGCCTAGTCGAAACTATCGTCACCGATCAACCCAATGCCCACCTCATCGTGGCGCAGATCACCCCCTATGTGGATACACAGTTGGCCAAGAACAAGCTGGTCTATGATTACAACCGCTACATTCGCGACACTCTTGTTCCCGAGTTTGCAAACAAGGGACACAAGGTGAGTACCGTTGACATGTATTCCTTGTTTCTGACCGACCTCAACAACTACGAATCACCCGTGGCCCCGGGAAAACACTCCAACAACTATAACCATCCCTTCAATAAAGAGTATGACCTCATGGCGGATCGCTGGTTCGCCGCCATTGAGGCACTCGAGCTTAAGCAACCCACAAGTATTGATCAAAAATTCACACCGGAGCAAATCGGCTGGCAGTGTTTTCCACTCAAGCCGGATAGGACGCTGGAGTATAAGACGGTCACCGGTAAGGACGGAGCCCAGGTTAACCTGAAGCTACAGGTTTTTCTCCCAGAAGGATGGCAGGCATCCGATCAACGACCAGCGGCTGTCTTTTTCCACGGTGGCGGATGGCACGGCGGCGGGCCGGATCATTATTATCCCCAGAGCCGCTATGTTGCTTTGCGTGGCATGGTGGGCATCTCGGTGGAATACCGGACTATCAATCG
>Ga0206128_1002569_pt1 | contig 16174 bp, 10 predicted proteins | sample Helgoland_Spring_7_FD_148601 | JGI IMG/M metagenome (GOLD analysis project Ga0206128, IMG submission 148601) | Pelagic subsurface seawater microbial communities from Kabeltonne, Helgoland, North Sea - Helgoland_Spring_Bloom_20160426_1 | ecosystem: Environmental > Aquatic > Marine > Epipelagic ... | reverse complement strand
TAGAGGTTTCGTAATGGAGGAAGCCGGCGTCCTTGAGCTTCTGGTCGGCAAGGGAGAACATGTCCGCATTGATATCCTGATCCTCATGATGGCGGAGCTTGTCAAAAAAGGGTGTATCCTCCTCGTAGGTGAGGTTATAGGCCGAGATATGATCTGGGTTTAGCAAAATGGCTTTGTCTAGGGAGTGCTGCCAGTGTTCGATCGTTTGCCCTGGGACGGAAAACATGAGGTCGATGTTGACCTCGTCTAGCCCGGCTTGCTGGAGAATCTGCACGGCCTCCGCTGCCTCCTCTGCTGTGTGTTCGCGTCCAAGGGTCTTGAGCACAGGAGCTGCAAAAGACTGGATGCCAAGTGAGACTCGGTTGACGCCGAGTTCTTTGAATAGTTTGGCTTTGCTTACCCCGAAGGTGGCTGGATTGGCTTCAAGGGTGATATGGGTGTTCTCCAGAGGGAGGGCATCATGCAGGCCTTGGAAGAGTTCGGTGAGGTGACTGGGCGAAAGCATCGACGGCGTTCCTCCACCCAGATAGAGGGTGGTGATATCGGTAAGACGATGGTCAGCGCTTGCACGTCTGGCCTCTTCGATGACCGCCTTGATAAAAGCCTGCTGATCGGTGCCGCCTGGAGTGTGCTTATAGAAAGAGCAATACGGGCAGATCCGGTGACAGAAGGGGATGTGAATGTAGACAATCAATGGACAAAATTTTCAATCCGAGATTTGAAATTATCTAGATCGTCATGGCGGAGAAACCACCATCGACGGTGATTTCCGTGCCAGTAATAAATGAGCCAGCTTTATTAGAAGCCAGCATAAGCGTGGCGCCGGTCAGTTCATCGGCAGTGCCGAAGCGGGACATGGGAGTGTGGCGCAGAATTTCCAGCGCACGTGTCTCGTCACCTTTCTGTGATGCCTCTGCAGACGGAAAGAACCCTGGCACCAGCGTATTGACTCGAATATCATACTCGGCCCATTCGCGTGCTAGGTTTTTGGTGAGGTTATGCACCGCAGCCTTAGCAGCGGCATAGGCAAAGACACCTGATACGGGCATGGTTCCCGCCATCGATCCCATGTTGATGATGCTGCACGGCTCATGGTGGTCGACGAAGAACTGGCCGAAGATTTGGCAGGCACGGAAGACACTTTTGAAGTTCACATCCATCAAGGAAGTGAGTTCCTCCTCAGTGATTTCCAAGAAAGGAGTGGCTGATCCAAGACCGGCGCCATTGACGAGAATATCTACCTTTCCTGAACGGAGTAGTACGGCAGTAAGTAAATCATCAATCTCCTGACGTTTGCTGACATCCGCCTTGTGGAACCAAGATTTGCCTCCGAACGCATCAATAGCCGCGAGCTTGTCGATGGCGTTTTCAGGATTGCGGCCTACTAAGATGACCTCCGCGCCGGCACGTGCGAGGGCAATACCCATGGTGCCACAGAGATTACCTGTGCCGCCAATAACAACGGCAACCTGGCCAGAGAGATCGAAGAGTGTCGAGTTGGTGTCCACGGAATGAAGGGTGTTCAGTGAGCTATTAAATCTTTTTCTCGATCATTGCATTGGCCTTCAGGCGCTCTATCCAGCGGTCGTTTTTATCTTTGTTTTTACGACTGCGAACTCGAGATTCCATTCTGCCCTTCACGGCTTCAAGAGTGGGAGTAGGGCCGAGGTGTTTTTTGTCGAGTCTGACAATAGTATAGCCTCTGGTGTCTTCGAGCGGACCGAGAATTTCGCCTGTTGGTGTTTCCATCAGAATGGCAGCAAAGGCAGGGGATAGGTCCGTGCGTTTGGTTTTTCCAACCTTACCGCCATCTTGTGCGTATGAGTCTACCGAATATTCTTTGGCTAAGCCTTCAAAGGCCTCACCTTTTTTGAGACGAGCTACAATATCTTCAGCGAGCTGTAGTTGGGTTTCTGGTGTTACCAGAGCATCTGACGGGTTGGTTTTGGCGATGTAGATTTTGTGGTATTCCAGTGCGTCGCCGGTGATGTCACGCATTTTTGATTTATGTTCATTGTATTCAGCCGCGATCTCTCTGGGCATTGGCGGGGTCGCATTTTTGAACTGCTGGGAGCGCATCGCTTGCACGATGAGTTTCTTCTCTGTCTCGCGGCGGTGTTGGGCAGGTGTGACGCCAGCTTGGCGCAGCGATTTGTTGAATTCAGAGCGGTTGTTGTTATAGAGTGATCTTATCTGGCGATCGATTTCTTGGTCGATAGCGTAGGGTGGGAACTGACGGTCTCCGGTGCGAACTCTGAATTCAGAAAGGATAAGCTCACGCTCAATGAGGCTGTCGAGAATCTCATTGCGGGCATTGTTGATGAGCTCATTATACTGGGCGCCTTTACGTGGCATGGATGCATTCAGTTGCTGCCGGTATGGGGTGAGGTGATAATTCAACTCATTCTTGGTAATGACACGGCCGTTGACCTTTGCTGCAATGCCAGTCACTTCACGAGCTGAAGCATCAGTGCTGAAAAGCGTAAGGGTGACAAGAGCGACAAGGGGCGTGAGGCAGAGGTGAAATACTTTTTTGAAGGTAGTCATGGGATGGCTATGATATGAATCTATTAGATTTTTTAGATGTAGCTGTCAGATATTTGGCGGGCAGTTTGAAGAGCAAATTAGCGAGCAATATCGCTGCCTATAATTCATAGCTCAATCTGACCTGCGTCAAAGCTAAATATGAGGCTATCTGTGTTCTCGTCAACTGGAGATTGGTCGGTTGTGAGCTGTAAATTTGAGGTGATTGTTGGAGCTTAAATAGATTGCAGCATATCGAGTGCTTCTTTGATTTTCCCAGAGGGTTTCGTGGCGTCGAGGCGAGGGAACCGTTTGCCGGTGAGGAAGATATAATTGCCGTTTCTCGTCAGCATGAGTCGCTGTTCTCGGATTTCAACACTGCTGATGTTAGCCTTGGCCGCTGTAAGTTTAAGTTCTGTTGCAAGCAGGAGATTTAATACTGGCCGTGGGGCTTTGCCAAAACGATCTTGCCAGCGTGTTCGGAGGGCCTTGAGTTCTTTAAGGGAGATCAGCTCGGCTAGCTCCTTGTAGGCTGATATGCGCAGCCTAGCCTCGGGCATATAGTTCGCAGGCAGATACGCTCTGAGAGTTTCCTTGGTGTCGCCACCATGATCTAAGTCGAGCTCGTTGAAGGAGAGGAAGTCAGCACGCAATGTTACGTCTACACGGGTGGACGATCTGCCGGTGCTGAGCTGGTCAATGGATTGGCGCAGCAGCTGGCAATAGAGATCAAAGCCGACGGCTGCGATATGGCCTGATTGCTTGGTGCCTAATAGGTTTCCTGCTCCCCGAATTTCGAGGTCTCGCATGGCGATTTTGAAGCCAGAGCCCAGAGCAGTATACTGCTGGATGGCGTTGATGCGCTTGCGTGCATCACTATTGATCAGGTCCCGAGGTAAGAGCAATATAGCATAGGCTTGGCCTCCTGCGCGTCCCACGCGACCACGTAGCTGATAGAGATCTGCCAGCCCAAAGCGATCGGCACGGTCAATGATGATGGTATTGGCATTGGGGATATCGATGCCGCTTTCGATAATGGTGGTGGCTAGCAGGATATCTGCTTTTCCTTGCACAAAAGTGCGCATCACCACCTCTAGTTCGTCTTTTTCCATCTGGCCGTGGCCGACAACACAGCTCGCCTCGGGAACAATCTTGTTGAGCATGGATTTCATCTGGTCGATACTTTGCACGCGATTATGGAGGAAAAATATCTGGCCGCCTCGTTTCAGCTCTCTGCGTATCGAGTCGCGAATGATGCGTTCGTCGTAACCGTGAATGGCCGTGTTGATAGGGACTTTTCCGGGCAGGGGAGTATCAATGGAAGACATGTCCCTCGCTCCCATCAGTGAGAGGTAGAGGGTGCGGGGAATGGGGGTTGCGGAGAGGGTGAGAACATCAATGTTGGCAAACATCTCCTTAAAGCGTTCTTTGTGCTTCACGCCAAAGCGTTGTTCCTCATCAATGATGGCAATGCCCAGATCTTTGTAGGCGACGTCCTTGGAAATCAAGCGGTGAGTGCCAATGACGATATCTACGGACCCATTCTTGAGTCCTTCAAGAGTTTCTCTCACTTCACTGGCTTTTCGGAATCGGTTGAGAAGTTCGATGCGGAGTGGGTAGTCACTCATGCGCTCGCGAAATGTGCGCCAGTGTTGCTCGGCGAGCACGGTGGTGGGGACAAGGACGGCTGCTTGCTTGCCACCCATTACTGCTTTGAAAACGGCACGAATGGCCACCTCTGTTTTGCCAAAGCCAACGTCTCCACAGATCAGCCTGTCCATCGGTTTGCCCGACTCCATGTCTGCTTTGGTATCATCGATGGCGTCTCTCTGGCCTGTGGTTAGGGTGTGGTGAAACGAGTTTTCAAACTCCCACACCCAGCGTGTGTCCGGAGGGTGTGCGTAGCCGCGTGCCGTTTGTCTCTGTGCCTGTATCTGGAGCAGCTTGGCGGCGTAATCGAGGATCGATTTTTCTGCGGACTTGCGAGCCTTGCTCCAGGAGGTTGACCCTAGCTTGGTAAGCTCCGGTTCTTTGCCGCCCAGTCCCACATACTTGGATAGCAGGTGAGACTGGTCGAGCGGAACGCTCAGGGTGCTGCCGTTGTGATAGCCAATATGTATTTCCTCATGCCCTTCTTCATTGGTCTCAATGCCCGCGTATTTGCCAATGCCATACTCGGCATGAACCACGAGATCTCCCCAATTAATATCCTCAAGCGCTGTCTGGGCACGTGCTTTGCGCTGGTGGTCGAGGTGGTTGGATTTCCTGCGGCGCTGGGGTGTTTGATACCTGCCAAATAGCTCTGCGGAAGAAATGAAGGCTAGCTTTGAACTCGGTACGGTGAATCCTTGAATGAGTTCTCCAAAGAGCGGGGTGATTTCTGCAGAACTAAAAAAGTCATCGTGCACGAGCTCCTTAAAACGTTCCTTTTCCCCGACGTTGGAGAAGGTGATGAAGATGTGCCATTCCTCGGCTCTCCAGTCTGCAATTTGCTGAAAGAAACGATGGCGGCGAGTTTCATTGAGAATAAAATCACCAGCCTCAAAGGTGCCAAGTGGGCTGCCTGCACAGAGGGGAGTCAGAGAGGGGTCACCATCGTTTTTGATGATGCCATCGTAGTGATCGGGAAGGTGATCACCTGCCGCAATGAGGCGGTCGTTTTTACCAAGGTAGTCCGCGACGGAGGATGTCTTCCCGGTGTTGGAGAGCGTAATCTGAGCCTCTTTGACGCGATGTGTTGATATTTGCGAGTCGATGTCAAACTTGCGAAGCGATTCGATTTCGGTATCAAAAAATTCAATCCTCAGTGGAGCGGAGGCATGCCATGAAAAAATATCGATGATGCCGCCACGACGAGCCAGTTGGCCGTGAGCATGCACTTGGCTGACCCGTTCATAACCATTGGCGATGATCTTTTTTTCGAAAGATTCAGGATCATGATGCTCGCCGATGGCAAGCTTGAGAGCGGCGTCTTTCAGGCTAGATATGGAGGGCGCAGTATCGAGCAGGGAGTCTGGTGACAGGATGAGTAATTCTTGTTTTTTAGCGGTGGGTTCTGCGCAAAGGTGGTTCAGCACCGCTAGGCGTGCAGCAAGCGTTTCTGGGGCGGTATTGATGCTGTCGTCATCATCAGCTGGCAACTCCGGAAGAACCAAGGCCTTGATGTTCCAAAGCTCTAACTCGGCAGCAATGCGATCTCTTACTCTTGGGTTGGAATGGGTCAGCCAAATCCTGCTATTTTTACGCGCCTCATGCACGCTGTGGCAGGCCAGTGCGGTGACAAAAGAGTAGGCGGCGTCATCGACAGGTTGGAACTCAACCGGATGCTTGGTCCTCGGTTCGTGTACAAGGGATTCCAGCCGTTTCTTAAATGAAGCGGAGCTCATTGCTTCGACGATTCCCGCTATGCCCTTGGGCGGAGATGGGGGCGTCGAATCTTTGGCTGGAGTCGTTTTTGACACCGGTGAAGTGGTATACTGCTGTGTTGCCCAGAGAGCAAGAGACATGATGCGGGGTGTCACACTTATTGATATCACCAAAATAGTTGAAATGGGCACTTTCGTCGCTGAGTATTGTAGGTTACTAATGGGTCATGAGATGGGGGTTAATGAGGGTATTACAGTCTTTGCTGTGTGTCGGCATCACTGTGATACTGAGCTGCTGCTCTTCCTCGGACACGTCCTCGTCTTATAATCGATCTGGGGTAGGCTCTGATTACGGAGCTACTGCCTCGCTAAAAGGGCAACTGGTGCCTCCCACTGCGCGGAAAAGCGCGGCTACACTATATAGGGAGGTCAATGTGAAGCAGGACTTGATTCCGCGTGGCCGGCATGCCCGAAAGTATCACCGCAGCATGCAGCCGCGCTATATCACCATTCACAGCACGCAGAATTTTTCCCGTGGTGCCGATGCTCTGCGACATTCTGAGGCTCTTAAAAACGGTAAGCTTCGTGCTCGCAAGCTGCGTGGATATAACCGCATTGGCTACCTTGTCTGGCATTACACCGTCGACGAGGACCGTGCCGTGCAGCATTTACCCACTAACGAGCAGGGTGAGCACGCTGATTTTAGTGGGCCTGGTAACCGCTACTCTATCGGTATCGAAATGTGTGAAAACAAGGGCAATAGCAGGTCTGCTACCATTGAACGCACCGCCAAGCTGACGGCCTACCTGATGCAAAAACACAATATATCGCTGCGCAAGGTAGTACCTCATTATCACTGGCCACGCCGGGGAGTGAGCCAGCCTCACAAGAACTGCCCTCACTACCTTCTCGATAACGGCCATCCCGGGGGCAAGTGGCAGTGGTTTCTTGCCAAGGTGAATAAGTATTACCAAGCAATCGGTGGCTCGAACCCTCAGCCTAGTGGCCCCTCTATTAACAGCTACGGCCAAATCGTTAGCTCCTCGGCACCGCCTTCTCCTATCAAAGAAAAAGTATATGCACCTGCAAGCTCTCGCTACCATACCGTCAAAAAAGGCGATACCTTATCAGCTTTGTCACGTCGTTATGCTGTCTCAGTGTCGGCGATTCAGCGCGCTAATGGCTTGCGGAGCAGTGTCATTGTTTTAGGTAAAAAGCTGCGCATCCCTGCTTCCTGACGGTTTTCTTGAGGGGGCGAGTCCCATTTTTTTAATATGTCTGACGTCTGGTATCAATGTGATCGCTGCACCGCCTGCTGCAAATGGCCTGGCGACGTGCGGGTGGAGCACGATGAGATCGAAAAGATCGCCCGTTTCCTGGGCATGGAGACCCAGCTCTTTATTGAGAAATACACCCGTCTGCGCACCAACCGGACCGGCCTTTCTCTGATCGAAAAAGAGAACCACGAGTGCATCATGCTCGATGGCGAGTCCTGCCGGATCAATCCAGTCAAACCCGAACAATGCCGTGGCTTCCCCAATAAGTGGAATTTCCCAGGCTGGCAACAGGTGTGCCAAGCAAAGGCAGTGCCAATGGCAAAAGCCAAGGCGATGGGGCTGGTGGAGTGATCATCCGATGCAAGAAATGATGCTGACCAAATTTTATGGAACAGGCTCGATGCGTATGGCGTCGGCAATGACATAGTCTGTGGCTTCATTGGTCAATTCAACTACCAGCGTGCCGCTATTGATCAGAATCGAATCGGTAGAGTCGAACACAATTTGGAAGGGTTCACCTCCTTCTATGTGATCCTCTTCTGGTGCTATGCGTTGATTGATAGCTTTCGTTGCTAACAGAGTGGTGCCATCGTAAACTTTATAAGTTGCAATGGGAGCACGGTAAACATCACGCTCACGCCAAGTTATGGCTACAGTGTAACTACTGCCTGGAGGAATTTCATTGAAGGTCCATTTGACCGACTCCGCGTCAGCAGAGTTTGCTACCGGTGCGCTGAACGTGAAGCTCGTGTTGTATCCACTGATCAAGTAGTTTCCTTGGTATATGCGCCAACCTTCGGCAATGCTAAAACCATCATCTCCGTCATCAATCAACTGGGCAGTGGCAGGTGGTGAGTCAGCCAGCGTGAAGCTCTCGATCTCTTGGATATTCAAATTAGGCGTGTCTGCCAAATCTGCAAAACTTTCTGCTACGAAGGTTACAACTACATCTCCATCAATAAAGCTGCCGGTAAATCCATATTGATAGCTACCATCGACCAGAGTAGGCGTGCCGTTTAATACCACATCATTGACGCCATCACCACTGAGTGAGAGTTCATTATCCGGATCGAGAATCGTGGCTTCATCAATCCCATCTCCACTATCAACATAGCTTACTTCAATATATCCTTGGGCGTTGAGCACTGCCGAGTCAATGGTGCTTCCGTCCTGAGGGTTAGAAAGATCAGCGGTCGGGGCAGATACATCAGGTCCGGCTGGGTCGAGTGACTTAATACGCACGGCATCGGCAACGACATAGTCATTTGCCTCATTGGATAACTTGACTACCAAGGTGCCGGTGGAAACATTCACCGAGGCGAATACCTTCTGAAAGGGTTTGCCTTCCTCGACATAATCTGCGGTTGGCTCTACTTGCTGGTTTACTTCGGCCTCGAAGACAAGGTTTGTGCCATCATAGACCTTAAAGGGAGCATTACTTGCCCGGTAGATGTCACGCGCCTGCCATGTGATTGCCACTTCATAATCTCCTGGAAGAAGCCTTTCGAAGGTCCATGTTGCCAGTTTAGTCGGTGCACCGGGTTGGGTGTATGTGAAGTCGTTGTTGTATCCGTTGATGATACCATTTCCGGGATAAACACTCCATCCATCTGTGGCGCTAAATTCAGGATCAGCATCATCAATGATAAGAGAGGAGGGGGGAGGATCAAGGGTCACTGTAAAGCTCTCGATCTCTTCAGCATTAAAGTTAGGCACATCTACCAAGTCAGTATAACTGCTGGCCACGAAGGTGATGTCTACATTACCCTCAATGAATTCACCCGTGAAGGTGTATCGGTAAGTGGTGTCACTCACGAGTACCGCCGTGCCGTCGAGTGTTGCCGTTCCAACTCCACTGCCACTCAGTGAAAGCTCGTTACCGTCAATGCTTGAGGGGTCAATGCCACTGCCAATATCACTGAATTCAACATCTAGATATGCTCTCGCATTGAGCAATGCAGCGCTAATCTCGCTACCTTTGGCTGGGCTGATAAGGTCGGCTGTGGGGGCTGATGGTTCCAGCTGCTTGATGCGTATGGCATCGGCAATGACATAGTCATCAGCGTCATTGGTTAACTCGACAACCAGTGTGCCACTGGCAATATCCACCGAGGCGAAGATAATCTGAAAGTTTTTACCAGCTTTGACATAATCTGCGGCTGGTTCCACACCTTGGTCCACACGGGTAGAGAAGACGAAGTCATTATCATCATACACTGAGTAGGGGGCGTTGCTTGCCCGGTAAATATCGCGAGCGTGCCAGGTGACGGCTACCTCGTAGCTGCCTGGATCAAGCCCTTCAAAGGTCCAAGATGCAGTCTCTGAACCATCGCCTGACAGGGCATATGATAAGTCAGTGTTATATCCGCTTATTACTGAGTTGCCGGTATAGACATTCCAGCCAGCCGTCGTGCTGAAACTGTCATCAGCATCATCAATATATTCTGTGAAGGGTTGTCTCTCGACAGTGAAGGACTCGGCCTCAGCTTCATTGACATTGGCCAGATCAGAAATATCGGCAAAGCTGCCCGCGACAAACTCGACATTCACGTCGCCCTCGACAAAGGTACCGGTGAAACCATAGCGATACGATGACCCAGCGATGACCGGTGTGACGGAACCATCCAAAATCACGTCTCCCAGCCCGCTGCCACTGAGACCAAGCTCATCACCGTCGATGCTGTCCGGGTCAATGCCCTGACCAATGTCAGAGAAGGTGACTTCCAGATATCCCTGCAGATTGAGCAGGCGGAGGTCGGCAATTTCGTCATTGGCGGGGTCGAGTAGATCAGCGGTCGGAGGTTTCAGGTCTCCGTCCCCTCCAAGTCCCGGGATATTACCTGTCACGGAATACTGACCAATGCTGCCGTAATCGCTGAATCCTGTATCATCGGGGCTGCCACTATTGGTTCCCTCAACATGAAAGGTGTAGTTGCCTGATTCAAGCTCGGTGGTGATAGAAGCTCCATAAGAGTCTCCGGGGTCATCCTCGATGACTAATTCTCCCAGTTCGTCATAGACCTGAAGGCGGATGTTCATGTTAGTGACAAAGCCCTGATTGTCGATATCAACGCCTTCCGGCTCTGCATTCAGTGTGATCGTGCCACCACTGGTCGTGAAAGTGAACACATCCACATCCTCAGGTGTCTCGATGATACCTTCAATGTCGACAGTTTCATCAAAGGTGCCTAAAGCGAAATCAAATCCTTCGGCATCGGTATCACCATACGCATCGTCCCTGAATTCAGCAGATAGATCGTTGATGATTTGAAGATCATCCTGATTGGTATTGGTGGCACCCTCGTAAGCTCCATCACTCCAGGATACCACATTGAGACCAAACGGGGCCCCCATGATTGGGCCCCAGGTGCCATTACCTCGATGGTTTTCTGTCTGCTGGGGTTGACCCAGCAAGCCGTCGTGCTCGAGGCCGAAGGTGTGACCTACCTCGTGGGAGACGGTTTGAGCACAGCTGCTGGGAGAGAGGTTGAACGTCCAACAGGGATCATCGTTGCCGTCGTAAAATGAGTCCAAGAAGGCAACTCCGCCTGATCTGGGAAAGGCAACGGTGGTAGGGGTAACGATGGACATCATTCTTTTACCAATCGCTGCAGTATCAAATACTGCACGGTCGGTGGTCACATTGATCTTAAAGGGTCTCATGTCCTCGGCCACTTCCTCCCAGACTTCTCGTATGCGAGCTTCGTCAAATCCTGCTGGTTCTGCGTCGATGGTTTCCGGACGACCTTCCAGCGTGTTCCAGCGCGTTCCAGACACTTGCTCACCGTCAAAGTCAATGTAAACAACGGCCGCAGCACCGGGTAAACTCTCAAGCAATGGGATATTACCTGCTGGTCCAGCTGGCTCAAAAGGGGCATCACTGGTTGGTAAGCCAACGCTTTCATCCGTATCACCGCTCGAGCATATAAACTCTTGGTGCGTGATCCGCTGGATGACCAGATTACCCTCTTCGCCATTGTATTCGTAAACAATGTTTTTGCCTCCTTCTTTGAGAAGGATATTACCCAAAATACTGCCATCGGCCTTCTGAAGCCAGTGGACCCAGCCTCTGCGGCCGGTGAGTTCCATCGAGACAGACCTACGGTTAGCGGGAGAAGTCTTAGTGAAGCGAACCCGGACATCGAGCAGCAGCTCATCGCCGAAGTTGAGTTTGAGCCTGTCTCCGGCTTTTACCTCAGAGATGGATTTGTTCTCTTTTGACAGAGAATGAGTAAGACTGACTGCAGGATAGCGGCTTGCGTCCTTGTCGTTGCCATCACTGCGGTAGGCCTCATGGTTATGAGCACAGTTTGCACCATGGATGCAGGTGGCTACCTTTGTCTCGGCGGGCGCGGCATCAGCCTGCTTATCAGAGGGTGAATTGACGTAAATCAGCGCGGCTAAGAGAGAGACGGCCAGGCAACAGATTAAGGGGGCTGTTAACTTTCGCATAAAGCTTATATTTAGAGAAATCTTGTAATTAAGTCAATATTTTTGCCCAAATACCCATTATTTTTACAATTTAACCATATTGATTATCAGTAGTTTACATCTATCAATCTATACTAAGCTTCACTATGCCTCAGGTTTTTTGCAATTTTGAGCAATCGTTTATTGATCGTGCCCAAAGTGGGATCAAAGCTGGTCATGAAAGTCCCTTTTTCGCTATCCATGTGGGCATCGGTGGTGGTTAATCCGAGGAGGTGGGATGACCATAAACAGAGCGCAAACAACGCCATCTTGGTAGTCGTTGAAGATAAGGTCGTGGCCAGAAAATCTACAGCCGACGGCGGCGGCGCCCAAGATCGAGGTAACCTGCGGTGAGTAGCAGTGCACTGGAGGGCTCGAGGACGGCGGCGAGCACAAGCGTTGTACTATAGCCAGGGTCTTCAAATGAGCCCAGGGTGGGGTCACTGATATAGCTGCCGGAGTTGAGCCATCCGGACATCAGCATGAGATTCATGTCTTGGCCGTCGCTCAATTGATTATTTCGTTCAAAACGTGCTCGATTTCACGCTGTTTTTCCTCATCTTCAACCTTTAATCCATCGGGCCAGGTGACGTAAAGGGTGTCCATGGCGGCGCCTTTTTCCGTGCAGATACGGGCGTGCACGGTCGCGAGGCCGAGGCGGTCAACGCTGAGAAACAGGTCGTGGAGTAGGCCAATGCGGTCCAGTGCTTGGATGCTAATGGCCGTGCAGGTAGAGCTGATTTCATTGGAGATGTGGACTCTGGTGGGGAAGGGGATGCCGCCTTCATTGGAGTCGGTGCGCAGCAGGTTGGTTTTGGCTTTGAGGTATTGCTTGGGCTGATACTCAGCAAAGGGATCGGGGTCAGCGTTGATGGCACGGAATGTTTGCAGGACTCTCTTACGGTCACGCTCTGATGTGACTGGCTCGCGGTCCACTGTGCAGACCTGGAAGAGGTCACAGACGACACCATCTGCGCGGGTATAGACGTCTGCGCTGATGATGTTGATTTCATGGGCGGCCAGGGCGCAGCAAACTTTTTCAAGAAAGAGCGGGCGGTTCCAAGCGGTGACGAGTAGTTCGGTATTCGAGCGGTCATCGCGGTCGATCCAGCTCATGTCACACTCAAAGGCACCTTCCTCGGCAAGCTTCTCACGTTTGAGAAAGGTCTGCACGGATTTGATGTGAATGGAGATATTGCGAGGTTCGCGGAACCTGAAGTAGGGAGCTGGCATCAGCTCGAAGTGCTGCTCCATTTGTTCATGGTAAGATGCTGTGAGGATTTTTCGGCATCGCTCAAGTAGTTTCGCTTTGTTCTCTAGGAGCGTAGATTTGAAGTTTTCTTTGCCTTTTTCAAGCCACATAAGTGTAGCGTTATAGAGCTGTAGCATCAGAGTTTCCTTCCATGGTGACCATGCCTCCTCGTTAGTGCCGTTTGAGTCTGCCCAAGTGAAAAGCAATAGTGCGTCAAGGTTACGCTTGTCTTTGATGATCGTGGCGAATTCTTCGATGACGGAAATATCGCTTAGGTCACGGCTGGTGGCGAAACGCCAGAATGTGAGGTGGTTGTCCACCAGGAACATGAGCATAGTTCGGCGCCCACTGCGGATCTGGAGTCGGCGGCAGACTTTGTCCGCCAGCATGGTGGAGCCATCGATGTGCTCGCGGACGTTTTCTGCACGTCCAGAGTCATGAAGAATCAATGCCAAATATAGCGCGTATGGGTCACGGATATTGTGTAGTAATTGGCGATAGAGTTTACGACCGGGGTCCTGCTCGTCTAGTTGATCAGTAAGGCTGTCGAGCATATCGATGCAGCGCAGGGTGTGTTCGTCAGCGGTGTAGCGGTGGAAGAACTCGTGCTGTACAAGGCAGTCCATGGCGCCAAACTCGGGCAGGTAGTTGTCGAGCACCTTGGTGCGGTGCATGAGACGAAGGATGCGAGCGACTTCTCCTTTTCGCTCCAGAATGGCCCTGAATGTCTCCCGGTTTTTGGCGTTGTAACGGAATGAGCGATCGATTTCTTTTGCTGCAATGTGCAGGTATTTCCGAGCCTCAGGGCTGAGCCCGAGATTGCGTAACTGGCAATGCTGAAACAGCCGCATTAACCTGTTAGGATCTTCTTCGAGGGCGCTTTTATCTTGTAGGAATATGCGGCCGTTGCGTGAAATGAAGCCGTCAAATTTTACTGTTTTAGGTTTTTTCTTGGTGAAGGGAATGATGCCAAGGATTCCCTTGTTAGGCTGGTCTTGTGTTTCGATCTCGAAATACTCCATCAGCGAGGTGCTGTGGGTGTAGATGGCACGTGTGTGGCGGTAATAGTCCCGCATGAAGAACTCACAGCGACGGAGAATGGTTTTCTGAGGGTAGTTAAAGTTGGTGGCGACAACCCCTTGTAGTCTGAGTGTGAGGATATCTGTGCTGCGCCCACTTTCATAATGCAGCTCGTTGCGCACTCGGTGAAGGAAGTCGTAACCTTCCTTGAGTTGGCGGCAGGTGCTTTTGGTAATGATTTTAGCGCTTACGAGCTCATCGAGGCTGGTGAAACCACGTTTAACGCGAGCTACCCAGAGAATATTCTGATAGTCACGGAGGCCGCCGCAGCTTTCCTTAACGTGAGGCTCCTGGAGGAAAACGGTGTGGGAGTATTTTTTGTGGCGGCCACGAAGATCATTGCGTCGGAGATCAAAGAAGGCTTTCTGATTTTTTCTGATGCACTCCTTGTCGAATCGTTTGGTAAAGGTGTTGAAGAGTGTTTGGTTGCCAATGATCAGACGTGCGTCCATGAGGGCGGTTTTGCTGATTTGGTCTTTGCGAGCCTCGCTGATGCACTCGGCAATAGAGCGGCAGGCATGGCCAACCTTGAAGCCTGCATCCCAGAGGATGTAGAGAACTTCCTCGATGATGGTGGAGATGCTTTTGGGTATTTTATGCGATGCTCGGGGAAGCAGAAAGAGCAGGTCGAGATCGGATCCTGGGTTGAGCTGGCCGCGGCCGTAGCCACCTTGGGCCACGAGGGCGACTTCTGGGGCAGCTCCTTTTTGACGCTTGAGGGCAGCCTCAAACATGACCTCAAGCACAGCATCGAGAAGGGCTGCGCGGGCAGAGGTGATCTCGAGTCCTCCGGCGCCGCTGCGATGGCGTTCGAGGATGTTTTTTTCCTCGTTTTTGATGAAGTCCATGACCAGCGACGCGCTTTCGGCAGAGGTGACTTGCCCGCTGCTGATGGCTTTGAGCTCACTTTTGGCGGTTTGCTTGAGGTCTTGGTTGGTATCTGTGGCTTGCACGGGTGGGATGTCTGGCTGGTTGCTGATAAGAGGGATGATGAATCAGTAGCAGATAACGTGCAATTTTTTCTTAAAGTTATTAAAAGATATTTATCCAGGCAAACAGGTTCAGAGGATCCTAAGCGAGGATGTCCTTGATGAGGTGGGCGGGTTTGGTAACACCAGGAAGGGTTTGATCCAGCCCTTGGAAAGGGAAGGTGAGCTTGTTGTGTTTCATGCCCATGAGGTGAAGGATAGTGGACTGGAGGTCCTCGGTGGAGCCTGGGGTGATGACCGTGTAGCGTTTGGACTCATTGACGCTATGGGAAACGACGAAGCTTGGTTTTGCTGCTGACGAAACAGCTAGGGAGAAGTCGCCGCTGCTACCCGGGATTACAGGAGCTGTAAGGACCACGTTAAAGTAAGCGCCGCCATTGAGCAGGCTGGGGAAAGATGGCGGTGAGCTTTGGTAGTCTGGAAAAGAAACGGTGTAGGGCAGCTGTTTGTCACCATGACTGACGGTCAGTGTGGCGTAGATGTATTTACTGGCCTCATCCCGGAGCCGCAGGTGCTGTTGGGCATTTTTTGCCACAAGCCATGCACGTTGTGGTTGTGGAGATTTTGCATCGTCCCTGAGCTCGGGCAGTGCGTAGCCGGCGTCGAAGGTGATCTGGATCGACCAGTCGGGGCCCTTGTTTTCAAGGGTCATGAAGAGCTGCTCCACGGAGTGGGCGGACAGCGGGGTGATCAGTACGATGCAAAGCAGGATGGCCAACTGCACGCATGGGCGGAAGAGTTTCATCCTGGCCAGGCTGAAGGTTTACTCCACCCTGATACTCACGGAGCGGCCGTGGGCGTCAAGGCCTTCAATGCGAGCGAAGGTTTCCACGGTTGCCAGCGATTTCTGCACGGCTTTCTTGTCCATGCGAACAATGCTGGCGCGACGTTGGAACTGGTCGGCACGCAGGCCTGAGAAGGATTTTCCGGAGCCACCTGTGGGCAGTGTGTGGCTGGGGCCGGCGAGGAAATCACCGACGGCAACGGCAGCCAATGGGCCTACGTAGATGGCACCCGCGGTGCGGATTTTATCTAGCCAGGCATCTTCGTTTTCGACAACGAGTGAGAGGTGCTCGGGAGCGAAGGCGTTGCAGATATCGACGGCTTCTTGAAGGTTTTTAGTGAGCAGGCAGAAAGTGCCTTTTTTGAGCACGTCGCGGAGGTATTTCTCCCTCGAAAGGGTAGAGGCCTGCTTCTGGATTTCTTTTTCTACTTGGC
>Ga0206128_1002554_pt1 | contig 16242 bp, 16 predicted proteins | sample Helgoland_Spring_7_FD_148601 | JGI IMG/M metagenome (GOLD analysis project Ga0206128, IMG submission 148601) | Pelagic subsurface seawater microbial communities from Kabeltonne, Helgoland, North Sea - Helgoland_Spring_Bloom_20160426_1 | ecosystem: Environmental > Aquatic > Marine > Epipelagic ... | reverse complement strand
AACAAAGCAATGTTCGATTGTTTGAAATGGGTTTGGTCTTTCATCAGCAAGGTGAGAAAGCGCTGTCGTTCGACGCCATCGCGCAGCAGGAACGATTAGCACTGGTTTTGAGTGGTCAGAGATTCCCTGAAGGTTGGGCGAACACATCTGACTTGGTCGATTTCTTTGACTTAAAAGGCGACCTTGAGGCGCTTTTAGGTGAGACAGGGTTAACGTTTGAAGCGTGTGAGATCAGTGGTTTACAAGTAGGACAAAGCGCGCGGATACTCAAGGATAATGTGCCTTTAGGACAGATAGGCTTATTGGAGGCAAGCGTTGCAGCTCAATTTGATTTGAGGGCGCCGGCTTATGTCGCGGAAATCGATCTATCGCTTGCGCTGCGTCAACACGTGCCATCGGTCCAAGAGGTCTCGAAGCACCCCGGCGTTCGTCGGGATATCGCCATCTTGATTGCGCGTTCTGTTTCAGCCACGTCCGTGCGATCTGTAATCGAGATGAGTGCAGGGGATACGCTACTGCATTTAAAGTTATTTGACGTGTATATGGGTAAAGGCATTGATCCCAATCAGAAAAGCGTGGGTCTGGGCTTGACCTTCCAGCACCCTTCGCGCACTCTAACGGATGAGGAAATCAATACGGCCATGGCTGAAGTCGTGCAAGCTCTGGAGAGTCAGTTGCAGGCGCAATTAAGATAGCGCGCGGTAACGTAATCAAGGCGCGATGAAGGTAAAAAGTATGAGTGCGTTAACCAAAGCAGAAATGGCCGAACAACTGTTTGAAGAGTTGGGGCTGAACAAGCGCGAAGCGAAAGAAATTGTTGAAGCATTCTTCGAAGAAATTCGGTTATCGCTTGAATCCAACGAGCAGGTCAAAATTTCCGGGTTTGGCAACTTTGACTTGCGTGATAAGAGTTCCCGTCCGGGCCGTAACCCTAAGACGGGGCAAGATATTCCCATTTCGGCGCGTCGCGTCGTGACCTTCAAACCTGGCCAGAAGCTTAAGGCTCGAGTAGAAACCTATGCAGGACCAGACAGCGACTTCTGATCTTCCGGTCATACCAGGAAAGCGCTATTTCACGATTGGTGAAGTTAGCCTCTTGTGCGCGGTAAAGCCGCACGTCTTAAGATACTGGGAGCAAGAGTTCCCGCAACTCTCCCCCGTTAAGCGTCGAGGCAATCGCCGTTATTATCAACGTCAAGATGTGTTAATGATTCGTCAGATTAGGGCGCTGCTTTACGACGAAGGGTTCACGATAACGGGGGCGCGTCAGCGATTGTCGGGCGCTGAGCAAAAAGAAGACAAGAGCCAATCCAAACAATTGGTAAAGCAGATGATCGCTGAGTTAGAAGACCTTCTCAAAGCGATCAAGCAATAAGCAGGTTTATTTTTGCGTATTGTTCTCGATTCACCAATTGTCGTTAGAAACACGCAATCGATGCTGTTAGAATCCAAGTCCAAATCGGGGCGTAGCGCAGTCTGGTAGCGCACCACACTGGGGGTGTGGTGGTCGTAGGTTCAAATCCTGCCGTCCCGACCAATTTTAAAGTCCTATGTTGTTCAAAGCCTCTGTTTTTAAAGGCTTTTATCTCTATCCTGCTGTTATAATATCCATTTGGATTCAAGTACATCCGACGAAATTGACGGTACTTTTGACGGTACTTTTAGTTCGGATGTCCCTTTTTGACGGTATCTAAGGGTAATCTTATGGGCAAGTTGACGGCGGTTGCAGTCAGATCCTCAAGGGCTGTAGCAGGAAAGCGTAAGAAATTAACTGACGGCGGTGGCCTCTACCTCTTGGTGACTTCTAAGGGGCATCGGTATTGGCGGTATGATTATCGTTATGCTGGCGTTCGTAAGACGCTATCTCTTGGCATATACCCAGAAGTAGAACTCAAAGAGGCTCGTCTTGCGCATGCTAATGCTCGAGCTGATTTAGCTAATAACGTAGACCCTTCTCAACTAAAGCAGTTGCATAAAAGTGCAGTGCTAAGTGCCGCGGCGTCCACCTTCGAATCGGTAGCTTTGGATTGGTTTGAGAGAAAACTCGCGGACAAGTCAGATAGCTATCGTGTACGTACTCTGCGGATTCTAAAAAAAGATCTTTTTCCTTACCTCCGAAACCGGCCGATAGCAGAAATTGCCGCATCAGAGTTACTGGTCGTTCTTCGCCGTATTGAAAACCGAACGGTAGATATAGCGCATCGAGCGAAGCAAACTTGCGGTCAGATTTTTAGGTTTGCAATTGCATCGGGGTTGGCTGAGCGGGATATCTCTGCAGACTTGCATGGAGCTTTGAAAACACATAAAAAGGTCCATCGTGCAGCGCTGACCGATCCCCGTGACGTTGCTAGGCTCTTAATCGGTATAGATACTTTTCGTGGTTCTGCTGTTGTGAAGTCAGCTTTGCGGTTGTCGGCGTTATTGTTCCAGCGACCGGGTGAAATCAGAAAGATGGAATGGCGTGAAATCCGTTGGGATCTCCATCGCTGGGAAATACCGGCTGAGAAAATGAAGATGCGGCGCGAACATATAGTACCACTGAGCAGTCAAGCGCTAGCAGAATTGCAATCCCTGCAGCTTTTAACGGGTAATGCGGTTTACGTTTTTCCAAGCCCGCGGCAATTAAATCGACCTATCAGCGATAATGCAGTCAGAACAGCTCTCAGGTCGATTGGTTTGACGAATGACGAGATGTGTCCACACGGTTTTCGAGCTATGGCCAGAACATTATTGGATGAGGTTTTAAACGTTAGAGTCGATTTCATAGAGCATCAGTTAGCTCATGCGGTACGTGACGCTACAGGTCGGGCATATAATCGCACGGCGTTTCTTGAGCAGCGTGCAGAGATGATGCAGGTGTGGGCTGATTACCTTGATAAGCTAAGAGGGTGTCCTACAAATGGGGGAACATGATGGCTAGAGGTGGTGCTCGTCAAGGAGCGGGCAGGAAAAGAAGTAATACCGATTTGGATATTATTAAGTTGCACTTAGCGGTAGAGAGAATCCAGCGACTAAGAGGGAGAAATTGCAGTCGTCGTGATGCCTTGAGGCAACTAAAAGAAGAGGGCTCGATCACGAAATTACATGATGACTTGCGCGGGAGATATAATCTCGAGCGGTACCTCACGCCAAAGTACATACCGCAATTAGGAAGGGCTTGGCTTATTGATCCAAAATTAAGGGTCGGCATTATCTCCCAGCTTTCCGGTTTTAATCCAAACGATCCTTGGTAATTTTACTGCTAGTTTGAATTTTGCAACACACGGCAAAGTGTACGTGTGAGATCGTCTTCTTCTCAGTAAGGAGATTATAATGTTCAACGAAACCCAACCCAGATCACTTCTAAGATTAACTCAAGTTCTCGAACGGATACCTGTAAGTAGAAGCACATGGCTTGCAGGCGTCAAAACCGGTCGTTTCCCTAAGCCCCAGCGTATGGGCAATCGCTGCACGATGTGGCTGTCTACAGACATTGAAAGGTTGATTGATTCTTTAGTCGATTCTGCAGATGAGGTTGAAGGCCATGACTGACAATATTCAGAACTGGCAAGCTATCCGGTATTGCGACCCTTCTATAAAATCAACTGCGAGCTACTGGAGCTTGCTGATAGCTCATTTGGGTGATTCGGCCAGTGTCGTCGATCTAATCGACCGGGAGGCTGGCCATGAATAAGATTTTGGTCTCCTCGGAAGCAAGTGCATCCTTACCGAGCTTAGAGCAACAAACAGAAATAAGAAGACTCTGGGAGCTTTTGAACCTAGATAATCTTGCGGTACTGGAACTAAGAGCATTCCATTATTCGAATTCGAAGCAAACTCGCGTGGAGCACTTTAGAGTCGAGAACTACGCCTCAATAGAGGCGCTACAGGCAGCGTTTGAGGAATCCGCGCTCAGGTTTAATGCGGATGGTTATAACGTATACACGCCGCTGAATCGTCTCAAGAGTGACTTTAACGGAGGTGCCGCGAAAGATTCTGATATCCGTTGCAGGGATCTTCTGTTAATCGATATTGATCGCGTTGGTGATACCAAGCAGCCCGCGACTGATGACGAGGTCCTTAAGGCTATCGCAGTGGCTGATCGTCTGTCATCTTGGCTGACTGAAAAGGGGTGGCCCGATCCTATTCGGATGCTGTCAGGTAACGGCGTGCATGTTTACTGCCAACTAGAAGGGATTGAAAACACTGAGCAAAGCAAGCTTCTAATCAGAGATGTTTTGATCACTTTGGGGCAACAGTTCGACACGCCAGAGGTTGCAATCGATAAGAGCGTGTTTAACGCGAGTCGTATCACGAAAGTGCCTGGAACGATCATGCGTAAGGGGGAGGAGTCAGAGGGGCGGCCTTACCGGATGGCGAGGCTACTGCCATGACTAAAAAGGTTACCGAAGAAATGTTGCGTTCGATCACTTTCAAAGGTTCATCGTCAGAAGGTCAGAAGCCAGCACCGTCAAAGCTTGATCTACTCGGTTTAGATTTTGAGCAAAATCAAGCCCAAGCTCTTCGTGCTGCTCTTGCCGAGATCTCATCTGATGTTCCGCGAGGTAACGGTTCGATCGACTTGGGGACTTGTGATAACTATTGGCAAGGTACTATGTGGGCTATTAAAGGGCTTAATTTACCCGAAGGTAAAGAGATCGCGCTTGAGTGGTCCAAGCAAAGTAATAGGTTTGATTCCCAGGGTTTTGAGGACGCGTGGAATTCGTATGATCCAAAGCACACAAACCCGATAGGTATAGGTTCCGTGTTTAAGCTTGCAGATCTCCTAAAAGAAAGATCCGGAGGGCAGGGGTTCATTAATAAAATGCAGGCCTGGTCATCTACTGGCGACTCTGAATCTATGCGAAAGGCAATGCTAGAGGATAGATTTGTACTTGAAGACATCGCTATTTTCGGACAGTGGACAACTCTTTATGCCAGTCACGGAGTCGGTAAAACGCTCATAACGCTTAATCTCCTCAGGGATGCAGTTAAATCGGGAAGTTTGGATGGCCAAAAAGTTTTCTATGTGAATGCGGACGATAACTACAAAGGCTCGGTCGAGAAATTAGCAATAGCCGAAGATTTTGGTATTGAAATGCTTTTACCCAATAGGAACGGTTTTGATCCGAGCTTGTTGATAGCAGAAATGAAGAGTGCTGCGCAGAATGATGAGGCACACGGCATTGTGGTGATTTTGGATACTCTAAAAAAGTTCGTAGACCTTATGAGCAAAACAGAGGGGACTCAATTCGGTAAAACTGTAAGACAATTTATTCAAGCTGGTGGCACCACGATTGGACTGGCTCACACCAATAAACATGCTGATAGTGAAGGACGCAGCATTTATTCGGGCACCACGGACATCGCCGATGATTGCGATTGTGTGTTCATACTTGAGAAAGCAGAGGATGACAACGCGTCTGGAACTCAAATTGTGGAATTTAGGAATCAAAAGGCGCGCGGAGATGTGGCTTCAGAGAAAAGCTTTGGTTATACGAAACGACAGGGAGGTTCGTATGCAGAATTACTGGATTCTGTGACCGTCCTTGACCCAGAATTTACAGAGCAGACGAAGCAGCACGCGAAAAAGGAGAAGTTGTATTATAGGGATAAGGTAATAATAGATGCTATCAGGGAAGTCGCCGAGACCGATGTTCCCGATCTAACGACGCTAATTAAGCGAGTTAGCGAAGACTCTGGGAAAAGCATTGAGAAATGCAGAACGATAGCCACACGATATAGTGGTGAGGGACTAGATGAGTTTGTGTTTTGGAAAATTAGTAAAGGGAAAAACAACCTTAAGACTTTAGAGATGCACACCTCCTTATTCGAAGATGCCCCTCTCGAAAACCTCGAAAACCCCGAAAACCCCGAAAACCCCGAAAACCCCGAAAACCCCGAAAACCAAGAAGGTGCGTTTGTCGGTGACTAAGGTCTTAGTTTTGGGTTTTTGGGTTTTTGGGTTTTTGTGGTTTTCGGCACCCGGCACCTCTCTTTCATCAAAGGTAGATTCGAATCGATATGTTGAAGCTTGGGGTTGTGAGCCTCTGGCTGATGCAGAGATCAGTCGGGTAAGAACCCAGCCCTTCTCGCCTGATGAAGCAGTCGCTCAATCTCAGCGAGATAATGCCTCTCTTTTGTTCGCTTTTCTCTCCAGTTCACATACCTACCGTGTTTAAGCTGAGCCGCGGCGATTCGTGCTCTACCTTCGGCTGTTTTGGGCCCTGTTGAGAGCCCTCCGTGGAGTCGGCAGCGGCGCTTTCCGCTCATCTGATACTTAGCGCAAGGCCTGCCAGAACGCGTCTTAGCGCCGCAGAGAGGGTAAGCTTTAGTGGCTGCATCCATAAGGTGTTGTCTCTTTAGGACAGTGGTGTTGAAAGGAGGGCTATATGGCAATAAATTATAATAAAAACAATGACTTATATCAATAAAGCAGTGGAGAAAAAGTGCTTTTGATCGCCTGGTTTCGTTTCTCGTACCTGGCATCGCCCTAGGTGAAAACACCAAATCCTTTAAGCAGCTCTCTATCCGAGCCGTTCGTTACTATTATGGGAATCTGAGAAGACGGCCCCAGCTTTAGGGGGTTGGCTCTCCGACAAAAAGCTCCTGAGAAATTTGGGGTGAGGTCAAAAGGGACCCGGTGGTTACTTCCAGGTTTCAATTAGCTGCATGCTGTTTTTAATACTCATTATCCCTAAGGCAAGTGGAATCGATCACAACAACAATGCCGATCCCCTGCGATATGAGGTAAGCGCGTCTGCCGCATCCATGGTGGCAAATCAACCGGGCCGCGAACCAAACAAGGCCGAATCCTGTGCGGTGCTGCAAAGACGTTACACGGCCGTGAGACACGCGCTATCCGTGCGAAACGTCAACAGGTACTGGCTGAATTGAAGCTACTCGAGCGTATGGGTAAGGGGGCTGGTTTCATGTGAGGTAAGGGTGAATTGCCAGCTCTTACAGCTTCTATAGGTTTTAAAGTCTACAATTGGTAGCCCAGCTTCAGTTGCTTTTCGTCAAAATCGATAGTAAAAATTATCAAATAAACCCAGAATAAAATCAAAATAAAAATAAAAATCAAAATAAAAATCTTTGTCCTTATGTTAGTTGTTAGCGCGACGCTTGCCCACGCTGACTTTAATTTGGACATTGATGATGATGGTAAAACCACTGCGCTGACTGACGGTTTACTGGTAATTCGTCATCTTTTTGGCTTTTCAGGAGATTCATTAGTCTCAGGGGCGGTCGCAACGGATGCGAACCGTAAGTCCCCCGAGGCCATTTCAGAGTACTTGAATGCAAACGACATATTGCTTGATATAGATGGCAATGGTGAGGCGACTGCACTCACTGATGGCTTATTAGTGATACGTAGCCTTTTTGGTTTTTCCGGACCTTCACTGAGCCAAGGAGCGATTGGTAGTGACAGTTTACGAACCGACGGCGAAGGAGTTGCAACGTATTTAACGACAATAACGGATTCTGATAACGACGGCGCCAACGATGCCTTTGATGTTTTTCCCGGAGACCCAACTGAATCGGTTGATACTGATGGCGATCTTATTGGTAACAACGCCGATACGGATGATGATAACGACGGTGTACTCGATACAGCCGACGCGTTCTCTTTAATCAGCTTAGGTTCACTGACTGATACCGATGGTGATGGCAGACCAAACGACTGCGATAGTGATTGCACAACGCTGGGTATCACCCCTCGAAACCAGACGCTTGCAAAGCAGATCAGCAAAGACAACAGCTTACTGGTCAACGATAGCTACAGAGATGCTGGCTCGATCAGCAGAGGCCGACGAACCCCGCATGACTTCTTGAACACGCGGCGGCTAATCACAAAGGATGAGCGCGGAAGCAATGCGCCCAAAGAACAAGATATTGAGCTAAACAGCCTCAGTATCTAACCAAATGTTGGACGGCTCCAACGTGGGTCTCCTCCCTGCCTGTTGTTGGGATTGATTGGTGCCATCCCCCTTGTTGACCAATCGATGTGGAGTCGTTCAGCAGCTTTTTTTGGGAACCCGCCGTTCGCGGAGCACCCTGCACGCCGTAGCCAGTCCGGTATTCCGGTGAGCACTGTAACCACGGCGGGGGTTCCTAAATTTAATAGCTTGCTGGTGGCGCGATAAGAACACGGTATGACGAAATTACAACCATTGGATTGGACCTACGCAGTCGGGTTTGGCGATGCGCCCAAACAGGTACCGGCAGAGGCTAGAGATTGCCGCCAGATAACTGTGCATTGGGTTGCAGCGGGTCGGGTAACGCACACCACAAGGGAAGCTTGGGCAGATGTACGACCAATCATTGCAGATCGCATAACCGTGATTATGAAACGCGGTGAAATCTGGTGGGACAGCAATGGAAAAATCTACACCCAACCACCCCGATCAGTGACCAAAGGTGACCCAACATGACTAGCAGCGTAGTCCACCTACCCAGTAAGCTATCACCTCAACAACTGGCAGCGTTGCCGCTGTTGGCGTCAGGTATGCGGTACAGCGAAGTAGCCGAACAGATTCAATCAGCTCACGGTACCGTCAAAAATTGGTGCAGCCAGAATCCCCACTTCAAAGCTGAACTATCGAGACTGCGCCGGGCGTCATATGCCGAGAGCACGGAGCGATTGAAGGCGTTATCCATGGATTCCGTGTTAGCACTGCATACGGTTCTGACTGATGAGAAAGCATCCCATAAAGACAAAATCGCGGCGGCGAAAGCGGTGCTCGCGTACACCCATGATCGCAGCACGGTACACAAGATCGCGCCTGCCGATGCCGCCAATACCATCGCATCAATTCTACGAGGGCTAGACGATGAATAACAATGCCAGTTACTGGGGTTCACCCGAATCCACAACGGCACGCCAGCAACTACGTGAGATCGCATTCGATGTAGCAAGCCAACTTGGCCGTGATGGATATGAGGTACTTGAGCAGTTGCAGCGAGCGCAGAAGCCCCCGGTGTCACCAGCCGAGATTGAATTCGAGATGGGCTTACATAAAGCCGAGCATTTACGTGAGACAGTAGAGCAAGCAATGGATATTCTGACCGACCTTGACGATAGCCCCCACCCCCAAAGCGGACGTATGAGATACGTGACATCCAGGGGCTGAAATGTGCCCCCAGCGGACATAAATGTTCCGTATGTATCAGCCTGAGCTTCCAGTTCGGCTGAGCACATCTGCTATCAGTCTCTTTAAATACTTCTGCGACACTGCACCTCGTCCCATGATGTGCTGCAAATAGATTGGGCCAAAGAGCTGGTCAATCAGATAGTCTCTATCCTCGCCGACAGATAGTTCTCCTCTGGATACAGCTCGGTCGAAAACTTCATCGATTCGACTTAAACGATTAGCCCAGAACTCGTTTCGGGCTGACTTAATGCTGGAACCTTGTTCACCAGTTTGAGCCATGATTTGCATGATGGAACTCGCAAGTGGTGTACCTAGGAATTTGTTAACTCCTTGCATTACAACAAGTACATCTGCGGCGAGCGAGCCTTTATCCACATACGGGACTTCCTCACCGACGGTCTCCAAAAGCGCCCAGGCGATCAAGCGAGTTTTATCCCTCCATCGACGATAAAGGGTAGCCCGGTTTACCTCAGCTCTTGCCGCTACTGCTTCTAGCGTCAGTTCGGAAGCACTGCTCTCCATGAGAATATCGATTGTAGCTTGCCGAACGTTAAGCGTAACGCGGGCACTGCGTCCGCCCGGCCGGGTCTTTGGAGTAACGTCCAATCCAATGCTCATTTTGTAACTGCTCCGCTCGGTAACTAGCTTTCTTCAGTATGAATATAGACTAATAGAAAGCCTTAATGAAACAACGTGTTGCATTAAGGATAAAGTTGTATATGATGCTCCCCATCGAGTTGTCACATTCAATTTCTGCAGGAGCAGAACCATGGTACTGAATCGAGTGAGCAAAATTCTTTTAGGGCTGCTTTTCGCACTGACCGCTAGCGTGGTGCTAGCGGACAACCAACCAGCAGGGGATCTCACATTGGATAAACTGCTAAGCAAAGAGTTCAAGCCGGGTTATATGGCTCTGAATTCCGATGTTGAAATGAATTTTTTCCTTAATCGACTTGCATGGTCTATCCCGGCTGCAGACCTCAAAGAGGTTGGGAGTCGCATCCATTCGGTTGACGATTGGGTTCCAGAGATGATCAAAGCGGCTGAGTCAGCAGAAGGTGAAGGACGCCTAATGCACGCTGCTAATTACTGGAAGGCAGCAGAGTTCTACATGATCGCTGGCGATGACAAGCGCAGAGCCTATGAGCGGTTTGTCGAATTGCATGACCGGGCAATGCCGGATATATCGAAAGTACGCAAAAACGTGCCCTATGAAGGTGGTTTCCTACCCGTGGTGGAACTAGCAGCCAAAGGTACTCAAAAAGGAACGATCGTTATACATAGTGGTTACGATGGCCTTGTCGAAGAACTTATCCTGCCGTTAGGCCCGCTGATGAAAGCTGGTTACCGTGTCATTGCTTTCGAAGGACCAGGCCAAGGCGGCGTGCTCAGGGTACAAGACATCCCTATGCCCCCCGAGTGGGAGAAACCTGTTGGCGCGATACTCGACTTTTTCGATATCGATGACTGTACGCTCATTGGCATGTCCCTAGGTGGTTACTTAGCACCAAGGGCTGCTGCATTTGACTCTCGAATCAAGCGTGTTGTTGCGTGGGGTGCAATGCACGACATGTTGGCAGGGCCTCGACAAGACCCCCAATTCACGATGTTGGAGAACTTAGTCAGTGCTGGTGAGCGGGGAAAAACGAACGGGGCTTTCAGGCAAATGAGTGAGGACAATCCCAAGCTTCAGCTCTCTGGCCAGCATGGTATGCATGTTAGTGGAGGCAAAGACATCTTCGAGTTCTATCAGTGGGCCATGAAGATGACGCTTAAAGACGTCGCTCATCTCATAAAACAAGATGTGCTCATTGTCATGGGGACACAAGACCACCTAGTTCCAGCGGAACAGGCATGGATTTCAGCAAAAGCGATGACCAACGCCCGTTCAATGTCAGTTCGTATGATCACTGCAGAAGAGCAAGGGGCAGAGCACTGCCAAATCGGAAACCCTCAGCTAACCATCGAGGAGATAATAGGTTGGCTACAACGACTTGAGCGTCGTGATCAAGCATTGAAGGATCCATTGCCCTATCTGGCAACTGGATCATAACAATGGAACAGCAAAAACAAGTCCAACTTATCGATGTTCTGAACGAACAAATCGAGCAGGGAGTTAACTTCGACACTGGCAAAGTGTTGAAAGTGCCTAACGAAAGATTTGTTGATCCAGATATCGCTGAGAAGGAATGGGAAAACCTATTTCAGAATACACCTCAGGTGGTCGGGCTTTCAGCAGACCTGCCAGAGTCCGGAAGTGCATTTACTGTTGCGCATCTCGGTGCACCCATCCTGTGCACACGTGACCGCGACGGTGGATTTCATGCGTTTCTAAATGTTTGCCGTCACCGAGGACACATTCTTGTTGAGGAAAAGCGAATCAGAAAAGGTCTGATATCGTGCCCTTTTCATGCGTGGTCTTACGACTTAACCGGGCGGTTGGTCTCTATTCCAAAAGAAGAACAATTCGGAGTGATAGACAAATCTTGCCATGGGCTCATTGAGCTTGCCGCTGAAGAATTGCATGGTTTATTGATAGTGATGCCGAACCCTGACCTGGATTTCAATGCAGAAGAGTTCCTAGGCCCATTGGCAGCTGAACTCGCCCCATGGAAACTGGGTGAGGCAAAGTACGTTAGCGATGTGATCTGGGAAACGGATTGCAATTGGAAATCTGCTGTAGACACATTTGGCGAGACCTATCATTTTTCTGTCTTGCACAAAGAGACAGTCGCCAAGTCATTTTTTGGGAATCATGCTCAATATGAACGTTACGGCAATCATCACCTTATGTTCTTTGCTAACTTTGAGCTAAAGGATGTCGTTCAGGAGACAAAGGACAACTGGCGCATCGTGCGTGCAGGAATTCCGGTCTATCACTTCCATCCCAACATACAGTTAGCTTTCATACGGGGCGCAGTTGTACTCATCAGAATATACCCTTTGTGCGATGACCCTTCGCGTAGTTTGAGTTCAGTTACCTATTACTATCACAACGATCGATTGGCAGATGTCGGCCAAGAGGTTTTTCAAGCCGACGCGACAATTGAACTGGCCAGACTGTTCGGCGAAGTTATTCAGGGGGAAGACTATCCGGCTGCGGAGAGATCATTTCGAGGCATGGCTGCAAATCCGACCGGCTATTCGATTCTTGGTAGGAACGAGGGCAATGTTCAACATTTTCACGAGGTTTGGGCGCAGGCAATGAACATGCCAGCACTCGAAGAGATCAGCGGGAACTAAGGCAAAGGTCTGCGATATGGACTAAGGAGGAATGGTCGCAAAGTCCGGTCTTGGCCGAAAGCTGCCGGTATTCATCAGGAAAAGTGCGAGCAGCGTCAATGTGGCCACCTGTGTGATACCAAACATGTGCATTTTTTGACGGTACCTTTGACGGTACCTTTGACGGTACTTCCTGACGCATTAAATAATTTATATTTAAATATCAATAACTTATAGGCAATATTCGGGCGGTGCCGTCCCGACCAATTTTTCTTTTAAGCTGTCAGATGGGTGTAGCCGATGCTCGATAAGTCAACGATCGCCGCCTTGATCGAGTTTCGCCTGCAAAGTTGTCGAGATCTTAGACACGGGGATGATAATCTTGGTCGAATGCGACTGTTTTTCAAACAGGGTATCGTTGAGGCTGATTAGCGATTTTTTTGAGGTTGCAGCGTCTAGCCGCTGCAACCAGTGATGATAGAGCAGCGTAGCGGTAGGGACGGTCTTGTTGGAAGATAATTGTCGAAAGCACTGGCAATAATGAATAAAAAAACAGGCTTGACTGTTTTAACTTAAAGAGGCAAGTTACAAATTCAAAAAAAGGGGGACAACTATGGGTTTTCTAAAAAAGGTAAGGGGATTGAACGCGGGGGCTTTAAGCCGCGCAGGATTGATCGGTGTGCTATCGAGCAGTGCTGCGTTTTTGAGTGGCGCGCCACTGTACGCCAGTGAAGGCGCGTTAGTGTTAGAAGAAGTCATCGTAACCGCGCGAAAGATAGAGGAGTCCATTCAGGACACGCCCCTGGCTGTAACCGCTATCACCGGTCAGCTGCGTGAAGGCAGTGTGCGCCGTCTTGAGGATATCCAAGCGTTTGCGCCCAACCTTTTCATCAATAGAACACCGGGTATTGCCAGCGGCGCTGCAATTACCATTCGAGGTGTCGCGTCGCTGGAAAGCGATAAGAGCTTTGAGCCATCGATTGGGGTCGTCATGGACGGTATGTTCCTAGGTACATCAAGTGGCGTGCTGCTTGATAATTTCGACATCGAGCGTATTGAGGTTCTGCGTGGCCCACAGGGTACGCTTTTCGGCAAGAACACCACAGGCGGTATTCTGAACGTCGTTCGAAGCCCTGTATCACTTAACGAGATGGGTGCTGACCTAAGCATCACCGGTGGTAGCTTTGGCCGACAAGACTTAAAGGCCGTCGCTCAAATTCCTCTCATTGAGGACAAGCTTGGTCTCAAACTATTTGGTGCGAGTATCCAGCACGACGGACATGTTCGTAGCATAACTGCTAACCGCGACGTCGGCGGTGATGATAAAATCAATTATGGTTTTACCGCACTTTGGGAACCAAACGATGCTTTTGACTTGAAGGTCCATCACGAGATTATGGAGGACACCAGTGAACAAGGTGTTTACACGAATCGAAATCAAGCTTCTGAACTCGCTTGTTTACTGAATTTTATTCCCGACGGAGCAGGCGGCGTATTAGACTCAGCTAATGGCTGTGAAGCGACCGCCAATGATGGTCCCGACACGACTGAATCCGACGGCACCAACTTCAGTAATAACGATTACGAAACGACCATCGTGACTGCCAATTTCAACACTGAAGCTTTCCTTTACACCTATATCTACTCTAATCGAGATATGGATGAGCAGAACATGCAAGATTTCGACGGCTCGCCTGCTCACCTGCTTAGCATGAACTTTTTCAACGATTGGGAGCAAACCAGCCACGAATTTCGAGTCACCTCGCAATTCTCTGACACGGTTCAATTCATCGCAGGCTTTTATGATTGGGAAGCTGACTTTGATCAGCGTTGGGACGTCTATGACCTCTTTTATCAATTATCGCGCATAGGTAATCCAGTCTGGGCTCCTGGTAGGCAGGGTGTTGAAGGGTATGCTGACGTGTTCCCTTGGGAGAGTGATGTCGCTGGTAACAACGGACAGAGTCAGCTGACGACATCGACTGCAGTCTTTTTCTCAGCAGACTGGCGCTTAGCCGATAACTGGACCCTGACCGCTGGTTTCCGTTGGACCGAAGAGGAAAAAGATTTCGTCGGCGGCGCATCGGCACCGGGATATTACCCGCTGCGAGACGAGCCCTGGCCCGGAATCTTTAACCCTTTCGAAGCCAAGGCAAAATGGACCGAAACAACGCCAAAGCTGGGCTTAAGATATCAGCCCTCTGACGACGCGATGTTCTATGCTTCTTACAGCGAAGGCTTTAAGAGCGGCGGTTTTTTTGCTCGTCAAGCCAACTATCTGATTGATCCGTCATACGAGCCGGAATACGTTAGGAATTATGAATTTGGTTGGAAAACCACCTTGCAAGGCGGGCGCATGATCTTCAATGGTGCGATCTTTAGGTCAGACTATGACGATAAGCAGGAATCGATTTTGATTCCAGTCGATTTGTCAAACGTTGCAACGGTTGTACGGAATGCTTCTTCCCTTGAAATGTCAGGCTTGGAACTTGAGGTAATGTATCAGGTGACACAAGCATGGAACGTCATGGCCACATATGGTTACTTGGACTCAGAGTACGCAGACTACTTTGCCGACCTCAACGGCGATACTATCATTACCGATAATTCTGCTCTTGTGCCCCGTAATACGCCCAAGAACACCCTCGGCCTGACAACTTCCTATACTGCTCAGGTTGGTAACGGTGATTTGAAAGCTAGGATTTCATATCGGCATCGGTCGGATATGGAGTCGGACTCTTCAAATAACCCTTTGGGTTCACTTGACAGCATCTCTAACGTCAACGCAACGATCTCTTACAACATCAATAACTATGGGGTGTCACTCTGGGGCCGTAATATTACCGATCAAAGAGAGGAGCGATGGGCGACCATCGGTGGTTTGACCTCCCGCGGTTGGTGGAACGAGCCTGCAACATACGGTGTCACCGTCTCAGCCTCCTTTTAAACACTTTCGGTCGAGACCACCGGGAAAGGGCGCTAAAAAGCGCCCTTTTTTTTGATCTTAATTGCGCACTCAGGTCCGGCGTCGTGCCGAGGGCGGTTGACGGTACCGGTTGATAAATACACACTCTGAATTCTCATATTTTAACCCTGCTGAGTGAGCTTAATATGATGGTTGTACCGTACCCGCTGACAATTGCTGATCGGGTTGAGATTCACGAGCTTCCTGGTCGATATGGGGATGCGATCGATGATCGCGATTGGACGAGACTCGACGCTGTATTCACTCAGGACGCCGTGTTTGATCTAACTGGTGTGGGCTCTCGGATTTGCAGTGGGCTCGACGACATTAAGGCCTTTATGGAATCAGAGGCTGCGCACCCCCGCACGCATATGATGACGAATATTTACGCCGATTCGGATGAACATGGCGTCGAGCTGCGTTTTCGCATCGTTGCATTAATTGGCAAGGGATTAACGTCAACTGGCAGCTACTACGACAAACTGGTTAAAACAGAGAATGGGTGGCGCACCTATCACCGGTATGTTTCGAGCCGACGTCGCGATAAGCGTGATGCAGAAGTTGATCGCAATGGCGTAGCGCTCTAAAACCTGAAGTAACGGCAAAGAAATCGGGCTAATGGGCTTTAGTTGAAAGAGGGTCTGGAAGAGACCGAAACCGCCTCTGCTCGCGCGAAGGTATGAATGCACCAAACAGTTCAGGGGGTACTTTTTGGTGGGGTAAATGAGCTCAATATTGATGTTGCCTCGCGACGCGGGTCGTAAAGATGATGGTTCAAATCTTGCTGCCCAAGTAATGTTTCCTTTTAAAAGGGTTTTGTGGTCGGACTCGATCCCCGGCGCGTGATAACTCGTCGGCTTGTACAATATTGCCCTTTCAGGTTGTGACGAGGTCGCGGCGGATTTTCGGGGTGTAAAATCA
>Ga0206128_1002551_pt1 | contig 16249 bp, 7 predicted proteins | sample Helgoland_Spring_7_FD_148601 | JGI IMG/M metagenome (GOLD analysis project Ga0206128, IMG submission 148601) | Pelagic subsurface seawater microbial communities from Kabeltonne, Helgoland, North Sea - Helgoland_Spring_Bloom_20160426_1 | ecosystem: Environmental > Aquatic > Marine > Epipelagic ... | reverse complement strand
TATAAAGAAGACCGAAGCTTGGTATTGCGTCGCGGTGTGTGGGGCTATGGATTGGGCATTATCGCGAGTGGCGCGTTTTATTTCGCCTATGGCTGGGTAGGTTTCGCAGCGATTGCCGGCGCAATTACCATTGGCCAGATGACAATGTATATCGCCCAGTTTCGACTTGGGCAGAGCGCGGTAACCAGCAGCCTGACCTCGGTAAATGGCATGTATGAAGACAATCTCTATCTGTCTAATCTTACCGAATACCTCGAGCATGAAGTGCCGGAACAGAGTGGTAATTTACATGCCGGACCAAGGCCCGAAGACGGCATTCGCTTTGAGAATGTCAGCTTTTTCTACCCTGGTAGCGACGTGCCAGCGCTCGACAACGTGAGTCTGCATATAACCCCCGGCGAAAGCCTTGCGATAGTAGGCGAAAACGGTAGCGGAAAAACGACGTTGATCAAATTACTCACACGCCTTTATACGCCTACGCAGGGTCAGATTATGCTCGAAGGTCTGCCGCTTCAAGAGTGGGACGTCGATACGCTTCGGCGTAAAATTGGTGTGATCTTTCAAGATTTTGCGCGCTATCAATTAATCGTCGGTGAAAATATTGGCATCGGAGATTCCGATAATTTGGCATCCGAAACTGAAATCGAAATCGCGGCGAAAAAAGGCATGGCCGACGAGTTTGTGCGCGATTTGCCGAGCGGATATAAGACGCAGCTCGGCACGTGGTTTAAAGACGGCAAAGAGCTGTCGGGCGGGCAGTGGCAGAAAGTGGCTTTGTCGCGCGCCTTTATGCGCAGTAAAGCCGATATCTTGATTCTAGACGAACCCACCGCGGCTATAGATGCCAAAGCCGAGGCGGATATCTTCGCGCATTTTGCTGAGCTTACTGCGAATCGAATCTCGATCATTATCTCGCACCGATTCTCTACGGTGCGCCGCGCCGATCACATTATCGTGCTCGAAAAGTCGAAGATAATGGAGCAGGGGAGTCACGAAGAGCTGCTAGAACTTGATGGCCAGTACGCAACGTTATTTATGCTTCAGGCCGAAGGTTATCAGTAGCCTTACACTCAACAGGAGAAAGACAATGGAAGGGCAAGTAGAAGAGGAATTGAACTCCCGCGCCGTTACAATACTCTTGCGGTCGAGAACTAGACTGCTCGTTTGTTTTCTAACCCTGCCTCTTTACATCGCCGCTGTGTGGGCGCTGCTCAGCAATGGCCGCGAAGTCGGCGCACTCATGTGGATTTATATTGCCCTCTATTCGGTGTTCGCTATCGACTTGGTGCGTCGCCGCTGTCCAAGTTGCGGCGAGCAGTTTTTTGTAAAGAGCATTCTCTTGAATTTTCTTTCTAAGCGCTGCGTGCATTGTGGTGAGGACGGATATAGCCAGCGGAATTGAGCGTTTCACTCGAAGCCTTAGTGCCCAGCTTGTGTGATTTCTGAATTGGATTTTGGCTGCACTAGGCTATACTAAATATTGCTAGTATTTATGCATTTGTTCTAGTAGCCTCCCCCAAATTTGAACTTTAAGTATAATATTCGTTTAGTATTTCCGAATATTTTAATTCACTAGCTTTGCTAATCCCCTCGGGTGAGGCCTGCGAGGGTTTTCCCTGATAAGAAAAAAATTAGAACCGCTCTTCGGAGCTGATTCTTCAGACTTCTCTGACTTCTCTGACTTCTCTGACACTTCAGACTTCTCTGTCTCTCGTCAATCGTTAAGCTCCGACACCTTCTATTTCACTTGGCTTCGACGCATCGCCTTTGGGGTGCTGCTACTTATGAGTTCGTTGTTTTCGTTAAGTGCAAGCGCGGCCAATGTCTTAGCTTTACGATGGTAATAACGACTTAGTTCGCGACTCCTCGTTTAGTGCAGGCTCTTTCGCGAAGACGAGCTTTAGCGTTGAGCTATGGTTCAAATCGGATGCTGTAAACCGAGGCTATTTAGTCCAGAGTGCTAATTCGAGTTCAGCTTACGCTGGTGAAAAAATACAATATTCCATGCGCCTCGAAGCAGGAGGCAGCGTGATAGCCAGCTATGGAGGAAAGGGTTCTTACGTCAGTGCGGCCTCTTCGAGCTCTTATGGCGATGGCAACTGGCACCATGCCTCTATGACTCTCGCCAGTTCAGGTGTGTTTACTTTGTATATTGACGGCGCCGCGGTTGCTACCGATTCTTATTCAGAAGCCTCGGGTACGAGGTACTACACACACTCTCTCTATTTAGGCGTTTTAACCTCTACGAGTTTCTCTAATAGCAGCTATTTCAAAGGTCAGATGAGAGACGTTCGCTTTTGGTCGGATACTCGTTCTGCCGCTGAGGTTCTGGCCAATAAAGACGCAACGCTCACGGGAGCAGAGTCGGGCCTTTTCGCATGGTATACCCTCGACCAAGGCGCAGGCGGCGGGACCAGCACCAGCACAAGGACGATAATTGACTCGGCAGGTTCAAATGATGCTGAGCCGTTGAATTTTACTATGGGCGGGACCGTGTCTAATTTCGTGCCCTTCGTCGATAACACTGATCTGGATGCTTCGCTGACTGCCGCTGCCGGCGTGGCAGAGCCTGTTGCGATTCCTACTTCAGTTGATACGGTTGGCGAGTCACTCGATGTCTTTGACTTCACTCTCACAGACGGCGGCACCGCAGACGCACTGGCGCTGGGCGTGTCGCAGGTAGTAGTCAACGTCTCGGGCACCGCGACCGATGCCCAGCGCAGTCAGGTCACTTGGCGTCTGAATGGCCCCGATGCGAGCAACGTGACCGGCACTTACTCTGCCGGCGCAGACACCCTCACCTTCTCAAGCCTGTCGATCTCCGTCGCCGATGGCACAAGTGAGATCTACACCGTCAACGCCTACTTCAATGACAACACCAGTCTTACCGACAACGCGACGGTCATCCTGTCGGTAGATGGCGATACTGACCTGACAGTGTTAGGCACTGGCACAAGCATGGCTGCCACCACAGCGGTGAGCAACGGTACAGGCACGCTCATCACGGTGGCGGCAACGAAGCTTGCCTATGCGACCGAGCCTGCAGGGTCAGCATCAGGCGTCGCGTTCACGAGTCAGCCGGTGGTCCGCGCACTAGATGCCGCCGATAACCTCGACTTAGACTTTACCGAGACGATTACGCTTAGTACGAGCGGCGGTGGCTCGCTGAGTGGCGACGTTGATATTGCCGCTGTGGCGGGCGTGGCTACCTTCGCTGGCGTCGGCTATATGGCAAGCGCCGATAAGGAATCTGTTACGGTCAGTGCAGACGACGAGGCCACGAGCGGCGATTTCGCCCCTATCACCTCTAGCAGCCTGCGCAGTGAGGTGACCGCGACACGACTTGTGTTCCAAGTCCAGCCAACCCCGCGTTCGGCGTTCTCAGGTGATGTACTCACCTTTGCTCCCGCGCTCACGGTGGCTGCGGTCGATAGCGCTGGGGTGGTGGATGTCGACTATACAGCGAGCGTAAACGTGTCAGAAACCGGCGGAGCGGGAGGTGTCTTGCTCGCTTTTGCCGGTGATACCGATGCCGACGAAGCGACCGCGACAATGAGCGCGGTTGCTGGGCTCGCGAGCTTTACCGGGTTGACGTCGCGCTATACTGCAGTCACTGAGTCTAATGAGACCTATAACTTCGCCGCCAACTCTGGCGCTTTCGCGCAGGTGCTTAGCCTTGCGCTAAGCAGTTCACCCGTGCCGCCGCCGGTAGATCCGACGATTCGCGATAAAGTCACTCGCACAGGCACGAGCACAGATCCTGAGATCGCCGAAGGCGGTGAACTCACCGGCGGCGAAGTCTGCGGCGAGATTATCGGCGACCCTGATGACCCCGCGACGCTGAGCGGCGTGACGGTGCTGCCGGGATCACGATTGTCCAACGTCAACATTGGCGCGGACGTGATCTTGCTAAAGGGCGTAATCATTGGCGACAACGTCGGCTTCGCGTCTTTTCTGAATATGCCGAGTGGCGTTGCGCTGACTAACACGCTTAGCTTTATTGCCGTGCCGGGTCGCGAGGGACAGACCGCACTAGACCTCAGAGGCGAGTCGATCGCAGGTGCTGCGACCGCGCCGCGTACAAGTTACCTTGACCTCGTGGCGGAGGTGCCCGAATTCGAAGAACCGGGCGCGGCGATCAAGCAGCAGCCTCAAGGTGAGATCGAGATGGAGTTTTCAGACTCGGAGGCGCGCATGGTGCCCATCCGCATCACCAAGACCGACACGCCCGACGCCGACGAGGTTGGTTTTAGCTACGACGACGATGGCAATCTGAGCATTCGCCTTCCCTCGCTGCTCGAGATCATCATGTACCCGATGTTCACCGATGATGATGCGCTGCTTGCGGCGATCAAAAAGGAAGACCCTGCCTACGGACTCAAGTACGGAGCAGACTCCTACTTCGAGATCACCAAGGACACTGAAACAGGTTTAGCGGCGACGCTGCCGCGCTACGTGGGCAGGCCAGGACTGTCGGCGGTAAAACTGGCAAGTGGCACCGAGCGCGAGCTAGGCTTCTTCACCTACCCGTCGCCGTTCCTCGCAAACGTGAATGCGGTCTCACTTATCACGCGCAACGACGTAGGCGCGCTAATGGAACAGGAGATGGTGCCGGCGCCGAGCGACTGGCTGCTGTTTAAAACCAGGGTGTTAAAAGAAGGGCGGGTATCTCGCGTGAGTATCGACCCACGTGGTGTGATTACGATACGCGAAACCGCTGGATATGAGTTCAGGGTACTCGCAGACTATGCGGTAATCCCTAATGCGGTGTTCTCAAAAGAAGGCAGGCCGATAGTGTTCATCAACGCAGGCGATCTAAACGCCAACGGCGAGGACGACTACTATAGCTACTATCCAAATGGCGATCGGCAGACTCTGTATGTTTTTCCCCAGTGATCGCCCCTGTTGACAAAGCTGTAACGAGACGCGGTTTGTTAACACGGTAGCCTAAAGCGAACGCCTAAAAAAAGGGGCCTAGGCCCCTTTTTTTTATCCGCGATGCTATTAGAAAGCCTAGACAGCGAGGTAGTCGTCGATCTTTGCAGCCACTTTGCGTCCCTCATCGATCGCGCGTACGACGAGCGATTGACCACGGCGGCAGTCGCCAGCCGCGAAGACTTTAGGGCTCGAAGTCGCGAACTCTTCATACTCGGCTTTGTAGTTCGAGCGACCGTCTAGCTCAAGCCCGAGCGCTTCGCTGACGTAATGCTCTGGCCCGAGGAAGCCCATCGAAAGAAGAATAAGATCGGCTTCCCAGAAGCGTACGCTACCCGGAATCTCTTTGAAGTTGCTGTCCACATTTACTGTGTTAATACCGAGTAAAGTGCCGTCTTCGTCGCGCACAAATTCTTTACCCGACACGGAATAGACGCGCGGGTCTTCGCCAAATTTTTTCGCGGCTTCTTCGTGGCCGTAGTCGACGCGGTAAATTTTAGGCCACAGCGGCCACGGATTATCGTCGGCGCGCTCGACCGGCGGCTTTGGCATAATCTCGAAGTTCACTAGCGATTCGCAGCCGTGACGTAGCGACGTCCCTATGCAGTCGGTCCCTGTGTCGCCGCCGCCAATAACGATAACTTTTTTACCTTTGGCAGTAATGTAGTTGCCGTTCTCGAGTTTAGAGTCGAGCAGGCTCGATGTGTTCTTCTTCAAAAACTCCATCGCAAAATGGATTCCTGCGCCTTCGCGATTTGGAATCGGTAGGTCGCGAGGCGTAGTTGCGCCTGTGGCAAGAAGTACGGCGTCGTTGTCGGCAACCAGTTTGTCTATGCCGATACCGTTATCACCCGCGCCACCGACGTCGGCGCCTGTTACAAACTCGATTCCTTCTTCGCGCAGAATATTTACTCGGCGATCGACTACGTCTTTCTCGAGCTTCATATTAGGAATGCCGTACATCAACAAGCCACCAACGCGATCGTCGCGCTCATAAACTGTGACGCTATGACCTGACTGATTGAGCTGCGCCGCAGCGGCGAGACCCGCAGGGCCAGAGCCTACAACAGCAACAGTTTTACCACTGCGCGACAATGGCGGCTTAGCAACAACCCAGCCATTTTCGAAGCCTTTGTCGATGATGGCGTTTTCGATATTTTTGATCGTGACCGGTGGCTCAGTCGAGCCAAGCACGCAAGAACCTTCGCAGGGAGCAGGACACACGCGGCCGGTAAATTCCGGGAAGTTATTGGTCTTGTGCAGGCGCTCGAGCGCCTCTTCCCATCGGCCGTGATAAACGAGGTCGTTCCACTCGGGAATCAAATTGTAAACAGGGCAGCCGTTTTCGGACTGACAGAAAGGCACGCCGCAGTCCATGCAGCGCGCGCCCTGTGTTTTTAGCGCTTCGTCTTCGGGCGCAGTGTAGATTTCTTTGTAGTCGATTAACCGGTCCATCGCATTGCGATAGGGCACAGTCTGACGCGTAAACTCTTTAAATCCGGTTGGCTTTCCCATGATCTTTCCTTCGCTGGCAGGTCGATTAACCAATCGCCTGCACCTCAAACTTATCTGTTTCTAAATTTTTTGCGCGAGCACTAAACTTTACGCGGCCGTTGCTGCGCGCTCTGCCAACACACGCTTATAGTCGGTTGGCATCACCTTAACGAATTGGCTTAGGGCTAAATCCCAGTCGTCCATTAAGCGTTTAGCCACTGCCGAATCTGTGTAGAGATAGTGTTTCTTCACAAGGGCGTGAAGCTCGTCTCTATCCGCTGAATCGGCGACGCCTTCGAGTTCGAAAGTTTCACTATTGCACTGCTTAGGGAATTCGCCTTTGGGGTCCCATACATAAGCAATGCCGCCGCTCATACCGGCGCCAAAGTTGCGTCCCGTGCTACCAAGAATAACGACGCGTCCGCCTGTCATGTATTCGCAGCCATGATCGCCAATACCTTCGACGACAGCGCTTGCGCCACTATTTCTTACCGCGAAACGCTCGGCTACGATGCCGCGAATATAGGCTTCGCCGCCGGTTGCGCCATAGAGGTTTACGTTACCGGCGATGATGTTGTCCTCAGCCTTAAACGTGCTCTGCTTTGGCGGATAGAGAACAATCTTGCCGCCAGACAAACCTTTGCCGACGAAGTCATTCGCGTCGCCCTCGACCGTGAGCGTGACACCCTTCGCGAGCCATGCCCCTAGGCTTTGTCCCGCCGAGCCGTTGAGTTTAATGTTAATCGTGTCGTCGGGCAGCATCTCGGCTTTCCAACGTTTAGCAACCTCGTTCGAGAGCATCGTGCCCACCACGCGGTTTATGTTCACCACGTCGTGTTCGATATGGACGACATTGCCGTTCTCGATGCCGTCTCGCGCAAGTTTAATCAACTCGTTGTCGAGCGCCTTATCGAGGCCGTGATCTTGCTCTATTGTCTTATAGAAGCCAGTGTTCTCGAATACCACTTCCGCCGGCGTAAGAATCGAGGTGAGGTCGATGCCACTCGCTTTCCAATGATCGATCGCGTGATTCATGTCTAGCATATCGACACGGCCGACCATCTCGTTGACGCTGCGAACGCCTAGGCTCGCCATGATTTCGCGCATCTCTTCGGCCACCATAAACAAATAGTTGGTGACGTGCTCGGGCTTGCCCTTAAACTTTTTACGCAGCTCAGGATCCTGCGTCGCAATCCCAACCGGGCAAGTGTTGAGGTGACATTTTCGCATCATAATGCAGCCGAGCGTGATCAGCGGAGCTGTGGCAAAACCAAATTCTTCGGCACCCAACAGTGCGGCGATTGCGATATCCCGGCCGGTTTTTAGCTGACCATCGGTTTGCAGCGTCACTCGAGAACGCAGGTTGTTCATTACTAGCGTTTGATGTGTCTCGGCCAGTCCTAGTTCCCACGGCAGGCCCGCGTGCTTAATCGACGTGAGCGGAGACGCGCCGGTGCCGCCGTCGTGACCTGAAATAACAAGGTGATCTGTTTTCGCTTTGGTCACGCCCGCGGCAATAGTGCCAACGCCGATTTCTGCAACCAACTTAACGCTAATGCGCGCGGCGCGGTTTGCATTTTTCAGATCGTGAATTAACTGTGCAATGTCTTCGATCGAATATATGTCGTGATGCGGCGGCGGGCTAATGAGTCCGACGCCCGGCGTCGAGTGACGGATGCTCGCGATGTAATCGTCTACTTTGCCGCCCGGGAGCTCGCCGCCTTCACCCGGCTTCGCGCCCTGCGCGATCTTGATTTGTAGTTCGTCGGCGTTAGTGAGATACCACGCGGTGACGCCAAAACGGCCCGAGGCAACCTGCTTAATCGCAGAGCGCATGGAGTCGCCGTTTTCCATTGGCGCAAAACGATAAGGGTCTTCGCCGCCTTCGCCAGTGTTTGATTTTGCGCCAATGCGGTTCATCGCAACGGCGAGTGATTCATGGCTCTCTCGCGAGATAGATCCCAGGCTCATTGCGCCCGTTGCGAAACGCTTAACTATTTCGCTAGCAGGCTCAACTTCGTCGATTGGTATTGCCGAGTCCACAGTGGTGTTGAACTTGAGCAGGCCTCTAAAAGTACAGCGCCGTGTACTATCTTCGTTTGTGTGTTTGGCGAACGCGGCGTAAGCCTGCACATTATTGTTTCTGGCGGCCACTTGTAAGTTAAATATGGAATCAGGGTTCCACATGTGCGCATCGCCGCCCGAACGCCAGTGGAAGTCGCCGGGGTTATTGAGTGCAGGAATGCGCTGGCTTTCGCGCTTAGGATAACCGAGCGCATGACGGCGACGAGTCTCTTCAATAAGCACAGGGAATTTAACGCCTTGTACGCGACTCGCGGTGCCGACGAAACAGCGATTGACGATTTCGTCGGCGATGCCAACTGCTTCGAATATCTGTGCGCCTTTATACGATTGCAGCGTCGAGATGCCCATTTTCGCCATCACTTTGAGCATGCCCTTGGCGACACTCTTCTTATAGCCATAAACGAGCGCTTCCTCGCTTTCGGCGTTGCTCGATACCAGGCCTTCCTTGCTCGCTTGCCACAGAGACTCGAAGGCGAGGTAAGGATTTACTGCGTCTGCGCCGTAGCCCGTTAAGAGGCAGAAGTGGTGAACCTCACGCGCTTCGCCTGTTTCGATCACGATGCCGATCTGCGAGCGCTTGCGTGCGGCGACCAGATGATGGTGTACAGCGCCACAGGCAATAAGCGCGCTTATCGCCATTCGCTGCGATGACATTGCGCGGTCTGACAGCACAATGAACGAGAAGCCGTCGGCGATGGCCTGCTCGGCTTCGGCACAGGCGCGGTCGAGCGCATCGAGATAGCCGCTCGCTGAGTCTGTGTCGAAGGTAATGTCGATTGTCTTCGAGCGCATCCCGTGCGTCTCTAAATCACGAATGTCGGCGAGTTCTTTATTAGACAGAATAGGGTGGCTCAGGCTCAGGCGATGTGCCTGCTCCGGCGCTGTGTCGAGCATATTGCCTTCGGGGCCAATAAAGCATTCGAGCGACATCACCACCTCTTCGCGAATCGAGTCGATTGGCGGATTAGTGACCTGCGCGAACAGCTGCTTAAAGTAGTCGTAAATCATGCGCGGCTTGTCTGACAAACAGGCAAGCGCTGAGTCATTACCCATGGATCCCAGTGGATCACGCGCCTCAGTGACGAGAGGAATGAGCATGAACTGCATGGTTTCGGTGGTGTAGCCAAACGCCTGCATACGACGCAGCAGGGCATCTTCGCCTTCGGCATCTTCTAACGACAATACATTGTCGCTTTTCGCGATATCGGCTAGCGTGACTTTCTGTTCGGCGAGCCAGTCGCCATAGGGGCGTTTGGCGCTGATTGTCTGCTTGAGTTCCTCGTCAGGAATCAGGCGGCCCTGTTCGAAGTCGATGAGAAACATTTTGCCCGGCTGTAGACGGCCTTTTAGCAACACGTTAGCGGGGTCAACGTGAACCACACCAACCTCTGAAGCCATGATTACCTTGTCGTCTTTGGTCACGTAATAGCGGCTAGGTCGCAGGCCATTGCGGTCGAGCACGGCGCCAATGTAATGACCGTCCGAGAACACGATCGAGGCTGGGCCGTCCCAGGGTTCCATAATGGCCGAGTTGAATTCGTAGAAGTCGCGCTTCTGCTGATCCATATTGGCATCTGATTGCCAAGCTTCGGGGATCATCATCATGACAGACTCTTGCAGTGAGCGACCTGACATGAGCATAAATTCTAGGACAGCATCGAAGCTGCCCGAGTCGCTGCAATCCGCGTCGATAACGGGGAACAATGATTCAAGCTTATCGCCAAAAACGTCGGTTTTCGCCGTGCCCTGACGGGCGACCATTGCGTTTACGTTGCCGCGTAGTGTGTTGATCTCGCCGTTGTGGCTCATGAAGCGGTTTGGCTGCGCGCGGTCCCAAGACGGGAAGGTGTTAGTACTGAAGCGCGAGTGAACCATCGCTAGATGCGTTTCAAATTTCGGGCTCATCAAATCCTTATAGAAAGGAAATAACTGCCCCGGCGTTAACATACCTTTATAGACAATGACTTTGGTCGAGAGGCTGCAGGCATAGAGCTGTTTGGCTTCAGTGAGGCTCGTGTCGCCGCGCAGCGTGTGTGAGAAGCGCTTACGGATCACATACAGCTTACGCTCGAACTCTTCTTGGCTGAGGCCTTCGGCAGCGCCTATAAACAGCTGCTCAATACGCGGTTGTGCTGCGAGCGCTGCAGGTCCGACGTCGGCGCCAACCGCGTCGATGGGGACGTCGCGCCAGCCCAGTAAAGTCTGGCCTTCCTCGCTGATTATGCGGTTAATTGTCGTGCGGCAAGTCTCTCGCTCGGCATCGACCTGAGGCAGAAAAATGTTACCCACAGCGTATTGGCCCGCTGCGGGAAGCGTCACGCCAAACGACTTGGAAGCGATCTCGCTAAAAAAGCTGTGTGGCAGCGCCATGAGTATGCCCGCGCCGTCGCCCGTGTTGGCTTCGAAACCGCAACCGCCACGGTGGTCCATGCGTGAGTTGAGATGATACGCATCGAGCATTATTTGATGGCTCGGCTTGCCTTTTATATTGGCGACGAAGCCAACGCCACAGGAGTCCTTCTCTTGGGCAGGATCGTACAGACCCTGCTTGGGGGGAAAGCCAAACTTTAAGGGCATTCGGTTGTCATTGCTCATGGTTACATCTCTCAAAATTCTTGCACTTAACATCGCTTGCACGCTGCCTGTGTTTTCCACAGCAGTGTGGCAATGAGCGCGTTTCTTACATCGAAGCTCAAGCGTCCGACACGTGAGTGAATCGGATAAATTGAGCCAACTATGCTTATTCTGCAGCTTGTTTTGCGGCCTGAACTAGGTGTCGAACTGACGCAAGGTAGGTCGTCTAGTTCGTGCTGCTACGGCATTTTGTGCAGCCTGCAGCGTCCCTGTTTGCACGGTCGCGTGCTTGGTGAGCAGCACGGAAACGGCCGACAACAATACCATTGCACTAACTATTGTCAAGAATTCGGCTGTGCGGAAACCGCTTGGGGAAAGTAAACTGACAAGAGTTTGTCAGTAGTCGAATACCGCTTTGTGATTAATGACAGAATTCTGGCAGGAGGCGACGAATTTTCAACCTCAAATGTCACAGGTTGTGTCGCAAAAATTTTTCAAAACCTGACGTCACGCGGCTAACAGTTTTTCAATTGCTCTGCGGTTTGCCCAAAGAGAGATACACGCTTTGCTCGCTTGATAAAACACAAAGGGTGGATTACTCTCTAGCGTCGTATTTACTATGCTTGTGCGAAGCTACGCCTCTTAAAGGCAGGTGTTTCGACTCGCTTGCATCAACCGGCGCCTAACAGACTTTCAGACTTTCGGCGATGCAACTCTCATTCCCAACAACGGAGGCGAATGTAACCCGTGAACCTAAACCTAACCCGTAGACGCTTTATCAAGGGCGTAATCGCCTCTGGCGCAGCGGCAACCACGACTGGCGTCTGGGTTGCAGCGAATGGTGCCGCGAGGCCCGCCGGCGCGGTCGAACGTATGATCCGCATCAACATCAACGGTCAAGTACGCACAGTAGATGTAGCGCCGCAGGAGACGCTGGCGTCGACACTGCGTTACAAGCTCGGCCTTACCGGCACTAAACTTGGCTGTAATCGCGGCGAGTGTGGCGCTTGCACTGTGCTTGTCGACGACGTGTCGACCTATGCCTGCTCGGTTCTAACTCACTCGGTTAAAAACGGGCGCGTCGAAACAGTCGAAGGCCTCGAGTCTGCCGATGGCACGTTGCACCCTGTGCAGCAGGCCTTTGTTGAAGAGCTTGCGCCGCAATGTGGTTACTGCACGCCTGGCCAGATCATGGCCGCTGTAGGACTACTCCGCGAGAACCCAAATCCTACGCGTGAAGAAGCGCGACAGGGACTGTCGGGCAATATCTGCCGCTGTGGTTCTTATGACTCTTACCTCGATGGCGTAATGCGCGCCGCGCAAATAGGATAATCAACATGGCTTATATGCACATTGGTAAAGACTTCGTGCCACCAGATGTTAACGGTAAAGTTACCGGTCGCATCAAATATGCCGAAGACTACACGCGCGAAGGCATGGTCTATGCGCGCCTATTAACGAGCCCGATTCCCCATGCGCGCGTCGTCAACATTGACGCGACTGAAGCACTGGCGATGGACGGTGTTTTTGGCCTTCTCACGGCAGACGATGTCTATCCCGACGGCGAGCCGCAGAGCACTGGTCTCAAGGTGCTTACAAACGAGCCCACGCTAGTCGGCGAGCCGATTCTTGCGTTAGCTGCAATCGATGAAAAGACGGCGGAGACTGCAATTAGCAAGATCTCTGTGACGTTCGAGCGTCTACCATTCGTATTAGATCCGCTCGACAGTCTCGCCGAAGGCGGCCCCGATGCTTACAACGGCGGCAATACCTACGTCTTCCGCCAAGGCTTTGCTTCTGAGAAGTGGAGCGCCGATCAGGTGGCTAGCTTCCGTGCGGGCAACGAGCCGACAGCCGAACCACAGCAGACTTTCGCGTACGGCGATCTTGATGCAGCACTCGGTGAGTCTGCGTTTGTTTACGAGACTGCCTTCACAACAGCGGGTTACCCACACCAGTCAATGGAGCCTCGCAGCGCGATGGCTTATTGGGAAAACGGCAAGCTGTATCTCCACGGTACGTCGCAGTCACTGTCGGCTCTCGCCGATGGCATGGCGAGCATCGTTGGTGTTCCGCAAGAAGACTTTGTGTTTATTAACGAAGCGACAGGCGGTGGTTTCGGTCAGCGTGCCCGCGCAAACAGCATTCCCAGTATGGCGATCCCTGCGAAAATGTCGCAGAAGATTAACCGTCCCGTCATGATGCGCGTAACGCGCGACGAAGAAACGGCAATCGGTGGCGCGCGTCAGGGTTTCCAAGGTTGGATCAAGTGTGGATTTAAAGCCGACGGCACGATGGCGGCGGCAGACCTCTACATTATTTCCGACAATGGCGGTAAAGGCGGCGGCGGCGATGCCTACTCAGCAGCCGACTGTATCTCTATTCTTTATCAGACCGAAGCAGTTCGTTTCCGCGGCACGTCTATCGGCAGTAATACCGGACACCGTGGCGCGCAGCGTGGACCAGGCCAGAATCAGATTGCCGCGATTATCGCGCCAATCCTCGACAAAGCGGCCGAGGAACTCGGCATCGATCGCCTGAAGATTCGTCAGATCAACACGCCGCAAAATGGCGATGTGGGTGGCGCACGGCAGATTCCGTTTACCAGTGCCTATATGCCAGAGGCCCTTAAAATGGGCGCCGAACAGTTTAACCTTGAAGAGCGCATGGCGCGTTCGCGCAAGCGTAACGGCACGAAGGTTACTGGTATTGGAATCGGTCAGGGCTATCACAATGCGGGCCGTAGCGGCATGGACGGTATCGTTCGCCTCACCGCAGACGGTCGCCTGAAAGTGCATAACGGTGTTGGCAACCTCGGTACTTATTCGTACGCATCGACTTCGCGTGCGGCTGCAGAAGTATTGCAAATGCCTTGGGAGCACGTTGATATCGTTACGGGTCGTACCGACCGTCACCTGCCGATCACTTCGCCGCAAGATGGCAGCAACTCGATATTTACTAACACGCGTACAAACTACGGCGCAGCGATGGATCTTCTCAATAAGATGAAGGAACTCGCAGCCATGGAGTTAGGCGGTGATGCAGCCGACTACGACTTCGCAGACGAGCGTGTGTTTAAGACTGCAGCGCCAAGCGAAGGAATGACCTTTGCTGAAATCGCGCAGAAGGGAATTGCACTCGGTGGCAAGTTTACCGGTGCCTCAGATCTTCCCGAAGAGCTTAACGATTTCACTAAGATCTCTGTGAATCGCCTCGCTGGCGAATCGCTTATGGGTATCTATCACGATACGCCTCACAACAATAATCCTCCTGGATTCACTGTGACCTTCACAGAGATCGAGATGGACATTGAAACGGGCAAATACGATATCGTTGAGATGGTCACGATAGGCGATTGCGGAACGGTCGTTCACCCACAGGGTTTGAAAAACCAGTTGGTCGGTGGCGCAGTTTGGGGCATCGGTCTTGCAGGTTATGAACGTCATCTTTATGACCCGCAAAACGGACTCCCAGCAAGCACGGGTTATTGGCAGAGCAAGATCCCAACAATGATGGACACACCGGCTAAAATTAAAACCGGCTGGGTTGATCTTCCGGATCCCGAAAACCCTGTCGGTGCGCGCGGTATCGGTGAGCCTGCGATGGGCGCAGTGGCAGCGGCACTTGCCTCTGCAATTAGCGACTCGCTCGATGGCCACCTGTTTAGCGCCGCGCCAGTTACAGCAGACATGATCATTAACCACGTAGCAGGGGTAACGTCTGAAGCCGTTCCTCTGGCTCAAAACAACTTCCGAGGTTGATATGGTAGCCACATCACATGACGTAATGCTCGACATTGAGCTCTATCAGCCTACCGACGAAGCTAACGCGCTCGCCTTGGCTGCAAGCCTTGGCAAAGACGGATGGTTGCTCGGCGGTGGTCAGGACACTTACGGTTGGTTAAAAGACCGAAACAAAACCGCGAGTGCCATGATCGAGTTGACTCAGGTCGACGCCTGGAAAGGTATTAAAGAGACTAGCGATGGAATCGAAATCGGCGCAGTGACTACGCTGACCGAAATTTCGAAGAACCCTTTGGTTAAAGAAAAATTCGCTCTACTCGCGAAAGCCGCTGGCGTTGTTGCTAGCCCGCAAATCCGCAATGTGGGAACCCTCGCAGGTAACCTAGCTCAGGATGCGCGCTGCTGGTATTACCGCCGTGGTCTCGACTGCTACCGTGCCGGCGGCAACATCTGCTATGCGGATTCGCCCGAAGGCTTAAATCGAGAACACGCCATCTTTGGTGCTAGCCGCTGTGTAGCGGTAAGCCCCTCGGATACTGCGCCTGCCTTGGTTGCACTCGATGCTACAATGGTTGTCACGAGCGCAAAAGGTCAACGCCTTGTGTCAGCGCAAGACTTCTTTGTTGGCCCAGACGTGAATATCACGAGCATGACTTCTCTCGAAGAGGGTGAGATCCTCACCGCCGTGCGTCTCCCTAATGAGTGGGCGAACGCTGAGTACTATTTCGAGAAAGTCGCAGATCGCAACGTGTGGGACTTCGCGCTCGTCAGCATCTCGGCAGCGATGAAAGTGTCGAACGGCGTGATCGAAGATTCGCGCATTGCGTGCGGCGCCGTCGAATGTGTGCCGCGTCGACTCGACGATGTTGAGAATGCGTTACGCGGCCAGCAGCGCTCAGAGCAATTGGCCGAACAAGTTGCTGCCATCGCATCTGAAGGCGCAGAGCCACTTAACTACAACCATTTCAAGATTCCACTGATCGAGAATTTGGTTAAGCGCGCGGTGCGCGGCTAGTCGTCTTGCGCGATTTAAGCCCTGTGCGGGTATTACCGCCGTCAGGGCTTAAACGCAAAAGCCGACTCGCAGTTGTAGAACAGTAAAATCTAGGGATTAAAGAAGGAGTGCGACTTTTGTTTTGCCGCCTTTGTAGCGGAAAACGAGAGCGACATTCCTCGATCGAGAACAGCGCGGCTTGACGAACAGGCAGGTACCTTCTATTTACCCGAAGGCGCCGCTTCTTAGGAGGCGCCGCTTCGTTAAGCTAACTAAAAAGAATAAACTTTGAGAGGTGCAAGGTGGGAGAAATAGTCCGCTATAAACGCGACGTCTGGGGTGAGGAAGTCATACTCGGCGTTTCATGGGATCTACTCTGGGTTGTGGCCGTTGCGGTGCTCGTGCTTTTAGCCGCGCACGCAAT
>Ga0206128_1002546_pt1 | contig 16273 bp, 21 predicted proteins | sample Helgoland_Spring_7_FD_148601 | JGI IMG/M metagenome (GOLD analysis project Ga0206128, IMG submission 148601) | Pelagic subsurface seawater microbial communities from Kabeltonne, Helgoland, North Sea - Helgoland_Spring_Bloom_20160426_1 | ecosystem: Environmental > Aquatic > Marine > Epipelagic ... | reverse complement strand
TTAGTTTTAACCTGATTAGGTTGAACCAAGACCTTCCAATTTAAAGGTATCGGCAGTTGCTTTGAACTGATTTCTGAATCAGTTTCTTCGTCTTTATATATTTTGTCATGTTGATGAGACACGTTATACATCCTCTTCGTTTATATTTTTAATCGTTGCGAGGATAATATCTGACGCTTGCATTAAGCCTTCAGATATACCCACGTTCTTCTGATATGAATTGAAATCGGAAATCCGACCTTCAACCATACTTTTAGCTATTTCTAGCTTCTCCTTCTCCAGATTTTTTCGGATCTGTTGGAGCAGATCGCTGACTGTCATTCTTGACACCTCCTGTCATGGAGACACCTGTAACATGAACAGTTACGTCTTTACTTTCTGAAGCCATTAATATCTCCCTTTTGATTTGGCCTTCTTCTTCTTTACTGTTTTTTTCTTTGTTTTAACAGCTTTCTTTTTTCCGTACTTCATTTTACTTCCTCCAGTCATTAACTTTCCAAAACTTGCGCGGTTCATTGATTCATCAATCCTTTAAATTGTTTAAAGTTTTGAAGAAATTTTACAGCTCCTGCTTTTAATCCTAAAGCACCAAGAGGTGCGCCGTAAATGTAAGCAGTATCTGCTTTTTTTCCATCATAGTAATCAGTTACTTTATTTATGGGAGAATCAAATGGCAAAATAGGAGAATCTATTCCTAAAGCCTTGTATCCTTCTCCAGTTAAAAGAGATAAAACTTTAAGTCCAAACGGAATGCTTTTTACTTGAGCTTCTTCAACATCTGTAAAATTATCTGTCATTTCTGATTGTGCTAATCTTTTTTGAGCGTCATAGGCATCTAGAAAGGCAGGAAACATGGTAATGTCAGAATATCCCATGTCATAAAAACCTTGGTTTTTACCACCCATAACATTGCCAACTTGCTCGTAGCTAAACGGAGTATTTTCAGAAATAAGCAAGTTTAACTTATCTCTAGTTGGTGTTTCACTATCTACTGGAACTTCTCTTTTCTTGATTAATCCAGACAATGCACCTTCATCAGCCATTACACGCTCCCACCTGACAACTCACGCGCCAGTATCTTTAATGTATCCGCAAAGCCTTTATCTAGCTCTTTAGCGGCTATTGCAAACTTTCTGGGAGAAATGTCATCAGACTTTAGACCACGGCGTTCTAAGAAGCTCTTTGCCGCTCTGATCTTTGCTTGCGCTACTTTTTTAACTGCCGCTTTAGCCATTACATTTGATCTCCGTTTTCGTTTTCACCCATACTATTTAACGCACCATAACCAATTACAGGTGGAAGTGCATAAGTAGGTATACCCTTTTTAATTACTTGCTCTCTAAACTCTGGCGTTATCTTAAAACCTTTAGTTCTAAACATATCAGTAGTTTCACCTTGAATTGATGGTGGTGACAAGTCTATTTGCTCTATTTGAGCGTTTTTATCAAATTTACTAAGAAGTTTCTTTAATCTGTTCTGAACATCACGTTGATAAAAGTTTACTGCGCCTTCTTTGGGGTTATCTGTACCACCAACCTTGCCAATAGCACCTATATCGTCAGGAAACGCTAAATAATCAATATTAGGATCGTTTACTGCATCCATAATAGATCTATTGAGTGCCTGATCCACCCATTTGTTTTGAGATGATAGGAAAGGTGCGCCTGGACTCTTATATGATTCACCACCTTCAAAGTGATCAATTTTTATTTTATTTATTTTACTTTGAGTATCAGCAATATCCATTTCAAGTAGCATATTATCAGCATTTAAATTGCCATAATATCTTCTGAAACCTTCATTTAGCCAATCTACTGGTTTTGAAGCCATATATTCTTTAACAGCTTTTAATCCCAATGGCTCTCTAGTCCAAGCGGCTTGCATTCTAGCAGACAGTAGTTCATCAGCTTTTCTTTTGTCATCACTGGCAAGTAGATTTATACCTTTAAACTCGTCAAAGTTGTAAAGCTGATAATGCAAAAACTCTAGTTCATCTTCAGTAAATGATGATGTATCTAATGGAAGCTCATCTTTAATTTTAAACGCGCTTGCCATATCCTTAAAAGTATCGTTTTGCTTTGTTGGGTCTTTAATTATTTTATTTATTTGAAAAATAGCCGCTTCACGCCCAAGTCTACCCAACTCTTCTTCGCTTAAATTATTGGCAAACATCTTTCTATTATTTTCAAGAAGTTTTTTGTTAGAATTAAATACCTTATCGGTTAATTTGCTCATTTCAGAAACTAATGCAGTCTCTTTGTAGCCACGAGGTTTTTCACCCCTTAGAGCTTGCTGTGGATCTGATTGTATTTCACCTACATATCTAGCAAGTGATCCAAAACCTCCACCTGTCTCAGAAGCTGAGTCTACTGGGAAATCTCCTGTACGAGTATGAAATATTGTACCAATGTCATCATCGCCAAAGTGTCTACTACTAGCAAATTGATTAAAAGGTATTTTCTCTGTAGGGTCAGTGTATTGATACAAATTTTCCATGTATCGTTCTGCACCTGCTGGGAAATAACTTGAATATTGTGTATCACCTTCACCAAAACCACTAGGTGCTTCTATTCTATGTAATGCAAGAAATGCAGGTTGATCCATATTAAATTGGTCTTCAAGTCCTTCACGAACTTCGTTTTCTAAAAAGGCATCTAAGCGATTATTTTTTTCAAGACTTGCAATAAACTCTGCATTATTATCAGGTTCAGATTTCATATCATCAAGAAAGTCTAACTTAGCCTGTTCAACCATAGTTGTATCTTCCATAGCTTTTGCTACGGCGTCTTCTGCGCTCATTTGATCTGAAGCACCAGTTAACCCTTCAGTAGCCACTCTTCGCTCTGTATATAATCTTGGATCATTTTGACTAAGATATTCAACAATTTCATCTTTGGTAACTTTCTTACCTTCAAAGAAATCATCTGCGCCAGACCACTCAAGCTCATCTGCTTTTGCGCCATTCTTAATCATCATAGCTTTTAACTGTTCGTAAGAACCTTTCTTCTGAGCCAAATCTTTAGCCGCCTCCAACGATGGGCTAAACAATTTTGCTAGAGATCCAAAAGTTTTTACTAAGTTAACCATATCACCACGCTTTACATGACCAGTATCTGGCCTTTGTCTTTGGCCCAGGGTTATCACAATTATGACGCGCTCTGAAGCTCTTTCTGCGACCTGCCTGTGCTTTCTTAATCTTCATATTGGCATCCCCAAAGGTTTTTTTCTTAACTTTATCGCCATCAGTCACATATACAACAGACTTCTTCTTGCCATAAGATGCTTCACCTTTAGCTATTCTGCGTGGCTTGTTTAGAGTTACAGTTCTACCTTGGTATTTTGCCATTATTCTAAATCTCCAAATAAATCATTGTATTCTGGCACAACTTCTTGTGCATCTTTGCCAATCTGTATTGTAATCGCGTTAGCTTCACGAGGATCGATAACACCTGAACGAGCGGCATTTTCCAATGTAGCCTGAATAGCTTCATCAGATGCAGACGCAATGTCATCCGTGTCTATTCCAATTTGCTTTGCAATGTCAGCAAGTTTTTGGTTGGACTTAACATTAAGACCAAACAACTCACGACCCAGAGACATAGCTAATTTACTTAGGGAGCCAAACATTACTTTTTATGTACTTTCTGAATATCAAATGACGCTTTTCTTACAGCACCTTTATGTGGTTTGTATTCGCCCTTCATGAGCTTGTAGCCTTTACCAGACTTCATCCAATGGTAACCTTTTGGTGCTTGTACTGTCTTCTTAACCATTACTTCTTGCCTTTCCAACTTATGCGCTTTTTAGATGTCTTTTTCTTAGCGGCTGTTTTACTCGCCTTGCTTTTGCATTGTGCCATAGTTGGTCTACATGCTGGGTAACCTCGTTTAGTCTTTGTGCGTGACTTACGACCACAAGGCTTACCTGTCTTGCAGTCAACCCAACCTTTGCCATTGTTCTGAGAGAACCAATTTTTTAAGCTGTTACTACTTTTTTTTGGCACTTTTCTTACCCCAATTTTTTGCGCCTACCTTGCGACATTTAACTAAAGCACCTGACCCATAAGCAGAAGGCCATGTTCCACCATTGCGTGTGTATCTGCCTTTTACTTTTCTGTAACAAGCGTCCCTCTTTGCTTTTTTCTTTGCAGGCATTTTAAAATCCTTTTGGCATTCTATCGATTATAAGGGTATCCACGTCTCGTATTGTCTGTTTGATATAGGTACTCGTTAATAATATCTGATAATTCTTTTGTAGCAGGCTGAGTTGCTTGTGACAATTCCATCGCCCTAATATTTCTGTGTTCTGGAGGTATAACGCCATCTACCTTTCTACCTTCGATAAAATCTTGGAAGAACATACTTACAGGAACATCTCTAAAGTTACCTCTTTCATCTGCCATTCTGTAGACAGGTGTATTAGAAACTTTCTTTAACCCCGCTGGATAAGTTGTGTGATTAGACACAGGATCTACAGGTGCATTGTAGTCAATCCTAGAAATCATTCGTCCAGCCTTTTCTCCAGACCCCATTCCAAGCATATCAGCTTTTGAAACAGCCGCCCTTACTGACGCTTGATCAGGGAATCCTAACTTCATACTTCTTGGTAATGCCATTTCTTCTGAGAATGCTTTTCTCGCTTCACCACTGTTAGGTTGCCTAAAGAAATTTCTAACAGCATCAATGTCTGATGCTTCTAAGTTATTAAGGCCAGGCCAGTTTGGTACACGTTTTCTTAAATTTTCATCAAATTCTTTTGCCGCTTTTTTTGTTATCTTCATATTAGGTAACATATTCAAAGTAACATCTGAAACCATTGTAGAGAAGTTTACATTGTCACCAGCCGCATTAAAATAAACGCCGTATACTGGAGAACCTTCTTCTAATATCTCTCCAGTCTTTGGGTCTTCAACTTGACCAGAGATTTTTTTTGCTTTTGAGATTTGCTTATTTAATATTTGAGGATCGCTTCCCCACATTCTATTATCTAATACATTTTGAGCTTCTGTGGCATATTCATAGCCACCTTCTCGCGCTACTGGGTTAATCAAAGGTATATCGTTAACGCTTAAAACAGATCCAGTGCCACTTGCCCTATCGCCTTTGATAGACATAAACTTAGCACCTTCTTTAATTGCTTTCTCTAAGTCAAAAGGTTCTGGATTGGTTTGGATTCTTGTAGATACATCAATCTCTGCACCTATTTCTTCTAATGGAACTGTACCTCTTGGTACTTTTGTACGACCAATTACAGTATCTTCCATATAACCACCTTTTGTTAAGGCACTACCTCTACTTTTGTTTTCAAGGTAATTTGTTATAATTTGGTTTGTTGTATCGTCATCTGAGTATCTCAGACCTTCCCTAACAACATTGCCACCAACTTCTGCAAGTATTTGCTCGTATGACTTATAAACGCCATTACCAATATCAACAGCACCTTCAATGCCTAATTTAGCAATTTTCTGGAGTGCTGTTAATATACCCATTACTTCTTGGCTTTCTTCTTCTTCTTACGTTTCGCAACAGCCTTTAAATCAGCACGAGTAATTTTTTTTTTATCACCTGCAACCGCCGCTAACTTTTTTTGCTTTGGAGAATACTTACTGTATGGCATGTTAGCCTCCTAGAAGTTTGTTCATCATGTCGTGGACGCTACCGCCATCAAGTTTCATAACTTTTACTTTGACATCTCTGCCATCTGGCATTTCCATCATTTCATTGTGGTGGCAATCGCAATCTTCCTCGCCTTCACAATCGCAGTCATCCTCGTGCATTTCGTCTTCGTCGTATTCGTCGCCGAGTACATGCTCTTGGTGGCACAACAATAAGAAGTTAACGAGTTGCTCTTCTGATAGCTCTAGTCCATCAGCGTCATGTGGGAAGCCCATTTTCTCCTCAAAGAGAATTGCATTGTCTTCCATATTTCCGATATTTACTTCAGCCATTTTAACCTCCTAAGTTACTTGGGCGCATTCTAGGCATTGGGGATTGCATACCTAAATTATCTGGACGCATTTGTGGCATTGGAGATGTTACTTCAACCATACCTGCCGCTTCACCTGTAGGTAAATCTTCTTCTATAAGTCTACTACTATCAGCATCACCCATAGGAGGCATCGCACCCACAACACTACCAAACATCTCACGTTGGCGATCAGTAAGTGCGCCACCATTTTGGATCATTCTACCAAGATCCATTAATTCTTTTGCAGATGCTTCATCCATGTCATTAGGATTTATGCTTTGCAGAAATTGTTTCAGCAGTTGAAAGTCAGGGTTTTCTTCGATGTTTGGCATAACTGCCTCCTATATTAAGTTTATGGTAATTCTTCGTCTGCACCTACTATTGCATTAGGTAGATACTTTGCGTCAATGTATTTTCCATCTGGAGTTTTATACATTACTGTACCATCGTCTAAAGTTTCTTTTGTCAGTAATTGGTCAATACTCATACCAGATGCGTACCTACGCAACCAAGGTGGTAATCCATAACCAGATCCACCTTTGTAGTATCGGTTATATATATCTCTCACAATTGGGTTATTTGCATTGTAATCATCTGATCCATTCTGACGATTTTCTTTTGCTTGAGAGAAAGTAGATGTCGGGTCTTGATCAACTCTGTCTTCAGAATTGTTTTTATAGCTACTTGGATCATAATTTACAGTGGATGTACTACCACCAGCATCAGGATCTCCGTATGAGCTAGTAGATTCTGTTGTTGTGCTATATCCAACATACTCACCTTTATCGTTGTATATTGGAGTAGCTCCAGCTTCCAAAGCCGCAGTCTGTTCAGCTATAACTGACCTTCTACCTTCAATTCCGCCTTCCAACATCTTCTCACCTAAGTATCCACCTATAAGTGGAACAGTCATTCCTGGCAAGAATGATACAAAGTATGATAAATCACTTGGTGGTATATCTCTTTTCATTACTTGATTTGCTATTGCCGCATTGGCTTCGGTTTCACTCATTCCAGTTGTATCAACTTGTAAGTTATTACTGTAGTCATCAGATACGCCGTAAACGTAATCTTTTTGTCCAGTAACAGGATCTACAGTATAGCCACCACCTTCTAAAGAAGTTCCATCTAAAGTGTTGACTAATTGACCATTTACATAAGCGGCATTATCACCAGGTGTAAGTAGATTTGCTAATGCCTCTCTAGTTGAATTTAATATCGGCGCGCCATTAAGACCACCGAATCCTTCAATGTTATTTGTTTGATTATCAAAAGTACCACGAATTACATTGCCAGTAGATGTTGTTCCACCAGGTGCTATTAGGTCACCTGTAGCATCATCTACAAGCTGACCACGAACATATGAAGCTCCATCATTAGGCGTAAAGAAGTTAGCCATCTCTTCAGCTTGCGTATTGTATACACCCTCAAGTCCAGTGTAATCGGCTGTCGTTGTAGCAAATTCAGGGGCAGTTGATGATGGTAATGCGCCTATTTGTTCTGGTTCAATTACAGATTCTTCAGTTATTGAAGACAATGCAGTTGCGTTGTCGTCGTATGTAAGCGTTGGAACATAATCCTTTTCACCAATCATTTGAGCATATGAATCACTCGCACCAAAATCTTTAAACCCAGACTTAATAAAGTCTACCCAATCTCCATCATTTGCAGATCCAGAGCTTGCCGCAAACTCACTGCCTTCATCCAGAGATATTTGACCTATTGCTTCAAATACTTCTCTATCTTCTGGGTTACCATAAGCAATTTCATTTGCAATAATAGTATCTGTACCAAGTCCGTTCATTGTTTCGTCTGTGCCAACGTATTTTCTATCTAATACAGGATCTCCACTTGGATTTGTTACACTTTTGTTTTCAAACCACTCAAAACCATCGCCAGCATACACACCAAACCTATTAACCTGACCATAAGATTTAGGTTCTTCTGTATTGGCAGTTGTCACATTAGAAAGCGCGCCGACATCACTTTCCATAGATAATGGATCAACATTTTTCTCTGGAACAAGTGGTTCTAATTCAAGTAAATTATCTTTATCATTAAGAGCATTTTCTGCTATATTTACTATGTCTACAGCATTTCCAAGGCTAGGATCTGGAATGCCTTGTTCTTCGTAAACTGCACTGTAATCAGTTGCAGGATAATTTCCTACAGGCCCTTCCCTCATTGCCACTTCAGCCGCGCCAACGCCACGACCACCAACTACTGGCTCTTCAGTTGGTTCAAAGTAAGACATATAGCTAGGCGTGATATCTTTAGAAACAAACTCAACATTAGTTAAGCCATCAGTTACTGAAGGAGTAGAAGCAATAACACTAGGAGGAGGATTTGATGGTAAAGCTCCATATGAAACAGGTTCAACTACTGGAACAGGTTCAACTACTGGAACAGGTTCAACTACTGGAACAGGTTCTACAGGAGGAACGTAAACACTGGGAGGTGGAGTTGATGGTAAAGCTACAGGAGCAGGAACAACTACAGGAGTAGGTTTTTTATTATCATCGCTATGAGTAGTAGCATTTACTGGTGGAGTATATACTGGCTTTGGTGCAGAAAGAACTGCCGCCGCACCTTTTTTATCTGCCGTTGATCCTCCGCCACCACCGCCACCAGATGATGATCCGCCGCCAGAATCAAAAACAATTTGAGGTGAAAAACCTAATAAATTTTTAAATATACTCATGCTACTTTCCTATGCCACTTGCCTCGGCGGGTATCTTTATTAACATATAGACGATCACCATAACCATCACAATTGGGATAATTCTTAAACATAAATTGCTGTATGTCTCGTATAAACCGCATAACTTCACGTCTACCAGCACGACACTGAAACTTTGGAAAAAATAAAATTAAATCTTCAGACCAATCACGAGAGAAAACATCATCACCATCCCAAAGATCACGCTCTATCTCATCACGAGTAAAAAATCCCCAAGTGCAATAACCTAAAATTTCACCATTAACACGATGAACAAAACACTTATCATGCTCTACAGCACGATAAATAGAGTTTCGAATATTTGAAATATGATGGTTATTATAAAAATCATCATTAAAAACCAATGACATAATAGATCCAAGAATCGCATGGTTCTTTGGAAATAAATTACTGATCATAATTCTACGCTCTCATCGGTGGTTGATTTGGTTGCCCCGTCATAGGTGGCTGTTGTGCTTGTGGCATTGCGCTTGCAAATGCGCCTAACGCACCTACATCTCCGCCGCCTGCCATTCGACGCTTTATTTCCATTACTTTATCAACCAGATATTTGTTCATGTCAATTGGTTGCTGACCCCCACCTTGGGAGGGCAGTGGGGGCGCACCTTGTGGTCTTTCTTGTGGTAAACCTCCAAAAGCCGCAGGATTTATTGGTGGCAAGTTATACTGTGGGGGGTACATTCTTCATTGCCTCCATTTGAATTTTAGCATTATTTTTTTCTCGTTCTAGCTGTAGGTCTGCCTCCAACTTAGTGATCTTGGCTTGCATGTCAGCTTGCGCCTTCGCCATTTCGATCTCCATGTCTTGTCTCGCTTCAGCTTGTTTGATCTCGATATTTGATTTGGCTTTAGCTTGATCCGCTTGAATTTGTGCTTGCGTTCTGGCTTTGAGTGCTTCGGTTTCAAGTTTAGCAAGTTCCTGTGCATATTGCAGTGGATTGCCTTGCTGACCTTGTTGTCCGCCCATCATGCCTTTCATTGCCTCGATTTGTTTCATCTGAGGTGATGCCTTCACAACTTCAGCCGCACGTTGGCTAATTAAACGATCCATCTCTGGGTCTACTTCTGCAAACTTAAACTTAGGATCTTTAAAGTCTGGCAACATCGGCATAGGCATATTGATACTTGCCTCCATGCGTTGACGATAGAGAAGCGCAATGTGTTCTGCGATATGTGCGATTAATACAGGTTGCATAGCTTTCGCACCAGGATTTCCTGCTAATGACGGATCTTGCAAGAACTGCATGTGAACTGCAATGTGTGCATCGTGATCTTGCTCTGGGAATGCACGAATACCTTTGCCGTACAATACGCTCATATTCTCATCGATTGGATCCATTTGCACAGCTTCTTCTGGCTTTTGCAATATTTGATCTATGTTCGGAATCCGAAGTGCCTCGTACATACGTTTGTATGCCTCGTATAAATCATGAAATTGTGGAGCAGATCGTGACATCTCCAACACAGCTTGGGCTTGGGCAATTCGCTGTGCTGTTGAGAATATGTTTGGATCACTAACTGGTATGATATCAATTCGATCATCAAAGTCAGTTCGATAAATAATATCATCCGCACCAGCTTGTGAGAAACTAAACTCGTCAGGTAAGTTTTCAGCATTTAATTGCGCTAACAATTTAAACTCTTGGCCTTGTGCATAATGCAATCGCTTGTGTATCGCACTGAATGCCTTCGATCCTTGCTCGATCAACGCAACAGTTGAACCAACAGGTGCATTCGGATTTACATCTCCGACATTTAAATCTGCCGTACTTGCAAATCTCTGCCCAGCATCAACCATAAAGCCTAGCAAATTAAACAGAGATCCACTTGGCTCTTTAAACGGCAATGGCATAATAGCTTTGTTGATGTCATCAACTGTACTATCGATATCATTAAACTCGCCTGGACTAATCTGCATGTCGCCACCTTGGACGCGACCACGCAATTTAAATCCACCTTGCATGTTGCTAAATGCGGCACTGTCTAGCAATGCACGCAACGATCCAGTTGCCGCTTTACCCAAACCACCAATCATGTGGTACAAGCCAAAGCCATAGAACCCTAAACCTGGCAAGAACTTATATGACACAAACCAATCTCGGCGTTGTCTCATCTCATCTTCTTGCTTCCAGTTGCGTCTAATGCTCACAACATTTTGGTTTTCATAGTCAATCGTGATGACATACGGCAACGCAACTGCATTATCGTCAGATTCGCCATCAACCATTTCTTCGCCATCGAATCCGTCAAACAAATCGTACACATGCATTTCGAGCAGTGTCATTACATCATCGTTGCTATCATCGTATTCATCGACGCCTTCAATCTCGCCAATTACATCACCTGATGGATCAACTGTATCTCCGCCAGCATACTTAGTCGGTAAGTAATATCCGTTCTGTACATAACGATTAAATTCGTTCTTTGGCATACGAATGATATGCGTGTATCGTGGCGAGGTGTATAAATCTTTACTTTCTGGTGCTACCACAAAGTCTTCTGCCTTTACAAAATTACTGCATTGGCGATCCATGTTTACATCCCACCAAACCTTCTTGAAGGTATGACCAATTAACGGAAGGTGAAATAGCATCTGATCTAAGTCAGGGAAATACTCAGGCATTTCCTGAGTGATTTGGTAATTCATAAACTCACGAACACGGCGACCTTGCTCTTCTAGCTCTTCATCTGGGTTGCCTATGATTACAGATTTAACTGGCCCACCTGATGGGTAAAGTTCTGCAATTGCCTTCGCATTGAATTGAGTTGCCGCTTCAGCGATTAACGGATGCACTACAACTGAAAGTCCGCGTGTGCCACGTTCATCTTCGCCTTCATCAAGTCCACCATCTGGATCGAGCGTCTTCAATCCTTCTTTGTAGCGTTCCTTCCACTCTGACCGAGCTTCTTCGTCATTTTCGTAATAACCTACAAGTTCTTGCGCTTTTCGTGCGAGATCTCGTTCATCCATCTGTTCAGCTAAGTTGGAATCAAATTCTGCGGCATCTGCCTCGTCCATTGCATCTAACTCTGGGTCACCAATCAGAACATCGCCATCTGCAAGCTCCTCGATCATTAACTCATCACTAGGTGCGCCTTCAGCAAATGGTATAATATTTGGGTCAGCCATAGAGGGTAATCCTTTGTTTTTCTACTGGCTCGTCGTCTTCAGGGTCTTCACTGTGACCAACAAACCATCCTTTTCGTAAACGCAACCAAGCCTGTGTACAAGTATCAACAACGTCATCGTTGGGGTGTGCAGGAAAGGCCGCGCATATGTCTATTAAATCTTTAGCCCATTTTCGATCAGAAGGGTAGTAAATTCTTCCGTCTTCTAAAAGTGCGCTCGATGCGTGCGCTCTGGCTTCTTTATCTCGATCAGGAGAATAAGCTAAAACTGGTATCCCAGCCATGCGTAAGTCTTGCAGTAGAGATTGACCTGACGCCTTCTTCTCGATCAACACAGCGTCTGGCTCCCAATCGTCGTAAGACTCTTGTGCAATCCGCCTTAACTCTGGGTAGCTCACCTTATCGTACCAAGCCTCCAATACAATCGCACACATTGCGCCTTTGTGCTTAAATACACCCCAAGTTGTTCTGGCACTAAAGCTAGAGCTTTCCTTGGCTTCGAATGCAGTATCCCATGACTGAAGAACATATTCGATCTCTGGCAAGTCTGGCTTTTCCCAAGGAACCCACCAAGATGCTCTCAGGATACCACCACCTTTTGGCGATGGCCTTTGCTGTAGCTGACCAGCAGATGCATAAGAACCAAGAGATCTCTCCAGAGTTGATAAAGTTTTCTCGTCAATTCTTTCAGGCCACAGCAACTCGCCTTCTTTTGTTCTTGGATCAGTAAACCCAAGTGACGACTTCATCGGATTCGGCGCACCCACTTCGTAACGAGCGGGCAACATTAGGTGATCCCATTCGTCGCCAAGTTGATTTGCCAAGACGTGACCTGTGAGATCCTGTTCGTGTAGCCTCTGCATAATAATTATAAATGCACCAGTCTGCGGATCGTTTAGTCGTGTCTGCATGGCCTGATCCCACCAATCCAATACACCTTCACGAACTTTAGAACTATCTGCCTCCACAGAGTTGTGTGGATCATCGATGCATATGATGTCGCCACCATCACCAGTTAACGCACCACCAACTGACGTTGCGATTCGATAGCCTGTCTTATCATTCTCAAATCTCTGCTTTTGGTTTTGATCGCTTGTCAAACTAAATTTGTCATTAAAGTGATCTTTGTACCACGGACTGTCGATTAACCTTCTACACTTCGTGCTATCTCTGATCGACAAGGAGCTTGCGTAAGATGCATAGAGAAACTTTTTGTGAGGTTGGTGTGTCCAAGTCCAAGCTGGCAGAGCAACAGCCACGCTGATTGACTTCATGTGTCGAGGTGGCACGTTAATGATCAGGCGTTTAATGTCGCCTTCGACTACAGCTTGCAAGTGATCACTGATCGCATCGATGTGCCAGTTGTTCTTGAAGGGAACGCCAGGTTCAATCGTAGGCCAACTAGCCTTCGTAAATTCCCTCAATGATCTGCGATACTTCTCCGCTCTCACCTGTTCCAACGTCAATCCTGCTAAATGCGTCCTCAATTGATTTGAGCTGATCATCTGGTATCCTTGTTAAATCTATGACGTGTTTCTGTTCGACAGTGGTTGCAACCTCTTGCTTGTCCACCCACCCAGCTCTGTTCTTCAGGAAGAAGATCATCGCTGTATTGTCTCTATCAATCGTGGCCTTTTCAAAGAGAGCGTTAGTCACGGCATCTATGCCACGAGCCTGACCTCTTTTTATAGCATCCGAAAATTCCGAATTTTCTGACTGATGAAGCATGAAAGTTGACAGTGAAACGCCTAGCATTCCAGACGCCTGTTCTTTCGTTAATCCCTTGGTCATAAGATTTTCTACGTTAAGCAAAACTTCATCGGTGATCTCGAACTTCGGTCTACCGACTGGATTTTTAGTTTTGACATCTGACATAGTGTTGACCTTTCTTTTCAGTGGTTAGCTGTATTTAACGAAATATAGCCTAACTCTTTAAAAAAGAAAAGTATCAGATCAAAAACTCTTATTGTCATCTTATTGTCACCTTATTGTCATATACCAATCTGCCAATAAGAACTAAGCCTATACTCCTTATTTATATAGTTATATTATATATATATTATTATTATTATTCTTATTGTCATATTGTCATACCCCCCCCTTCTCCCCCACATATATAGGTAGGGGGGTAGTAAAAATATGGGGGGGATCTATTAGGGGGTATCTGCCAAATATGCCAAATATGCCAAAAATCACTTTCGCCCTTATTTTATTGATAAAAACGCAAAAATTTAATATGCCAATAAGATGACAATAAATCTGCCAATAAGAAAAAACGTAAGAAAGGAACAGATATGAGTACAGTTTACATTGTAACAAGACCCAGAGAAAATAAGTTTGGGTGGACTCCAGATTTATCTGACGCCACGAAGTATGGTAAGTTACAGGTTATCTTTGAGCCTGACGAGAAACCACAGTTTAATCCGAGCCGAGCTATAAACATTGCGAGAGTTATCCTTCAGTCGTTTAGTGAGGATGACTATCTACTGTGGGCTGGTGGAGGAGATCCAGTGGCTGTGATGATTGCATGTATGGTAGCCTCTGAAAGCTGTGATATTGTGAACGTCCTGAGATGGGAGCGCAACTTCAACGAGGGTGAGCGAGATCGCCGTAAGGGTTGGTACTTACCAGTTAAGATGGATATGTCTTAAACTTTTTTTATTTTTATTCACTTCTCCTATTGCTATACTAAATACAGTATGCTACATAATGTGTATAGATAGAGAAAAGGAATAAGAAATGTCACTTAATATTACACAAACTGAAATCAATACACTTTGGGATAAGGGATACCGCCCTTTTGAAATTTACACATCTAACCCAGAGCCTGTAATGTATCACGGCAAAATGGAAGAAACTAATGCAGTTGGTGGTTGGGATATCAAACACATCTTTGCCACACGCGATGAAATTGAAAACTATCCAAACTTTGACTGCATCATAATGGTAGACAGTGTTGCTTACTGTACTGAAATCTTTCACGGCAATGAAGTTAAGTCTAACAAGTCATCTAACTTCACAGACCTTGAAATGAATGTCATTAACATTTTAGCTAACAATCACAAAAATTTAGATGATAGTGGTCAGTGGCAATCAGATGATGGGGAATATCCTCACCTTGATACATGGGAGCTTACTATTGATGGTAGGCCACAAAATTTAACAATATTCACAAAATATGATTTAGACCCAAAAGTATATAGGGGTGTTATCTCTAGCCTTATTCAAAAAGGCGCAATTGAAACAGACGAGTATGAAGCTGTTGCAGTGACAACTAAAGGGCGTCGTGTTCCAACAACTTTACAGGCAATTGCTATCAACAAAGAAACTTTTAAGGAGGTGGCGTAATGGAAAAATATGAAAACGCTTTTAATGAAGCATCTGAGTTGGTTTCAATGTGTCCAGAATTAGAAATAACTTCTGCCTTAAAGCAATGTGCTTCTAATGTTGGCATAGAAAATGGCGAGGAACTTGCCAAATTTGTAAAATGGTCTTGGGCAAAAATTTTGCCTAACAATTAAAAAGGAGAATAAAAATGGGTTATAAATATTGGACACAAGCGGAGGACGCAGAGCTTGTATTAATGCGAGAAGCCAAGGTATCTACCAAGGAAATCTCCAGAGCTTTAAATCGTTCGCCTTCTTCAGTTATGAACCGCATAGCTGTTAAGGAAATACCATATGGCAAGCCAAGTGTTATCGATCAGATTGCATCCGTTGGTGTTGCATTTGGTGAGCCTGACACAGTTCAAAAAGAAAAAGAGAAGCAAGCAAGTGAAATGCAATCTCTTAGAAATGCGCTTGAAGAAATGGAAGACGACATCAAGCCAAGCAATTGGTTTCCAAAACTGAAGCGTTGGTTAGGATTTTAAAATGAAACCAATAAAAAAATTATCATCTAGTTATTGCCCTAACTGTCCTGGCATAAAACTAGCGTCAAAGGATTCTAGGGCGCACTTTGCCTTTGGATTTCCAACTACAAAACGTCGAAAGGTTTGCCCTAGTTGTGACTTTAGGGTAACCACAATCGAACTGCCATTACATCTGGCAGAAGAAATATTTCAAGAAAATTAGAAAGGAATGAGTATGATTATTAAGAGATGGAAGTTTAAAGTTTTCAATCACATAACCTTTACCAATGACTTCCCTGATTGGATTAAGATGAACTCAGGCAAAAGGTTAGGCCATAAGAGTTTGTGGGTATACACACAGTCAGGTGAAGTTCCCATCGACAGTGGCAAGTGGATATCAATTAACTTGCGTGGTCACATTGAAGTCCACGACACGAAGCCACAGCTACTATTTAATGTTGGACTGACAAAGGAAATCTTCTCTGGATTACTGTTAGTTGCCACACTTTTAATTATAGTTGTAGGATTGATGGTTTTGTGATAAGAAGGATTTGACTGCTCGATAAAGGATCTTTTCTTTTCTCCCC
>Ga0206128_1002482_pt1 | contig 16528 bp, 12 predicted proteins | sample Helgoland_Spring_7_FD_148601 | JGI IMG/M metagenome (GOLD analysis project Ga0206128, IMG submission 148601) | Pelagic subsurface seawater microbial communities from Kabeltonne, Helgoland, North Sea - Helgoland_Spring_Bloom_20160426_1 | ecosystem: Environmental > Aquatic > Marine > Epipelagic ... | reverse complement strand
GTATCTTCTCCAGAAATGATGCTAGTTGTTCCAACAGCTACCGCTTGTATGGTTTGTGTAATAACAGTAATATTTAAGGTTTCTGCTTCATCTGAAACTTGATGGTAATCTTTATCTGTATCTATTGGCGAGGTGCTAAATGTATGAGACGGAACCCCTAAGCGTGCCAAAGAAGCATTGTCTGATCTAAAAAATAAATTAAATTTTTTATAGGGATCTGGGTATAGCTGATAGCCTGTACCCACCAAATTTTTTTGAATTATTTTTCCAAAATCTGAACGCTCAAAACCGGTTAACCAGGCTGTATTAGGTCCAAAACTTGGGGTTTTACCAATCATTTCTAAGTTGATTCCTGCAACAAATTTGCTAGCCTCTATCCCTTTACCAAAATGTCTAGAGCCCACCAGTCCCATTTCTTCGGCAGTAAAAGCTGCAAAAACAAGGGTTCTCTCATTGCCTACTTTTTTAAAGTATTCTGCCAAGGCCAAAATACCGGTTACCCCAGAAGCATCATCATTAGCTCCGTTATAAATACTATCTAAGACTCCTTCTTTTGCTCTAATTCCTAGATGATCATAATGTGCAGATATAATAACAATCTCCTCTTTTTTACTTTTTCCTTCCAACACTCCAATAATATTACTGGAAGTAATGTCTTCTTGAGTTCGTCTATTTTTAAATGTAAAAGTTTGTCTATAATTAGAGAGTGTATCATAGGGTACTAAGCCTATCTTTTTAAATTCTTTTTCTATGTATTGAGCAGCTTTTTCTATACCAGCAGTACCAGCTCTCCTACCCTCCATTTCATCGGAAGCTAGGGTATATAAATGTTTTCTAACTTGTGTAGAATCGATGATTGATGAAGAAGTTTCTGTGGTTTTTTTGATTTCATTTTTACAGGAAATCATTCCTATAAATACCAATAACATCATCCCTATTTTTTTCATAAACCTTAAATTATTAAGGGTTAAAGATACCAAACCTCAACAACATTTATTTTGTACTTTTGTTAAAAATTTTAGTCATGGATTTATCATTGGTACCCAACATAAAAAACCTAGAGGCAAATAACTTCTTTTTATTGGCAGGCCCTTGTGCTATTGAAGGAGAAGACATGGCGCTTAGAATTGCTGAAAAGGTGGTTAGCATTACCAATGATTTAAAAATCCCCTATGTGTTTAAAGGAAGTTTTAGAAAAGCCAACAGAAGTAGAATTGATAGTTTTACGGGTATTGGTGATGAAAAAGCCTTAAAAATTTTACGTAAGGTTTCTGAAACTTTTGGAGTACCAACAGTAACTGACATCCATGAAGCTGCAGATGCAGAAAAAGCAGCAGAATATGTAGATGTACTTCAGATTCCTGCTTTTTTAGTTCGTCAAACAGACTTGGTGGTTGCTGCTGCAAAAACAGGCAAAGTAGTCAATTTAAAGAAAGGGCAATTTATGAGCCCTGGTGCTATGAAACACGCTGTTAAAAAAGTACAGGATGCAGGTAATGCTCAAGTAATGACTACCGATAGAGGGACCATGTTTGGCTACCAAGATATGATTGTAGATTTTAGAGGAATTCCAGAAATGAGAGCATTTTCTACAACAGTGCTAGACGTTACTCATTCTTTACAGCAGCCCAACCAAACTTCTGGAGTAACCGGTGGAAGACCAGACATGATAGAAACCATTGCAAGAGCTGGTATTGTAAATCATGTAGACGGCTTATTTATAGAAACACATTTTGATCCTGCCAATGCAAAAAGCGACGGAGCAAATATGTTAGATCTTCAGTACTTAGAGAAGTTACTCTCCAATTTAGTAGCGATTAGACAAACCATCAATACCTTATAATTTTTAGTATGGCTTCAAGTAAAAACGTAACAACAAACAACACTCAAAATTTTATTTTAAAAGGTTTTAACAGCATTCAAATTGGTTTGTACATGCTTTTAGGCGTATATGTTATTAATGCGGCTATTCTTGGGTTTATAGCAGATAGCAATCCATTAGGCATGCTATCGATAGAAATTATAGAAAGCATCTGTATGTTTATGGTAGTGCTGGTCGCATTCTTTTCTATGTTTGCTGTTTTTTTCTCGAGCAGAAGAGCTGCTAGAAAAGCAGGGATAGCGGTTTGGAATGCTGCTTCAAAAAAACAATTTGGCCTCTATGTCCTAGTTGTAATTCTTGGTATGTTCTTATTATCAATGGCAAAAAATACAGCAGTAAATTATGCCACTCCATTCTTTTTGGGATATCTAGGACTAGTAATGGCGTTGTTTAACACCCAACGAAAAAAACCCTATGATCTTCTTGTGGCTATTTGTTTATTATTGGCCGTGGTTGTATTTGTAATTCCTACCTATTGGTACTCTTCACTATTAATATTGGGTGGAAGTTTCTTTGTATACGGCATAGCCAATAGAAAATAACCCTTATTCCTCTCCATTTACATAGCCCTGAAGATACTCATATCTTGGTGTTAATTGTTGCTCATTTGTCATTGCTGCACGTGCTAAAATGCCATCTTTATCTCCATTAAAAAAAGCGGGAATCACATGGGTTAAAAATAAGTCTCCAAAACCATCACTGGCATCTTTTGGTAATTCACAAGGTAAATTATCTACAGCCATCACCGTAATGGAACCAGGAGAAGTATACGCTACCTCTTCAGAAGTCTCAGGATCATAACCATAAATTGGTTCCGCAATGGTTGAGGCCCTAAGTGTAGAGGCTACTGGCCCATCTATATCGCATGAAATATCGGCTACTAAACGAATGTTAAAGTGTTCACTTTTTGCATCTTCTCGGGTAAATAAATACGGAGAACCGTCACCAAAAAAATGTCCTGCAATAAAATAATCGGTAACCTTAGCAAAACGCATAAAGTTAGAAACATAGGCAGATGGGTTGTTGTAAAAATCACTGTTGGTAAGCACCTGACCATCGATGCGTTTGTTATAGTCTAACACATCTATTTTACAATACACAGGTTCATTAAAACTAGCTGTTAGATATTCTGAAATAGAAACCGACTTAATATGCATGGCATCTAAAATTTCTTTAGCACCTCTCGCTACTTTTCCTGATCCTGTTAAAAGAATTTTAATAGCAGGGAGTTCTATGGCATTTAACTGATCTATTAATGCTGGTAAATCGGCTAAACTTTCTGCTTTAGGTAAAGAAAACGTATGTTCTTTTATTCCTAGAGCTCTAAACCCATTATAAGCACCAACTAGACCTGCATATCGTCCAAAACCAATAAGACGATTGCCTTTGGGATCGGTAATCACTTCATGATCATATAAAGTGATGTTTTTCTCGAGCATTGCTTTAAGCAAGTCTCTGTTGTAGGGTTGTTTTTTGATAGTATGACTAAAGAAAAAATATTTTTTATTGGGTAGTAGTGCAGCGATAGGCACTTCTTTTACACCAATGAGTACATCGCAATCTGATAGATCTTCGGTAATCTCAAAACCAGCCTTAGCATACGCATCATCAGAAAAAACTCGTATATCTGAAGATTCTACTACTATGGTAGCTTTGGGAAATTGTTGTTGAAACTCTTGCAATTTTTGAGGGGAGAACACCACCCTTCTGTCTGGTGGGTTTTTACGTTCTTTGATGATACCAAATTTCATGTACATTATTTTCCTCAAAATTAGTTGATTTTGATAGGATGCGCAAATGGTAAATTGGTTTCATTTTCATACTTTTGCAGACACTATAGGTTTTAGCGACCTATCTTAGGGGACGACTGGTTTTGACAGCAAGGTCAGTGAGACTGTAAGCATACCGAGGACTGAAATGATGACTCGTAAACCTTATTTCAACCATTTAAACGGCGAAGATAACTACGCTTTAGCTGCATAATCTGAATTAACAGTAAGATTAGCCTCGGCACACAAGGTGTGCAAGCTTTATGTCCACGAAAAGCCTTGGTTTATGGCGTTTCACTTTTGGGCATCGTAAAAATAAACATAGAAATGTTAGGGCTTTGATAACATTTTGAAACTAAAGAAGCTAAGCTTGTATTGGATTGTTTTTGATCAGCTACTAGACGAAAATTAAACAAAAACTATGTATGTAGAAAGCATTTGAGCTGCTTGTTTGGACCCGAGTTCGATTCTCGGCGTCTCCACGATGAAGCGCAGTATGATTGCGGATAAAATCATAATAAGCCCTGCAAATTTATTTGTAAGGGCTTGTTGATTGTAGACGACTGGGCTAAAAGCACAGCATACTGCATTTCCTAAGCGGGAGGTTAGAGAAAGACTTAAGTCATTCTCGGTGTCTCCACAAATTATTTTTTTGTGGAATACTAATTTACTCTAGAAAAGAACTTTTATCCTTAAAGATGATTTCATTTAAAAAAGTATATGAAGGTTTACCCTTTGAAGAAAGATACATGATATAAATACATGTTCATTTTTTTTTCTACTTTAGTTTCTAGGAATCACAAAACCAATAGTAGGTAACTAACTGATTGTACTATGACTAAAAACATAAAAATACTAATACTTTTAATTGGCTGCAGTGTTGGTTGTATGAGCTGTTCTCCTGAGAAAAAAACAGAACGCACCCCAAATATAATATACTTTCTTGCCGATGATTTAGGCTATGGAGAGCTAGGTGTTTATGGACAGTCGATCATTAAAACACCCCATATAGATGCACTGGCAAAAAATGGAATGAGGTTTACCCAGCATTATTCTGGAGCACCGGTTTGTGCGCCGGCAAGATATATGTTTTTAACAGGAAAACATGCGGGACACGCTTACATAAGAGGGAATGATGAATGGAATGAAAGAGGGGATGTTTGGAACTATAATGAGGTCTATCTTAACCCGGGGTTAGAGGGGCAAAGACCCATCCCTAAAAACACCGTTACTTTAGGAGACCAATTAAAAAAAGCTGGATATACAACGAGTATTTTTGGAAAATGGGGATTGGGAGCACCTGAATCTGACGGCATACCCACCCTGCAAGGATTTGACTTTTTTTATGGATATAATTGTCAACGGCAAGCACATAACCTGTATCCTTCCCATCTTTGGGAAAATGAAACTAAAGTGTTATTAAATAACCAATTGGTCCCACCAAGAACCAAATTAGATACCTTGGCAGATCCCTTAAAAGAGGAAAGCTATAAAAAGTTTACTCAAAATGACTATGCGCCTCAAAAAATTCAAGAAAAAGCATTGTCTTTTATAGACGAACATAAAGATACTCCTTTCTTTATGTATTATGCATCTCCGCTTCCCCATCTCCCCTTACAAGCACCAAAAGCCTATGTAGATGAGTATAAAAAAATCTTAGGCGAAGAAGAACCCTACCTTGGAAATGACAGTTATTTTCCGAATAGGTACCCTAGAGCTACCTATGCTGCTATGATTACTTATCTAGACCATCAATTGGGTGAACTGGTTAAAAAACTTAAAGAAAAAGGAATCTATGAAAATACCGTTATTATTTTCTCTAGTGATAATGGCCCTACTTACCTAGGTGGGGTAGACTATGATTATTTTGAAAGTTCAAAACCATTCTCAAATGGGTACGGACGAACCAAAGGCTTTGTATATGAGGGAGGAATTCGAGTCCCTCTAATTGTAAGTTGGCCAAACCATATTACGCCTGGAACAAAAAGTGAGCACATCTCTGCTTTTTATGACCTTATGCCTACCCTATCTGATCTAGCTGGTATCCCTCCTCCAGATGCTATCGATGGCATTAGCTTTAAGTCTACCTTACTTCGTGAAGAACAAAGGCCACATGATTATTTATATTGGGAATTTCCAAGCTACAATGGCCAACAGGCGGTAAGAATGGGAAAATGGAAAGGTGTCAGAAAAAATATTTTTGATGGCAATTTAGAGATTGAGTTGTACAATCTAGAAACAGACATCAAAGAACAAATAGATATTGCAAGCCAACACCCCACAATTGTAGAAAGAATGAAAAGAATTATGGTTGAAGAGCATGAACCGGCTTCTAACAAAAAATTTAAGTTTAAGCAGCTAGGAGATTTATAGCATCTATTCTTGGCAATCTATAAATCTTATAATTATGAATCAAAAGCTATTTTTTTTCTCAAAAATAAGTGTTGTTTTATTTTGTATGTATGGTACATCCTCATGCACTAATGAAGTAAAAAAATCTTTAAATACTAACCCCCCTGAAGGCATGGTTTGGGTAGAAACAAAAACATTCTTAAAAGGAGCTAAAAGCTCTGATCTATTTGCAATGCCAGGGGAAAAACCTGCACATCTAGTAACAGTAGATGGTTTTTTTATTGACGCAACAGAAGTTACCAATAAACAATTTGAAAAATTTGTTGAAGCCACCAACTATATCACTGTTGCTGAAAGAAAGATTGATTGGGAAGAAATGAAAAAAGAACTCCCGCCAAACATCCCAAAACCTCATGATTCTATATTGCAGCCAGGCAGCTTGGTTTTTAATAAAAACATAGATGCAGTAGTAACTATGAATACGTATTTTCAATGGTGGATATGGAAAATAGGCGCCAATTGGAGACATCCTTCAGGACCAAATTCTACCATTGAGGGTAAAGACAATTATCCTGTTGTTCATATTGCCTATGAAGATGCTTTAGCCTATTGTAAGTGGGCAAATAGAAGTTTACCCACAGAAGCACAATGGGAATCTGCGGCACAAGGCAACAATGAAAACATGATTTTTACATGGGGAAATGATTTTAAAATGCTAAACTCTAATGCCAATACTTGGCAAGGAGTTTTCCCGACAAAAAATGACTCTAAAGATGGATTTGAATACAGTTCACCTGTAAAATCTTACCCTCCAAATAGTATTGGAATATATGATATGACAGGGAATGTATGGGAGCTTACTTCAGATTTATTCAATCCAAATTATTACAATCAGCTAGATCTCACTAAACCAGTTATAAACCCAACAGGTGCAGAAAAATCATTGAGCCCTAGTAATCCGTTTCAAAAAGAATATATCATAAAAGGAGGTTCTTATTTATGCCACGAATCGTATTGTGCAAGCTTTAGAATTTCTGCTCGTATGGGAACCAGTTATGATTCAGGGTCTGACCATGTTGGTTTTAGAACAGTAGCTTCAAAATAATTAAATTACATTCCCTTTTACTCCAATATGAAACAACCTAGCGCAATCAGGGATGAAAACAAAAAAATCTACCTAGCTTGCTTGAGGAGATATTTTGATTAAATTTATACCCCACACTTTTTAGTGTTCTAGTAACATAAATCTACAAACTAATTGAACTATGAAAAAAAAAATAATCTATATCGTAACTTGTTTTTTCTTAACACATCTTTGCTATGCGCAAGGAACTCGTCTTCTTAGAGATCCAGACCTAAGTCAATCACACATAACATTCACCTACGCTAGTGATGTTTGGATTGTAAATAAAGTTGGAGGCTTGGCTAAAAGAATAACAAGTACGCCAGCTATTGAAAGTACACCCTACTTTTCTCCTGATGGAAAATGGATTGCTTTTACTTCTAATCGATCAGGAAAAAACAATGCTTATATTGTTTCTATTGCAGGAGGTACTCCTACGCAATTAACATGGCATCCATCAGGATCTGCAGTTAGAGGATGGACACCTGATGGTAAGGCAGTTCTAATTGCAAGCAATCGTAATACAGCTCCAAGCCCATACAATCGCCTATATACTGTTAATGTAGCAGGTGGTCTTCCAAAATTAGTATCTGCACAATGGGGGTATGATGGAGATTATTCACCCGATGGATCTCAGATGATTATTGATAAAATGAATCGCTGGGATGTAGAATGGAGAGCCTATCGCGGAGGGCAAAACACCCCACTAATTCTTATGGATCTTGAGACTCAAAAAGAAACCTTGCTTCCAAACAAAGAACGTTCAACAGACATTAAACCCTTTTGGCTTAATAACACTATCTATTTCTTATCGGATAGAGATTTAGTAGCGAATATTTGGTCTTTTAATACAAATACCTCACAATTAACTCAAGTCACAAAATTTAAAGGTTCAGATGTTAAAAACATAGCTGGCGATGGCAATACCCTCATCTATGAAAGAGATGGGTACCTTCATACCTTAGATCTAAGCTCAGGAAAAACAACACAATTAGCAATTAATGTTATTGGCGATTTTCCTTGGGCAGAAACCAAGTGGGAAAATGTAACAAGCAGAGCTGAATCTGCATCGTTATCACCTAATGGAAAACGTGTGATTATGGAAGCTCGAGGAGATATATTTACGGTTCCCATTGAGTTTGGAGACACTAGAAACATCACACATACATCTGGAGTTGCAGATCGCAGACCAATATGGTCTCCAAAGGGAGATAAAATTGCTTGGTTTTCGGATGAAAACCGAAAGAATTATCAGCTGTTGATAAGCAATCAAGAAGGGACTAAAATTATTGACAACATAGACATAGGAGTTTCTAAATTGGGCTGGAATCCTAGCTGGTCTCCAGATGGGAATCACATAGCCTTTGTAGACGATGATGTGCGCCTTCGTATTGTAGATCTTACCACTAAAAAAATTGAAACCATCGATGTAGGGGGTACTAACCTAGAAAGAAGATCTATTGAATTAAAATGGGCTCCAGATTCTAATTGGATTGCTTACGCAAAATCTGGGGATAATATGCTAAGACAAATTTACCTTTGGTCTACAGAGACTAAAAAATCTACTGCCATTACAGACCCTTTTGCAGACTCTTTTTCACCTACTTGGGATTTAAATAAAAAACAACTTTACTTCTTGGCTAGTACCAATATTGCTTTAGGTTCTGGTTGGGCCAACACAAGTTCTATGATGTCCAATGAAACTTATGCTGCCTATGTAGTAAATCTAGATGCAAAAGACACTTCTCCTTTTAAGCCAAAAAGCGATGAAGAAAGTATCAAAGAGGATACTAAAAAAGAGAAAAAAGGAACAGAGAAAAAAGAGGAGGAATTAGATAAAAAGTTAGACTCTGGTCTTAAAATTGATTTTGAAAATATTGGAAGACGAACTTTGGCACTTCCTGTACCCAGTAGAAATTATAGATTTATAAAAGCAGGAGCTGCTAATACTGCTTTTCTTGGGGAACGAATTCCAAACAGCAGAGGAGTAACAATTCATAAGTTTGATCTAAAAAAACAAAAATCTAAAGAATTTACCTCAGGAGCCAGTGGTACTTTTATCACAGCAAACGGAAAACACATGCTAGTACGTATTCGAGGAAGTTGGAAGTTAGCTAAAACCAGTGGTTCAAATACAAAGGCTGCAAAATCTATTAAACCAACTCTTCAAATGAAATTAAATCGTTCTGAAGAATGGGGCCAAATGTTTGAAGAGGCATGGCGCTACGAACGCGATTATTTTTATGACCCTAACATTCATGGCAGAAACTGGAATAAGGTGTACAAACGGTATGCCCCTTTAGTGCCTTTCGTAAAACATCGTGCAGACTTAACTTATATTTTTGATCAGATGAATGGAGAGTTATCGGTGGGTCATAGTTTTGTTGGAGGAGGAGACTATCCAGAGGTAACTCGAAATCAAGGAGGGCTCCTTGGAGCCGATTTCAATCTTGAAGATGGCCGCTATAGAATAGCTAGAATTCTTACTTCAGAAAATTGGAACCCAGGGTTATATGGTCCTTTAGATGCTCCAGGATTACACATTAAAAAAGGATATTACATTGTTGGTATAAATAATAAAGAACTTCGTTCAGAAGATAATATTTTTGAATTTTTAGACGGAACTTCTGGGAAGCAAACGGTACTCCATATTAATTCAACACCAGATTTTAAGGGGCATTGGACAGAGATTGTTAAACCTTTAAGAAGTGAAAACTCTTTAAGACAACGAAGCTGGGTTGAAGACAATCGCAGACGCGTTGAACAGTTGTCTAATGGTCGACTAGGGTACGTTTGGGTACCTAACACTTCTGGCCCAGGTTTTGTGTCTTTTAATCGCTACTATTTTGCACAGCAAGATAAAGAAGGAGCAGTGATAGATGAGCGTTTTAATGGAGGAGGATTGCTAGATGATTATATGGTAGATTTAATGACTAGAGATCTAAGAGCCGCTTTAACTAATGAGGTTCCTAACGGTAGACCAATGAGATTACCTGCAGGTATTATAGGTCCAAAAGTGTTGTTAATTAATGAAAAAGCAGGATCTGGTGGAGATTTCTTTCCATGGGTATTTAGACAACAAAAAGCGGGTAAATTAATTGGAATGCGTACTTGGGGTGGGCTCGTTAAATCTTCAACACATTATTTGATGATTGATGGAGGCAGGCTTACTTCACCAGACAATGCCGTATTTGATCCGATACATAATAAATTTATTGCCGAAAATGAGGGAGTAGCACCAGACATTGAAGTTAGACAGGATGCCAATTCTTTACATAAGGGCGAAGACCCTCAGTTAGAAAGAGCTGTTTTAGAATTAATGCAACAATTGGGAGTAAAAAAAGAAATCATAGTACCACCATTTAACAAACCAGCCAAAGGAAATTAACATAGAAGATTTACAACATAACCATGACCAAAACATACACTATAGAAGGGATGACCTGTGAAGGATGTGTGGCTAAAGTTAGCTATGTACTAAAACAACATGCAAGTATTTTGTCTGTTGCGGTTGTGCTTTCAAACAAATCTGCCACGGTAACCATGAGTAAAGAGGTGTCCGTTGAAGAATTACAAAACCTTTTTGGTTCGTCTAGTAAGTATACGGTTGGTGCTTCTCAACCAACAATAGATCAAGAAAGTGCAAGCGTTTTTACAACCTATAAACCCTTGCTCCTTATTTTTGTATTTATTGCCGCCACTACAGCAATTGCCTCAATGAATAATGGAAAGATAGAGTTAATGCTATGGATGCGTTACTTTATGGCTGGTTTTTTTATTGTTTTTTCTTTCTTTAAATTTTTAAATTTAGCTGGTTTTGCAGAAAGCTATGCCATGTATGATGTACTTGCAAAAAGAGTACAAGCATATGGGCTGGTTTATCCTTTTCTAGAACTATTTCTGGGGGCTGCCTACCTCACAAATTTTGAACCTACTATTACCTATATAGCCACCATATTTTTAATGAGTTTTAGTAGTATTGGAGTAATACAGAGTGTCTTAGATAAGAGAAAAATTAGATGTGCCTGTTTGGGAGCTGTTTTTAATTTACCTATGAGTACGATTACCATTATAGAGAATTTAACAATGGTTGTGATGGCGTGTGTGATGTTATGGAAGGCATAGATTAAAAATATTGAATAACCTATTTATTTCACACAACCCAAAACAAACTAGTAGTATTCTTATTGTGCACAAAATACCTGTTAAATTAAATAATTTATATTTGTTTGTAATTTAAAATTCCTATCATGAAAAACACAATCTTACTGCTGTTATTATTAACTATCTTTTCTTGTGGAAATAGTGATGACTCAGAGGTATTAGAAGAACCAACGTATACTGTAGAAGGCAAATGGTTATGGTCTCCAGATCCTGATGATAGAACCTTTGCAAATACCATGTATGAATTTGTAGATGGAACTAGATATACATCTTACGCAAACTGCACTTCAAGTAACCCTTGTAGTAATTCAGATTTTAATGCATTAGATGCCACAGATAGAATTCCAGGTGAGAAAACCTATACTTTTAATGATTATATTCTAACAATTGATGGCATTACCCAAACCGTCTCATTTAGATGTGATGGTGGTATTCTTGTTTTTGAAAACGGAGTTACATTATGGAGGTTGAGTTCTGATTGCCAATAAGAAGGTATCTATCCCTGTAGTTGGATGATGAACTATTCTTAACTTTAGAGAGATTCAATTGTTTTTATTAACCTATTATAAAAAGAGAGTAGCTTTGATGCTTCTCTCTTTTTTATGAAATAAACTTCTTGTGGTCTTCCCTATTTTTAAGGAGGTAGAAATTTCCCCATTTATAAGGATTGACAGCCACTATTCTATTCATTAATTTTGTGCCGAGTTATACTCACATGTATATCTTTTTCACCAAACTATAGAGAGAGGTTGTATTAGGGCATCTCTCTCTTTTTTTCTCATTTATTTTTTTTACAAAAAACTAATTAAATTACTTGTAGGTAGATAATACGGGTATTTATACGTGTTGTTGGATTGGAGAAAGTTTCTATTTTTATAAGCAATAAAACCCTCTAAAATTAAATGCTATGACTCGCGTACGTTTAGAAATCGATGAAGTGCAAATTCATCGCCCAAAAAAAAGATGGAAACTCTACTTTTTAGTAGTTACAGATCATCCTACAGAAGATGATAAAATGATCATCACAACCTTACCTCACGAACCTTTTAAATTGTCTAGAAGACATGACAATTCTTTCCAATTTGATACGGATGATGCTGGGTCTAATGGGCTGTTTGTGTTGAGTAGAACTCTTCCAGCAGATCGAGAATTAAATGTTCATATCTATCTACGGCATACCCGAAAAGCCACCAGAGATTTGGGTGAAATTTTGATAGACATTGAAGAGGGTATTGGAGGAGATGCTTTTGGTATGGTTACCGATGTGGTAGGCACCTCTACCCTTCCATAGCTGGTGGTTGCAAAAAAAGCGGTACCCATGATTGGGAAGATTCTTTCGAAGATAAAAGACAGAGATTTTGGGTTTTTAAGTGCTTTTGAACGGTTTGGGCCTGAGTTTGAAGATGTTTATGAAATTGATAGAAAAAAAGAGTTTACTGGCGATGCTTCTTTGGTGTATAGTTGGTCTGTAGAGGAGTAATATGTAGCTAATAAAATTTCTAAAAATGAACATAAAAGTTAATAATATAGAAAAAACAATTACCATAACTGATGATTTAAAAAACCAGCATTTGGTTTTAATCTTTATAATTGTTTTAAACCTGTTTGGCGCATTTCATAAACAGTTAGCTAAAGCAAAACCAAGGGTAATTCTCGGCGTCTCTATAAATTATACCCATGAATATTTTTTCTGATGCTTCAATATTTTTTATAAAATTATGTTGTCAAATAAAATTTGTATTTTTAAAAAACATTTATTTTTAAGAAATTATCATGAAAAAAATCTTAACCATATTTATAATATTATTTTCTTTTTCTAATGTTAATAGCCAGGGTTTAAATTTATCTACACCAGAGGAAATATCTGAGTTCAATGAATTTAAATCTGACGATTATGGTTTCGCAACATCAATCCCTTACAGATATAGTTTAAAAAAGTTTGTACCTCCTGTTAGAAAACAAAAAGGAGGAACCTGTGTTGGTTTTTCAACTTATTATTATGCTTTATCTACTATGTATAATAAACAATTTAACATTACAGAAAATAAAGCTAAATACGCACATTCTTTTGATCCATATTTTTTATATTCAATTTTTTTCTCAGATGTTGACAATTGTGATTCTGGGTTGAAGTTTAACAATGCGCTTAATAATTTAAAAAAAATTGGTAGTAAAAAATTATTCTTCCCACCATTTACTAATTGCAATGAAAATTGGAATCGAGAAAAATTAACTCAGACATTAGATTACTCCACACCTTACTCTATTAAAACATGGTATTCTGTTAAACAGCAACATCCAGAATATCTTAAAAATATTAAAAATTTAGTATATAAAGGTTATCCAGTCATAATTGGAGTAGATTTTGTAAATTCTCTTTATCCTTACAGTTCAAAAAATACTATTGGTGTTAAATCTACAGGTCTTTGGTCTCCAAAATATTATGAAAAAAAGGAGGGTGGACATGCTATGTGTGTTGTTGGTTATGATGATTATAAATTTGGTGGATCCTTTCTAATTGTTAATAGTTGGGGAGAAAACTTTGGTGACAAAGGTTACTTATGGCTAAGATATAAAGATTTTAAGTCTTTTGTTAAAGAAACATATGTTGTAGAACCAAATGAAAATATAATAAATAAGCCGCCTAAAGTTATTTCAGATACAAATTATAAAAGGTATAAATATAAAACTAAAAGTAATAATTATAGTTTTTACGAAGGTCAATATAAATATAATTCTATCACGGGTTATGGTATTTGGAGTGATACAGATAACAATACTTTTTATGCTGGCAAATTTGATGATGGTGAAATGATAGGCTTCTTTTTAGTTCTTGATAATAATGGTTTGTATTCGGCCAATGCAGTTAACGGTAAACTTCAGGGATTTGAAAAACTAGGGTTTGCAGACAATCAAAACTCACTTGAGACTCAATTAGAAGCAAAGAAATTTTTCTCTTTGTTAGGAACAGAATTATCAATACGTAAGGCTAATTCGACCAAAACAAATAAACCAAAAACTAATGATAAAGATTAAAATTTATTTTTTGTTTTTTATTTTTTATGTAAATTCCTTCGCTCAAAGTGTTGATAAAATTGACTATAAATACTTGGGAGAACCTTATTACCCAGAACAATTTCTTCAAGAAAAAGACAGTCTTAAATGGCCAATAGAATTTGATATATCTATAGATGTAAAAGATATAAAAAACATTGATTTAAATAAAGATGAGTTTTTCTCTACTCTTTTAATAAGTTCATATTCAAATTACGACACCTCTTATACAAGCATAAAAGGGGATACAATTGAATTATTGCACGAAGAATTTTTTGATATCTATATAAAAGAAAATAATTTAAAAGGAGATGCTGTAAGCTCTCCCATATACTACCAAAACACAGAAAATTATAAATACTTGTTTTATGAAAAATTTAAAACTAAAAGTGTTAAAAGAGTAGAAGCGCCATTTGATATTAGTTGGGACTTGAGAGACTTTCCCTTTGATAAACAACAATTAAAATATAAATTTATAACAACTGTAGATACTTCAATAATTAAATTGCGGCCTAGTTTAAAATTTCCTAGTAGTTATAATACACCTCTAGAAAACTTAAAGGATGGGTTTAACATAGAAGGTATTTCATATAATTATAAATATAATAATGACAACAGTGATTTAATTAGAACCTCACCAAATACTACCAGAAGTATTGTTACCGAAACACTAGAAATTATTCTCATTCTAGATAGAGAAGGTTCTTGGTTATTTTTAAAATTATTTTTAGGGGGTATATTATCATTTTTAATTTCTTGTTTGGTTTTTCTGATACCCTTAAAAACAGAATTTGAATCTAAAGTTACACTGGCTGTAGGTGCTATTTTTGGAGCCATTGGCAATCGTTATTATGTAGATTCTGTATTACCTGGTTTACAAGTCTTCACCAAAGCAGATGCAGTTAGTAACCTGGTTATTTTTATGGTTTTTTTCAATATTTTAGTAATGATACTTCAAAAGAGTGAAAAAACTAGCTTTCCTTATTTTCAATCACCTAAAAATGCATTTTACTATTCTTTGTATGTTTTTAGTATTATTTTTTTAGGAATATTAATTTATTAGATAAAACCAATGAAAAAACTTCTTTTCATTTTATTAATAACCACTTCCTTTTGCTATTCTCAGGAAGAAAAGCGGCTAGCACTAGTTATTGGTAATGCAGATTACGAAAAAGGCGTCTTAAAAAACCCTGTTAACGACGCTAAGTTAATTGCAAAAGCACTAGACTCATTGGGGTTTGAGGTGTTAGAATATTATAATCTTACCACACAAAGACAACTTAAAAAAGCAATATTAGAATTTGGAGCTAAAAGAGACAGTGCAAATGTTGGTTTTGTCTATTATGCTGGGCACGGAGTACAAGTAAACAATGAAAACTACCTACTCCCAACACAAGAAGAGTATACTTCACAAACAGAAGTAATAGAATATGCTGTAAGTGTACAATCTGTTCTAAGAGCATTAAAAAGTGATTCAAATCAAGTTAATATACTTGTACTGGATGCCTGTAGAGACAATCCTTTTGAGTCTAACTGGAATAAAACCCGGTCTTTAAAAGGAGATGGTCTTGCTAAAATACCTCCACCTACAGGGTCATTAATTGCTTTTTCTACAGATGCAGGACAAACAGCCGCAGACGGTGAAGATAACAATAGCATCTATAGTCTGAGTCTCTATAAAAATATGCTTTTAGAAGACACCTCTTTAGACCAGGTGTTTCGAAATGTTAGAGCAGATGTGTTAAAACAAACAAATGGAAATCAACGACCAGTTGAAGCTACACAGCTCACCGGACAAACATTTTATTTAAATCCTGGAAATTACGATGATGAATTTAAAGCCGTTGCGCTAATACTAGAACAAGAAACGGAACTAACAGACGCTCTAAACATTCTTGCTCCAATTATTAACAATAAGCCAGAAAATCTAAGAGCACAAGAATTACTTGCAGAATCTTACATAGCGCTAGAAAATTTTTCTAAAGCACTAGATACCTATGATATTCTTATAGAGTTAGACCCTAACAACACTAAATATTTTAGACAAAAAGGGTTTTGCTATGCATCAATTAATGATCTGGACAAAGCACTAGAAGATTATAATAAAGCCGTTTCAGTAGAGCCAAAAAACTCCATTAATTACGAAAAAAGAGGAGATTTTTACAGCGATTATTTGAATGATTA
>Ga0206128_1002477_pt1 | contig 16565 bp, 16 predicted proteins | sample Helgoland_Spring_7_FD_148601 | JGI IMG/M metagenome (GOLD analysis project Ga0206128, IMG submission 148601) | Pelagic subsurface seawater microbial communities from Kabeltonne, Helgoland, North Sea - Helgoland_Spring_Bloom_20160426_1 | ecosystem: Environmental > Aquatic > Marine > Epipelagic ... | reverse complement strand
GCCGAACGCTCTAACAATTTATCACGAAGATCATCATCAGCTGGATGATACAGCTGAAACCAGGCATCGCCCTCGGTGATCTCAGCGACCTTTTCAATACTGGCTGTGCCTACGGTACTGAGGATAAAGGGAATATTGTGTGCCTTCGCTGCCGCGGCAAGGATCTCACAGGAATTCGGCCACATCAGGCCTTGTAGACCCACGGGTGCAATACCAAATGGAGCATCATAGGTTTTACCAAAAAGCTCAGTCTTCTGACTCGCCCCGGCATAATCTCTCAAGTAATACGGCTTTAGCTGCACATCGCGAATATCGCTGGTGTTGCGTTGGAGATTCACCTCTGAAAAGCAGCCGCCATCGAGGTAATCGTAGGCAAAGCCGGGCATACGCTGTTTAGCCCGGGCTTTTAACGCTTCGATTGAGGGGTAGTTGGAATTAAATGACATAATAATATTGGTGTGACTGTTGGGTAGATCGTTAAAATGAAAGTTTGATCGTGGGCTTAACCATAGAGAGGGCCATAGTTATCACAGGCACGGAAGTCTCCACCTTCGGTGTCAGCAGTGCCGTGGGCATTCCATGATGATGGGCGGAAGATACGCTCTTCACTGACGTTGTGCATGTAAACCGGAATACGCAGCATGGAGGCTAGCGTAATCAGATCAGCTCCGATCAAGCCGTAGCTCATCACGCAGTGGTTCGCTCCCCAGTTATTCATCACCGAATAGGTGTCGCGGAAAGCTCCACTGCCGGTGATGGTTGGGCAGAACCATGTGGTCGGCCAGCTCGGATTGGTGCGGTCATCAAGCACGTTGTGAACGTCCTCAGGAAGCTCGACGGTAACACCCTCGGCAATCTGGAGCGCAGGCCCAAGACCCTTCACCAAATTGAGACGGGCGATGGTCGCAGGCATTCCGCCCTTGGTCTTGTAACGCGTGCTCATACCGCCACCAGGGAAGTATTCGGTGATCGATGGGTGCCAGGTCGTGGAGTCGAGGCAAGCTTGCATCTCCTCATCGGTGATTTCCCAGTGAGGTTTCATCGCAGGCTTCCCGTCTTTGCTCATCTCGCCCGTGCCATCGAGCGCGGCAGGACCTGAGTTGATCAAGTGAAGAAGTCCGTCAGCTGCAGGGCCTGAAAGCTCATGGCCAGAAACACGCTTCACCGCGTCAGGTGACCAGTAAGTGCGTAGGTCAGCAAAAATCTGTGCTGTATTGGTCAACAGGTGACCAAAGAGCATCGTCACCGCATTCAAGGCATCATTCTCAGTAGCGAACTGGTAGGGAGCACGCTTACCGTTCCAGTCAAAGGACGTGGTCAAGATCGCTTCCATAAAGTCACCGTTGGGATAGTGATCTGTCCACTGACGCTGGCCTTGGAATCCTCCACAGATAGCATTGCGACCAAGGGCTTCCTCGCCGTAGCCGAGCTCTGCAAGCTTCTCATTACCCACCATCAGATCGCGGGTGATCAGGGCCATCTTGATGGATGTCTCCCATTCTTGATCGAGCTGCTCACGTGGACGCTGAGTTTCAGCGGAGTTGTAGTCCTTGCCTTCTGGGCAATTTTTCTTCACCCAGGCAAAAGCCTTGTCGTATTCTTCTTGATCGTAGATGCCGCGCTCAAAGCGTCGTGCCAACTCAGTCATGTCGACCGCTTCGACACGAATGCCGAGATAATCTTGGAAGAAATCAGGATCAACTACTGAACCGGCGATCCCCATTGAGGTGCCACCGAGAGACAAGTAGGATTTGCCGCGCATCAAAGCGACAGAAATACCTGCTCGGCAAAATGAGAGAATCTTGTGCGCAACGTCATCGGGAATACTGGTGTCACTTGACTCCATCACATCACGTCCGTAGATGCCAAATGCAGGAAGTCCCTTCTGGGTGTGGCCAGCAAGAGCTGCGGCGAGATAAACGGCACCTGGACGCTCTGTACCATTGAAACCCCAAACTGCTTTAGGTGTATGCGGATCCATGTCCATGGTTTCAGAGCCGTAGCACCAGCATGGTGTGACGGTCAGAGACACGCCAACATTTTCCTTTCTGAACTTATCAGCACAGGCTGCTGCCTCAGCAACTCCTCCGATACAGCTATCAGAAATCACACACTCGACTGCGGAACCGTCGGGGTAACAGAGGTTTTCAGAGATGAAGGCGGCTGTCGCCTTAGCCTGATTCATCGTCTGCTCTTCCAATGACTCACGGACACCTCCAAGACGTCCGTCAATCGTAGGGCGGATGCCTATTTTAGGCATGTTGTCTTTATTAAATACAGTTTTCATAGCTGTGTTGTCTTATACGTATTACGAATAATAAATTGTTTATGTTATGCGATTAGATTGAGAAATTTCTGATACGGCTCCTGCCAGTCAGCACTTGCCTGCGGAGTGTATGTAATCGTTTCCATGGATTTTGCAACAAGGGAGCGCCCTTCTGTGATATCTTTTAAATCTCCCGTTGCCACCATCTGGGTAATGATGTTTCCACATGAGGTTGCTTCTACAGGTCCTGCTACTACGGGAATGCCCAGAGCGTCTGCCGTTGCCTGCGCCAACAAGGCGTTCTGAATACCACCTCCGCCAGCGTGAAGCTTATCAAAAGACCTACCGGTAACACCTTGGAGCGACTCCACCACCTGACGGTATTTGAGCGCAAGGCTCTCAGTGGCGACACGCAAAAGCTGCCCTTTGGTCTTCGGAATCGCCTGACCCGTCCTCTCACAAAACGCCTCAATTTTTTCAGGCATGTCACCAGGAGTTGCAAATACCGGATCATTGGGATCAATATAGGCTGTATGCGGCTGAGCCTCCTCCGCTAGGCGGGCAAGCTCTGCGTAACTCATTTCCTCACCACGCTCGGCCCAGTAACGACGACATTCTTGTATAATCCAAAGACCAGAAACATTGTGTAACAAACGCGTTGTCTTATTCACCCCACCCTCATTGGAAAGCTTGGCTTCATAGGCAGCCGTCGTTGTTACCGGCTTTTCTGATTCCACACCGAGAATCGACCATGTGCCGGACGAAAGCCATAAACCTCCGCGCTCCATCGGTAATCCCGCTACAGCAGACGCGGTATCGTGCCCCGCAGATGCCACCACTTGCAGCGTATGCGAAACCCCAGCTTCCCCAACCGCTTCCGTCAAAGGTCCTAAGACGGTGCCGGACGAGACGATATTACCAAACATTTTGCGTGGCAGCCCAAGCGCATCAATGACCTCCCAAGCCCAGTCCCGCTTGATTGGATCGTATAGCTGGCTGGTACTCGTCACGGTGCGCTCGTTGGATTGCACTCCACTGAGCCAATACGCCAGTAAGTCTGGGGTAAACAAAAGTCGATCTGCGATATCAAGACATGGGTTGTTTTTCACCCCCTCGGCAAGGAGGTGCAGACTCGAGTTATAAAATGCCGGCTGCACACCTGTGCATGCAAAAACGCTTTCCATTGGCATACGGGATTCCATCTCCTCCTGCATTCCCTCAATGCGCGGGTCGCGGTATTGCCGGTGACCACCGAGCATATTACCCTGCTTATCCAATAAGGCATAATCACAACCCCAAGTATCCGCACCTATCGAAACGATAGCATCACCATATTTCTCATTCGCCTTGTGCAGGCCCTCAAGAATAGACTCAAAAAGACTGATGGTATTCCAATAGCAGCCACCATGAACTTCTACGCCGTTGTTGTCAAAACGATGAACCTCTTCCAGCTTAAGAGTGCCCCCATCATAGACGCCTGCCACGAGACGACCTGATCCTGCTCCTAGGTCAATAGCGATGTAAACTTGCATAATTTCGTTTTTACTGTGTTTTTCTTGGTTTTTTTGGGTTTGAAGTCAAGCTTTGATAATTTCCACGCCTATATTCTTCAATGATTCAAGTATACTGGGGTCCGCCTTCTTCGTTGTGACCAGAGTTGTGAGCTGAGCGCACTGTGCAAAAAAGAAGGCTGATCTGGCTCCGATCTTCGATTCATCAGCTAGCAGACAAACATCTTCAGCAGCGGCGATGACATGCTCCTTGAAGGCTGCCTGCCGTGAGTTACTCTCACTCACGCCCCTATCTAAATCTAGACCGCTGCCGGAAAAAAACATGCGATGAATATTATAGCGATGCAAGGTGCGCTCTGCCACCAGGCCGATCATTGAGCGTGAGCGGCGCTCTAATAAGCCGCCCGTGCAGATTAAATCGATGTTTTCGACATCGGCAAGAGCTCCAACCACATCGTGCGCATTGGTGATCACTGTGTGATGAAAGCTCGGTAAATACTGCGTTATTGTGAGTGCGGTTGAGCTTGCATCAATAAAAATGGTCTCCCCTGGCTGAATTCTTTGTGCCGCGGCTTTTGCAATCGCGCTCTTGGCTTCTCGATTGATCAACTGCCTTTCGGTCAGCGACAGCTCGCGGATGATACGTTTGGACGGGATGGCCCCACCGTGCGATCTGACCAAGAGACCTTGATGCTCGAGCAGTTCAAAATCCTTACGGATGGTCTCATCGGTAACATCCAGATCAGAGGCAACATCTTTGGTACGCAGAGAACCGCGTTCCTTGAGTGCTTCGAGTATTTGGTGATGTCGTTCCGCTGCTAACATGGGCAATTAAAGGTGCAAAAAGGCCTAAGTCCTTGAAGGTTGGTCTTTTCCTTTGTTTTTCTTTGTTTCCTTAGCTTTTTCTTTGTTTTTTGTTGACCTGTCAACTCTATCATGCAAAAAAGAGTGCGTCATCCACAAAAATTCATGTCTTCTTCTCAACAAAAAAGCGTCCCAAGAGCAGTTATCGAACACATGGTTCGGGAGCAGGTATACCAAGAAATGGGCATCGACCTGCCCGCACAAGCCAAAGCACCAAAAGGTTTCGTTGTTAACATAAGTGCCCGTCACTGTCACCTAACTCAAGAAGCTGTCGAGGCCCTATTCGGCCCCGGTCACGAACTTACCCCCAACAAATGGCTCTATCAAGAGGGCGCCTACGCTGCCAAAGAGTCCGTAACCTTGATTGGCCCACGCAGTCGCGTTATCTCTAACCTTCGCATCCTCGGACCATGCCGTGACCTCAATCAGGTCGAACTTGCATACACCGACGCGATCTCCCTTGGCTTTGACATCCCTATCAAAATGTCTGGCGATGTTGCAGGAACACCGGGCTGCATGCTCATGGGACCTAATGGATACTTTAAAATGGACGAAGGCGTGATCCGCGCCCAACCGCACGTGCACATGCACCCTAACGACGCTGATTTTTATGGCGTCAAGCACCTCGACATCATGAAAATGAAAGTCCACAGCCCATGCTCAGTGACTTTTGACAACATCGTTGTGCGTGTCGACGAAAGCTTCAACCTGGAAGCCCACATCGATACCGATGAAGGCAACGCATGCGGCCTCAAACCAGACACCTTCTGTGAGCTCATTAAATAATCAGTCTCACAAAACACCACTAACCAACAACCAACAAACACAACCAACAATACCATGAGCAAAGCACTCGGAATGATTGAAACCAAAGGCTACGTCGGAAGCGTAGAGGCAGCAGACGCGATGGCCAAAGCCGCCAACGTCGAAATTACCAAACAAGTACAAATCGGAGCGGGATTTCTTACAATCCTCATCCAAGGAGATGTCGGCAGCGTTAAAGCAGCCGTTGACTCTGGAGCAGAAGCAGCTGGCCGCGTAGGTGAGCTCGTTAGCGCGCACGTCATCGCACGTCCAGCTCCAGAACTCCTCAAGCAATTTGATCTCTAATCTGATTAAATTTTTCTCAAAATAACTACTAACTAAATATTATCATGGCTAAACAAGCACTCGGAATAATTGAAGCAAAAGGACTCACATCACTGATTGAAGCATCAGACGCCGCTATCAAGGCAGCTGACGTAACAATGACTGGCTGGGACAAGATCGGTTCTGGTCTCGTCTGTGGATTCTTCACTGGTGACGTCGCCGCTGTCAAAGCTGGCGTAGACGCTGGTGCAGAAGCAGCAGCACAAGTTGGCGAAGTCAACTCCGTCCTCGTTATCCCACGCCCACACGAAGACCTCGGTCAAATGGGCCCATGGATTAAGTAAATCCTGATTGAACAATCACGACTCCTCGTAATCATGCACATCCTCATCGCCAACCTCGGTTCCACCTCATTCAAATACCGCCTCTATAAGATGGACGGTAAGAATGGTGATGTGATCGCTTCAGGCGGCTTTGAGCGTGTCACCAATCACGAAGAAGTCATCAATCAAGCCCTGGCCGAACTTATCGACCAAGGCAATCTAAACTCAATCAACGACATTGATGCCGTTGGTTTTAAAACCGTGCTCGGCAAAGATCTGAGCGGTTGTGTTGATGCTGATGATACGGTCATCGCTGCGCTTGAGGGCTTCCGTGAGGTAGCCCCAGCGCATAACCCTCCTTACGCTGAGGGCATCCGGCAATTCCGCCAAATTCTCCCCGATGCGCGCCTCGTCGCACTCTTCGAGACAGCCTTTTACCAGTGGGTTCCCCAAGCAGCTTCCCGATACGCCGTTCCCAAGGAGTGGCATGATGCGGGCATTCGCCGCTATGGCTTCCACGGAGCCAGTCACAAATTCGTCGCCGAACGCTCAGCTGAGCTGATGGGCCGTGAAGATGTCGCTGAATCCGTACGCGGTCTCTACGTAGACGGGCCCCAAGAGGTTTCTGGAGATCCACTACGTGTGGTCTCTTTCCACCTCGGTGGTAGCAGCTCTGTTACAGGTATCCGCAATGGCATTGCCATCGGCACCAGCATGGGATTCTCCCCACAGAGCGGACTCCCCCAAAACAATCGTGTCGGTGATCTCGACTCAGGTGCCCTGCCCTACGCTACCAAAGCACTGGGCATCACTATGGAGGAGGCCGAACGCCAACTGACCAAAGAATCAGGCCTGCAAGGAGTATCCGGAGTCAGCAATGATCTTCGCGATATCTGCAACGCTGCAGAAGGCGGCAACGATGACGCCCAACTCGCGCTCGACATGCTCGTTGATTCAGCACGTCACTGGGCTTCCAGCTTTCTCTTCGAACTTGGTGGTCTCGACACCATCGTCTTCACCGCCGGCATTGGTGAAAACAACCCGTGGTTGCGCACCGCCATTTGTGCCGGCCTTGAAAACTTCGGCGTTACCATCGACGAAGAAAAAAATGCTGCATGCATGGCAAGTGAAGCCGTCATCAGCTCTGACAACTCTCCAGTAAAAATCATCGTAATCCCCGCGAACGAGGAACTCGTTCTCGCCCGAGAAGTGCACCGCAAAATCAGCTAAACACTTGCCGGCCCCATCACGATCGACTTACCAAAACAATTTCTACCAACTAACCAACCAAACTAACAACCAAACCAAATAATACCATGGCTAAACAAGCAATAGGAATACTCGAAACCCGCGGCCTCGCAGGCCTTGTCAACGGCACTGACGCTATGCTCAAAGCAGCAAACGTCACACTCGCTGGACCCATGCGCCAAATCGGCAGCGCTATGTGCAACGTCGTCGTCGAAGGTGACGTCGCCGCTGTCAAAGCTGCTATCGACGCAGGTGCTGCAGCCGCATCACAAATCGGCGAAGTTCTCAGCGCTCACGTCATTGCACGTCCTGACGCCGCCACCTCTGATGTATTGCCCAAGCGCGCTGCTAAAAAGTAAACTGATTATTGGCCAATAACAGCCAACTAATCGGTCTCTTAGCAGACACTTGTCACATATCATTCAAATCCATCACTCAGACCAATACCATGTTTCTCGCAGAAGTTATCGGCCACGTCGTCGCAACTAAAAAAGACGACAGTATGCGGGGCAAAAAGCTATTTTTGCTACGCCCTCAGCTTGTTGATGAAAACAACCCCGCTGCATTCCGCAACGGTGTAAACACCATCGTAGCCGTTGATAATGTGGGTGCAGGTGAAGGAGATCTGGTGATGTTTTGCCAAGGCAGCTCTGCACGTCAGGCTGCCGGCCTCAAAATGCTGCCTATAGATGCGGCTATTGTCGCGATTATCGACAGCGTCGATGTCCTAGGCAACAAAGTATACAAGAGTAACTAATTCCAACTTCAATCGTTTAATCAGTGAATACCATCGACCAAGATACCCTCCGCAACGTTGTTGAGAACGTCATCCAACAATTAGGTAACCCACCCGCAGCAGCAGCTAATACTTCTGCCAACAATCCTGCCGCACCAACACCTGTAGCTGCGCCATCCTCGGATGAGTGCTGTAAAGCTCCTGGAATCGGCGGCAAGCATGGGGTATTTGCTCATGTCTGCCAAGCTTCTGAAGCTGCTCACAAAGCATTCCTTCAGCTTAAGGAATTGGGTCTTGAAGGTCGTAGACGTGTGATCGAAATCGTCAAGGAAACCTGCATGGCAAACGCTGAGCCATGGGGAAAATTCGAACTCGACGAAACCAAGATTGGGCGTCTGGATCACAAGATTGAAAAACTCCAAATCGTGGGACATGTCCCAGGTGTCGAATGGCTAACTCCTAACGCGATGAGTGGTGATAACGGAATCACGCTTGAGGAATTTGCACCCTTTGGCGTTATTGGTGCGATTCTCCCAGTAACTCACTCGGTACCCACACTCACAGGTAACGTCATCAGTATGGTTGCTGCCGGAAATGCGGTTGTTTTCAACCCCCATCCCGGAGGCGCCAAAAGTGCTGTCATGGCCACTCGCGCCTACAACCAGGCCATTGAAAGGGAATTAGGTATCGACAACCTCATCTGCACGATCGAAGAGCCCACTATCGAAACCTTCGAGAAGATTTGCAAAAATGAGCACATCGCCCTCATGGCCATTACCGGTGGACCTGCCGTCGTTGACGCTGCCATGAAGTCCGGCAAGCGTTCCGTATGTGCTGGGCCAGGCAACCCAGTTGTCGTTGTTGATGACTCAGCCAATCTCGATAAAGCCGCTATGAACATTATCGCTGGCGCCGCCTTTGACAACAACCTCCTTTGCATTGGAGAAAAGTCCGTCTTCGTTGTCGATTCAGTCTTCGAGCCATTCATGCAAGCCATGGAAAGAGCTGGCGCTACTCGCCTCAATGCCAACCAAGTAGACAGCCTAACTAAGGTCGCCTTTGACATCTCTACAGGTGCTGGCGGCTGCGCTCAGGCAGCTCTCAATCGTGACCTCATTGGCGTTGATGCCGCCGTCCTCGCTCGTCATGCAGGCATTAGCTCGCCCGCCAAGACCGACCTCGTCTTTGGTGAAACCGATGCTGAGCACCCTTTCGTGCAGAAAGAGCAAATGATGCCCATGTTACCCATCGTGCGCGTATCAGATTTCAAGACAGCCGTTAAACTCGCCAAGGATGCCGAGCACGGATACCGCCACTCTGCAGTGATCCACTCAACCAACGTTGACCATATGACTCACATGGCCAAGGAAATGGACACCACCATTTTCGTCAAAAACGGATCTTCCGTCGCCGGTCTTGGTCTGGGCGGTGAAGGATACCTCAGTTACTCCATCGCCACTACAACAGGCGAAGGTATCACCACACCCAAAACCTTCACCCGTATCCGCCGTTGCGTCATGGTTGAAAACCTTCGCATCATCTAAACCTTTTAAATCGACTCAAAAGAATGCTCCACTGCCAAGTTGTTGGAAACGCAGTAGCCACGGCGAAACATAATTCGCTTGATGGCTTCAAAATGCTGCTATGCCAACAACTCGATGCAGAGCAACAGCCGTCAGGGACACCCTTTATCGCCATCGACCTCTTCGGAGCAGGTATGCACCAAAAGGTTTTTGTCAGCACAGATGGTATAGGAGCACGTGACATCGTTCACGACCAACACTCTCCCATCCGTATGTTCATTCAGGGAATCATCGACTAAATCATATGCGTATCGGCCAAGTCATCGGAAAAGTTACCATGAGCATCCAGGAAGAAGCCTTCCACGGCGGACGCTGGCTGGTAGTCAATCCTGTCGATACTGAGCAAATCAACACCTGTATTAGTCAACCTCCAAGCCTCACCAAACAAGCATCGCTGATCATATATGATAATATCGGCGCGCGGGAGAAGGAGACATCATTGGCTTTGTCGAAGGAGCAGAAGCCACCGCCCCCTTTGATGGACCAACACCGATTGACGCCATCAGCCTCGCCATTTTTGACACGCTTAAATACATAGCACCTGCCAACTAACCACATTTTATAACATGAAGAAAGTTTACACCGCAAAAGACATCAAGGACCTGATCTCACAGGGCACATCTTTAGACAGCATTCCTGCGGGATCAATTCTGACACCATCAGCTAAGGATGCCATCAAAGAGCAAAGCGGTGGTTCTGCCACAGCTAGCACAAACCGCGCTAGCAGTGCTCAGAGTTCAGATCGTTTCCCTCCATTGCCTCCAGGGGTTGCCACTGTTCCTCCTGAGCCGATCGTGCCAAGCATGGAATACCACTGGCCAGCAGGTGGAGATGCTAGCAACCCAGAGGAAATCCAACGCTTCTTCCACTCTCCCGAGATCATGAAGCTCAAGGACGAGATGATCCGCGTGGCACGCAAAATGTGGCAACGCAATATGGTCGACGGTAACGGTGGCAACATCACCGTGCGTGTCGGAGACAACCTCGTTCTTTGCACCCCAACTCTTCGTTCTAAAGGTGAAGTTCAAGCCGACGAAATCGCTCTCATCGATTTGGAGGGCAACCAGAAAGCCGGCTGGCGCAAACGCACCTCTGAGGCCAACACTCACCTGGCCATCATGAAGGTTCAGCCCAAGTGTAAGTCTGTTATTCACGGCCACCCTCCTTATTCGACCGCATTCGCAGTCGCTCGAGTCGAGCCACCAACATGCCTCTGTTCAGAGGTAGAAGTCTTCACCGGAGCTATACGCCTGGTTGAATACCACACCCCAGGAAGTCCTGAGATCTGTGAAGCCGTCGCCAAAATTGGCAAAGACAACCCTGCGATTCTGCTCGCCAACCACGGAGTGATGGCTTGGGGAAGTGACGTTGAAGATGCTTACTGGAAAATGGAAAACATGGAAACCGCCTGTCAGACCATCTGGGTCGCTAGCCAGCTCAACGGCGGTAAGCTTCCAACCATCTCCGGCGAGAAAATGCAGGAAATCTTCGAAATTCGCAAATCGATCGGCATGGAGGACCCGCGCGAAGGACTTAAAGAGTGCGAACTTTGTCAAAACGACAACTTCCAACCTGGCACCTACTGTGAGGTAGCTCCTGCCACCAAGGACATTGGCTCCAGCCTCGACCCACAAGCTGAAGACCTTGTCAAAAAGCTCACTGATGAAATCGTAGCAAAAATGGGTTAATACCCTGCTGCCTCAATCTTTGCGCACCTATTAAAACAATCATGAAGTCAGTCTACACAGCCAAGCAAATTGAAGATATTGTCCTCTCCGGAAAGAGCCTTGATTCTCTTCCCGCAGATGCCGTCTTAACACCCTCAGCCAAAGACTACCTCAAAGAGCTGGAAAGCCCTGGCTTTGGTTCAGGTAACAGCAAAATAGCAGCTGAACGCGCTCTAGATTTGGAGCCACCTACTCTACCCGATTACGAGTTTAAATGGAAGCCAGGAAGCGATCCTAAGACACCAGGAGAAATCCTCGACTTTTTTCACTCCCCAGAAGTGCACACTCTCAAAGAGCGTATTTGCGATCTCGGCAAACGCATGTGGCAACGCAATTACACCGATGGTAATGGCGGCAACATGACCATCCGCGTTGGAGACAACCTAGTGCTCTGCACCCCTACTCTCATTTGCAAAGGATTCATGAAACCCGAGGACATGTGCCTTGTGGATCTCAATGGCAAACAAGTCGCAGGCAGGCGCCCACGCACCAGCGAGTGCATGACGCACCTTGCCATCATGAAACGCCAGCCAAAGTGCAAGGCGGTCTGTCACTCTCACCCTCCGCACGCTACCGCTTTTGCTGTAGCTGGGGTCCGCCCACCGCTTTGCATGATTCCTGAGGCAGATGTCTTCCTTGGTGAAATTGGCATGGCTCCTTACCGCACCCCCGGAACCCCCGATGTTGCTGATATCGTCGGTGAGACCGGCGTTAAACACATGTCCGTACTCATGCTCAACCACGGGGTGATCACCTGGGGAGACCATATAGAGGAAGCCTACTGGCGCATGGAAAACACCGAGGCCCTCTGTCGCACGGTTTGGGTAGCAACCCAACTTAACAACGGGAAAATGCTCACCATGACGGATGGACAAGAACGTGATCTCATCGAGATTCGCAAATCATTAGGCATGGAAGATCACCGTGAGCACCTTCCTGATAACCAGCTTTGTAACAACGATCAATTTAGACCCGGAGTTGTCTGTAACTCCAAGTAGTCTACCTAGAACAATCTAATTACCATAATAACCAACCGATAATCAAAACATCATGAAAGCAACTATCATCGGCGGCGGCGGCCGCGTAGGCTCCAACGCAGCCATCTGTCTTCAGTGTGCAGGCGTCGTATCAGAGATTCAAATCCTCGATGCTAATAAAGACCTCGCTGACGGCGAAGCACTCGACCTCCTTCACGGCGCATCAAGCTTGCACGACCAACGCATCTATTCAGGTGACTACGATCGCGCTGCTGACTCTGACATCTTCATCATCACCGCCGGTCTTCGCCGCAAGCCTGATGAAAGCCGCCTCGATCTTATCAACCGTAACGTCGGCCTCTTTTCTCAAATCCTCAACAGCATCAAAACTGCGGGAATGAAACAAGACGCTATCGTTTTTGTCGTTTCCAACCCGGTTGATATTCTTACCCATCTAGCGGTAAGCTTCCTTGGTCTGCCTCCAGCGCAAGTCATTGGTCTCGGAACCATGCTCGACACAGCTCGCTTCCGTTCATTGATCGCAAACGATCTCGACCTTGCTCCCACCCAGGTCAAGGCCCTCATTCTCGGCGAGCATGGTGACACCATGCTTCCTGTCTGGTCTTCCGCCACCGTCGGAGGCCTTCCTCTCACGGGTGTTAAAGGCTGTGACGCTAACTACCAGCGCCAGATCTTCGAGCGCACCAAAACAAGTGGCTCTGAGGTCATCTCCCGCAAGGGTGGAGCCGGTTGGGCCGTAGGTGCCACGATCGCTGAGACCGTTCATTCCATCGTGCTCGACAAGAAGCAACTCCTACCCGTTTCAAGCCTCCAGAATGGCTGCTACGGCCTTAAGGACGTCTGCTTGAGCGTTCCAACCATCGTTGGCCGTGGTGGTGCTGAAAAGCACATCCCCACATTGAGATCGATCTCTGGCCAAAAGAGATGCAAGCACTTCAAGCCTCCTCACGTGCGCTCAAGGATATGCTCAAGAATGTAGCTTCTGCATAAGCACTACTGTAGCTTCTGCATAAGCACTACTGTAGCTTCCTCATAAGCACTACTGTAGCTTCCTCATAAGCTCCACGTTATATCTATCAAAGAAAATCCCCGCTGGTCATGCCAGCGGGGATTTTTTTAGGTCTTGTTGAAAAGATCGGCAAAAGCCAAGCCGTCTCAAGCTAGACTCAAGTAGGTCTTATTCTGATAGTCTTATTCTGCTACCTTACGACGGTTCCAGCAGAGTAGCCCATAGCCGGCAATTACCACGAAGCAGATTGCTGGCAGGTAAAACGAGCCACGAGTGGCACTGGTTCCCATGAAGCCATCGAGATCAAGAATCTGCCCCTGTAAACGAGGCATGAACGCTCCACCGACGATAGCAAAGATAAGTCCAGCTGAACCCAGCTTGGCATCTTCTCCAACACCATCAAGGGCAAGGCCGTAAATGGTTGGGAACATCAGTGACATACATGCGGAGACGGCGATAAGTGAGTATAATCCCTGCATGCCCTCCAGATGAATCGCACCGAGCGTGCAAGCAATACCGGCAATACTGAGAACAAAGAGCAATCTTCCAGGTGAGACATACTTCAAGAAGAAGGTGCAAATGAAGCGGCTGCAAAGGAAAATCACCATAGCGAGAATATTGTGGTTCTGTGCCGTGGCCTTATCGATGCCCAGCTCGTTTTCGGCATACTGGATAATAAAGGTCCAGCACATGATTTGAGCTCCAACATAAAAAGTCTGCGCCACAACTCCACCAACATAGCGTGGATTGCCCAACAAGCGGCCAACGGTGCGGCCAAAATGCACATCGTGCAAATCTCCCTTGGGGCTAGTGTCAGGCATCTTCGTAATGATGAAAATAACCATCACGCCAATCACAATAAAACCGATGATCATGTATGGCATCGAAACAATCTTCAAATCGTGCTTCTGCAGCTCAGTGTGGGTTTTACCCTGGAAACTAGGAATTTTACCCTCCTTAAAATCAACCAGTGCAGTTGAGCCAACATCTTGAGCGTCAGGGCCAAGATTCATCACATAAGTTTTAACATTCGCATCATTGACGCGCTCACGCTCCTTAGCCTTGAGGAATGGCAGGATTTCATGCTTCTGCATCTGCTCTGATGCTGGGCTGAGTTCAGCACGAAAACCGTTCACATCGTTTTTAAAGTCCTCCACTTCAATCGTAGAAAGTATCACGGTGCCCGCAATAAACATTCCGGTAAGTGGGAAACCAATGGGATTGAATGCTTGGGCTAGGTTCAAGCGGCGCGTTGATGTCTCTGCTGAACCCATCGAGAGAATGTAGGGATTCGCTGTTGTCTCAAGAAATGCGAGACCAAATGTCAAAATATAGAGTGCGATGATAAACAGGTTAAAGTTGGCACCTGATGCAGCTGGTATCGATAAAAGAGCGCCAACAGCATAAAGGATTAAGCCGACAATAATTCCCGACTTATAGGAAAACTTGCGGATGAAAATAGCAGCGGGAAGGGCCATCGTGGCGTATCCTCCGTAAAAGGCCATTTGAACCCAGGTGCTCTGGGCATTATCGATGACAAAAACATCCTTGAACACGGCCACCAATGGATTGGTCACATCATTGGCAAAACCCCAAAGTGCAAAGAGGCTGGTTACAAGAATAAAGGGGAGAAGAAATTTCTTCTCGACGACGGCGCTTGGTTTAATGGCTGACATAATGTTCAGTGTTTGTCTGTGGATTGTGAATCACCCAACTCATCAACAGGTAGAAATACCTTATTGATAGGATCATCAACATTCGGGGACACTATCAATCTCAGGTCAACTGACCAGAATATTCATAGGCCATTTGCGGGAGAAAAACTGTAACTCAAGCCATGAAAAACATGAGTTGAGCAACTGTTTGATGGCAACTCAGCCGCCTAAACCGGCGTGACACCCTTTTTCAGGATGATGTTCGCATACTTATTAAGGTCACCTGTGGCGACCACTGCGTGGGCCTTTTCCACCCGGTCATAAAAGGCAAAACGCTCAAGGCGTGAAATCTTGGGGTTTAAATCACTGTGGCGCTCAATGGCAGCTGCGTAGGAACCTTCCACCTTGGGATCCAGCGAGTCCCCCTCCACCGCCTCCATGGTAATCACGGGAGCCGGATCATAGGCATCGAGCTCCAACAAAGGTAAAATCGCATCCAGCATATCCGCCACACTCAAACCATCCGCGCGAACGACGGTATCATTAAACTGGTGAGCTGGAAAATGCCCATCTGCGATGACGAGCTCTTCCCCGTGACCCATACGGCACATCACGGCTAATAACTCAGGTGACAACAGTGGTGAAATTCCCTTTAACATACGGAGAATATTAAAGGGACAAGCTAGCCATACCAGCCATTTTTTACCCCTTCAAAGAAAAAGCCCTACCAGATTTCTCCGGTAGGGCTTGTGGATGAATGAGGGTCGCTTCAGAGAAACAACCTAATAGCTTAGCTTAGCTGATCTCACCACGTGCAAGACCCTTTTCCTCGAGAGCTGCTTGAGCAGCAGCGAGGCGGGCAACAGGAATGCGGAATGGTGAACAGGAAACGTAATTGAGTCCGGTGCGGTGGAAGAACTTCACAGATGCAGGATCTCCGCCGTGCTCGCCGCAGATACCGATCTTGAGGTTCTTCTTGGTCTTGCGACCACCTTTAACACCCATTTCAACAAGTTTGCCAACACCCTCTTGGTCGAGAGCAGCGAATGGGTTGTTGTTGAGAACTTCTGCATCCGTGTAGGTCTGCAGGAAACTTGAGGAATCGTCACGTGAAAGACCGAGGCCAGTTTGCGTGAGGTCGTTGGTTCCGAAGGAGAAGAACTCAGCGTGCTTCGCCACTTCAGCAGCGGTGAGACATGCACGAGGGATTTCCATCATCGTTCCAACAGTGTACTTCAGCTTGGCCTTAGTAAGACCGAGCTTCTTACGAACGGCTGTGGCAGTTTCGTCGATGACCTGCTTCTGGAGCTCAAGCTCACGGGCGTAGGATACCAGTGGAACCATGATCTCTGGCACGACCTTCGTACCTTTGGCCTGCACTTCAGCGGCAGCTTCGAGGATGGCCTCAACTTGAGTCGCAGTGACAGCTGGGTAGCTGATACCGAGACGGCAACCACGGTGACCGAGCATTGGGTTCTCTTCGTGAAGAGAGTGAATACGCTTGGTGATGGCTGGGGCGCTCATTCCAATTTTCTTGGAGAGATCCTTCTTCTTTT
>Ga0206128_1002476_pt1 | contig 16570 bp, 15 predicted proteins | sample Helgoland_Spring_7_FD_148601 | JGI IMG/M metagenome (GOLD analysis project Ga0206128, IMG submission 148601) | Pelagic subsurface seawater microbial communities from Kabeltonne, Helgoland, North Sea - Helgoland_Spring_Bloom_20160426_1 | ecosystem: Environmental > Aquatic > Marine > Epipelagic ... | reverse complement strand
GGGGTACAAACAGTACTCAGATAGCTACAACAGCCTATGTTAAAGCTCAAGGGTATGTTACTACAGATACAAACTATTACCTAAACGGAATTACCAGAAGTGGTAATGTATTAACCTTTAGTGTTAATGGTGCTACTAATCAAACATATACATTTGGATCTGCAGCATGGGCAGCTACTACAGCATTTGATGCAGCTGGAACTGCAGCATCTGAAGCTGGAGCTGTTAATCTTAGAATTGATGAAGAAGTACTACCTGCAGTTGCAGCTATTACACTTTCTTCACTGGGTTATACTGGAGCTACTAATGCCAATTATATAACAAACAACAACCAGTTAACAAATGGCGCAGGATATCTTACCACTTCTGGTAAAGCAGCAGATTCTAATCTTTTAGATGGTATTGATAGTAGTGGATTTGTAAAACAACTTGGTATTACAACCGACCCTGATTTTCAAACACCTTCATCAAGAAGATTAGACCCTAATACAAGCAATCCTACAAATGATTATTACGCAGTTACTACTTTTGGTAATGGTAGTAATGTTACTGGACAGTTAGCAACACATTTTCAAAATGGTCAATCTTATCTGAGAGCGTATAATAGCTCTTGGAGTGGTTGGAGAAAAATATGGGATGCCACAAACTTTAATCCTGCGTCATACTTAACAACAACAGGTAAAGCAGCAGATTCTAATTTACTGGATGGTTTAGATAGTAGTTCTTTTGTAAGAAGTGACGCAACAGATACTCTTAGTGGTCACTATACTTTTTCATATAATTCTGGCATAATAGGTTCTGCACAGCCTGGTTATACACAGGGTGCTATTGAAATTATAACAAGTGAGAACAATACACCTGCAATTGGATTTCATAGAGGTGGTCAATCAGCAACAGCATTGTATGAATATGACGGTCAATTATATGTAAATCCCTGGGTTACCAGAGCGCAAGAAGGTCTTCTTTTATCTTCTGGTAATATTAGCGCCTATGCGGACGCAGCAGGTGCTGCAGATGCTGTTAATACTAGAATTGATGAGGATGTACTACCTGCGATACCAACTAATAACAATCAGTTAACTAATGGTGCAGGTTATCTAACAACATCAGGTAAAGCAGCTGATTCTAATTTACTGGATGGACTAGATTTACATACAGGTAGAAATAATGAGGTAAACAAAGTAGTTCGTACTGATGCTAATGGTTACATACAAGCAGGTTGGATTAACTCTACATCAGGGAATAATGGAACTACAGGTATCAATAGAATATACGCCTCTCAAGATGGCTACATTAGATACTATAGCCCAGAAAACTTTATATCAGTTTTAGGGCTTGTAACTACTAGCAACTCAAGTAGTCAATCTGTTGTTACAATTCAAGATGCTGCTCCAGGAGGAGCTGCTGGTAAATTGTGGTGGGAGAGTGATACTGGTAAGCTTAAGGTTTATTATGATAGCGCATGGGTTGATGCTAGTCCCGTACCTGATGTTTCTATTTACTACCCTAAATCAGGTGGAGGTATTGCTGGAGATGTTATTGTAGAAGGCACTCTTACTGTAGTAGGTAATACTTTAGTTGAAGGTACTTTTACAGAAACCTCAGATATTAATTTAAAAGAAAACATTGCTCCTTTAGAAAACTCTTTAGACAAAGTAATGAATTTAAATGGAGTAAGCTTTAACAAAAAAGAAACTCCAGGTATTAGTGAAATAGGTTTTATAGCTCAACAAGTAGAAGAAATTGTTCCTGAATTAGTTACTGAAACAGAATCTGGAATTAAAACGGTTTCTTACACTAGAGTAAGTGCATTGCTAGTTGAGACTGTAAAAGAACAACAAAATGAAATTGAATCTCTAAAAGCTTTAGTAGCTGAGTTAGCAGAGAAAATAAATAACTTATAATTATGGCTTTTATATTTCCTACTTCTCCATCTATAGGTGATCAATATGTAGCACCTTCAGGTCGTATTTATTTATGGGATGGTTCATGGACTACAAGAGGTGATGCTTTTGAAACAAATCCTTTTGAAGATAATGCTTTTAGATATCGTTCTATATATACTAGAGGTTATACTAGTGGTGGTTACAAAAGCAGTTCTCCTTGGAAAAATACTAACAGAACTCAGCATGCTACAGATATTACTACTAACTTAGGTGATCAGTTAGATTATGCAGCGGCTTATATACATGGAGGTTATAGTGATTATGATCAATATGTATATGGGACAGTAGATTCCTTTAGTGGAGCAAGTAAGCATACCTCTTCTGTTAGTATGGTTACTGAAACTGGTAGAACTCATGATACTAAATGGGATCTTAAAACTACTAGAGATGACACCGGGGTTCTTTTAACTCCTAGTTTATCTATGGCATATATTACTGCTGGTGGATCTACTAGTACTGATAAACACAATTATGTTACTGAAGTAATGTATGAGTTAGGATCAGCTCCTGCAGGTTATAAATCGGGAACTAGTTATGGTCAAGTAGCTTGTTGGAATGGTCCTACTATAGGTTGGATATATCAAAGTGGTGCAGCTAATTTTACATATGCAACAGAGAGTTGGATTTCTGGAGGTACTTCTGTAGGTACAAATGGTTGGGGTAAAGCATTATCTACAAAACATGGTCACGCCTATGTTAAAAATGGGGGTAACACTGTTACAGGAGCTTTTAAGTTAAATGATACTACAGGTGCTCAAATTAGAACAGATCTTAACTTTGATAAATCAGGTGAAGAAAACTATCAGACGGGTCAAGATTGGGGTTATTGTATAGGTCATTATAATGGTGCACAAAATAATAATACTTACAAAGTACATTCTGTAACAGATGTGTATTCAGTTTTAGGAGCAGACGCTCAGCCAAAGGGTCATGATGGTATGTCATCTGCTGCAATGGCTTCAGGTAGTTCAATGATATTAGGAGGAGTTTAATTATGGCATTTGTATTTCCAACATCACCTTCTATAGGTGACGAATATATTGCACCAACAGGGGTTGTATACCTTTGGAATGGATCATGGGTAACTAGTGGTGAAGAGTTTGTACCCAACCCTTTTGAAAATTCTTATTTGTATAGAACTATTTATACAAAAGGATATATGACAGGAGGTTATAAAAGTGGATCTCCATGGCGTAATGTTAATAAAACTATTCATGCTACTGATCTAACTACAAACTTAGGAGACGTTATGTCAAGACCTGCTAGTTATATAGGTGGTGGTTGGAGTGACTATCATACTTATATGTATCCTAGTGGAGGATCTCACAATGGAAAAAGTACTGTAGTTGAGTCTATGAATATGACAACAGAAACAGCAAGAGGATTAGATTCTGCAATGTATATGAAAACTACAAGAGGAGATGCTGAAGGTTTATTAACTCCTTCTTTAACTGCTGCTTATATTGTAGGTGGTGGTTCATCTGCTGTAGATAAACATAACTATATTACTGAGGTAATGTATGCAGCAGGAACAGCTCCAGCAGCACCTTTAAGTGGTGGAACTAATGGAGGTTTAGGTGCTATTTTTGGTCAGTTTAAAGCTTGGATATCTCAAGGTGCAGGATCTTCGCTTACATGGGCTACTGAGACTTGGGCTACTGGTGATATGGCATGGGGTTCTGCTGGACAACCTAAAGGTTTATCTAGTAAACATGGTCATGGTTATGGTAGTATAGGATCTTATGATGGTCACGTTAACGTATATAAGTTTAGTGATGTTACTGGTACTAATCTTGCAACAGTTGTACGACCTAAAAAAAGTGGTGAAGAAAACTGGCAGGTAGGTCAAAACTGGGGATACCAAGTAGGTGCTTATGATGGTGCTGCCCAAACAAATGATGCAGCTAAAATAAACTACCTTACAGATACTTTAACAATACTAGGGGCTGACACACAACCTAAAGGCCATGACGGTTCTTCTTCTGGTAGTTGTGCATCAGGAGCTGCTAGTCTTGTTGGATATTAATATATTAGCAATTAAAATAAATTAACATGAAGTATTTTATTATACGATTTCAAAGAGAAGTTCCTCAAATAGAAGGAATGACTCTTATTATCTGGTTAGATTCTTATGGAATATTTTCAGTTACTGAAGAAGCTTTAGATGACGTTGAAAGTTTAAATGTAAGTAAAGAAGAAATTTCTGAGGATGAAGCATTAGTGGGTACTAAGTTTTATGGAGTATCCAGAGATTACCGTAGTGCATATTCTAGTGTTGAAGGTCTTACACCTGATGAAGAAGGTAAAGACAAAACAAAAGTTTATCATACAGAAGAAACCACGGCGGTTGCTTTAAGTCTTATGAAAAAGATTAGCATAAAACGAGTTCTTGATGAGTATGCTAGAAGAAGTGATAGTACTGGTAGAGAAGAAGTTATTTCATCTTTAGAAGCTGCTAGTACTATTTGGGATCTTAATATTTTACGTGAAGATCTTCTAGGTGTTGAAATGCCTATGTATCAAGCAATTGAATTAGGGCTTGCAACTGAAGACAAGATACGCACATCACCTGTAGATTATAATAAAGGATTTTAATAAATATAAAACCAATGGAAAAGAAAGATGTTTTATTACTAGCTGAGCGTCATGGTGCTTGGAGTATGAGTGACTTTCAAAGTAGATACTTTGTAGTTAATTCTCAAGTAACTGATTATCGTAGAGTTAGACAAGCGTTACTTGAAATAGAAACAAGAATTGCAGCTAAAAAACAAATAACAAGAGATAGCAAGAGATCTGAAATTAATTTAAAAATTAAAGAAAGAGAACTTGAAATTGAAACTAGAGATCTTGAAAAACAACTTATTCTTTTAGATATTGATCAGTATAAGTATGATGCTTCTGTTTATGCTAAAAAGCTACGGGTAGTAGAAGAAGAGCTAGAAGGGTTTACAAATCTTGTCATGGAAATTGTAGGTAGTATAGAAGATCTTGAATCTTATACTCAACACAATGAAGCATTAGAAAGAGAGTATTGGATTCATAGAATGTCAAAGCAAGCTGCTGTTGATATGGTTACTACCGGAAGAATAGGGGCAGGAAATTTAGATTCTATTGCAATGATGTCTCCTGAAGATCAAGCTATGACAATAGGATCTGCATTAGTTAATTCTAAAAAGTTAACTACTGGTATTAATAACATTCAAGAAGCTATTGATAGTAATAGTAATCTTTTAAATAGTGAGTTCACCGGTTTATTTACAAATAGTGAGCTGATTAAACTAAAATCAGATAACTCTGAAAAAGTAGATGGCGAAAATATTTAGCATACCTATTAATCCTAAACTATCTGAAAAAGAGTTTGCAGAGTTTTTTAGCTTTTGTAAAACTTACAGTGAGTTTATATCAGACTTGTATTTTACATGCAGGATACCTCCCTTTACACAAGATGCTATGGGAGATATTTTTACGTCTGAAAATGACTCTCAGTTTATGATTGATACTGCTCTTTATATTCAAAGAGAAACAGGTATTACAGTGTCTGCTACTTGTAATAATGTTTCAATCAGACCTACTCAAGAAAATTTAGACTTGTGGATTGAGAACTTTAAACCTTTGTATGAAGCAGGTGTACGTTTGTGTACTCTACCTTTTAATCATTGGTTAATGAGTGGTCAAATTAAAAAAGAGTTTCCAGAACTAGAAGTGCGTAGTTCTATTTTAATGGATACAAAAACTCCTTCTGATGTTTACAATGTAATTACTAGTGGGTTTAATTCTGTATGTATAGATAGAGCTTTAATGAGAGATCAGGATGCAATAAAAACTATTGTTAAGATCAAAAGAAAGGTTCCTTTTAAATTAGTTTTACTAGCCAATGAAGGTTGTTTAGGGAAGTGTCCTGTAATGTCTGAGCATTATCATTATAACAATACTCGTACAACAGACAGTCAATACTTTAATAACCCTATTAGCAGAGTATCTTGTCCTAAATGGGATTTTACAAATAGAGCTGTAGCTTTAAAGACGGCTGATATCCCAGCATGGAAAGAAGACTGGGATGAGTTTTTAGCTTTAGGTGTGGATATATTTAAAATGCATGGTAGAGAAAGCGTTGCAAAGATGTATGAAACCATGGCTATTATACGCAACTATGCAGAAAACAAAGAAAAGTTGTATGATGTGAATCTTGGTATATCTCCCGAAAATGAAGTAAAATGGAGAAAGATTATTAAGACTTGCAAGTTTGAATGTTGGAGTTGTAATTTTTGTGATAAAAAAGCAAACGCAAAACTAAATTCAAAAGCTACTAAGGTTGCTAATCTTATTGTTACTAGTGTTACTTCTGATTTTAAAACAGATGTACCTGGTTTATCTAGTCCTAGAATTGATAAGCTTTTAAATGAGCTTGGAAAAATATCTTCTTCTTATTTGGAAGTAGGATGTTTAGGAGGGAGAACTTTTTCTAGTACAATAGCTGGTAATAAACTTCAAGCATATGCTGTAGATAAATGGCAAGAGGGTATTACTTCAGAAGATGAGTCTTTAGAGTTTAAGGTAACCAAAGAAGATTTTGTAAATAACATCCTGCCCTATAAAGGTGATAATTCTATTAAGGTGTTTAATAGTGATTACAAAAATGTAAATACAGATTCTATTAAAAATGTGGATTTGTTTTTATATGATGGTGATCACTCTTATAAGAGCACTAAACACGCTGTAAAATATTTTGCAGATAGCTTAGCTGAAGAAGCTGTATTAGTTTTTGATGACGCTAACTGGGATGGAGTTGTAGAAGGTGCTTTAGATGGTATTAAAGCAGCGGGTTTAAATCTTGTATACGATAAGAAGATGTTAAACTCTGTAGAAGACTCTACAATGTGGTGGAACGGTTTATTAATTGCAGTAGTAACTAAGGAATAATGGCTACAGTGTTTCAATTGTTTAATGGTATTTGGTTTACTTTAATTGTAATTGCAGTTTTGGTATTGAGTAATATTGTTAAATCAAAAGGATATTTAATACCTCTATACAATTGGTTACTACTTAGAGTTAAATCCAAACGATTGTTATTAGCACTGATCAGTACTGTATCAGGTGTATTACCAATACCTGGAAGAACTATAGTTAGTGCTAGTGTTTTAGATACGTTAGCTACAGAAGACTCCAATCGTAAGAACTACGGTGTTATAAATTACTTAGCTACTCATCATTATTACTTGTGGTCACCTTTAGAAGGAACTGTTTTAATTCCTCTTTCAGTTTTAGGAATAAGCTATGCTGCTTTCTTTTATAAAGTATTACCACTACTACTAACCATAATCACAATTACCCTGTATTATATATTCTTTGTTATTAAAGAAGAGGACATAGTGATTAATAAAACTGATAATTTAAAAAAGATAGAAAAATCTTTTTTTGAAATCAATTGGAGTCTAGTAAGATCAGTGGCTATAATAATAATACTTAGCAATTATATTAAGCTACATTCTGAATTATTACTAGAATTTTTATTTAAATATAATTATAGCATTGCTTTAGGTGGTTTGATTGCTTTTACTAGCAGTTTTGTTCTGGGATCTAGTAGCAAGTTTGCAGGAATAACAAGCTTACTAATTACAATCTTTGGTATAAAGTACTTACCGTTACTTTTTTCTTTGGGTTATTCTGGATATTTAATTAGTCCTATGCATAAATGTTTAATTATTAATAAGAAATACTTTAACTTAAGTATAAGGCACTATCTTATTTTAATGCTAATAAGCATAATCTTAGTTGTTGTAGGATACTTATCAGTCTAAAAAATTATTTAAAAAATGGCAAACTTAATAACAAGTAATGTTACTGGAACTTTAGATGTAACTAGCACTGTAACAGCCCCTACATTTGTAGGTAGTTTAACTGGTAATGCTAACACAGCAACCTATGCAACTACTGCAGGAAGTGCTGACCAAATTGATGGATGGGGGTTTGTAAACACAGGCTCTAATTCTGCTGTAAATGCAGATACAATCAGCAGTAATGGTATTTCTTATTATACCGGGGGTGTTTCAAACTTTAGCGGTAATGCTACAGATGGTGCTTTATATAGTCAGTTTTATAGCTCTTCATGGCAGCATCAAATTGCTGGAGACTATCGCTCTGGACAGATTGCATTACGTGGTAAAAACAGTGGTACATGGCAAGCATGGAGAACTGTATTAGATTCTTCAAACTTTAGCACATGGGCAGACGGAGCTGGTGCAGCTGCTACGGTAAATACAAGAATTGATGAAGAAGTACTACCCGCAATAGGTGCTGTTACTTTAGCATCATTAGGTTTTACAGGAGCTACTAACGCAAACTACATCACCAACAATAACCAGCTGACAAATGGTGCGGGTTACTTAACCTCATCAAATGATAGAGTATATATTACAGATAGTAGAGGAGCTGCTAGAGCACCATCATACTATAATGATAGATATGCACAGTGGGATTTTCAAAACGTTTCTGATACAGGAGTTGGAGGTGACGGATGGCACGCATTACTAACAGTAAGTAAGTGGTCTTCTTATGATAACTCACACAGACAAGAGCAGTTAATCTTTTCAGGTGAGCATTTATGGAGAAGAACGGCAACAAGTGATTCTGCATGGGGTACTAATAAAAAGATCTGGGACAGTGGAAACCTTGATGCATTTGTTGGTGCTACAGTATCAAATGATACTATTACATTTACTCAGGCAAATGGAGGTACTGTTGCGGTAACTACTTCTGATGCTAATACTAACACTTGGAGACCTATTGATGATACTCCTGTTAATGGAGTAACAGATCAATCAATTAGTTCTAATTGGGCTTATGATCATGTTAACGCTAGCAATCCTCATGGAACTACAGCTGCTGATGTAGGAGCTGATGCTGCTGGATCTGCTGATGCAGTCAATACTAGAATTGATGAAGATGTTTTACCTGCTATACCAACTGACAACAATCAGTTGACTAACGGAGCAGGGTATATTACAGATGGTAACACCAACTGGAATAATACATACGGATTTATAGCGAGTGGTGATACTCAAGAACCAGGAGCTTGGTCATCTGCTACTAAGTTTAAATCATCCGGACCTATTGCAGACGCAGACAGTGGTAGTCACTCTCTGCAAGTTATATCTGATAACGGTAATGATGCTTTTATGGCATTTCATGTTTCAAGTGATTACGCAGTATTCTTTGGGTTAGATGGAGGAACTAATAGGTTACATACAGGAGGATGGTCTGCAGGTGCTAATCAATATATGTTATGGGATAGTAGAGATTTTAATCAAACTAGTATCAATAACTGGAATGCTGCTCATGGATGGGGAGACCATGCAGGTCTTTATGATACTGCTGGTTCTGGATTAGCTTATGCAGATATTGTAAACACAAGAATTGATGAAGAAGTGCTACCTGCAATTCCTAGCAACAACAATCAGCTTACTAACGGTGCTGGTTATGTTACGGCATCTGCGGCTGCAGCAATGGACTTTAATGGCTACCACATCTACGATGTAGATAGAATAGAGACGCAAGGGGAGAACAAAGACGTAAAATTCTCTGTATGGGATGGTACTACTTACGGTATAGGTATGACCAGTGGTGTTACCTATGGTGGTCTTAATGATTACGCTATGACCTTCTGTATGAATAATGATTCAGACAGAGGATTCTGGTGGGGATACAGTGGGCAAACAAAATCAGCTGGAGCAATGTCACTTACTACAGGTGGTATACTTACCGTAGCATCTAGTATTACAGCAGGTGGAGATATTACGGCATTCTCAGATGCAAGGGTGAAAGAGAACATTGAAACAATTGATAATGCTTTAAACAAAGTAACTCAATTAAGAGGTGTTGAATATAATCGTATAGGTGCTGAAGAAAGATCTATTGGTGTTATTGCACAAGAAGTTCAAGAAGTACTACCAGAAGTTGTTAGAGAAGGTCAAGACGGAATGTTATCTGTAGCATATGGTAATATTACAGGTGTTCTTATTGAAGCTATTAAGGAACAACAGAAACAAATTGAAGAACTAAAAGCTCAGTTAGATGGCCTTACCAAGTAGTGGTGCTTTAAGCATAGATGACATAAGAACAGAAGTAGGTTCTACAAGCGGTAGTTTGGCTACACTTTCTGCTGCCGTAGGTTTTACTGCACCTCACGCTATATCAGATTTCTACGGCTATTCATCAGTTACTCCTAATGATTTGTATTGGGACTTTGCTGAGAACGATGGTGGTGCAAATTTTACAGGTGATGCAGGTGATAGTGCTGGTCCTTTTTCTTTTAGCATGTGGGTAAAACCATCTTGGGCTGCAACAGATGTCAATGTAATGTTATTTGAGATTAATGCAAATACAGGGGTGAATTCAGATAGGCTTATGTGTATTTATGATTATGGATTTAACAGACTTGTTTTTAGGTACAGAGCAGGTACTTCTAATCACCATATAAATTGGGCTCTTAACGCAAACGCTGCAGCTGGAAATATCTCACGTTGGCACAGCACATCCACAGGGCCAATTAATGCAGATGGGTTTGCTCACATTGCAGGTACATTTGACCCAAGTCAATCAGCAGCAGTAAATGGATTAAAGTTATATTGGAACGGAGTTGCTTTTAATACTACTATTACAGAGGCTAACGGTACAAGAGCACCATTCCCTAAGACAAATATGTTAATCAATGTAGCCTTTAATGCAACTTCGGATAGAGCAGGAGACTTTGACAACGTAGCGTTTTGGTTTAATAGACTTTTAACCCCATCTGAGATAACTTCATTGTATAATGCTGGGGATCCTATTACAGCAGAGGATGCTGGTTTGACTACAGGCTTAGGCTTTGAGGCTACAATGGAAAGCGGTGCTTTTATAGATGAAACAGGAAATTGGACAGCAGGAGCTACGGGAGGTACATCAAGAGGATATTAAAATAAAATATTATGGCATTACATCACAATCCTAGAATAGTTACAGAAGGTCTTATCTTTCTTGTAGATCCTGCAGATCCTACTAGCTACAATCCTAACTCTAATGAGTTAACAGATGTTGTGGGTGGTAAGGTTATGACATTAGGTTCTAATACAATTCCTTCTACAGAATTTGGATTACTGCATTTTAGTTCTGATGCTGGTGAAGATGGAGCTGGTACTTTAGATACAGGATATAGATATGGAAGTATTACTAACAATGACAAAGTTGTTGGTGGTGATACATCTTTTACTGTAATGCTTTGGTTGTATAAGGCTATACCTAATCCAAACAACTGGTGGCATGTAATTACAGATGGACACTCTGGTGACATTTTTACTATTAATGAGGCTAACGATTTTGTTATTAGCATGAATAGCTCTTATGGTGGTACTGGTGCTAGTGGCACATATTCAGGTATTAGTTGGAATAATGCTCAAGAAGGTAGATGGAACTTAGTAGGCGTTCGTTATAATATTAGTACACAACAGGTGCAAGCTTTTGTAGCTAACCTTGATGAAGGTCCTCAGTATAGTGCACCTATTGCTACCAGTCCTATTAGTACAGATTATAAAATTAGAAACTTTGTAGGATGGGGTTCACCACAATCATCTTATCACTCAGATCCATCACACAGTCATTGTATTGTATATAACCGTCATCTTAATGATGATGAGATACTAAAAAACTTTGAAGCAATTAAACCTAGATTTAATAGATAATATTATGCCAACAGCAGCGGGACCAAACACATTTGGAGAAGAGAATTTAGTATTTGGATATGATACAGGTGATACGGTAAACAGCTATAAGGGTGAGCCTGCTACCAATCTGATTACATCTGGCTTACCGGGTTACTTTGGTTCCGGTGGAGAAACTCTATATCAAGAGAGGTTATACGGATTAAAATCAGACTCAGGAGTATTTCAGCGTAATTTTGTAACCAACGTAAATACCGGTAATAATGCAGGATTGTATAAAACCTTTAATTCACAAACCCTAAGCTCTAGTACAGAGTATCTACAAGTTAGCTTTGATTTTTACTTAATTACTCCTTACGTTAGATCTGGCTATGCAACCACGGGATTAAATGGATATATAAGAATCCAAGCCACAGACAGTTCCCTTGATAGTTATGGATGGGATACGAGGTACAGCAATGGATCTGGAGATGATTGGAATAATAGTAGCGAGTATGTAGGTAAGTGGCAAAAAGTCTCTCTAATTATAGATATAAGAGATGATAAGACTCCTCAAGAGATTAATGCAATGTACATCTATATGGATTTTGCAATCCAAGGAGAAGGAATATTTACAAATTTTATTATAACTGAACATGCTTCCCTCCCAACAGGTCCCGTAAGGTATACAGAAGGCACAAGATCAGTCACCCAAGGACTTATAGATATTACAGGTAATTCAACCATTGACCTAACAAACGTATCATTTGATAGTAATGCACAAATGACTTTTGATGGTACAGATGATGGGATAGATCTTACCGGAAATATTTTAAATGTTGATTCATTCACTGTTGAAGCTATAGTAAACATCACAAGTGACGGAAATTATAATAAACCAATATTTGTAGCAGGCGATCTATCTTCTACAGGTATCTGGTTTTTTAAACATAGATCAGGATTGGGAAATAGGCTTGTAATGCACGGGTATGATGGAGTTAATCCAAGAATTGATGTAGATTCTGTTAATCAAGTTCCTGATGCTCAAAGTACGTATGTAGCAGTTACATTTGATGGTAGCGCTTACCAGCTTTACATGAATGGTGAACCAGAGGATTCTCCTGTTGTTGACAACAAAGTAGGCGCAACCACATCCAACTATATAGGTAAGCAAGGAGGAACATCTTTAGACGGAGATATCCCAATGATGAAAGTATATAACAGAGGATTATCTGCTAAAGAGATCAAAGCAAACTATAATGCCATCAAAGGCAGATTTAACATTTAAGAGTTATGGCAGTACAACAAGGATATGGAAAGATGGCAGGCACAGATGCTTTAGTGTTTGCTTATGATACTGGAGATGCAGTTAATAGTTATAAAGGTAAACCAGCTACTAATCACCTCAAGTTTATTAATCAACAATACACTCCTGTAGTAGAGGATTATTTTAGATTATCAAACGGTTCCCATGAAGTAAACGTACCTACACTAGGAACCAGAACTGTAAAATATGTAGATATATGGAATGACTATAGTAATGGATCTGGCAGATGTTGTTTAAGTTTATTTGGTTTTGGGACAGGTATTACATCAGTAAGCCCAAACACAACTTACATGTATCAAATCGTCTATAAAACAGATACCGGATATAGTCACCCAAACTACATGTACAGGTATGAATACGGAGCATCAGGATACATTAAAGAAGGAGGGTTACATAGCACAGGTAGACGGACACCTTTAGGAGATGGATGGTACCATGCCTGGGGATCTTTTACTACTGATGTAAATACTACATATTTAAACACATACCTCTTTCACTACGAGTATGCTACTCAAAACAAAGTACAAGTAGCTCAAGTAATGCTGACAGAAGGTAGTGAAGTGATCCCGCCTAGACAATTCATAGACTTTGAACAAACACGATCTGCTACAGAAGGGTTATTGGATTTAACAGGGAATAGTACAGTTGATCTAACAAATGCAAACTACAATAGTGCTGCACAAATAGATTTAGACGGATCAAATGATAGTTTTGAAATAGGAACTCATGTAGCAAATCAAGGAAATGTTGGGAGTATTGAAGTTGTATTTAAAGCAGACGATAGCCATAGAGGTGCTATGGTAGGATGGGGAGATTTAGGAACAAGTAATTGGGGTACATTTGAGATAGGCCCTTCAACAGGAGGATACCCAGATGAATACCTATCATATGTAAACGTAGACTCAGGAGGTCAAAATACATCTATGATGCTACGCGACTCTTCTGGTAGTTCGTATAAGCTGAGTGACAATAATTATCACCATGTGATAGTGGTTATTGATGGAGTAGCTAATTCAATTTATGTAGATGGAGAACCTCAACCAGTAACCTTTCAAGTAGGATCTGCAACTGATCAAAAATTTATAAGAGCTGCAAACATTACAAATGTAAGGATTGGTAACTCAACTTACAACGGAGGTCACATCCCATTTGACGGACAAATTCCAGTAGTTAAATTTTATAATAAAGGATTAACAGCAGCTGAAGTAAAAAGCAACTTTAATAATTACAAAACTAGATTTAACATAGCATAGTCATGGCAAGATTTGAAAACAGACGTTGGTTAGTAATACCAGCAACAGAAGTAGAGAATGTAAACTTTAACCAAGTACTAGAAAATAGTGTTGAGGGTTTACGTTATTCACTAGACGGAACTAAGACTTTTGTAAAGTATGAAGTACGTGTAGTAGAAGAAGACATTACAGAAACATTTGTAGATGCAGAGACTGGTGAAGAGGTTACTCATGTGACTCCTGCAGGTACGTATGGAAGACCTAGTATTTATACTGATGGTATGACAGAGTATAACCATGCTGAAATACTAGAGCTTTTATCTGGTGCAGAATGGTCTGACCCTGAGCAACTTGCATAATAGTATTTAATTACGTATCTTTATACTATCACTAAAAGATAGATATTATGCTTAAGAGATTTTGGAACTGGATTCTTGGCAAGACTACTATAGACGAAAAAGTAATTGAAGTAGTAGAAGATGTACAAGAAGTAGTTAAAGAAACTAAGAGACGTGCTAAGCGTGTCAAGGAAGAAGTTGCTGATGTAGTAGACGCAGTTAAAGAGGTTGGTAAACAATCTAAAGATGTTGTAAATGCTGCTAAAGGTAACAAGCGCAAGGGTCGTAAACCAGCTGCTAAGAAAAAACCAGCTGCTAATAAACCTGCAGATAAGAAATAATTCTTATATTAGTCCTGTTATATAACTAATTAAAACTAAACAAAATGGCTGACGCTAGCAAAATTACAGCTGAAGAGCTGGAATCTGTACAAGGTTTGGTAACTGCATCACGTGAAGCAGAGTCAAATTATTTTAAGATTTCTTTAGAAGTTGAAAGACTTACAGCTATGAGAAGCAGTGCTTTTACTGCAATCTCTAGCTCTCAAGAAGCTTTACAAGTTGAGATGAATAAACTCAAAGAAGTTTATGGTGACATCGTAGTTAACTTGGAAAGTGGTGAGTATGAAGAGGCTCCTGCTCAAGAAGAAGCTCCTGCAATGGAAGTTGTAGAAGACTAAGCTTACACTTAGAACAAAACTGAAAGCCATCCTTTGATTAGGGTGGCTTTTTTTGTATATTATAATGTAAGACGTTTTTAACTTTAATAATATAATATGGCAGCTTCTACACAAACTACCAGTGTTGTCTTAAACTGGACGGCAGCGGGTGGTGCGAATTCAACAGGTCAGCAGGTACTAAGATCATTGTACCAAGCTAACAGCTTTAGCACTCTTGCAACACTTAGTGCTTCAGCAACAACTTATACAGATACTACTGCGGTAGTAGATACTGTATATGAATACAAAATTGTAAACATCTGTGAGGTTGGTGGACCAACTGAAGGTGGTAGAGTAAACATCGTAGAAATTACTTGTGTTACTGTTACTACTAACGTAAGTGGACTTATCATCTCTGGTGAGTATGGTGATCTTCTTAATGATACAGCATGGGATGATTTTGCTATTTACGATTCAACTGGTAATGATCTTATTCAGCAGTTAACTGTTCCTGGTGATCAATCATCAGGTGCTTGGACAGCTACTGATGCAGGTATTGACTACAACACTTCTTACATTGTAAGAGCTACTTTGGTTGCACCTAACGGAACAACTAAAGATTGTGATGTTTCAGTATCTACTGGTGCAGCTCCAGCTTGTGATGCTCCAACGAACTTAACTGTTTCAGTTGCGCAATCATAATTTAATTTAGTAATTTAGGCGGGGTGGGAGAAATCTCACCCCTCTAATACTATACACTTATGCCTACTATAAATTTATCATGGACACCTGCAGGAGGTGGAGCTACTGGACAAAAAGTCTATAGAAGTAATGACACGGGTATTACCTTTACATTACTAGCTACAATATCTGCTACTGCTAACAGTTATGCAGATACTACACCTGCCGCTGGAGATGTTTATTTTTATAAAGTGGCAACAGTTTGTGCATCAGGAGATGAAGAAACACTTCCTATAGACATATGTGCAGACGCTTCTATTAGTACTCCTATAGCACTTGAAGGTATAATTTATGAAAATTTTCCGGGAGCTCCTGCAGGATTTACACAAAGACATGCTCAATTTACTTTTTCTATTGGAGATTTAACAGGACCTCAGCAACATTACGGACTGACTAAGCTTTCTGATTCAGATTCTTATACTGGAGGACCTGTTACTATATCTAATCCGTATAACTATTGCACAGGTGGTTGGTGTTTTGGAGAGGCTAATAGCTCAACTGTAATTTCAGGAGAATTAGGATACTCTTATGCTCCTGATTCAACCTGGCATACTAGAGTTGAAATTTATTTTGATGGAGTTTTATTAGATGTTGTACAGTCTAATATTAATGATAGTGGTCTTACTGGTCAAACTGGTAAAACATATGACTCTTCTA
>Ga0206128_1002472_pt1 | contig 16574 bp, 13 predicted proteins | sample Helgoland_Spring_7_FD_148601 | JGI IMG/M metagenome (GOLD analysis project Ga0206128, IMG submission 148601) | Pelagic subsurface seawater microbial communities from Kabeltonne, Helgoland, North Sea - Helgoland_Spring_Bloom_20160426_1 | ecosystem: Environmental > Aquatic > Marine > Epipelagic ... | reverse complement strand
TTTTTTGTTTACTCAATTCATTTGTTTCAGCTAATTTCCAAAAAACTTCATGAGCTATAAAGGGTTCAAGGAATTTTGTTTTAAGAACAACACCCCATTTTCCTCTCAGCTGTTTTTTGTCAAGTTTTCCAAGTGCATCCCACGATTGTTGTATTCGAAGTCTTTGTTCAAAAGAAGTAGGACTATTTTTTAATTTGAAGTCTGAGTATAGGTCTGCATTTATTCGCATGTATTTATCTTGTTCAAATTCGTTAACAAAACGAACGTTTAGACCCAAATAATGCGATTTAAGAGCTTTAAATTTCACGCCTAATTCGGTGAAGTTTTTTTGATATTGACTAAGACTGTCTGCCCATCTAACTTGTTCTTGTAGTTCAAATTTAAATTTAGAATTCACTTTTTTACTAAATTTTAAAGAACTCCAAAGCTCCAAATCATCGTTTTGCGCAAACGATGTTATGGGTACTAAACATAACAGTACTAGAAGGATTTTATTCTTCATTAGTAACTGTATTTGTACCCCAAATAACTTCATTTTTAGTTGATTTGTAAAAAATGGTAACCGTGGCAACGTCTCTTAAAAAGTCTATTTTACCTATTTGTACTCTTACAATATCTAGGCCTAAACGTTCTCTTAAATCACTAATCATTTCAAGTCGTTTTTCACTGTTTATAAGATCTATTCGATCGTATAAAACGTTTTTTTGCTGTACCTCATTGTTAAACCAAAGTTTTTCAAAACTTAGTGTTACTACTAAAATAGTAGTATTTACAAAAACCAGTTCTGCCCAAGATATTTTTTTATTAGCCAGCGCATTAATCATAGCCAGTCCAATCACAATAAATAAATACGTCATCTCCTTTATGGGAATCGGTTCTGTACGGTATCTTAAAATACCAAATACCGCAAATAAACCAAGAGCAAAGCCCAGTTCCATCGGTACTTTTCGGAGTAAGAAGCAGATAAAGAATGTAAGTACGTTAAAGATGAAGAAGGTAAATAAATAATCTTTTCGTCTATTGGCGGCAAAATATAAAACTCGAATAATTACAAATGTAAACGAGAAGTCTATTAGAAATCTAATAAACAGTTTAAATAAATCTTTTTGATTGAATAATTCTACGTCTAAGAATTCCATATTTGTTGAATCTTATTAAGTTCAAGTAAGCGTTCTTTAAATCGGTTGTATTTAAGGGTATTGTCTAGTAAAATACAACCAATGCAATATTTACTGAGCCTTTGCGGGCGTATTTGATTTGCTCGAAGCAAGGTACTAATATTTGAGTTTCGGTTCAAGCCACTTTGTTTAACCTCTATAATTATTGGCTCCTTCAAGTCAATTTTATTTTTAGTGTCTGTAAATATAAGGTTAAAGTCTATGGTCACTCTTTCCTGATCTGTTTTATGTACTAAGGTGATACGGCTAAATCTATTTTGCAATACTTGTTTTAGATCAGTTGGTTTTTCGGGAATCCATTTTTGAAGAAAAGCAGCCTGGCTAGTCTTTAAGGGAAAGCTAAAGTCAGTTGCGATTCTTTTTTTGTCTGTTTTGCCTTTTCTTTTGAGTTTTACTTCTAAAAAAGAGAGGTCAGATTCTAGGTATTTTCTAAATCGGACTTTGTGTCTTTTTGGTTTTCCCTGATGATGCTGAAAATAATACTCTTTTTTTTCGGTATCTAAGTATACTGTTTGGTAAGACGCCTCTCTTTTTCCTTGTATTTCTAAAGCGAAATAATACTTCGTAAGTTCGGGCAATAAAGAGATTAAGGTGGTTTTAGACAAGAGGTACTTTGTGTCGGTTCTTTTTAACAACTTAACCCGATCCATTTGTTTCAAATCGATCGGTAGAAATTTATCAAGTTGTTGGTTTAGATTCATACTATTTATAAGACACCAGTTGGGTTCTTTTTAGTTCAAATTAGGCATCAAAGTTTAATGCATATATTTTTTGGTTCCGTAAAAAAGTGTAGTGCTTCAAATCCACCTTCCCTTCCAACGCCAGATTGTTTAACACCACCAAAGGGCGTGCGTAAATCTCTTAGCAACCATGTGTTAACCCAAACAATACCAGTATCTAAACTAGAAGCCATTCTGTGGGCTCTTTTTAGATTACTTGTCCATAATGTGGCAGCTAATCCATATTTAGTACTGTTTGCGTAGCCCAAAACTTCTTCTTCGGTATCAAAAGGCATGAGCGTTACTACAGGGCCGAAAATTTCTTCTTGGTTAGTTCTACAATCGTAAGGTAAGCCCTCTATTATGGTTGGTTCTAGGTAATATCCATCCGTATACGCTCCTTCTAAAACAACTCTTTTACCTCCTGCCAAAATCGTTCCACCTTCTTGTTGAGCTAGTTCTACATAGGAAAGTACTTTTTCCATGTGTTCTTTTGATACAACCGCTCCAAGTTTTGCATTTTTATCCATTGGATGACCCACTACCATTTTTTTTGTTTGTGCTACAAAGGCATCTCTAAATTTAGTATAGATGGCTCTTTGCACAAAAATTCGTGATCCACACAAACAAATTTGGCCTTGATTGGCAAAAGAGGAGCGTTTTGTTGTAGCTAAAGCATCGTCAAAGTCGCAGTCGGCAAATATAATATTTGGGTTTTTACCGCCTAATTCCAGCGATAGTTTCTTGAACATAGGCGCCGCTACTTTTGCAATTTGTTGGCCCGTACTTGTTCCACCTGTAAAGGAAATTACTGGAATTTCTGGATGCTCTGTTATGGCTGCGCCAACTTTGTGTCCCAATCCGTGTACAATGTTTAAAACGCCTTTCGGTAAGCCAACTTCTATGCAAATTTTAGAAAGTAAATAAGCGGTCATTGGGGTAACTTCTGAGGGTTTTGCCACTACGCAGTTCCCGCTTGCCAATGCCGGAGCAATTTTCCAGGTGAATAAGTATAGGGGTAAATTCCATGGCGAAATACAGCCGGCTATACCTATTGGTTTACGAAGCGTATAATTTAGTGCTTCACTTCCCATTTCAAAACAGTCTGTTTTATCGTGCATCATTGCAGTTGCATAAAACTTAAAATTGGACGCTGCTCTTGGTATGTCTACAGCTTTAGAGAGCCAAAGTGGTTTTCCGTTATCTTTTGTTTCTGCAAGCGCTAGCTCGTCTAATTGTTCTTCTATTTTAAGTGATATTGCCATTAAATAGCCCAAACGTTTTTCCGCAGAAAGGGATGACCACTTCGGAAATGCTTCTTTTGCCGCTTTTACAGCTCTTTGCACATCTTCCTGATTACTGTCTGGAAGAAGAGAGTATACTTTTCCGGTGGCAGGGGTGTAGTTGTCTAAATACTTTCCGGATAAAGGTTTGTGGAGTTCTCCTCCAATGTAATTTTCAATTTTTTCCATGGTCTATAGGCAAGCTGTTCTACCTCCGTCTACAGGTACATTTATTCCATTGATGTAAGAGGCCGCCGGTGAAGCTAAGAATGCAATTGCATTAGCGACTTCTTGGGCTTCGGCAATACGCTTCATCGGAACCTGATTTTTCATTGCTTCTAAAACGGCTTCTTTCGTTTGACCCGTTTTTGCAGCTTTATTTTCTACAATCGATTTTAATCGAACGGTATTGGTAGCTCCTGGTAGTACATTATTTACGGTTATATTAAAAGCACCAAGCTCATTGGATAACGTTTTTGCCCAATTTGCAACCGCACCTCTAATTGTATTGGATACGCCTAAACCGTTTAGTGGTTGCTTTACTGAGGTAGAGATAATATTAATAATCCTTCCATAACCTTCACTTTTCATTCCATCCATTAGATTCTGAACCAGTATTTGGTTGCAGATTAAGTGATTGGTAAATGCCTGAATGTATTCATCTGTATGTGCTGCATTAGCAGGACCACCTGCAGGGCCACCCGTGTTATTTATGAGTATATGAGCCTTAAATTCTTGGCTGTACGCTTGTAGTTTTGTTCTCAAATCTTCGGGTTGCGTAAAGTCTACTACAATAAAATTATGCAGCTGGCCTTTTGAAACATCTAATGCAGCCATGGCTTGTTTTAATTTTTCTTGGTTACGTGCCACCAAGGTAATACTGGCTCCCAAATGCGCTAGTTCAGTAGCAGTTGCATTACCTATTCCTTGCGTACTTCCGCATACAACGGCTCTTTTTCCTTCTAATGATAAATTCATCGCTTATCTTTTTACAGTTCCTTTTGCTACTCGATAGTTCTTGAAGCGTGTTTTGTATTTTGCCAGTACGGTAATTTCGTTTTTTCCTGGTGGAATTTTTGCAATTCCAGTATTGGCTGTTTTGTTAATTTCTTTTAGGTTTTCATGCAGGTAAAATTCATTTGTGAGTTCTCCTTGGTACAAACTTACCTCTTTGACTTTATTGGATAACTGAATTTTAACAAGCATTGTTCCATCTTCCAACAGGTCTTTGTTACTTGTTGAAAATGTTGGTTTGGCTTTTCTTTCTTGCCCAGATTTGTTGTACTCCTTAAGTCCAATTCCCGGATGATCTTGGTAAAACAGCGCCTCAGACATCAGTTCTCCTTCCTCGTAATATTTTTTTTGTTCACCGTTTCGTTGGTTGTCTTTGTATGAGGTAGTCCTGTATACGGTTCCATTTTTATGGTACCATTTTGCCAATCCGTCTTTTAGGTTGTCTTTGTAGTTTATTTCTGCTCTGAGTTTACCATCTTTATAAAAGTCTAAAGCTAAACCGTGGCGTAGGTTGTTTTTATAGTTAATGGAAGCCGAAATACTTCCATCTTCATTGTAGGTATGAACTAATCCGTTTTTAGGGCCTTTTTTTTGTGTGCTTACAGATGTACTTGGATTGTCGCAAGCGCCTATAAGGAGTAATAGAAATACGGCGAGTAATTTTTGAATCATCTTTATTTTTTCAAATTTATCAAAGATAACAATTCAGTTGACGTCGGACCGATAGAATTATCGCTTTCATTAAGGTTGCCATTTTTTAACGATTTTTATCCCTGAAAAGCATCGATTATATGGAATATTTTTTCTTGGCTTTCATTTTTTAGTACTGATACAATATCAAAACGAACTTCGTACGTTAGATTTTCTTTTTCTAAATACATTTCCGCGGCCTCAATCAGCATTTTTTCTTTTTTAAAGTCGACGGCCTCATCTGGATAGCCATATTTTAAGTTAGAACGAGTTTTAACTTCAATAAAGACCAAAAACTCCTTGTCGAGTGCAATAATGTCTACTTCATGTCGGTTTAATTGCCAGTTGCAGACTAAGACCGAAAAGCCTTTTTTTTTCAGAAACTTCTCGGCTATCGCTTCGCCTTGTCTTCCTAAATCATTGTGATCTGCCATTGCTGTATTTGTTTGAATTTGAAGTATATATAAGCGAATATTATTGTTTTAGGGTAGTCGTATTTTTTATTTCTAAAACAACTTTTTCACCTAATTTAAGTGGCTGGTTGTTTTTGATATGCCCACCTGGAAAGTTAAATGCAATTGGAAAGTCGTATTTCAATGTAATATCACGAATAATTTGCTCAGCACTTTTCCCAAACGGAATTTTATGATCATTCATTTCACTCATCCCACCAACAAGTAAACCCGCTAAATTAGATAGCATGCCAGCTCTTTCAAGGGCATGCATCATTCTGTCTATGTGGTAAAGGTATTCGTCTAAATCTTCAATAAATAAAATCTTTCCTGTTGTATTTAGTTGACTTTTTGAGCCTAATAGACTGAATAGTATCGACAAGTTTCCACCTACAATTTCAGCCTCAACTTTACCTTTTCTATTGTACTCATGAGCTTCAAATTCATAAGAAATCTGTTTCCCAAAAAGCATTTTTTTTAAGTTATTTAATGATGATTTTGTACTGCTTTCAAAGGTAATTGGCATAGGTGCGTGTAGGGTGGGTATCTTATAGGTTTCTTGTATATGAGCATGAAAAACGCTTACATCACTAAAGCCAATAAGCCATTTGGGGTTTGCTGCAAAAAAAGACCAATCAATTGCATCAAGAACCTGAATAGAGCCGTAGCCTCCACGAACAAAAAACACAGCTTTTATAGCTGTATTGTTTAGGGCTTCTTGAAGGTCTTGCGTTCTTTGAGTAACAGAACCGGCAAATTGATGTTCTTCTTGGTTGAGGTTTTTACCAAGTACTACTTTTAAATCCCACGACTTAAGAAGTTGAATAGAATACTTAAGTTCTGCTTTGCTCACTTTTCGTGCTGTAGAAATTAACACGATTTGATCATTTGATTTTAGAATAGGTATTTGTTTTGTTTCCAAACTTTTTGTTTTAAAGATAAGTGTTTCTTGCCATTTCTATTACGTTTTATTTTGTGTACGTATGTTCCTCAATTTTATATTTTGGCTTTGTGTGTAAAACAGCTCATTAATTTCTCTATTTTTTATGAATTAAAGAGTGTTGATGTTTTGCATTTTCTACAAAATCAAAGCTTATATTTGTTGGTTACACAAATGATTTAACCATGTCTGCAGAAGCAAAAAGATACACCATAACGGCAGCTTTGCCCTATACAAACGGCCCCGTTCATATTGGGCATTTAGCAGGAGTTTATATTCCAAGTGATATTTATGCTCGTTTTTTACGCTCTAATAAAAAGGATGTAGTCTTTGTTTGCGGCTCAGATGAGCATGGCGTACCGATTACAATTTCTGCTAAAAAAGAAGGGGTTTCTCCCCAACAGGTGGTAGATAAATACCATAAGATCATTGGAGATTCTTTTAAAGAATTAGGCATCAGTTTCGATATTTATCATAGAACATCGTCTAAAATGCATCATGAAACGGCTTCTGAATTTTTCACAGAACTGCACAGCCAAGGTTTGTTTATAGAAAAGGTAAGCGCGCAATATTTTGATGAAAAAGAGCAAGCGTTTTTAGCAGATAGATACATCACTGGAACATGTCCTCATTGCAAAAGTGATGGTGCTTATGGCGATCAATGTGAGCAGTGCGGTACTTCTTTAAATGCCACAGATTTAATTGAACCTAAATCTGCTTTGAGTGGAAATAAACCCATAATGAAGGAAACCAAACATTGGTTTTTACCTCTAGATAAATACGAAAATTGGCTTAAAAAATGGATTTTAGACGGGCATAAATCCGATTGGAAGTCTAATGTTTATGGACAGTGTAAATCATGGCTTGACCAAGGTTTACAACCTCGTGCAGTAACACGTGATCTAGATTGGGGTATACCCGTTCCTGCAGCTGGTGCTGTAGGTAAAGTGCTTTACGTTTGGTTTGATGCTCCTATTGGCTACATTTCTGCTACCAAACAATGGGCAGAAGATAATGGAAAAGATTGGCGTCCTTATTGGAAATCTGAAGACACCAAGATGGTACAATTTATTGGCAAAGACAACATCGTCTTTCATTGTATTATATTTCCAACGATGTTAAAAGCTCATGGCGATTTCATTGTACCAGAAAATGTTCCAGCCAATGAGTTTCTAAATTTAGAAGGTGCCAAAATATCTACTTCAAGAAATTGGGCTGTTTGGCTGCACGAGTATTTAGAAGACTTCCCAGGTATGCAAGATGTAATGCGCTATGTGTTATGTGCCACAGCTCCAGAAACAAAAGACAATGATTTTACTTGGAAGGATTTTCAAACGCGAAATAATTCTGAATTGGTAGGTATATACGGGAACTTTATTAATAGAGTAGTGGTATTAACCAATAAGTATTACGAGGGTTCTATTCCAGAGAGAGCCGAGCTCACTGCTAGAGATAAGGATGTGTTAACACAATTAAAGGACTTCCCTTCGAAGATATCAAAATCGATTGAATCTTATCGATTTAGAGAAGCTTTGGCAGAAATGATGAATTTAGCTAGGCTAGGAAATAAGTATTTAGCAGATGAGGAACCTTGGAAATTGGTGAAAACAGACGAAATACGCACCAAAACAATTATGAATATTGCGCTACAAATAGCTGCAAATTTAGCGATTGTTTCTGAACCTTTTTTACCATTTACTGCAGCGAAATTAAGAACGATGCTTTGCTTAGCTCATTTCCCTTGGCATAAAGCTGGCGAAGACTCATTGTTAGCGCCAGAGATGAAAATAGGAAAGGCAGAATTGCTTTTCCGAAAAGTAGAAGACGCTGAGATGGAAGCACAATTGGAAAAGTTAGAAGCGACAAAACTTGCAAATCAAGTTGTTCAATCTCAAAAAGAGAACGTTAAGTTTGAAGACTTTAGTGCTATGGATATTCGTGTTGGCTCCATTATATCTGCAGAAAAAGTTAAGAAAACTAAAAAATTGTTGAAATTAGAAATTGACACTGGTTTAGATATTCGTACAGTAGTCTCAGGAATAGCTGAGCATTACAAGCCTGAGGACATTATTGGCCATCAGGTTTCTATCTTGGTAAATTTAGCTCCTAGAACAATAAAAGGAATCGAGTCTCAGGGCATGGTTTTAATGGCTGAGGATAAAGACGGAACGTTAACTTTTGTTACCCCTTCAGTAAGCACATCAAACGGATCAATAATAGCGTAATTTGAGCTTAAAAGACGACATACAAGCGAAAGGGTTTCATTCAGAACAAGAGAAGTCTTTCGTTAATCTTATTTATACCGCTGCTTTATTTGAAGCCAATTTTAATAAATTTATAAAGCCCTTTGGCCTGAGTTCTCAACAATACAATGTTTTAAGAATTCTTCGGGGCCAGTTCCCAAATTCTATGTCTAGTGGAGATCTCCACAGTAGAATGATTCATAAAATGTCAAATGCATCCCGTTTGGTAGACAAACTCGTGGAAAAGGGTTATGTAATTCGAGTTGTTAATGCAAATGATAAAAGAAATATTCTGGTCTCAATCACCGACCTTGGCTTACGTCTTGTTACAGACTTAGATAAAGAGGTAGCTGCATTTCAAAAGACATCCATTGATCTACCCTCTGCAAAACTCAAAGATCTAAACTTGATTTTAGATGAACTTCGTTCTTCTTTAGGTTAAGTATCCCTGATTGAAACACGGTGTATTATTTGTATATACAAATATATTTTACTATATTTAACTATAGCTTTGAATAATCTACTCCCTCAGATATTTTTTATCAAAAAAAAAGCCTCTCAAACGAGAGGCTTTTTTTAATTAATTTACAACAATTTGTTTGACGTTGGATTTGTATTTTATTAAATACAATCCATGTGTTAAATTTAAGTTGATTTTCTCAGCAGACTCCGAAGCGATGTATCTTCTAATGACTTTACCTAGTGTATTGCAAACCTCAAAAGTAGCGTCTTTTTCTAATCCATCAATACTAATGATTCCGTTTGACGGATTAGGATATATTGTAAGAGGCGTATTTTTAGAATCGTATACAGACAAATAGTTAAATTGGTTTTCATTTTCGTTAACCACATTACCCTCTTCATCTTGCACATTCTCAATAGTAAGGGTGTAACTACCCGCATTCATATTCTCCACAGTCAATGTAACTTTGTTAGGTTGAAATGGGTTTTTTTCCGCACTGGTAACTACTGCATTGTTAGTGATGCTATAATTAGCAGTGTTTTCAGCACTTTCACTACTTACAGGGTTGGAAAATAAAACATCAATTCTAGATTGATTTATCGCCTCTACACTGGTTACGTTGAGTCCACTATTTGAAGCACCTCCTTGAACATCGTCTTCCATTCGAAGTTCAATTTTCCATTCGTCGAAGGAGAAATTACAAATACCAGTAATTGAGCTAAGTTCTTCTCCAACTACAGCAGGATATTCAAATGCCCCCTCTGTGTTGTGAATAATACATTCACCAGAGCCATCATTTACTCTCCAAGCACCGTAATCATCAAAGTTAAAAGTAGCGTAGGTAACTGTTACGTCAGATACCTTAACCAATACACCCTCTAAATCTTCGTTTGCTAATTCCGAAGTGCTTATTTCTATGGGTTCTGGTATCGGGTTATTGGATGTTAAAATATACACATCGTCAGGGAATGCAAATTCTGTGAGCGTATAATATTCAGATATTTCTCCAGTAACAATAACGCTATCGCCTAGTTCTGGGAAAACAGGTGAAGAATATACATATATTCCGGAGCGAACTCCTGTTCCGTTTTGAATGTAAAAACTATTCCCGAAAGTTCCTGTTACTATTCCTGTTGTGGAAACCGTTTGTCCAGCAAAGGGAGAGTCGTTCGTTGTTCCTTGTATGCTTTGAATGCTTGTAATGGCACCTAAAAATGGGTTAAGCGATACCTCATAATTCCCATAAAATGTATTTTCATAGCTTCCAGCTTGCGCTACTATTTTGTATTTTATGTCAGATCCTGCAGCTTGTGCTGGTATAGAAGCTGACCAAGTGTCTCCTACGGAAGTCATGGTCACTTGATTGGTCATATCAAACCATGAGGTTCCCCAAGTCATAACCACGTCTAATTCTGAACTTGTCCCATAGATTATTTCCGCACTTATGGTTTGTGTGTCGGTTTCATTAGGTGCAGCATTTCCTAGGCTCACATCTACAAATTGAATATTGTTTGGTTGGGCATCTCCCCATATTCTGTTTGCCAATTCTGGATAATCAACAAAAGGATTTCTGTTGTTTTGCCATCCGTAAATCACGTCATTTCTTCTTCTTTCAAAGGCATCTACAGGGTCTAATTCATTCCACTCTAATAGCGTAGATAATTTTCCCATTTGAGAGTTTGGGAAGGTAGGCGTAAAGTCAACGATATTTAAATTTGGCTCTCCATTTCCACTGTAACGCGTGTGCATGTAAAAGATAATTCGAGCAACATCTCCTTTAACATTGTCACCTGGCTCCCAGGTTGTACTGGTAGCGTAGCAATTTGTGGCTTCACTATTTTGCGTACCTCCATTGTCAAAATCTTTGTAACCTCTGTCAGAATTTATGGTAGCATCACATGGCTTTAAATTGTGTGCATCGCTGTAAGCGCCTAGATCGCCATAGTTGGTAAAATTCCCATGCGATTTTGCCCAAACGTGCTCCCTGTTCCAGTAATCAGATTGATTGTTACTAGCAAAATTACTTTTAGGAATAGAGGTTTCTTTGTAGACCAAAATTACATTGTCTGTATTGTTCGGATCTTGGTCACTATCTTTAAGAATTTGCTTTGCCGAACTGTAAGAAAACTCACTGTGATCTTTGATCAACTCATGAAGTGCATCTTCAAGCGCATCTCCTGTTAATTGTTGAAGGTTTTCATAATAACTTGGGCTTTGTGCTAATAAGGTACCACAATAAAGCGCAAATAAATAGATTGTTTTTTTCATGAGTTTTTATTAAAAAGAGAGTTTAAATGAAGTGGTAAATCGTCTCCCCATTCCAAAGAAGACGGATGCAGAAGCTGCGTCAAAGTTATTTATATTTTGGGTGTAAGGATCGTTGTTTCTGGCATCTGAAATGTAGGTTGTATTCAACACATTTAGAACGTTAAATTTTAGATCGACAAATACTTTTTGGTAGTCAAATCGGTATCCAGCATGAAAGTCAAACAATTGATATGCAGGAATTTTCCATGAATCTCTACCCTCATTTCCATCTTTCAAATTAAAGGGGTTGAAGTCTGCATAGTGGTTGTCGAACCGCATAAATTTAAGTGTTATATAGCCGTTTTTTACTGGGCTATATCGCAGACTTGATCCAATTTGAAGTTGCGCAGCATCTCCAACGTGAACGCCTGTAGCATCAAAATAGTCAACACTTATTAAGTTGTTGTCGTCGTCGTAGCTTCTAATACTATCACCAGAATTCCATCGCCAATCTCCAATACTACTCAGTACTTGAAGCGTAAGGTCTTTTGTTATTTTAAATGAAGCATCTAATTCTATCCCTTGGTGTAGGGCATTAATTCCATTAATATTATAGTTTATGATTTCCCCTCCATCGCCTTCGTAACTCCCAGACTGTGGTTTGTTGTTCCACTGAGTTCGGTATATATTTAAATTGGTACTAAACCTATTACTGTTATAGCTATGCCCTAATTCAATTGCATAAACTTCTTCATTTTTAATATTTTCAAAAAGTTGATTATCGAAGTCAAATATGTTTCGGAATTTAGGGGCTTTTTCTAAGTAACCAATATTCATGAACGCATTGTTGTATTCATCAATATTATAATTAAACCCAGTTTTAACCGTGTAACCTGGAAACCATTCCCAATTGCTCTCAGTTGCTCGAGCTTCTTTCGAGTCTACGGTATAATTTACTCCGTCTCGGGAAATGGTATCACCATAGGAAAGTGCTTGAACATAGGTTGTATCTTCTAAAACAAGATCTAAAGGTTTAAAATAGTCAATTCTTTTGTAACCGGTATTAGACAAAGAAATATTTGCAAATGCGGTCCAGTTACCGGCTTTGTATTCCATTTGTTGAAATACGCCAGCCCACTTAACTAATCCATCGTTATGGTAAGAATACTTATCTCCTTTACGAATCACAGCAGATGAATCTGATGCTGCAACGTTGTCGTTGGCAACGTAATAATCACCACCTAATAAGTCATACACTTCTCGATAGTGCTCACCGGTATAATGTCTTAAATCGATCCCCCCAGAAAGCGTAATTTCTTCACTAGTTTCGTGATTGTAAGTTGATAGCAAACCAAACCAACGGTGGTTGTTTATAGAGCTTCTTATAAATTGCGTAGTCTTGTGTTCTGTTGCACTGTAGTTTGGGTCAATTGAGGGGTCGTATGGAGGCCCGAATATTGCATTTCTTGTGTTCCCCGAATTTATATCGTAAATACTTTGAAAGTCAATTTGATTATCAGAGCCCATAGCTGGAGCTGTACTTGGGCTCGTTCCTCCTCCACTACCAAGCGAAACGTAAAGAACGTTGGAAATAACTAATTTTTCGTTAGCTGCCCACAAATGATTTAAACTTATTTGTGGCTTGTGGTAGTAATTCATCCGTGAGCTTAGATTTTCATTCTCAGCAAATACGGTATCTACAGCGTTTCCATCTTCATCAAAATTAACTGTGTAGCGATTTAATCTACCCCAGTCTTCGTTGTATCGAAGCCCAAAGTCACCCTCAACCCCTGTAGTGTCTACGCCCAAATCTGCAGCAAAACTTTTGTCATACAAAGCAATTGCTTGTTTGTAAGAGCGTTGCCCATGGCTTTGTGGTGCCCCGAAAGCGGTAAAAGACAATCGGTGGTTTTTAATTTTTTTCTGAATTTTTAGATAATAAAAAGTTCCCTGAGTCCAAGTTTGATCTACCCAACCATTTCCTCTTTTATAAGATGCTGCTAAGGAGTATCCCCAACCGTTTTTTAGTTGGCCACTATTAAATCCAACGGTGGATTTTAAATAGCCGTTATTCCCAAAATCTTGGCTAAATTTCAAACCTTTTTTAGAGTCGATTCCTTTGGTAAGTATATTCATGGTTCCTCCAACCGCTGGTATAGAAAGTTTTGAGGCTCCTAAACCACGTTGTACTTGTATGGTTTTGGTCATTACATCCAAACCAAACCAGTTTGACCAGTAGACCCAACCATTTTCCATATCGTTCATGGGAATCCCATCCACCATAACAGCAACGTTACGTTGGCTAAATCCACGGATAGAAATTCTTGCATCTCCGTCACCACCCCCACTTTGGGTGGCGTAAACTCCGGGTGTACTGTTTAGAATTAAAGGAATGTCTTGTCCAGCAAGTTCTTCTTGAAGCTGTTTAGGGCTGATGTTAGAAAAAGCAACAGGAGTTTCTCTTGATCGTGCAATGTCAGAGACCAGTTCAACCTCGTTTAAAATTTGACTTGAGAGTGAGAGGTTAAGTTCGGTGTCCGAAGTTAATGTTATGGTTTTTTTTAACTCTTCGTATCCAACATAAGATACACTCAATTCTGTCTTTCCTTGAGGTAAAGAGATTTGGTAAAACCCATTAAAGTCTGTAACAGTTCCAGCTCCATTAGAAGAAACTATGGTAGCTCCAATTAGGGTTTCGCTTGTAGTATTGTCAAAAACATACCCTTTAAGGGTTACTTGAGCCTGAAGAGTAATCCCATAAACTAGGACTAACAAGAAAAGTGTTTTTTTCATGAGAGAGGAAAGAAAAAAGCCCCATCTAAGGGGCTTTTTATTAATTTATAAGTAACTTATTAAGAATGGTTTTTTTGTTTTGAAGTCTAACTTCAACAAAGAACAATCCTTTAAGTGATGTATCTAAGGTTAGTGTTTCTGTAATAGATGAATTATCGTAATTTTTGCTCAATACTTTTTCTCCTAAGATGTTATAAATTACAATAGAAGTTAAATTGATGTTAGCATCAATGGTAAGCTGTCCCGAAGAATTCGGATTTGGATACATTGAAACAGAATTTTCAATTTCGTTAATAAATACTGCAGACTCACAATCACAAGTGTGTTCACCTAGTCCTGCAAATGTATTGGCTGAAAGAGAATCCCACTGAACTGAAGGATCAAAAGAATAGGGTTGCGTAGGGTCGTATACAAAACCAGATTTAACTGTTGCTTTACGTTTCATGGTATGGTCTTTTGTCCATATTCTACCACTGGCATCTGCCCATCCATCACCTGGATCTTCTCCAATTTTTCCAATAATATCAAGGATGTCTCCTGATGCTGTTTCTAAGGTTACTGCATCATTTCCATTAAAATACATTGTTGTTGGGCCTGTATTATAATCGGGACATATAAACAAATCTACTTTACCCATTAAGTCTTCATCAGCTGTATAGATGCTGTCTGGTAAAGAGGTTGTACTGTCGGTATAATAGTACCATCCATCCCATAAAGGAGCATCAAAACTTTCTCCATTAGGATCTCTTTTATCAATACCAACTACGAAAGATTCTCCAGGAGCAATTGAACCCTCTAAAACTGTAGTTTCAGGAATTTGACCTCCATTACTCCATCTTGAGAGCGCATAGTTTGATAAATCTATGGTTTCATTGGTTGGGTTGTACAATTCGATTGCTTTGTTGTTACTCCAACCTTCTACGTATTCAGAAATAAAGAGGTTAGAACAGTCTTGTGCTTGCATCGTAAAGGCACCTATAAGTGCAATGCTAAAAAGGTAAATTTTTTTCATGGGAAAGGATTTTTAAGGTTGAGCAAATTTACTAAATATAAGGGAATTACAAAGAAAATTTAATTCAAATGAAAATGATTTTCGCGATCATAAAAAAATAAAAAATAAAAAAATTCCGTTACATTTGCTCTTCAACTTATTAAACATGTCAGATTCTCTAATTATAATACCTACTTACAACGAAAAAGAAAACGTTGAAAAAATGCTTCGCACCGTTTTTTCTTTGCCTAAAAGCTACCACGTACTTATCGTTGACGATGGCTCTCCTGATGGAACTGCTTCCATAGTTAAAGACTTGCAAAAGGAATTTCCCTCTCAGCTTTTCATCGAAGAAAGGACGGGTAAGATGGGCCTGGGTACAGCCTATATTCACGGCTTTAATTGGGGATTGCAAAGAGAGTACAGTTATTTTATAGAAATGGATTGTGATTTTTCTCACAATCCAAACGACTTAATTCGCTTGTACACTGCATGTGCTGTAGACGGGAATGATATGGCCATCGGTTCTCGTTACGTAGGTGGTCTGGTAAATGTGATTAATTGGCCTATTGGCCGAGTCATGATGTCTTATTTTGCATCGCGCTATGTAAAAGGTATTACAGGTTTGCCAATAAACGATGCCACCGCTGGTTTTAAATGTTACCGAAGAGATGTAATTGTAAATGTATTACGCTCTAACGTTACATTTGTAGGCTATGCTTTCCAAATAGAAATGAAGTTTAAAGCCTGGAAGTTTGGATACAAGATAAAAGAAGTTCCCGTTATTTTTACGGATCGAACAGAAGGAGAGTCTAAAATGAGTTCCTCAATATTTTACGAGGCATTTTTTGGTGTTATTCAAATGAAACTCAAAAGTATTTTCGTGAGCTACAAACAAGAATAGTCGAGTACAACAAATGAAGAAGCTACTTAAAAATGCCCAAATTGTAAACGAAGGTTCAATAATTAAGGCGGATTTGCTTATTGAAGGTCAACGTATTTCAAAAATAGCTTCTTTTATAAGTGATGCTGCTGCACAAGTTATAGATTTAGAAGGTCAATTTCTCCTACCCGGAATTGTTGATGATCAGGTTCACTTTAGAGAGCCAGGCTTAACTCACAAAGGTAGGATTTACACAGAAGCTCGAGCTGCTGTTGCTGGAGGAATTACTTCTTTTATGGAGATGCCAAACACCGTTCCTCAAGCATTAACTCAAGAACTATTAGAAGACAAATACCTTATTGGCGCTAAAGATTCTCTAGCCAACTACTCCTTTTTTATGGGTGCTTCAAACGAGAATTTAGAGGAGGTTCTAAAAACAGATCCCAAACGTGTTGCGGGGGTTAAAATATTTATGGGCTCCTCTACAGGTAATATGTTGGTAGATGATAAAGCGGTGTTAAATTCAATTTTTTCTAAGTGCAAAATGCTTATTGCTGTGCATTGCGAAGACGAACAAACCATCCGTACAAATTCGGCCAAGATGAAAGCCGAGTACGGTGAAGATTTACCCATTCGATTTCATCCTGTGATACGAAATGATGAGGCTTGCTATAAATC
>Ga0206128_1002464_pt1 | contig 16618 bp, 13 predicted proteins | sample Helgoland_Spring_7_FD_148601 | JGI IMG/M metagenome (GOLD analysis project Ga0206128, IMG submission 148601) | Pelagic subsurface seawater microbial communities from Kabeltonne, Helgoland, North Sea - Helgoland_Spring_Bloom_20160426_1 | ecosystem: Environmental > Aquatic > Marine > Epipelagic ... | reverse complement strand
GGCCGGATGTAAAAGAAATTAATGTACGTATAGAAAATGCACGGCTTGGTAAAGTATGGTTTGATGATGTGAAAATTGTCAAAGGAAATACTTCACAAACTGTCATTGTAGAGGAAAGTAGTTATTATCCTTTTGGACTCAAACACAAAGGGTATAATAATGTGGTGAGTTCTAATGGGAATAGTACGGCGCAGAAATTTGGATTTGGTGGTAAGGAATTACAAGATGAATTAGGTCTTGGGGGGTATGATTTTTCTGCTAGAAATTATAATGCTGCTTTAGGAAGATGGATGAATTTGGATCCGTTAGCTGATGAATTCCATAGCTATTCCCCTTATAATTCGATGATGAATAACCCTATAAACTTTATTGATCCAACTGGATTGGCTGCTGAGTGGATTCCTGAAGTTAAAGATGATGGCTCTATTGCATATATTGCGGAAGCTGGTGATAGTGCTTCTACATTGTCAGACCAATATGGTATAAGTCAGAATCAAGCAGAAGAAATTACAGGAACAGAAGGAGACACAGAGATAAGTGAAGGAACTGAAGTGTCTGGAGAGACAGTAGCAGATGTTACAGGTAGTGATATCTTAAAGTTAGATAATAGTTCTATAATGTCTACAGATCAAAGAAAATTTGACCAACTTTTATTTGCAAATGATTACTCAAGATCGTCAGGGGAAACAGGGTATTATCCTAACGATTTTTTCACTAAATTACCTAGTTCAAGTACAGGTTTTACACTAAGAGATGTTAATTATACATTTGAGAATAAAACGTATAATGTGAAAACGGGAACTATAGTAGCTAATAGAAATTGGAATTGGAAAATCCAAAATAGTGTTGGGCGTGCTAGTAATTCAATGTTGGATTCAGATGGTAAGTATTCTGTAAATTTACAAATATACAAGGATGGTGGGAAGAGTAACTTTAAGGTACCTGTAATATATTTTAAAACTCCGTCCTATCAAGCTGGGGATTTACAAGATAGACTCCATTCTATAAATAAATAAGACAGCTAAAAAATATTTGACATTATGAAACATACACTTGTTCTTTTAATATTATTTTTATGTCTAGTTTCTTGCAAAAAAAGAAGAAGTAGCTTTATAAACCCTCCAATAGTAAAAAATTGCATAAATAACAAATTAGAAAAAGATATAGATGTATATAAAGAATTTGAAAAGATCGAAAATTTATTAATAAAAACTAACTTGCTTGATAAGGTAAGTAAGAAGAGCTATATAAAAATTTTCAATGAACTTAACTCTTTCAGTGATAATAGTTCATTTTTAATTAATTTGAATAAGTTTCATACAATTATCAACTCAACAATAAAGAATAGAAATATTTTAATTTTCACTCCTACAATGATTAATCTTTTTGAATGTAATAAAAATTATTTAGATAAATTAGAAGGTATTGAGAAGTCAAAGTATTCAAACTATCAAGTTATTTTAGATAAGTTATTAAGACAAGGAAATTTTGATAATTTTGATACCATTAAAAAATTAATAAGTAGTATCCCTGAAAAAGATTTTTTAAATATTCATTTTAGAGTTCCTTTGATTAGCCTCTATTCTTTAATGTCAGAATATTACAAAAAGCCCCGCCCATCTTAGTACACCCGATGGCGCGGATATGAACACACAAGAGTGCTAGCGCGGAAATGTTTTCCGTGCATTTAAGAGCCTGCCAGAAGATTATGTGTTTAGTTCCGCAAGAAACTATGCAGAATTAGATGTTGAGATAGAAATTCTTAGATTAGAGGTGTTTTAAAAAGCACGGATTGCAAATCCGCGCCATCGGGTTTTAGACACTACCAAAAAGAAATCAGGAAGGTGCTTTTAACCAAAACTACTTCTTTTTTGCTGCTAAAAGTTTCTTTTGATATTTACCTTGTACTACATCAACAACAACTAAAATGGCAATGACAAAATAGAATGTTGTTTGACTCATCGGGACAATTTCATTTCCAAACAGTTTTAAATGTGCCAAATGCCCTCCTTCAGTAATTAGCATGATTCCAACAATAAAAAGAATAAACAATCCTAAGACTTCGTACATTCTGTTTTTTGTTAAAAAAGCAGCAACTTTATCAGCTAGGAGTAACATCAACAATCCACTTGTAACTATGGCAATGGTCATTACAATAAAAGCAATTGTTGGGTTTTCGATTTCATTGGTCAGTCCAATAGCAGCTAGAATCGAATCGAATGAAAATACCAAATTCATTAAAACAATACTTGCAATAACGGCATTCGAAGATTTTGACTCTTTGTTTGTAATTACTGATTGATTCGATAAATCGTTGCTAGCAATCATGTGCCAAATTTCTTTAATAGCGGTATAGATAATAAAGCCACCACCAATAAGCACAATAATACTATGGCCATTGAAGGCAAATGAAACAATACCTTCGAGTTCCCCTGTTAATAAAGAAAAAGGTTCTTGAAAAAAATCAATCACAGAAATCAATACGAAAAGTAGGATGATTCTGAGTGCGATTGCGATTAAAATACCTGTTTTCCGAACTCTTGTTTGATCAGTTACAGGAGCTTTTTTAGATTCTAAAGAGATGTATAATAAATTATCAAAACCTAATACAGCTTGTAATAAGATTAACATAAGAAGTGTAAAAATAATTGAGATCATAATGTGTGAATTTTAGTAATTTTTTTTTGACAATCAAATATATTTAAACAAATGAAATTTTGCATTGTATTTTAAGGAAAATTGCATCTAGCTGAATGGGTAATTATGGTATTTTTTTACACCTTTAAATTCAGTAGTTGTGAAAAGTAGTATAGAAAATCAATTCGATTTTAGATACAATTCGATTTGATCATACACAAAACAATAATAATCATGAAATCTTGGAAGTAAAACGTTTTCAATGTTTTTTGTCTCTTTTAATATTTTTAAGTCCCATAATTTTATATCTGCAACTTCTTCTTTTTGCAGAGTGAGTTTTTCAACGGAGGTCTTTAACTCAGCGATAAAAACATGATGATGTTCGTTGTCTTGAATTCCATTTGAATGAGAAACTTGATGAATTCTTGTGCCAATTTTGATAAGGTCTTTTTCCTGAAGTTCAAGTCCAATTTCTTCAAGAATTTCTCTTTTAGCCCCTTGTAAAATTTTTTCGCCAGCCCCAATATGTCCTGCAACAGAAATGTCCCATATTCCTGGAAACACTTTTTTTGTGAGCGCTCTTTTTTGTAATAAAATTTGATGGTCTGAGGTGAAAAACCAAATATGAGCAGTGGCATGAAACCAGCCTTTTTTGTGAGCTTCAGATTTTAAAGCTGTGTTTCCCGTAGGTAGTCCTTCAGCAGTTAAAATATCAATGAATACGTCCATAGAAAAAGAAAAAGATCATTCCAAAAAAAGGAACCATAGCTATTAGAAAAAAAGCAACAAGCGACAGTTTTCGGAAAGATGTTTATTTTTTATTTAAAATAAGAAAATGTTTCCCCGTCTTTGATATTTAATAGTGTTTCATAAATCATTTTGATGACGTTTTCTACATCGTCTCGGTGCACCATTTCAACAGTGGTATGCATGTATCTTAGCGGTAAAGAAATTAATGCAGAAGCAACACCACCATTACTATACGCAAAAGCATCTGTATCAGTACCAGTAGCTCTTGAAAGTGCAGACCGCTGAAAAGGAATTTTATTTTTTTTGGCAGTTTCTGTAATTAAATCACGTAATTTTTGCTGAACAGCTGGTGCATAGGCTATTACTGGGCCTTTCCCCATTTCTAAAAGACCTTCTTTTTTTTGATCGATCATTGGGGTTGTTGTGTCGTGCGTTACATCGGTAACAATAGCCACATTGGGTTGAATTGTTTGGGTAATCATTTCAGCCCCACGTAACCCAATTTCTTCTTGGACAGAATTCGTAATGTACAATCCAAAAGGAAGTTCTTTTTTATTTTCTTTTAGTAGACGTGCCACTTCAGCAATCATAAATCCCCCCATTCTGTTATCCAGCGCCCTACACACAAATTTATTTTCATTCAAAACATGAAACTCATCGGGATAGGTGATCACACATCCAACATGTACTCCTAAGTTTTCAACTTCTTCTTTCGTGGTACAACCTGTATCAATAAAAATATTGTCTGGTTTCGGAGCTTCTTCTTTTGCCTTATTTCGAGTGTGTATTGCCGGCCATCCAAAAACACCTTTAACAAATCCATTTTTAGTATGAATGTTTACAATTTTACTCGGGGCAATTTGATGATCGGAACCTCCATTTCTAATCACGTATATCAAACCGTTATCAGAGATGTAATTCACATACCATGAGATTTCATCTGCATGTCCTTCGATAACAACTTTATATTTTGCATCAGGATTAATTACCCCAACGGCAGAACCGTAGGTGTCTGTAATGAAAGTATCTACATAAGGTGTTAGATATTCCATCCAAATTTCCTGACTTTTCCATTCATATCCTGTGGGAGCTGCATTGTTTAAGTATTTTTCTAAAAATGCAATTGATTTATTATTCAGTATCGATTCTTTTGCCATTGTGTGTGTATTAGCTTTTATATTTTCATAAAGTGTAAAAATAAAACCATTTTTTAGGATTTTCACAATAATAATCAAAAAAAAATGCAACCAAGAAAATAGGAAAAACACGGACTCTTAGAATGGTGAATACGGAAAATTACAGGGTAAAAAATAGCGGAAAAGAAAGTATATAAAAATAAGTGTAATAATAATAGAATCCAGACACTAACCTAAAAAACACAGACGTGAGTATCGACTTTTATAAAACTTCTATTTTTTATATATATATTTGGTCTCAGAAGTATATCGTAATACATTAAGAAATAAAAATATGAAGTTAGTAATCAAAGATTTAACAAAAATTTACAAGAATGGTGTAAAAGCTATTGATAATTTAAATATCGAAATAGGCACTGGAATGTTTGGCTTGTTGGGTCCTAATGGAGCAGGTAAATCATCCTTAATGAGAACGATTGCTACCTTACAAAGTCCTGATGCTGGTTCCATTATGTTGGGAGATATCAATGTGTTAGAAGATCAGATGTCTCTAAGAAAAGTTCTAGGGTATTTACCGCAATCTTTTGGCGTATATCCTAAAATGTCTGCAGAAAATTTGTTAGATTATTTTGCAACTTTAAAGGGTATTTCCGATAAGAATGAAAGAAGCGCTATAATAAAAGAAGTTTTAGAAATTACGAATTTGTATGATGTAAGACGTAAAGATGTAGCTGGATATTCAGGAGGGATGAAACAACGTTTTGGAATTGCACAACTGCTTTTAAACAATCCTAAATTAATTATCGTAGATGAACCAACAGCAGGTTTAGATCCGGCTGAAAGACATCGTTTTTTAAATGTATTGCGTGAAGTTGGTACTAATTGTACCGTTATTTTTTCGACTCATATTGTAGAAGATGTAAAAGAATTGTGCAATGAAATGGCCATTTTAAACGGAGGTAGGATTTTAAAACATACAACTCCAATACAGGCTACTAAAGAAATTGAAGGAACTATTTGGCAGAAAACGATTGAAAGAGATCAATTAGAAGAAAATGAAAAGTTATACAGTATTTTATCATCGAACTACAACCAAGACAATACATTGAATTTAAGAGTTCATGCTTCTGAAAAACCTTCAGAAGATTTTATTGCAGTTGCTCCCCAATTGGATGATGTGTATTTTATTGCTTTAAAACAAGATGAACCGCAACTTGTTTAAAATTCAATATTTAAAATTCAAAGAGAGAATTTAATCGTACACTCTTAAACAAATCAACAAATACAGACCAACAGCATGTTTTTAACAATATTTCAACAAGAACTAAAATACTGGTTTCAAAAACCAGCTTTTTATATTTATTTGGCCATTTTTTTGGGTTTATCATTTTTTTTATCAGCTGCTACTGCTGGTTTTTTCGATTCAGTTACCGCAACGATAGGTTCTTCAAGGATTGTAAATTCTCCTTCAGGGGTAAATGGTTTACTCAATGGATTGACTGTTTTTATTTTCTTTTTATTTCCTTCCATAATTGGAGTTTCCATATACAGAGATTATAAAAGTGAAATGCACACAATTTTATATTCGTATCCGTTTACAAAATCTAATTATCTTTTTGCTAAATTTTTTAGTTCAATTCTAGTGGTGTCGATCATCGTTTTATCTATCGCACTTGGGATGATTATTGGATTTCGATTTCCAGGAACAAATACAGATATAGTAGGTTCTTTTCAACTCATTACCTATGTAAAAGCTTATTTGGTTTTTATTCTTCCTAATATTATATTATTTGGAGCAATTGTTTTTGCAGTGGTTACTTTTTCGAGAAATATTGCAGCAGGTTTTATTACCATAATTGTACTTTTATTTGTTCAAGGAGTTGTAGAAAGTTTGCTTTCTGAGCCCGAACAAAGATGGTTATTTGCGCTATTAGACCCTTTTGGATCTGGAGCAGTTAGTTATTACACAAAATATTGGACACCTTCAGAACAAAATGAATTACACATTCCTATCAAAGAAATGATTGTATATAACCGTTTATTGTGGTTAGGAGTTTCCACTTTAATCTTTGGATTGGTTTATAAGTTTTTTACGTTTAGTCAAAACGCGATTTCTTTTTCATTCAAAAAATCGAAAGGAGAGCGAATTACAAAAACAAATTTCAGTGGAATTACAAGAATTACCTTACCAAAGGTATCGTATGATTTTTCGTTCATTCAAAATTTAAAAACAACTTGGAAATTATCGAACATCGATTTTAAATACATTGTTACAAGTTGGGCATTTATTTGCATTGTCTTGGTCGGTTTGGTATTGATGCTTGTTGGGTTGTCTGAAATAGGAGATCTTCTGGGAACACCCACACTGCCAGTTACCTGGAAAATGTTAAATATTGGAGGTGTTTTTGCGGCTTCTATCAATATTTGTACCTTTTTATATGCAGGGATGTTGGTTCATAGAGCAAAAATTGCCAAAGTAAATCACTTAGTAGATGCAACTCCTATACCCAATTGGACCTTTTTATTTTCTAAGCTGATTGCACTGATAAAGATGCAACTGCTATTATTAACCGTTATTATGGTTTCAGGAATCCTTTTTCAAATTTATAAGGGATATTATAATTTTGAAATAGGACATTATATCATGGATCTTTATTTCTTAGATTTTCTAAATTATTTAGTATGGGCTTTGTTGGCTATTTTTATTCAAACGTTGATAGGAAACCCTTATCTAGGCTTGTTTGCTTTATTAGTTATTTCTATTGGAATGCCATTTTTATCTCTGGCAGGGATAGAACAATCGATTTTTAAATACAATCAAGGACCAGGGTTCAGTTATTCAGATATGAATGGTTACGGTGTCTTAACCCAATTTTTAGTATATAAAACGTATTGGATATTTTGTGGTTTGGCTTTGTTTGTTATGTCAGCATTATTTTGGGTTCGAGGAATTCCTGCATCAACTAGAGAAAGGTTTTCAGTGGCAATAGCAAGATTAAAAGGAGCTTATGCTCTTGGTTTGGTAGTGTTTTTGATTGCTTTTTTTACTTTAGGGTTTTCAATTTACCAAGCGACAGGAACAAAGGACAAAAGAACTTCCTCAAAAGAATTTGAATTAAGAAGTGTAGAATGGGAAAAGAAATATAAAAAATTTGAAGATTACAAACAGCCTAGAGTGATTGCTGTTAATGCACATATGGATATGTATCCGAAGGAAAGATTCTTTGAAGCATCAGCAAAAATTCAAATGGTCAATAAAACAGAAAACCCCATAGATAGTCTTTTCTTAAATCACAATAATTTAAAAAGCACCTTCGAGTTTAGCATACCCAATCAATTAGTTTCTGAGGATACCATCCATAATTTCGATATTTACTATTTCGAAAATAAAATTATGCCTGGTGATACTTTAGAATTAGCAGTAACTGTAGAAGGTAAAAAAAATACAACCTATAGAAGAAGATCTCCAGTTAGAGAAAACGGTACTTTCATCAATAATTTCGCTTTATTTCCATCCTTAGGCTATTCAACACAGGGAGAATTAAGAGATGATCAAACACGTAAAAAATATGATTTACAAAAAAATGATCTAAACGCACATCCGTCAGATTCAACAGCTTTGGGAGTTACCTATATTTCTAAAGATTCTGATTGGATTGATTTTGAGGCAACTGTTTCGACCTCCAAAGATCAAATTGCGATTGCTCCAGGATATTTACAAAAGGAATGGATAGAGGGAGAACGCAGGTATTTTCATTATAAAATGGATAGTAAAATCCTAAACTTTTATGCTTTTAATTCTGGTAGATATGAAGTAAAAAAAGAAATGTATGAGGGAATTAGTTTAGAAATTTACTATCACAAACCACATACTTTTAATTTAGACAGAATGATGAAAGGGATGAAAGCATCCTTAAACTATAATTCAAAAAACTTTAGTCCGTATCAATTTAGACAAGCAAGAATTATTGAGTTTCCAAGAACTGGAGGTAGTTTTGCGCAGGCTTTTGCAAATACAATGCCTTTTTCAGAAGGAATTGGTTTTATTGCAAATGTAGACGATACAGATGACAGTGGAGTAGATTTTCCTTTTGCCGTAACTGCTCATGAAGTAGCGCATCAATGGTGGGCGCATCAAGTAATTGGAGCAGATGTTTTAGGAGCAACTTTGCTCTCAGAAAGTATGTCAGAATACGTTTCTTTGAAAGTGATTGAAAAGGCACAAGGGAAAAATAAAATGAGAACCTTTTTAAAGAAAGCTTTAGATGGATACTTATTGCAAAGAACAATGGAAAGAAAGCGTGAAAATGCTTTAATGTACAACGACGGTCAAGGATATATACATTATCAAAAAGGGTCTATGGTTTTATATGCCTTGAGTGATTATATCGGAGAAGAAAAAATGAATGGAGCAATTCAGAAATTCATCAATAAAGTGAAATTTCAAGAACCTCCTTATACAACTTCTATTGAGTTTGTAAACCATTTAAAGGAGGCTACTCCAGACTCTTTACAATATGTAATTAAAGACATGTTCGAAACCATTACGTTGTATAAAAACAGAATAACAGATTCTAAAGTAACTGAATTGGAAAACGGAACTTATCAAGTTGATATTGAGTTTGAAGTTGCTAAATATAGAAATGATGAAAAAGGAAAACGTTATTATGGTGAGAAGGTTGGAGACACCTTGTCTTATAAAACAGCCAAAATGAAGAAGCCTATTTTATCGGTTCCTCTAGCAGATTATATTGATATTGGTATTTTTTCGGAAGAGGATGTTGACGGGGATATGAAAGAAAAGATGCTATATTTAAAAAAGCATAAGATTACCGAAATTAACAATAAGTTAACCCTCATTGTAGATGAAAAACCGACTGAAGTAGGGGTAGATCCTTATAATAAATTGATTGATTCACAATCTGAGGATAATAGAAAGAAATTATAAGAAAGACCTGTAAATTGTATTCACTACCTTCTCCTTTATTGATATTTCCCTAAAAGAGAAGGTTTCTTGTAAATGACTAACTTTGTTGTTTAATATATAGTAATGAAAAACAATTTTTATTTTTTACTGATAATTTCAGTCCTTTTGTCTTGCAAGAAAAACCATCAAATAGAATTGCAGTTTTTAGACGAATACATTGTTAAGGATTCGTTGGTTATAAATAATACACTAATAGGTGGGCTTTCGGGATTAGATTATGCAGAAGGGTACTACTATTGTGTAGTTGATGATCAAAAAAAACCTCGTTTTTTAAAAGTAAAAATTGATATTAATCACAATGAAGTGACTTCAATTAATTTTGAAAGTGTTTCATTTTTAAAAGATACGACCACTTCTTTCTTTACAGAAAATGCAATGGATTTGGAGGCTATTTTTTTTGATGAAGCAACCCGAGAAATTAATTTTGTTAGCGAGGGATCTATCAATTCAAATAAAAGCCCCTCTGTTTTTTCGATTGATGAAAATGGAAAATTAGTCCACGTTTATGAGCTTCCAAAAAGTTTAAAAAATAATTCATCAATGAAACACAATGGTGTTTTTGAAGGTGCCTCAAAAAGTGTAAATCAGAAAGGTTTTTGGGTTTCTTTAGAGGCGCCACTAAACGTTGATGGTGAAGCTCCGACATTTGAGAAAGCATCATCACCCATTAGGATTACCTATTTTGATAAAAATTCCAAGAAAGCAACCAAGCAGTTTGCATACCATCTAGAGCATATAGAGAAACCCTCTAAGGGGAGTATTAATTTAAATGGAGTTACTGCAATTCTAGAATACAAGGAAGGTCATTTTTTTGTCATAGAAAGAGCCTATAAAAGCGGTTATGGTCCCTTTGGTAATACTGTGAGAATTTTTGAAGCGAGTATAGATCATAAAACAACCAATGTTTTAGCAATAGATTCTCTGCGTGTTTCAGAATATGTACCACTTAAAAAAAGACTAGTATTTGATTTTAATGATATAAAACACCAATTAACACAAGGGATCATAGATAATATAGAAGGCATTACATTAGGACCAAAACTAGCTAGTGGAAACCAATCTTTACTCTTGGTTTCGGATAATAATTTTCAAGCATTTGGTGAACAATTAAATCAATTTATATTGATGGAAATTCCAACAAAATAATTCTTATTTTTACAAAGCACTAAGCAAATAGAGGAATGAATCTTTCTAAGTTAAAAGAATCTAGATTAAGAAGAAAGTTTGAGAAAATGCTGGTTAATTTACCAGATGTAGCTCCAACTTCTTCAAGTGTTATTAAATCTGTTGGTATTTTAACAACTGACGAGATTTCTTCCAATGTAGACTTTAAAAAGGAAATAGAACTTGTTCTAGGCATACGTCATTCTAAAATATATAGTTTTAGAAAATTTGATAAAAACAATTCAATTTCTTACAAGCATTTTTCAGAGAAAGATGTTAACTGGCAGGGAGATTTCGTTCAGCCAAATATCAAAGTTTTTTTGGAAGAGCCTTTCGATCTGTTAATTGGTTTTTTTGAAAGCAATCACTTGTATCTAGAGAAAGCAGTAATGCTCTCTGCATCCACCTTTAAGGTTGGTATTTCGGGTGTAAACTCTAAATTATATTCATTAGAGATTTTGGAGGCCCCTTCTCAAATTCAGTCGTTTCTGAAAGAACTAAAAAGATATCTAGAAATTTTAAAGAAAGTAAAAAATTAAACTTTAACTATAAAGTTGTTTATTCTTTAGAAGAAATCATATTATCGATCATCATATCATCTTAAAATTGTAGTTTTACACCCTATAAAAAACAGAACAGTAATGCAAAAATTTATTGGTACCGGAGTTGCTTTGGTTACGCCTTTTAAAGAAGATTTAAGTGTAGATTTTACTGCGCTCATACAATTGGTAAACTACAATATAGAAAACGGAACAGATTATCTAGTTATCAATGGTACGACAGGAGAAAGCGGAACAATAACTAAAGAAGAAAAGCAAGAGATTATAGACGTTGTTATACAAACAAATAACAAACGATTGCCGCTAGTTTTAGGTGTTGGAGGGAACAATACGGCCTTGGTTTTAGAAGAATTAAAATCCAGAGATTTTTCAGGTTTGGATGGAATACTTTCTGTTGCACCCTATTACAGCAAACCTACACAAGAAGGATTTTATCAGCATTTTAAAGCCATCGCAAATGCGACAGATTTACCAGTAATTCTATATAATGTTCCTGGTAGAACAGCTAAAAACATGGATCCTGTGACTACTTTACGTTTGGCAAACGATTTTAAGAATATAGTAGGGGTTAAGGAAGCTGGAAATAACATGCAGCAATACTATGCATTGTTAAAAGACAAGCCAGCAGATTTTTTAGTAATTTCTGGTGATGATGATTTGGCTTTAGGAGTTGTATTAGCAGGAGGATCAGGAGTGATTTCTGTAATTGGCCAAGCTTTTCCAAAGCAATTCTCAACAATGATTAATCATGGTTTGCAGGGGAATAACAAGGAGGGATACGTTGTTCATTATAAAATGATGGAGATTGTCGCGGCAATTTTTGAAGAGAACAACCCTGCAGGGATAAAATCAGTTTTACAAGAACTAGGTATCTGTAGAAATGAGGTTCGTTTACCTTTGGTAAAAGCGAGTCAAGCACTTAGTTCTAAAGTCAGTCAAATGGTAGCAAACTTTCAGTCATCAAATTTTTAGCGTATATCACTCTAGTAGTTATAAAGACAGCTGATATTTAACCTTTGTTTTATTCTCAAAAAGAAAACTTTAAGTATCATTTGATTTTATTAATAATATTAACAAACCTTTAGTAACAACTCCTCTTTTTTTTGCGTTTTTTGTACCAAATTAATTGATGCAGATTACTGTGTGAAAAAACGTTTTATTAATCCATATTTAATCACTAATTTTGCCTAATGCAAAAATTTAAAAATTTAGCGTATTTATCGTTGTTCTCACTTGTCTTATTTTCATGTGGTGAATATCAAAAAGTATTAAACAAAGGTACTTCAGAGGATCAATACAAAATGGCTACCAAAATGTACGAAGGTAAAAATTTTGGTAAAGCATTGAGACTCTTTGAGAAAATTAAACCAGTATATAGAGGGAAGCCCCAAATGGAGCGAATCCAATTTATGGAAGCGCAATCTCAATTTAATGAGAAAAATTACAGTATTTCTGGTTATTATTTTGATCGATTTTCGAAAAACTATCCAAAAAGTTCGAAGAAAGAAGAAGCTGCGTTTTTATCTGCCTACAGTTATAAATTAGCATCACCTCCTTTCAGTTTAGATCCAACAGATACAGAAAAAGCGCTCGAGTCTTTTCAGAGTTTTATTAATGAATACCCAGATTCTGACAAATTACCTGAAGCTAATAAACATTACAAAGAATTAAGATACAAGCTTCAAAAGAAGTATTTTGAAATTGCCAAAACGTATTACAGAACAGCCGGTTATGACTTAAGAAATTACAAAGCAGCTATTCAGGCTTTTGACAATCTTTTATCAGACTATTTAGGGTCAGAATTTAAAGAAGAAGCGTTGTATTACAGACTAAAATCAGCCCATGATTTTGTGCTAAAAAGTACCTACAGAAGAAAACCAGCTAGAATAAGTGACGCAATAGAAGCATACGAGAAGTTAAAAAGAAACTATCCAGCATCTAAATACATGGAGGGAGCTAATAAAATGCTTGCTACATTAAAAATTGAAAGTAAAGAGTCAGAAGACTTAATTGCAAAACAAAAAGAATTTGAAAACTCACAGAAGATTTAATAAATAATTATGGATTATAAAGACACAAATGCATCATTGAGTACAATTACTTATGATAAAAACGAATTAGAAGCTCCTACAAAAAATATTTATGAAGCTATTTCTGTTATTGCTAAAAGAGCAACTCAAATTAACGGAGATTTAAAGAAAGAATTGGTTGATAAATTAGATGAGTTTGCAACCTACAACGATAGCTTAGAAGAAGTTTTCGAAAATAAGGAACAAATTGAAGTTTCTAAGTTTTACGAAAGATTGCCAAAACCAACTGCAATTGCTGTGGAAGAATGGTTAAACAATAAAGTATATTTTAGAACTCCAGACGAAGAATAATGTCTGTTTTAAGTGGTAAAAAAGTTCTTTTGGCAGTTACTGCTGGAATTGCCGCTTATAAAACGGCTAGTTTGGTTCGTTTATTTATAAAATTAGACGCAGAAGTCAAAGTGATTATGACTCCTGCGTCTAAAGATTTTATAACCCCTTTGACGCTTTCTACACTTTCGAAAAATCCTGTTCATTCCACTTTCTATGATACAAAGGATGATAATGAGTTGTGGAACAACCATGTCGATTTGGGTATTTGGGCAGATTATATGTTGATTGCACCAGCATCAGCAAATACACTTTCAAAAATGGCAAATGGAACTTGTGACAATTTGTTATTAGCTACTTATTTGTCAGCAAAATGTCCTGTTTACTTTGCACCTGCAATGGATTTAGACATGTACATTCATTCCTCTACAAAGCAGAACTTACAAAAACTACAATCATTCGGTAATACCATGATTCCTGCAACCTCTGGTGAGTTAGCAAGTGGTTTAGTAGGGGAAGGAAGAATGGCTGAACCTGAAGACATTGTTTCCTTTATAGAAAAAGATATTCTTTCAAAATTACCTTTAAAAGGAAAAAAAGTTTTACTCACAGCGGGTCCTACTTATGAAGCTATTGATCCTGTTCGTTTCATAGGAAATCATTCTTCTGGTAAAATGGGGTTTGCAATAGCAACAGTAGCTGCTGATTTAGGAGCGGAAGTTTTTTTAATTTCAGGTCCAAGCCAATTGCAGATAAAACATTCTTTAGTTCATAGGATCAATGTAGTTTCAGCAGCAGAAATGTATCAAGTAGTTCATAAATATTTTTCCGAGGTAGACATTGCAATACTTTCTGCAGCAGTTGCAGATTATACGCCAAAAAAAACAGCTCCTCAGAAAATAAAAAAGACGGCTTTAGCGTTAGAGATAGAGTTATCGCCAACAAAAGACATTTTAGCTTCTTTGGGAGCTATTAAACAGCATCAATATCTTGTAGGATTTGCTTTAGAGACGAACAATGAATTAGAAAATGCCAAAAGTAAATTACAAAGAAAAAATCTAGATGCTATTGTATTAAACTCTTTACAAGATGAGGGAGCTGGTTTTGCAACAGATACAAATAAAATTACGTTTATTGATAACGCGATGAACGAGCAATCATTTGAATTGAAATCTAAAGTAGAGGTTGCTAAAGATATTATGAATGAAATTATAAAAAAGACAAATGCATAAACTTGGAATTCTTTTTGTGTGCTTCTTTTCGATCTCTGTAATGAAATCTCAAGAGTTAAATAGTTTGGTTACGGTGAATTACAGTCAAATTCAAGGATCAAATACCCAAGTTTTTAAAACTTTAGAGAAGTCGTTGACAGAGTTTATCAATCAAACAAAATGGACAAATAAAGACATCAAACCTGAAGAACGAATAGATTGTGCATTCACAATTATTATTACTTCTAGAGATGATAATACTTTTAAAGGAACGATACAAATTCAATCTTCAAGACCTGTTTATGATTCTTCATATACATCTCCAATATTAAATTTAAAAGACAATGATTTTAATTTTAAATACAATGAGTTTGATCCATTAATCTACAATAAAAACTCTTTTGATAGTAACTTACTGTCAACCCTTGTTTTTTATGTAAATGTGGTGTTAGGTGCAGATGCAGATACGTTTAAAAATAATGGCGGACTAGCCTTTTATAAAGAAGCACAAAACGTAATGTTACAAGCACAACAAAGCGGATTGTCTTCTTGGCAAAATGTAGTAGGAGAACAGAATCGTTTTTTATTGATTGATAATATTTTGTCTCCCAAACTAAGGGCCTACAGAAACGTAGCTTATACTTATCATAGACTTGGATTAGACATGTTCTCTTCAAATAAAAAACGAGCTAAACAAAAGATTGAAAATACGATCATTTCTTTGGAATCTATTTTCAATAAAACGATTGGAAATTATTTGATACGAATGTTTTTTGATGCAAAAGCAGACGAAATAGTAAACATGTACACAGGCGGTCCAGTGACAAGCAATAAGAATAGACTCATTCAGGTAGTCAAAAAAATATCTCCAAACAATAGTGCTAAGTGGAATAATATCAGATAGAGGAAAAATTTTATTTTTTTATTTTTTGATGTAATTTTCACTAATTTTAGTTTCTAAAACTCAGAAGATTTGTTAACACAACTTTCCATAAATAACTATGCTTTAATCAATCAGTTATCGATCGATTTTTCTTCGGGATTATCAATAATAACAGGGGAGACCGGTGCAGGGAAGTCAATACTTTTAGGGGCTTTAGGCTTGGTTTTAGGAAATAGGGCAGACCTGTCTTCTTTAAAAGACACCGCTACCAAATGCATAGTAGAAGCAAAACTAGCCATTTCTACTTATAATTTGCAAGATTTTTTTAATGAGGTAGATTTAGATTATGAAGCTGAAACAATTATTAGAAGAGAAATTTTACCTTCAGGAAAATCAAGAGCTTTTGTAAATGATACTCCAGTAACATTATCGGTGTTGAACGAGTTAAGAATTCAGTTGATCGACGTGCACTCTCAACACCAAACAATGCAATTGTCTGATAAAAATTTTCAATTTACAGTTATCGATGCATTAGCAAAAAATAAAGAAAGAATTTCTTCTTATCAAAGAGGCTTTGCGCAACTGAAACAATTAAAAAAAGAATTGATTGAATTAGAGAATGCACAAAGAGAAGCTCAACAACAATATGATTATAATTCTCATTTATTTAAAGAATTAGAAGAAGCACATTTAAAAGTTGATGAGCAATATTTATTAGAGGAGAAGTTAGAGAGACTGAATAATATTGAAGATATAAAACTTAATTTATCAGAAGCGTTAGAAATTTCTACTACAGATGAAATAGGGATTCAAAGTTCTGTAAACAATTTAGAAAATAAGTTGTCTAAAATTGCTCCTTTTTTTAAAGAATATCAAAATTTATTAGAAAGAATTACCAGTGTAAAAATAGAAATAGATGATATCGTTTCT
>Ga0206128_1002455_pt1 | contig 16679 bp, 14 predicted proteins | sample Helgoland_Spring_7_FD_148601 | JGI IMG/M metagenome (GOLD analysis project Ga0206128, IMG submission 148601) | Pelagic subsurface seawater microbial communities from Kabeltonne, Helgoland, North Sea - Helgoland_Spring_Bloom_20160426_1 | ecosystem: Environmental > Aquatic > Marine > Epipelagic ... | reverse complement strand
AAACCGCCCTTATTTCTAGGGCGGCTTGCGGTGTTAGGGGTGCGAATTTTCTAGAAAATTCGGTTTGGCCTCCGGCGGAAGTTTATTTGGAAAGATGAAGTTCAAGACACATCTTTGTAACCCACGCCTTTGATGTCGTAGCCGACCTCGGTTTGTTCGCGTCGCACAAGCAACCGATTAAGCGCACTGACATATGCTTTCGCTGAAGCAACGACTGTATCCGTATCCGCAGACTGGCCGGTAACAATTTTGCCATCTTCTTCCAAGCGTACAGAGACCGTTGCTTGCGCATCCGTGCCTTCGGTGACTGCATGCACTTGGTAGAGTTGCAAGCGCGCGTCATGTTCGAAAAGTTCTTTAACCGCATTGAATGTTGCATCGACAGGGCCATCGCCCGTCGCAGTGGTCGAGCGATCTTCGCCATCCACACTCAAGGTCAGTGCCGCTTCTTGCGGGCCATCCGTACCGCAAACAACACGCAAGGATTTCACGCTCAAGCGATCACTCTCAGGATCGCTCGTCGTGCGCATCAAAGCCACCAAATCGTCGTCAAACACTTCTTTCTTGCGATCCGCCAGTTCTTTGAAACGGACAAACACGTCTTTCAACTGGTTGTCGCCCAATTCAAAGCCCAAATTCTCCAGCTTGGAGCGCAAAGCGGCGCGGCCGGAGTGTTTGCCCATAACGATATTCGTCTCGGTCAAACCCACGTCTTCTGGGCGCATGATCTCGAAGGTTTCAGCGTTCTTCAGCATGCCGTCTTGGTGAATGCCACTTTCGTGCGCAAAAGCGTTTTTGCCTACGATTGCTTTGTTATATTGTACGGCAAAGCCAGACACAGCCGCGACGCGACGCGAGATGTTCATCAGCTTTGTCGTATCGATCCCGGTCGAAAAGGGCATGATGTCGCCGCGTACTTTCAGCGCCATCACCACTTCTTCCAAGGCAGTATTGCCTGCGCGCTCGCCCAAACCGTTGATTGTGCATTCGATCTGGCGTGCGCCGCCCTCAACTGCGGCTAAAGAGTTGGCTGTCGCCATGCCAAGGTCATTGTGGCAATGGGTGGCAAAGACTATCTCGTCAGCACCGGGAACTTTGTTGATCAACATACGGATCAACTCGGCGCTCTCGACTGGGGCCGTATAGCCGACAGTGTCCGGAATGTTGATCGTTGTTGCACCCGCTTTGATTGCGATTTCAACGGTGCGACATAGGTAATCTTCTTCTGTACGCGTCGCATCCATGGGTGACCATTGGACGTTATCACACAGGTTGCGCGCGTGGCTGACCGTATCATGAATGCGTTCGGCCATTTCATCCATGGTCAAGTTTGGAATGGCGCGGTGCAAAGGTGACGTACCAATGAACGTGTGAATACGTGGTTGTTTCGCGTGCTTTACAGCCTCCCAGCAGCGATCAATGTCACCGAAATTGGCGCGCGCCAGGCCGCAAATCACAGAATTGCGCGCGTTTTTTGCAATCTCGCTGACCGCGCGAAAATCACCTTCTGATGCGATTGGGAAACCCGCTTCGATGATATCAACGCCCATATCGTCCAGCAAACCCGCGATTTCGAGTTTCTCGCTATGGCTCATTGTGGCACCCGGGCTTTGCTCGCCATCGCGCAAGGTGGTGTCAAAGATGACGACTTTATCTTTTTGGGAAGTACTCATTGTCTGTCTCATTTTCATACGCCCTGCTTGGGCAAGGACTAAACCGGAATTTCATGTGAAGTGGCGCGACCTGAACTCCCCTGAGCGCTCGCGCCGACCGGCACGCTCAGAGGCAGCTAAGAAGGAGGAGGCCAAGCAGAGACCCAGCGCTGGTGCGCTGTGCGTCGATCTGGATATGGCCATTCATCTTCATGGGAATCGTTATACCGCGAAAATGGTTAAGGAAAACCCCTTTTTGGATTGACCTGAAATGCTCGCGAATTATTTTCCCAACATGAGATGGAAAAACGCATTGATTATCGGAGCTTCGGGCGGAATTGGCGCGGCCCTTTGTGCTGCGCTCAAAGCGTCAGATGCTAGGATTACAGAGCTCTCGCGTAGTGGTGATGGGTTGGACATAACTGATGAAGCATCGGTGGAGCGCACGCTTTGCGCTTTGGATCAAACTTATGATCTGTTGATTGTCGCAACCGGAGCTTTGGAGATTGAGGGTGCAGAGCCTGAAAAGTCGCTAAAGCAGATCAGTGGGAAGGCGATGATGGACCAGTTTGCTTTGAACGCAGTCGGACCTGCGCTGATCTTGCGTCACGCTGCGCGGCTGTTGGATCGTAAATCCGCAGCACATATCGGGGTTCTTTCGGCGCGCGTTGGCTCAATTGGAGACAATCGCCTGGGGGGCTGGTATTCCTACCGAGCGGCAAAAGCAGCGGTGAACCAGATCGTTCACACGAGCGCGATAGAACTTGCGCGCACGCACAAATCACTTGCCTGCGTCGCGATGCACCCCGGAACGGTTCAAACACCCTTTACCGAAAAATACGTTGCGCGCCATGCAACTGTGCCGGCGCCCGAGGCGGCTGAAAACCTGCTTGGGGTTCTTGGAAATCTTGATTCATCTCACACAGGTCAATTCTTTGACTGGTCCGGCGAAAGGGTGCCTTGGTGAAACTCATTCTCGTACTGGGGGATCAGCTGAGCGCTGATCTTTCTGCGCTCAGCGCGGCCAACAAAGCTGAAGACATTGTGGTGATGGCCGAGGTCGTGGCAGAGGCGACTTATGTGAAGCACCACCCAAAAAAGATCGCGTTCATCTTTGCTGCGATGCGCAACTTCGCGCGCGCGTTGCAAGCTGATGGCTGGAATGTGCGTTACACGCAGCTTGACGACACGCAAAACGCGGGCAGTATTGTTGGCGAATTGTTGCGCCGTATGGAAGAAACAGGCGCGAAAGAGGTTCTTGCGACGTCGCCGGGTGAATGGCGCTTGATCGAAGCATTGGAAGACGCACCTCTGAAAATCCAAATACTGGAAGACGATCGGTTCATCGCCAGTTTGCAGGAATTTGAAGCTTGGGCAGAGGGACGCAAGGCGCTCAGGATGGAATACTTCTACCGCGACATGCGCCGTAAGACGGGCCTGTTGATGGAGGGTGATAAGCCTGTTGGCGAAAAGTGGAATTTTGATCACGACAACCGCAAGGCCGCGCCCAAGGACGTCAGCTATTCAGGACCTTTGCCGTTCGAACCTGACGCGATTACCAAAGACGTGCTTGCGCTTGTTGAAGCGAGCTTTCCTAATCATTTTGGCACTCTTGATGGTTTCAACTTTGCCACAACGCGAGAGGGCGCTCTGAGCGCGTTAGATCATTTCATTACTCATGCTTTGCCAAGGTTTGGTGACTTTCAGGATGCGATGCTGAGCGAAAATAAGTTCCTCTATCATGCTGTGATTTCACCTTACCTAAATGCGGGTCTGCTTGGTCCGTTGGAAATATGCCAAGCCGCTGAAGCGGCGTATAAAGATGGGCATGCGCCGATCAACGCGGTGGAGGGATTTATTCGTCAGATCATTGGTTGGCGCGAATACGTGCGCGGCATCTATTTTCTTGAGGGGCCGAATTACACGTCGCGCAACGCGCTAGAGCATAAACGCGATTTGCCTGCGCTCTATTGGGGCGGTGAAACAAAGATGCATTGTTTGTCCAAAGCGGTGGAGCAAACCCGCGAGGAGGCCTATGCGCATCACATTCAACGCCTCATGGTGACCGGCAATTTTGCGCTGCTCGCAGGCGTCGATCCCGAGCAAGTGCATGAGTGGTATCTGGAAGTCTACGCCGATGCGTTTGAATGGGTCGAAGCGCCCAATACCATCGGGATGAGCCAGTTCGCGGATGGCGGCATCATCGCCTCTAAGCCCTATGTGTCGAGCGGGGCCTATATCAACCGCATGTCGAATTACTGCAAATCTTGCCAGTACTCTGTGAAGGAAAAAACAGGTGAGAATGCTTGCCCGTTTAATGTGCTCTATTGGGATTTTCTGATCCGCCACGAAGACCGTTTTTCAAATAACGCGCGCATGGGAAATATGTATCGCACATGGAACCGCATGCACGAAGATCATCGCGCGACAGTTCTCGCGGATGCTGCAATTTTTCTTGAAAAATTGGATGCAGGCGAAGTTGTTTAAAGACTAGTTGCCGCTCGTGTCGTCTGGCGTGATCAGCTGACCATTTGCCCAGGTTCCGGACGTTACTTTGCCATCGGTATAGCGCATCTCGCCCACACCTTGACGTTTTCCGTCGACGAATGCGCCAACATAAATATCACCGCTTGCATATGTCGCCGTGCCTTGTCCGGTCATTGCGCCACTTGCCCATGCGCCTTCATACGAAAACCCGTCCGCCATGCGAAACACACCACGCCCATTGCGCTGCCCGTTCGTGAATTGGCCCTCATAGATAGATCCGTCAGGATAAGTCGCAGTGCCCACCCCGAGGATCTCATTTGCGACCCATGCGCCGCTGTAGCTGTACCCGTCGGGACGCGTCAGCGTGCCTTGTCCATCGTGTTTCGCGTCTTTGAATTGGCCTTCGTAGATCGTGCCGTTTGCATAAACCGCGCGGCCCGTGCCTTCGATCACATTGGCAATCCATTGGCCCACATAGCCTGAGCCGTTGGGATAAGTGATCTGCCCCCCCCCTTGTGCCAAGCCATTAAGCATCTGCCCTTCATAAACAGACCCGTCAGGGTAGTTCACGCGGCCAGCGCCCTCGATCAAACCTTGACGCCATTCGCCTGCATAAATGTAGTTATCCGCTGCGGTGAACGTGCCGACCCCATGACGCAGATCGTCTAGGAAATCGCCCTCATAAATATCACCGTTCTGATAGATGACCTTGCCTTTGCCTTCGCGACGTCCCGCGACCAACTCGCCCTCATAGAGATCACCGTTGGGCTGGATGACCTTGCCGATCCCGCTTAGTTGCCCACCGCGCCAAGGACCATCAAGGATCATCCCGTCGCTGAGAGTGAAAATTCCGCGTCCTTCGCGTTTGCCGTCTTGCACTTGGCCTTGGTATTCAGAGCCATCCGCATAAGCGATTGTTGCGGCACCTTCTTTGACGCCATTCACCCAATCGCCTTTGTAAGTGTAGCCATCGGCGCGCTGGAGATTGCCTTTTCCGTGATGTTTGCCACCTCTGAACGTGCCCTCAAAGCGGCTGCCATCTGCACTGATCGATACACCCGTGCCTTGTGGCACGCCATTCTCCCAGCTGCCCTCGTAGGTGCTGCCGTCATTATATGTGACGCGCCCGATACCATTGGGTTTACCCTTGGCAAACGCGCCTTCATAGACCGCGCCATCCGGGAACAACGCGCGTCCTTCACCGAGGATTTCGCCCATGATCCATTCGCCGGAATATTCATAGCCATTGGGCAAGCGATAAGTCCCTAAGCCGTGCTGCATGCCGTCCTTGAAAGTGCCTTCATAAAAGCCGCCGTCATCATATTGCTTCGTTTGCACATCTGTCGTTTGCGCACCAAGTGGCAAAGCGCTCAAAGCGAGAGACATCATAAAAGCGAGCGAAGCGTTACGCATGAAAGGCATCCAGTTCTAAAGGCCACTGTTTGGGGGCGACCCTAGATCAGCACATGTGCAAAGCCAATGGATTTTCGGGCGTACATTGCGCGGCCCTCTTTCCCTTGGCCGCCGCTAGGGCTACATCTGCATCAACATATCTTGCCGGAGCGCTAAACATGACCGCCGCAGCCAATTCAGATCATTTCCGCATCACGCTGGGCCAATTGAACCCGACTGTCGGCGATATTTCAGGCAACGCCGCCAAAGCGCGCATAGCTTGGGAAGCAGGGCGCGACGCCAAAGCAGATCTCGTCGCTCTACCAGAGATGTTTATCCTAGGCTACAACGCGCAAGACTTGGTGATGAAGCCAGCCGTGCAAGCGGCCTGCCTCGCCGCGATCGAAGAGTTGGCGGTGAAATGCGCTGACGGCCCCGCTTTGGCGATTGGTGGACCTGCGGTTGAAGATGGCAAGCTCTACAACGCCTACTTTATCTGTCGCGGTGGCAAGATCGCGAGCAAGGCACTCAAACATAACCTCCCCAATGAGGATGTGTTCGATGAGGTCCGCATCTTTGACAGCGGTCCTTTGGGCGGCCCTTATTCCGTTGGAAACACCCGCATCGGCAGCCCCATTTGCGAAGATGCATGGCACGAGGACGTGTCGGAAACGCTGGAAGAAACAGGCGCTGAATTCCTGCTCGTGCCCAATGGCTCCCCCTATTATCGCGGCAAATTTGATGTACGCATGAACCAGATGGTCAGCCGTGTTGTCGAAACTGGCTTGCCGCTGATCTACCTCAACATGGTGGGCGGTCAGGACGATCAGGTCTTTGACGGTGGCTCTTTCGCGCTCAACCCCGGTGGCAAGCTTGCGATGCAAATGCCTGTCTTTGATGAAGAGATCGCACATGTGGATCTAACCCGCACTTCTGATGGCTGGCGTGTCGAGGATGGTGCGAAAGCACTCATTCCCGGTCAGTTCGAACAGGATTACCGCGTCTGCGTGACCGCGCTTCGCGATTACATGGGCAAGACGGGTTTCAAGAAAGTACTTCTTGGCATGTCCGGCGGCATTGATAGCGCGCTGGTGGCAACCATCGCTGTTGATGCGCTGGGCGGGGAAAATGTGCGCTGCGTGATGTTGCCGTCTGAGTATACGTCCCAAGGTTCGCTCGATGATGCCAAGGATTGCGCAGAACGGATTGGTGCGGAGTATAATTTCGTACCGATCAAAGAAGGGCGTGATGCGATCACCAACACGCTTGCACCTCTGTTCGAAGGTTTCGACGCGGACGTCACCGAAGAGAATATCCAGTCGCGCTTGCGTGGACTTCTCTTGATGGCGATGAGCAACAAGTTCGGATCAATGTTGCTCACAACGGGCAATAAATCCGAAGTCGCCGTTGGTTATGCGACCATCTACGGCGATATGTCGGGCGGCTATAACCCGATCAAAGACATGTACAAAGTGCGCGTCTTTGAAGTCTGCCGCTGGCGCAACCAAAACCATTTCGAGTGGATGATGGGGCCTAAGGGCGAAGTTATTCCGCCCTCGATCATCGACAAGCCGCCCTCAGCCGAGCTGCGCCCTGATCAAAAAGACAATGACAGCTTGCCCGATTATCCGATCCTTGATGGTATCTTGGAAATGCTCGTGGATGATGACGCCTCTGTCGCGGATTGTGTGGCGGCGGGATATGAGCGTGATGTGGTGAAGAAGATTGAACATCTGCTCTACATATCTGAGTACAAACGCTTCCAATCCGCCCCAGGCACGCGCCTGTCACGGCGCGCGTTCTGGCTGGATCGCCGCTACCCCATCGTGAACCGTTGGCGCGATAACAGCTGATCAGCTCTTCGCGATTTCCTCGTCGGGTGTCTCCAAAGTTGCCCAAGTGTCATCGCGGTCTGGCTGAGGCGGTGTTTCGCATGTGCCCAGATGGATGTTCACCTTTGCGATGAAATTCGCGGAAATTGGCGCTGTGACGAACAAGAAAGCCAAGATGAGCAACTCGTGATAGGACGAGTCCCCCAGCGTGTAGGAGTGTATAATCGAGGCCACCAAAAGCGCGCCAATACCTACGGTTCCAACCTTTGTGGGTGCGTGAAGACGCGTCATAGGGTCGTTGAATTTAAGCAGGCCAATCACTCCGACAGCAACAAATCCCGCGCCAATCAGTAGGAAAATCGCAGTCGCATAGGTTCCAATAATTTCACCACTCATTCGATGATATCCCCCCGCAAAATGAACCGCGCGAGCGCGACTGTGGATACGAAGCCAAGCATTGCGATCAGCAATGAGACCTCAAAATAGATTTGCACGCCTTGCGAAATGCCAAGCACAACAACAAGGCCAATTGCGTTGATCACCATCGTGTCGAGCGCGAGAATGCGATCACCAGATGTGGGACCAAGCACCAAGCGGACCATCGACAGGATTTGCCCTACCACCAACGTGACAAAAACAATCGTCAGCGCAAGGCTCAAGAACTCAGGAGCAGCCATCATGCGAAAATCTCCTTCAAGCGTGCCTCGTAGCGGGTCTTGATCTCTTCTACGACACTGTCGGGATCATCCGTGTGCAGAACGTGCACAAGCAGGCTGTGCCCTTTGTCGGAGAGGTCCGCAGAGACGGTTCCGGGGGTCAAAGTGATCGTACCTGCAAGCATCGTAATCGCCTCTGGCTGGACCAGATCAAGCGGGACGACCACCCAAGCAGGTTTCAATTTGGAATTTGGCACTGACAGTACGATCCAAGCGACTTGGATATTCGCAACAACGATGTCCCACATCACAATCAGGCTGTAACTGGCCATTTTGCGCAGCCGGAAACTGTTTGGTGTATCTGGCCACCAGATCGAGGTCATGCGCGGAATTATAATGCCCAAGATGATGCCAAAGACCGCCATGCCTGCGGAAAATTCATTTTGAAGCAAGATCCAAACGATGGCCAGCAAGAGCGTCAGGAAAGGGTGCGGCAATAGCCATTGATATGCGCGTGCCATTTTAGTGATCCCCCTTCTTTGCGTCGCTTAGCTTGCCGGGTGTCTCTACCACGGTGGAAATATACGCCTCAGGCGCGAACAGGCCTGCCGCCATCTTGAACGTATATCCATGCACTTGTCCGGCGAAAACTGTATGGGCCACCAGCAATGCGATCAAGCCACCGACGGCCGCGTATGCCAATGGTGAAGGCGCGTTCGGCACCTCTGCACCGTTTTCATGGGACACACTATGTGCTTTCCAGAATACGATGCTGCCTGCGCGCGCGAACCCTAGAATGCTGATCAAGCTAGAGCCAAGAACAATCGCCCAAATCCACGCCATCTTGTCGTTGTCAAAGGCAGCATCGAGTACGAGGAGCTTGCCAAGGAAGCCAGAAAGCGGCGGCAAACCCGCCATCGCAATCGCACCCACAAAGAACATGCCAGCCGTCAAAGCGTTTCCGGAAATCACAGGCTGCACTGTCAAATCAAGGTTGGCGCGACCAGTGCGCACCAGATCAGAGATCAGGAATAACGTCGCACCCGCGAGGGTGGAATGCACGATATAATAGAGCGCGGCTGAGATGCTTTCGGGCGTGAACAGCGAGATGGAAATCATCACCATCCCCATGGACCCGATCACCGAAAATGCGACAACGCGATCCAGTTTCTTTGCGGCCAGAACACCTGTCATGCCAATCGCCAATGAAATCAGCGCAGCAGGCAAGAGCCACAGGTCGTGCAGACCCGCTGTCGCTTCAAGCTCTGGATGGAAGATCATCGTGTAGACACGGATGATCGCATATGCGCCAACTTTGGTCATGATCGCGAAAAGGGCGGCGACAGGGGCAGGGGCCTCTGCGTAGCTCGACGGAAGCCAAAAATGCAGCGGCACAAGTGCTGCCTTGATCGCGAACACCATAAGCAAGAGCACCGATGCGATGCGGATACCGACAGTTTCCTCAGGCCCGATCAGCGTCACGCGGTTCGCCAGATCCGCCATATTGAGCGTGCCCGTTTCTGCGTAGATAGAGCCAAGCGCGAACAAAAACAGCGTCGAGCCGATCAAGTTGAACAGCACATATTGCACGCCTGCTTTCAGACGCGCGTTGCCGCCCGCGTGGATCATCAGACCGTAAGAGGCGATCAACAGGACTTCGAAGAAGACGAACAAGTTGAACAAGTCACCCGTCAAAAACGCACCCATGATACCCATCAGTTGGAACTGGAACAGCGCATGGAAATGCCGTCCACGATCATCCCAACCAGAGCCTATGGCATAGAGCAACACAAAGAGCGCAAGCACAGATGTCAGCAAAACCATCATCGTTGATAGCTGATCGCCCACTAGCACGATGCCAAACGGTGCGGCCCAATCACCCATCTGATAAAGCGTGATTGTGCCGTCTGATGCCTGCCACGCAAGGCTCGCAGCGATGATCACCAAGGCCACGACACCGGCCAGCGACAAGACCCGCTGGATGCCAATGTGATAGCGCGCAGCAAGCACGATGAAAGGCGCAACAAGTGCAGGTAGAATAACGGGGGCAACGATCCAATGTATCATGATGTGCCCTCCGCTTCGGCGTCATCGCTTTCGGGTTGGTCATCCACGTGGTCATCATCCGAGCCTAGAAATGCGCCCAAACCGATCATCACGACAACGGCTGTCATGCCGAAAGAGATCACGATGGCCGTCAGCACCAATGCTTGCGGTAGTGGATCCGCGTAAACTTCGACGCCTTTGGTCAGAATCGGTGGTGCGCCAACAGTCAAACGTCCAGAAGCGAACAAGAATACGTTCACCGCATAGGTCAGCAACGAGATGCCCAAAATCACCGGGAAAGTGCGTAAGCGCAGCGTCAGGTAAAGGCCACCTGCGGTAAGAATGCCGATGGCAGATGCAACTAGAAATTCCATTATACGGCCTCCTTCTCAGCGGGCTCTTTGGGATCATCACGCGATGGATCAATGTCGAGCGCGTGCTCGCTATCAGGTCCACCGGACTGGCGCGCAAGACGCGAGAAACTCTCAAGCGATAGCATCACGGCCCCGACAACGGCCAGGAAAACACCGAGGTCGAACAGGGCCGCAGTGGCCAATTCGAACTCTTCAAATGGGGGAATGCGCACATAGGTGAAATCTGATGTGAGGAAAGGTTTGCCAACGAACCAAGACCCGATGCCAGTAAGGCCAGCGATCAGAACACCTGCGCCAATGACGCCATGATAAGGGTAGCGCAAACGCGCAGAGGCCCAGCCAAACCCGCTCGCCATATATTGCATAACCACGCCAATCGACACGATCAGACCGGCGATAAAGCCTCCACCGGGTTCATTATGCCCGCGCAGGAAGATGTAGAAACCAACCAACAAGACAACAGGCATGATCACGCGCGTCAGCACGACCATCATCATCGGGTGCTTGTTACCCGCACGCTTTTGATCCGGCTTGCGGTTCAACAAATGTGCGCGCACAGGGCCGCCCAGCAAGGTTTCAGTCAGTGCGTAAATCAAGAGCGCGGCAATACCTAGAACGATAATTTCGCCATAAGTATCAAAGCCACGGAAATCGACGAGGATCACATTCACCACATTCGTACCACCGCCACCTTTGTAAGAATTGGCGAGATGGAATTCGGAAATCGGAGCCGTAACCGCGTCGCGCAGCATGTAGTGATAGGACAGCGCAAAGGTCGCAAGACCGCCGAAGATCGCCACGCTGGTATCACGGACGCGACGCAGCACAGTGCTTTCGACCGGCGTTCTGTTGGGCAAGAAATTGAGCGCCAGCAAGAGCAGGATGATCGTCACAACTTCGACGGTGAATTGCGTCATCGCAAGGTCAGGCGCGCTAAAGAAAACAAAACCGATAGAGACCATAAGGCCAACAATGCCAATCAGGATCAGGGACAAAAGACGATTGCGGTGCATCATCACCATGCCCGCAGTCGCCGCCACCAACATCAGCCAACCGCCAACCGCAACGGGGGTGGCAGGCTGCATTTCACGTGTAGGCGCAGCAATCGTTCCCGTGCTCCACGCGTGATAGCCAACAGCCACCATCGTGATCGCCGCAATCGCCGCGTAGCGTGAGAAAGCGCCGTTGTGCAGCGGCAAGATGATCGCGCGGGCCAGTTTGGCCACGCTTTCAACGATGGCTTCAAAGATCACCTTCGCTTCTGGGCGTGGCATCGCATCCCAAATACGCAAGGACGGCTTAAAGATTAGGAGCATGATCAGACCGCCGACAACCGCGACGATCGACATATAAAGTGCAGGCACCAAACCGTGCCAAATCTTGAAGTAAGATTTGGGCACTTCAGCCGCATCTCCAAGTACCGAAGCTGTGACGAGCTTGATGAATGGCTCCGCGAGGAAAGGCGCGACGCCGATAACCACTACAAGCACAACCAAGATCGCAGGCGGCAACCAAAGACCCGCAGCAGGATCATGTGGTTTTGCGGGATAGTCGTCGCGCACAGGACCGAAAAACACGTGACCGATCAGGCGGAAGCAATAAGCGGCTGAGAAAAGTGATCCGACTGTCGCCAAAACAGGCACCAACCAAGGAGAGTTGAACAGCACTGTGTGGTTCGCTTCTTCCAGCATCATTTCCTTGGACAGGAAGCCATTCAACAGCGGAATACCGGCCATAGAAAGTGCTGCGAGTGAGGCGATGATAAAGGTGATCGGCATGAGTTTGCGCAACCCACCAAGCCGGCGAATGTCACGTGTGTGCGCTTCGTGATCGATGATTCCTGCAGACATAAAGAGCGCCGCTTTGAACGTGGCGTGGTTTAGAATGTGGAACATCGCCGCCATCGCGCCAAAGGCAGTGCCGGTTCCCAAAAGCATCGTGATCAAGCCCAAGTGACTTACCGTCGAGAAGGCAAGAAGCGCTTTCAAATCATGTTTGAACAGCGCAATGACTGCACCCAAGACCATTGTGATCAAGCCAGCGGTTGTGACAATCACGAACCACTCTGGAGTCCCAGACAGAACAGGCCACATGCGTGCCATTAGAAAGATACCCGCCTTCACCATCGTCGCGGAGTGCAGATAGGCCGACACAGGCGTCGGCGCGGCCATCGCGTGCGGCAGCCAAAAGTGGAACGGAAATTGTGCAGACTTGGTGAAACAACCTAAGAGGATCAAGATCAACGCAGCAACATAAAGCGGATCCGCTTGGATCAACTCACGGTTTTGCAGGATCACACTCAGATCATAACTGCCTGCAATCTGACCAAGGATCAGCATGCCGCCTATCATCGCAAGACCGCCCATGCCCGTCACGGTCAATGCCATGCGCGCGCCCTGGCGACCCTCGGGAAGATGCTTCCAATATCCAATAAGCAGGAAAGACGACAGTGACGTAAGTTCCCAAAAAACAAGCAAAAGCAGGATGTTATCGCTTAGGACAATGCCGACCATCGCGCCTTGGAAAAGCAACAAGTAAGTAAAAAACTGCCCCATATTATCGTCGCGGCTCAGGTAATTACGACCATAAGCGATGATCAAAAGACCAATTCCGAGGATCAGCAGCGCGAAGAAGAAGCCAAGACCATCCAGCATGAGCGAAAAGTTCAGCCCCAAAAGCGGCATCCAATCGACGCGCGCCATCACGACTTCGCCAGCGAGGACGCTAGGCAGATTTGTTAGCAATCCGACAAAAGCAGCCAGCGTGACGGTAAAGGTCACACCCGCCGTCGCAGCACGTCCTGCGGAATTCATCAAGCCAGGGAGCAACGCTCCAAAGAAGGGTAAAGCGACGATATAGAAGAGGGACACGCGAACTCCTAATCGGATATTTCTGGGTTTCTTCTAATGTGCGTCGAATCGCTAAAAGCACAAGGGCCCGAGGCCTCAAAACTGACTAAAACTCACTGGAATTTATGTGCAAAGGTGTGATTGTCGCCCAAAGGATTAACATTCCTCTCTTTTGGGCGACGATTTATCGTATTACTTCGCTAAAACAGCATCAATATCAGCGGCGCTGTGGCGATTTGGGAGTTGCGCGTTTGGCTCGCCCCACGCGACATTGACTATCTTGCCGCGTTTGACCGCTTCGCGTTCGCCAATTTGCTTGGTCCATCGCTGCACATGCTCGTAGCTTTTGACGTCCAAAAAGTCACCTGCTTCATAGGCTTTGCCCTCTGCCAAGCGCCCATACCACGGCCAAATCGCCATATCCGCGATGGAATATTCATCCCCTGCAAAATACTCGTTCTCGGCCAAATGCCGATCCAAAACATCCATCTGGCGCTTCACTTCCATTGCAAAACGATTGATCGGATACTCCATTTTGTATGGCGCATAGTGATAGAAATGGCCAAAACCACCACCAAGATAAGGCGCGCTGCCCATTTGCCAGAACAGCCAGTTAAAACACTCAACGCGCGCTTGACCCTGTGGAATGAACGCGCCGAATTTCTCCGCCAAATGCATCAAGATTGAAGCACTCTCAAAGACGCGGATTGGCTCCCCACCGTCGGAGTAATCGAGCAGTGCAGGAATTTTTGAGTTCGGATTGGCCGCAACAAAGCCAGAGCCAAATTGATCGCCATCGCCAATCTTGATCAACCAAGCGTCATATTCGGCGCCTGTGTGACCCAGCGCGAGCAGTTCCTCGAGCAAAATTGTAACCTTCACACCATTGGGCGTTCCCATGGAATGTAGCTGCAAAGGATGCGCGCCGCGCGGTAGCTCTTTGTCATGCGTCGCACCCGCGATGGGGCGGTTGATCGAGGCAAACGTGCCACCGCTTTCCTGCTCCCATGTCCAGACTTTCGGGGGCGTATATTCGTCTTGATTGCTCATGGCTTAGCTTTCTTTGTTGGCGAACAGCGCGCTGTGTTCATCGCGCAGGGCATTCTTTTGAACTTTGCCCATCGTATTGCGGGGCAAGGCGTCACAGATAAGGATCTTGCGCGGATGTTTAAAGCGGGCAAGTGCTGCGTGACACGCCTCTGTGATTTGATCGATGTCGGGGCCGTCACCCTCGGGCACGACAACAGCGACAGGGCTTTCGCCGAAATCAGGATGCGGTACGCCAATAACAGCGCTTTCTTTCACGCCGGGTTGGTCGTCGATAACGAGCTCAATCTCTTTGGGGTAAATGTTGTAACCGCCAGAAATAATAAGGTCTTTGCCGCGTCCAACGATCTGCACATAGCCATCATCGTCGATCATCCCTAAATCACCGGTGATGAAAAAGCCGTCTTTGCGCAGTTCCTCAGCGGTCTTTTCTGGCATCTGCCAATAGCCCTGAAACACGTTTGGACCGCGTACTTCGAGCACGCCGATCTCACCTTGCGCCAGCTCTGCGCCGCTTTCGGGGTCACAGACTTTCACCTCAACACCGGGTAAGGGCAGGCCTACTGTGCCCGCTTTGCGATTGCCTTCGTAGGGGTTTGAGGTGTTCATATTTGTCTCGGTCATACCGTAGCGCTCAAGAATGCGCTGACCTGTGCGGGCCTCGAATTGCTCGTGCGTTTCGCTGAGCATCGGGGCAGAGCCAGAGATGAACAGCCGCATATGCGCGGCAGACTCCTTGCTAAAACCATCATGATCAAGCAGGCGTGTATAGAAAGTCGGCACGCCCATCATGCTCGTCGCGTTTGGCATTTGCGTAAGGATCGTGTCGGGGTTGAACGCGCGCATGAAAATCATGGCACCTCCGCTGAGCAACATAATATTGCTTGCAACAAAAAGCCCATGCGTGTGAAAAATCGGCAAAGCGTGCAGCAACACGTCGTCTTTGCTGAAACCCCAATAGTCTTTGAGGACTTCGGCATTAGAAAGCAGGTTGTTCTGGCTCAACATTGCCCCTTTAGAGCGACCAGTCGTGCCGGAGGTATAGAGGAACGCGGCTAAGTCATCGTCACTACGCTCGACGGTTTCAGTCGTTTCAGGTTGTGTGCTTGCCGCATCCATCAAGCTGCCAGCGCCGCTCGCGTCAAGCGTCATCAACGCAGCGCCAGTGCGCTTTGTGATCTGTGCGATGCTGTCTGCGTTACTTGGGTCGCATATCACCAGTTTGGCACCGCTGTTGTCGATGAAATACTCTAATTCAACCGCCGTATAGGCTGTGTTGAGCGGTAAAAAGATGATGCCTTTCTGGACGCAAGCCGCATAGACGGCCAAAGCTTCTGGCGACTTTTCAACCTGCAAGGCAAGACGATCACCCGCGACTAACCCCGCCTCTGTAAGTGCGCCAGCAATTTTCGAGGCCATACGCAAGAACGCATCATGGGTCAGCGTTTGGCCGTCTGGCACATGAATAAACGGTGTTTGCTTGCCCAGATGAGGGGCGAAAAGGGCATCGTAGAGCGGATTGGTCATAGGGCCTCACTGGCAGTCTTGCGGATCAGATCGCCGTCAAACTGCCCTTTGAGCCCGATACACACAATCCCCAAAGGCGCGTTTTCGGGCGCATCCGATATATCAAACCTCCGCCCAACGATGTGCAACGCTTTCAGCGCGCCAAGTTCGTCCACAAAGAACCCTTTTGCGCGCGCAATATGGACTGGGTCACTTGTCAGTTTGCGCGCAAGGATCTCGCCGTTCAAAGAGCTAGGGCAGGGCAGAGCGATGCTCTCAAACAACCCATCTGCATGACCCATTTGCTGACTTTCGCGCGGGTTCGCGCCTAAGCCAAGCACCATATCAAGCGGTGCTTTGCCATGCTCTGCGACCAAAGATCGTGCACTCGGGGCGAGCGTTCGAAGCCAAGTCTCAAGCTGTGTCACGTGCGCTGCGCTAACGAGATCGGCCTTGTTGATCAGCGTCAAATCCGCATCCACCAGCTGGCGCGTAATCGTGTCGCCGATGTATTCATCCACGGCCGCCTCCTGGATGGTTTCCGCATCCACCATGACAACCGTCCCGTCAGGGACGAACCCGTCAAGCAAGCTGACCGATGCGGCAATCGCTGACGGAATGGCTACTCCGGAACACTCGATCACCACTTGGTCGGGGCGCACTTTGAGCTCTGCAAGGTTCATCAAAGCAGCGCTCAAGTCTGACCCAAAAGAGCAGCAAATGCAGCCCCCCGCGATGGAAATCAGATCATCGCCCTGTGCTTCGATTAGATCCTCGTCAATCGGCAAAGCACCAAATTCATTAACCAAAACAGCCAGTTTACGCCCATTCGCACGCG
>Ga0206128_1002454_pt1 | contig 16679 bp, 15 predicted proteins | sample Helgoland_Spring_7_FD_148601 | JGI IMG/M metagenome (GOLD analysis project Ga0206128, IMG submission 148601) | Pelagic subsurface seawater microbial communities from Kabeltonne, Helgoland, North Sea - Helgoland_Spring_Bloom_20160426_1 | ecosystem: Environmental > Aquatic > Marine > Epipelagic ... | reverse complement strand
GGGTGACGTCAGTGCCGCTCAGGTTTCCGCTATAAAAGAGAGCGCAGGTGAAGGTGTGCAAGCCGAGTGGCACGGTAAAACCGTGCGGCTTGGGCGTGGTGCATGGCTGGGTGCATCCTTCACAGATTTGGGTCTCAAAGTCGGCGATGAGCAGGCTCTGGCGATCAAAGCGACAGAAACCCCGCGTGAAGGATGTGCCGAGGCGATAGAAGCGCTCAACATGCCGTGCGAGATCGTCACAGGCGATGCGGAACGTCCTGCGAAAGCATTTGCCAAACTGCTTTCCTTACCTGTGCGCGCAAACGTCCGCCCAGATGAAAAGCTCGCTTATCTTAACGGACTTACAGAGGCGTGCGAGCATGTTTTGATGGTTGGCGATGGCTTGAACGATACGGCAGCACTCGCAGCTGCACATGCATCGATCGCCCCTGCAACAGCGCTTGACGCCTCAAGATCAGCGTCAGACATCGTCATTTTGAAAGACAGCTTTGCTCAGCTACCCCTACTGTTGAAAATCGCCAAACTTGCCAGCCGCTTGTCCAAACAAAACTTTGCGATTGCGGCGGTTTATAACGCCATCGCGATACCGATTGCGTTGGCTGGCTTTGCCACACCGCTGGCGGCAGCCTTGGCAATGTCGCTCTCGTCCATCACAGTTCTTCTCAATTCCCAACGGATCAGGTTCGCAGAATGAATGTTCTTGTTATCTTAATTCCCGTCTCGCTTATCCTTGGCGGTATCGGGCTTTGGGCGTTTATCTACACGGTACGCAGCGATCAATATGACGATGAGCAAGGGAATGCCGCGCGCATACTGCTCGACGATTAAAGGGCTTTAGTCCTTGATTGCGATGACTTTTTTGCTGGTAAGTTCAGGTTCGCCCCCGCGCGCGCCGCTACCGGCTGCGATCCAGAGTTTGTCGTCGTGCACACAGCAATTCGTCCCATGGCGCGCGCGATTGAGCGGCGCACCCATGCTCCAAGTTCCGGCGTCAGGATCAAAGATTTGCATCTCTGTGAATGCTTCCATGCGACCTGCTTCTCCGCCAACGTAGTGAATTTTGCCCCCAAGCACGCCTGTGCCGCCTGCTGCGGTTTCAATGGGTAAAGGCTGGGCATGGACCGACCAAGTATGTGTTGCGAAATCAAAGACATCCACATCGCCAATTGTTGCAAAGAACAGCGCGTTGTAATCTGTGCCGTTGTGCCGACCTGTTTCGCGCCCGCCAAAGAAATAGAGCTTTTCGTCCACGATTGCGCAGGGCGCATGGTCGCGTTTGTTGGGCGCATCAGGCAAGATCTGCCATTCTCCCGTTTCAGGTTGAATCCGATCAAACCACGCCTGCGTATCCGCATGATGACCGTCTACAATGCCGCCAACCACATAAATCCAACCGTCGCTGTGCAAAGCGCAGCCAGATGCACCGCGCCGACGAGACTTTGGAATCTCGGGGCCTTCTAGCCAACGATCTGTCCCCGGCTTATAAATAAACACCGTCTCCAGCGGTGTTTCACGCGGGAAGATCCCAGTCATTGTGCCAAGCAACCAAATCTGAGCGCCAACAATGACGGGCTGAAAGTGATGGATTTCCTTGGGCGGTGGGCTGCCATGGGTCCAAGTGTTGGTCTGTGGATCAAAGATGTCGATAGGTTGAACGCGCCGCCCACCAAACAGATAAAACTTGCCCTCAAAGCATGCAAATCCGTTCTCATGGCGACAATGCGGTGCGCCGTCACAATCGAGTGTGACCCATCCAGCCATGCACTGTTCCTTTTGCGTTTGTGATCAGAAACGTTAAAGCCGCGTGGTAACACTTTGCAAGGGATCAGTTTCTTTTCTAGTGTTAGCTTTAACGAGATTGGGGGATCGGAAATGCAAAACGAAACGGGCTATTTTGAAGCGAACACTTGCGACTTGGATGAATTCAAAACGCTGATCTCTCAAACGCTTGATCCGGCGATGGTGCCTCATGCGGATGACGTGCAAAAGAACATTCCGATCTACGACATGGTGCGGCTTCGCCCTTTGCTTGAGGATCTCGAAACCCGTAAAAGTATCATGGCTGAATGGGCGCACGTGATGCTGAAAAGTGCTGGCGCAATTGTTCTTCGCAAAGCCTATGACGACACGCGCGTTCTCGACGAAGCGACCGCAATTTATGAGCAAATCATCGCGGATGAAAAACGCAGTTCAGGTGGCGGAAGTGATCATTTCGCAGCAGCTGGTTCGAATGACCGTGTTTGGAATGCTTTGCAAAAACTATGCGAAGCAAATCCAGAGGTTTTCTTGCGATATTTTGCCAATACCGCCATCGCCGCCGCAAGCGAAGCTTGGCTTGGGCCGAACTATCAAATGACCGCGCAAGTCAATTTGGTGTATCCGGGCGGCGCTGCACAGCAGGCGCACCGCGACTATCATTTGGGGTTTCAAACGGCAGATATTGCAGTGCAGTATCCAGCGCATGTGCATGATCTTTCGCCTGTTTTGACCCTTCAAGGTGCGATCGCTCATTGCGACATGCCGATTGAGAGCGGGCCGACCAAGCTGTTGCCGTTTTCGCAAGCTTACCGCCCAGGTTATGCCGCGTGGCGACTTGATGCGTTTCGCGAAGAGTTTGACGCACGCTTCGTTCAACTCGCTTTGGAAAAGGGCGATGCGCTGTTTTTCAATCCGGCAATTTTTCACGCGGCTGGTGCAAATAGCAGCGCGGACATCCACCGCTTTGCCAACTTGTTGCAAGTTTCATCGGCGTTTGGCCGCGCGCTAGAAGCGATTGATCGGCGCAAAATGTGCAAACTGGTATATCCGCACGCGGTTGCAACAAAGCTCTCTGCGTCGGAATTGAATGCGGCGATCGCATCGACCGCGGAGGGGTATTCGTTTCCAACCAACCTAGATAGCGATCCGCCTGTTGGTGGTCTCGCGCCGGAAACGCAGCAGGCTTATTTCGCACGTGCGCTGCGAGAGGGGATTGCGCCCACTGACTTTAACGCCACGCTTGATGCAATGGCGGCAAAGCAGCAGATTTAAACCATATCAGGATGCGCCGCTTTGAACGCGTCGTGCGCGGCGCAGGCTTTCTCAACTGCTGTGATCCGAGAGAGATCGCTGTACTCAACACCCCAACGATTGGCGTTATAGAGCTGTGGGATCAAGCAAATATCTGCGAGATTAGGGGTGGAACCTGTGGCGAATGGGGTTTGCTCAAAGCCGGCGAGCAGAACTTCGAAAGCTTCCAAACCGGGCCGAATGAAATGTCTCATCCACTCGGTGCGAACTGGCTCTTCGCCGCCTGTCGCGTGGCGCATGACCGACAGATTGCAAACAGGATGTAGATCCACAGCGATACAATGCGCGAGCGCCGTGACCTTAGCGCGATCCGCAGGCTCGCTTGGCAACAGTCCCATATCGCGCGTCGCGTCGAGATAATCGAGGATCGCCAAAGACTGAGTGAAGCGATGCCCGTCGATATCAAGGACAGGCACAAATCCTTGGGGATTGCGAGCAAGGTGAGCGTCCGAGCGATGCGCGCCAGTGAGAAGATCAACAGTTTCTAAGCGGTACTCCAAACCTGCTAAATTCAAAGCAATGCGAAGACGATAGCTGGCCGAGGATTTCGGATAATCCCAAAGAACAGTTTCGCTCATTTTGCAGCCTCCAAAGCCGCGCGCAGGATCTCGCGATCCCCGATGTGATTGCACAGCGTCAGGATCAACCGCGCATTGAAAGCTTCGCTCTCGTCGTCTGTCAGCCCTTCGTGCGCACGCAAAAGTTCATCGTAAAAGCCATCCGGATCAGGGATGTTGGGCTCTAGGATCAATGACATTATGCGCCCTTTCCGATAGAATTACTTAGTGCGTCTGCGACTGCCTTTTCATCGAAAGAAGGCCAACGCGCAACCACATGTTGATCGGGTCGGATGAGATAAACGGCCTGAGGTTCATCGCCAAGATAACGCGTGCGTAATTCCTCAGAAGGCGTGCAAATCTGGACGACATTTGCAGTGATCCCATTGGACGTGACAGGCTTTGATGCGTCTTCGCCAATGCTTAGAATGTGAAACCCGCTGTTCAAATGATCCAGCAGATAGCCCTCTTTGACAGGCGCATCCGGGCAGGTGGCACCGGGACGCGTGACTTTGGGACCGCTGAGGGCATCAGGGCCGAAAAGGTCAAAACCATCATAGGTACAAGGCACAGAAAGGCGACCGGAATTGACGATAGGACGCGCAAAGGCGTGACGCCCAGCAAGGTCGAGAACCGCATTGCGGAAGGTCTTGGAAACCTTGGATTTCGGCGTCATAAAATCTGTCGCGCGCGAAGAATTTAGAATGTTCTCATCTGCGCCAAATTCACGTTCGGTTGCATATGTGTCGAGCAAGCTGTCATCCGCCAACCCTTTGAGGACGAGGTCTAATTTCCACGCGAGGTTCTCCGCGTCCTGCACGCCGGAATTGGCCCCGCGTGCACCGAACGGTGACACTTGATGCGCACTATCGCCTGCAAACAAAACAGAGCCGTGGCGAAATGTATCCATGCGGCGGCATTGGAACGTGTAGATCGAAGTCCAATGCAGTTCATATTCTGGCACGCTGCCTGCTTGGCTCGAAAGCATGGCGTCAACGCGTGCACGAATGCGCTCGGGATCAAGCTCTTTGTCGCGATCAATGTCCCAGCCCAGTTGAAAATCAATGCGCCAAATATCGTCGGGCTGTTTGTGCAAAAGTGCGGATTGTCCGCTGTTTTTGAAGGGAGGTTCGAACCAGAACCAACGCTCAGTCGGGAAATCAGCCTTCATTTCCACGTCTGCGATCAGGAAGTTGTCCTCGAACACACGCCCATCAAAAGACAGGCCCATCATGTCGCGAATGCTAGAGCGCGCGCCGTCACAGGCGATCAGATAGTCCGCTTCAAGCTGATAAGGCCCGTCTGGCGTTTCAATGTCGAGCGATGTGTAATCGCTATGCTGAGTCATCGACGAGACGCTGTTGCGCCCGCGAATTTCGATGGGTGCGCCGGCATTTTGCGCATTGCGGATTTCATCGACGAGGAACCGCTCAAAGTAGGGTTGCTGAAGATTGATGAACGCTGGATTGCGATGGCCACTTTCGGGAAGCAAATCGAATTTAAAGAGATTGCCGTCACCGTGAAAAACCTTGCCAACGTTCCAAACCACGCCTTTGTCGACCATTGACGCGCTCGCGCCTAGTCGGGACGCGATATCAAGCGTGCGCTTGGCGAAACAGATCGCCTTGCTGCCTAAACCCGCGCCATCATGATCGTCCAGCACGAGGGCAGGGGTGCCCTTTTTCCCAAGATCAAGCGCAAGCGCGAGGCCAACAGGCCCGCCGCCGACGATGACGACAGGGTGTCGCTGCACGGCACCTGTTTGGGCCGCGACTTTTTCATAAGGGTATAGCTTGAAAGCTGTTTCGTATCTTACTGCGACCATGTTTAGCACTCTCTGTAAGCAATACTACCGTTCCAGTTTGTGCAGAAATATTAGTTGTTTATGTAACTAACAACGGCTAATTTGGTCAGATGGCCAACAATAGCAAATTTGATTTGCAGGATTTCCTGCCCTATCTCCTTAATCAAGCAGCCGATGCGTCGAGCCTTGATTTCCAGAGATATTATAAAGACCGCTACGGTATGCTGCGCACAGAATGGCGTGTGTTGTTTCACCTCGGGCGCTACGGGAAAATGACCGCAAAAGAGATTTGCGAACGCGCGCGTATTCACAAAACAAAAGTGTCGCGAAGTGTTGCTGCGCTGGAACGGAAACGGTTTCTGACGCGCACCGCGCTAGAAGATGATCGTCGCCATGAAGAGCTGAGCCTGACGCGTGCGGGCCAAAGCGCTTATGCAGATTTGAGCCGCGAAGCTGCGCGTTTCGATAAAGATCTTGTCAGCCACATTTCGCAAGCCGACCAAGATGTTTTGCGCCGATGCTTGCGTCAGATTGCTGGTTTTTAAAGTTGTAAAGGGCGGGCCATGAGCTAACTCATCATTGATGAGCAGAGAGCCGACATCCTCCCGCGCCCTGCGCATTCCTGAAAAGCGGTTATCGCGTCTAGGGGGACTAAGCGCGATGACCGCCGGAGTTGCGGGCAACATGGCGTTGGGCGGCTTGTCACAATTGGTGCAAGCAAAACGGCCAACAATGCGCGATTTGCTTCTCACACCAAAGAATATCACCCGCATCACTGAGCAACTTGCGCAAATGCGCGGGGCGGCGATGAAGATCGGGCAGCTTGTTTCCATGGATACAGGCGATGTGTTGCCCCCTGAATTGACGCAGATCATGGCCCGTTTGCGCAATGACGCGCATTTCATGCCTGCCGCGCAGCTCAAGCAAGTGCTGAACGCTGAATGGGGCCATGGCTGGCTAAAGAGTTTCAAAAGCTTTGATATTCATCCCATCGCGGCTGCCTCCATCGGTCAAGTGCACCGCGCGGCTCTAAAAGACGGGCGCGTTCTGGCGATCAAAGTACAATATCCTGGTGTGGCGAAAAGCATTGATAGTGATGTCGCCAATGTAGGTGCGTTGATCAAAATGTCGGGCCTGATGCCAAAAGGTTTTGAGCTTGCACCATATATGGAAGAAGCACGCAAACAACTGCATCAGGAGACGGACTACGAGCGTGAAGCGCGGTATTTGAGCCGCTTCTACGAGCTGCTGTCTGGGCGTCCGAACTTCACGTTGCCGGAACTGATTGAAGAATGGAGCACGTCGCAGGTGCTTTGTATGAGTTATGTTGCAGGCACAGACATCGAAAGAACAACGCATTTGTCGCAAGACGCACGCAACGAGATCGCGTCGACACTGATCACGCTCACACTCGAAGAGTTGTTCAGTTTTGGTGTGATGCAGACAGATCCTAATTTCGCAAATTATCTCTACGACGAAGCTACTCAAAAAGTTGTGCTTCTGGATTTCGGCGCGACACAAGAGATCGGATCAGAGATCGTCGCGCAGTATCGCGACTTGTTCAGAGCTGGGTTAAGACGCGACATTGATGCTTTGCAAGCAATCGTACAGAAGATCGGCTTCTTTACCGGCGAAACAAAGGACACGCACAAAGCGCAGATTACAGCAATGATCGAGTTGGTTTTCGATGCAATCACGCAGTCAGAAAGCTACGACTTTACAGACGGCAAGCTTCAAGCAAAAATGCAAGACATGGGGATGAAGCTGGCCAATGACGGTTTTATTCCACCGCCTTTGGGAATCGATGTTCTGCTTTTACAGCGCAAATTTGGCGGTATGTTCCTGCTCGCCAATCGCCTTGGCGCGCAGGTTGATCTTAAAAAGTTGATCGAGCGATCAGTGGCTTAGATGTAAAAGATGTAGAAATCGCGCAACTGCTCTGGCGTGAGGTCTTTGGTCTTTTCGACCTCCGCCTCTTTCATGAAGACATGGTTGTCCACAAGGCCTTGGCCAACAGCCGCTGACAGCACCGTATCGCTGCTCAAATCCGCGATCGCACCAGCGAGATCAGAGGCCGCGCCGACGGTAGCATCCGTTTGCTCAAACCCGTCACCGGTTTCCATCGCCTGCAACTCATAGCCGTTCTCAAACCCAAGCAAAGCTGCCTGCAAGACCGCAGCGACAGCTGTATAGGGATTAGACGAAGCATCCGCCATACGGTGCTCTAGCCGCGCCTTTGCACCGCCCTCTGTGCTGACGCGTGTGGTGACATTACGGTGATCGCCGCCCCAGTTTTGCCAGTGACCTGAAAGGGAGGCAGGCTGCAAACGATCATAAGAGTTCGCCGTGGGCGCAATCAAACCCGCAAGCCCCTTGTGATGATGCAAAAGCCCCGCAAGGCAGCCGCGTGCGAGATCGTTTAAGTGATCTGGCCCACCTTTGTCGCCAGACGCGACAGCGTTGTTGCCGTCCTTGTCTGTGAAGGAGAAGTTGATGTGCATCCCGCAACCACCTGCTTCGACGATTGGTTTTGGCATAAAGCTGAGGATCACCCCTTCGCTCAACGCCACTTCGCGCGCCATTTGACGAAAGAGAATGATGTCATCGACAGCGCTCAGCGCGTCATCAAAAGTGAGCGTATATTCGAATTGAGGGCTGTCATATTCTGCTGTGATCATGTCGAGCTTGAAGCCAAGCTCTTCGGCCACATCCCAGATTGCATCGTTGAAACCTCGCGGATCGGTGAACGGACCTGTTCCATAGACCACGCCGCCAAGGCTGTCGTAGGGAACCAGTTTGCCCTCGTCGTTGTGGATAAAGGCAAATGCCTCTAACTCGATCCCGACTTTTGGGGTTAGCCCTTTCGCTTCCCAAGCTGCAACTGCGCGTTTCAACGCACCGCGGGGACACATCGCCAAAGGCGTGCCAGCGGCGTCGTAAAGATCGCCCAGCACGATTTGCGTGCCATTTTCCCAGCAAGGACGGATGTCATCTGCGCTCCAGCGCAGCTCCATATCTGGGAGACCTTCCATCATCATGGAACCGGGAGAGGGCAGCAGATCCTTGTCGTAGTGCACGCCAAAGGTGGATTGACAAAAGCGCGTGTCATGGTCGCCGATCTTGGAATTTGGCAGGTATTTGCCCCGCATAATGCTCAGGTGATCACAAAACACCGCGCGCAATCTATCTTTCATGTCGTCTCTCCCTGTCAGGCGCGCTTGATGCGCACTGGTAATGATTTGATCCCACCAACAAAGTTCGAGCGGAGGAATTTTTGATCTCCATCAGCTTCTATATGGCTGATGCGTTTGCTGAGTTCCTGAAACAAAACGGTGACCTCTAAACGCGCAAGCCACATGCCAAGGCACAGATGCGGGCCGCCCAAGCCAAAGGCGAGATGCTTGTTCGGATTGCGCATCAGATCAACGCGCATAGGGTCGGTGAAATAGCTCTCGTCGCGATTGCCAGAGGCGAACCAGTAGAGCACCTTGTCGCCCTCGCGGATGGTTTTGCCGTGCATCTCATGGTCTTGCGTGGCGGTGCGACGAAAATAGAGCGCGGGCGTGGCCCAACGAATGACTTCATCTGCCATCGTGTCCCAAATCGCGCCGCCCTCTTTCATTTGGCCAAGCAGTTCGGGCTGATGGCACATCGCCTGCATGCCTGCCGAGATAGAGTAGCGCGTTGTGTCATTGCCAGCGGCTACAAGCAGGCAAAAGAAGTTGCGAAATTCGGTCTCGGAAATCACGCTGCCATCGGGGCTGGGTTGCAAGATCAAATGCAGGATGCCGTCGGTTTCGCCGCTGGCGTTTTTCTTCTCCATCAGATCCTTGGCGTAGGCATATAGCTCTGCACCAGCGGGCGAGTTGAACGGCATCATGCGAAACTCATCCGTGCTCATTTTGTCCATCACATGAGCGGTGAAATCAGGGTCCGTATTGGCGATCAACGCGTCGCCCTTTTCTACGAGCCATGGTAGGTCCTCGTCGGGTGTTCCAAGGATGCGGCCCAGCATGCGCATTGGCAATTCGCGCGCGATGGTCTTGGTTGCATCAAAGCTTTCGTTTTGCAGAACCTCGTCGAGAATATCAGTGCTGATCGCGCGCAGATCCTCTTCAAATTGCTCAATGACCCCTTTGGAAAACGCCTTCGCCAGTTTGATCCGCATTTGCATATGCTCGGGCGGATCGGTCTCTTGAAAGGTGCGCCGTGCGAGGTATTCCTCGTAACTTTGATCCTCCATCCGGATGCCTTGGGCCGAAGAAAACACTTTTGTGTTGCGGTTCATTTCTAGAATGTCGTCGTAACGCGTAATCGACCAAAACCCTTTACCACCGCCCCATTCTGTCCAACTTACAGGGTCATCGCGGCGCAACCGTGCGAAGGTGTTGTGCGGCGCGCCATTCATAAACGTGTCGTGGCTGGTCAGGTCAGCAAATCCATCGTCAGTGGGCGTCCAGATCGTCATTTCGTTGGCCTTGGTTTTGCTCTAGGTTTCAAAACCATAAATAGATGACTTCAAAAGGAAAGCCCTTTCATGCAGCTCGCGGTTTTGATGACCAACACGGATGAAAGTGAATTTGCACAAAGGCATCCGAAAGATGGCGAGAAGTTTGCGGATTTGGTCCATTTGGTGCGCCCGGAATGGCAGGTGACTTCGTTTTCGGTAAAGGACGATGTGTTCCCCGATGACATTGATGCGTTTGATGGTGTTATGATCACCGGTAGTCCCGCGTCGGTGCATGACACTGATCCATGGGTTGCACGGTTGCTCGATCTGATCCGCGAGATTTACGCCGCGCGCATTCCGATGTTTGGCGCATGTTACGGTCATCAAGCGATTGCACTCGCACTAGGTGGAACGGTCGAGGCAAATCCAGCAGGTTGGGTCTTTGGTGTTGCGCATTCTGAGGTGTGCAAACAGGTCGCTTGGATGTCGCAGCTTCCTAGCCCCTTCGCGCAATACGCCGCGCACGTTGAGGCGGTGACGGGTTTACCTGATGGCGCAGAGATTCTGAGCGTATCAGAGGCCTGCGCGATCACAGGGTTTCACATTGAAAATAAGGTCTTCACGACGCAAAATCATCCAGAGATGAGCCATGCTTTTATGAGTGCTTTGATCGAGGAATATGCGCCCAAACTGCCTGTCGGTGTCGGTGATGCCGCGCGTGCATCGATGTTGGTGAAAGCTGATACGCAGACCTATGGACAGAGCATCGCGCGGTTCTTTGAGACGCACAAAACATAGCATTAGCTTTTTAACTTCACGTTTGATTAATCTGGTGCCCTTAAGCGTGTCAAAACGCTGGGCGCAGATTGTCGCAGACGCATTGTTCGCGGCGTTTCCACACTACCTCTCTACCAAGACAATAAACTTGGTTTTGAAAACGGAGTAAACTCGGTGGACACGCTTCTGCTCTCTCGCATCCAGTTCGGTGCAAACATCTCATTTCACATCCTCTTCCCGACGATTACGATCGCTTTGGGCTGGATGCTTCTGTTCTTCAAGTTGCGCTTCAGCGCGACGGGGGATCGCAAATGGATGGATGCCTACATGTTCTGGGTGAAGGTCTTTGCGCTTTCCTTCGCGATGGGTGTCGTCTCTGGCATCACTATGTCTTTTCAATTTGGTACAAACTGGCCGGGTTTCATGGAAACCGTTGGTAATGTTGCGGGGCCATTGCTCGCCTACGAGATCATGACGGCCTTTTTCCTAGAGGCGGTTTTCCTCGGGATTATGCTGTTCGGTGCGTCCAAAGTGAAGTCATGGGTGCACACGCTCGCGACCTTCTTGGTGGCGTTTGGCACGACCATGTCGACCTTCTGGATTATCGTTTTGAACTCATGGATGCACACCCCGCAGGGCTACGAGCTGATCGACGGTGTCGTGCATGCAACCAACTGGTTTGAAATCGTGTTTAACCCATCGATGCCATATCGTTTTGTGCACATGATGCTTGCCTCAGGCCTAACCGTCGCGTTCTTGATCGCAGGTATTTCCGCTCTCAGAATGCTATGGGGGGACAAGGGTGAAGACGTGAAATCTGCACTGCGCGTAGGCATCATTGCAGCTGCTGGCTTGATCCCGTTACAAATCCTTGCAGGTGACATGCACGGCTTGAACACGCTGGAATATCAGCCCGCCAAAGTCGCCGCGATGGAGGGAAACTGGGAGACACGTTCTAACGTGCCACTCGTTTTATTCGCCATCCCAGATCAGGAAAATCGCACTAATCACTTTGAAATTTCGATCCCTAATGGCGCATCTTATATCCTGAAACACAAAGCAGACGGTGTGGTTCCGGGCCTTAACGACTTCGTGGAAGAAGATGGCACAATCATGCACCCTCGCGTCTCTGCGGTCTTCTTTAGTTTCCGCATTATGATCGGAACAGGTGTTGCGATGCTGTTGCTCTCTTGGGCAGGAGTGGTGATGTTGCGCAAATATGGCGCAGGAAATATGCCGAAACTTCCGTTGATTGCTTTCAGCGCGATGAGTTTCAGTGGATGGATCGCCACATTGGCAGGCTGGTACACTACCGAGATCGGGCGTCAGCCATGGCTCGTACAAGGCGTCTTGTCAACTAAAGACGCGGTAAGCGATGTGCCTGCTGGCATGGTTTTGAGTACGCTCATCGGCTATTTGGTGATCTACGCCTCACTGATCATCGCATATATGGGCGTCATCACTTACCTCGCGCGCAGGGCGACACGAGGCGAGCCGCTCACGAGCCGCCAGTACCCGCGCGGTGGGACGACTGATGTGCCAGTCTTGCAGCCGGGGGAATGAACATGGACTTTTTCGGAGACCCCGCCGTCTGGCTGCCTTGGACCTTTGCTTCGCTCATGGGCTTGTCGATCTTGATTTACGTTGTTCTAGATGGGTTTGATTTGGGCGTTGGCTTGCTGATGCCCTTGGCCGAAGATGATGAGAAAGACCGTCTCGTTGCCTCGATCGGGCCGTTTTGGGATGCCAACGAGACATGGCTGGTTTTGGCGATTGGTTTGTTGCTCGTCGCGTTCCCACCTGCGCACGGTTTGATCCTTACGGCGCTCTACTTGCCTGTGTTCATCATGCTAGTTGGCCTCATTCTGCGCGGTGTTTCGTTCGAGATGCGCGCGAAAGCCCCTATTGCGCAGAAGCCCCTTTGGAATGGCGCATTCTTTGCGGGCTCTTTGATGGCTTCTCTCAGCCAAGGCTTCATGCTCGGCATGTATGTGATGGGCCTGACATGGACGCTACCGCATGTTGGTTTTGCGTTGCTTACAGCTGTTTTCTTAACCGTTGGGTACAGTTTTATCGGCGCAGTTTGGCTGATCTGGAAGACGGACGGTGCTCTGCAATTGCATTCCGTGCGTTGGGCCAAAGGCGGGATGTGGGGGCTGATCCTTGGGATTGGCTCTATCTCACTCGCGACTCCTTTTGTAAGCACGCGGATCTTTGATAAATGGTTCAGCTTTCCTGAGATACTTTATCTGTCGCCGCTGCCAATTCTCTCAGGCGTGTTGGTCGTATTCCTCTGGATCCAACTCCGCCGCATGCCGTTTGAGAATGACCGCTATTCGTGGACACCTTTTGCAGCCGCGACCGCTTTGTTCACCTTGGCCTACACGGGCATGGCATATTCGTTCTACCCCTATGTGGTGCCGGACAAATTAACCATCTACGAATCTGCGTCGGCACCGGAGAGCTTGTTCATCATCTTGCTCGGCACGCTTTTCGTGCTGCCTGCGATCATTGGCTACACAGTGCTATCTTACTACATTTTCCGCGGCAAGGCGATGGAACTGCGCTACGATTAGAGCTGATAGAACTGCGCAGCGGTGTTTTCAAACACATCGTTGTGCAGACTTTCTGGGATGATCTCAAAGTAGCTCTGCGCGAGGCGATCATAGTCTGAATAGAGCATGTCCACGGGAAAGTTAGACCCGAACATACAGCGCGTTGAACCAAACTGCTCGAGGCAAATTTCTACGACAGGGCGCATGCTGTCAACGGTCCATCCGTGATCAAACATTCCAAGACCCGAGAGCTTGCAAGTGACATTATCGAGATTTGATAGCCCCTCAAGGGCCTTCGCATATGATTTCAAACCTTCAGAAGAGCGATCATGGGGTGAGCCGGCGTGGCACAAGGCAATCTGCGTTTCGCTCGCAGCTTTTGCAATCTCGCTCATCGCGGGCATCAATTCTGGGTAAACCTGCAAATCAAAGGACAGCCCGCGCGCACCTGCAAGTTTCAGCCCTTGCAAAAACGCATCGGATCCGAGCAGTTCGTTAGTCCCCGTCTGCGCATCTTCGCTGGGAGCGCGCCCGATGATTTGTCGCACGCCGCGTACGGTGGATAGCGTCTGGAACCGATCCAGTTGTGCGTTTAGGTCAGGTGCGGTCAAATCACAAAACACCACCTGTGCCATCGGCCACTCAGGATTTGCGTCCGCAATGCTCTGAACCCAACGCGCTTCTTCCCAAGCATCCGCTGCACCGACCTGGATATGCACGGACTTTGTGAACCCTTGCAAACGCGCACTGCCGCTAAACTCATCGAGCAAATAGTTGCGTTGAATAGGGGCCGGATTGCCGAAAAATCGCTCAACACCCGAAGCATTGAGCCAAGGATAATCTACCGTTTTGAGATCCCAAAGATGATGATGCGCGTCAATAAAGCTCATGTCGTTGGCCCTTTCAGCTCGCCCAGAATGTCCACGTCCAACTGATTGAAAAAATGCAGTAAATCGATGAAAATCCAGTTCTCCTTCAGTTTATCGCCTTCGCGTCGATAAATGTCGATCACGCGAAATTCGCAGCTCTTATCGCTTGGTGGCAGCCCCAAGAAACCACCTGTTGGCCTGGCTTTGAAGTTCGGCCACCCAAAGAACCCGCTATAATGACCCTCCGCGATCCGTGCGATGTGACCCGTGCCGGAACGATCACTAAATGCTGCGCGAAACGGACCAGAATGCTGCTTGGCGTAGCGTTCAATCGTGTAGGTCGCGCCGATCCCTGCTGGGCCCCACCAGATCATGTCATCATGCCACGTCAACGCGAGCTCTTCCTCAAGTGGCAAACCTTTTTGCCAAGTCCCCAAGTCGCTGATCATTGCGTTTATGCAAGTCATTGTCTTTTGCCCCTCGGCGGGGTCAGCATCATCAAACAAAAGTGCATCATGGGGGGCAGGACCTGGTTGCACCATATGTGCAGCTGTCTGGCTCTTGAACGGAGAATAGCCCGCCTGCATCATCAGATGCGGGATGTCGAAGTAAAAGGCGGTCTCAGCGATCTTGCCATCCACGACCTTATGGAACTCTGCGTAGCGCAGCATCACCATCTTTTGTGTGGGCTGAATGCCGAGCCAAGGCGCATCAAAAAGTCCCATCAAATGCCCCATGGAGCAGACCCAGACAGAGCCGTCATCACCCATAAAATTGGTACCTGCGAATAAAACATCCATACGCCGTTGCATGCGCGTTATGGCGTATCGGAAAGGCTGCCAAAACAGACGTGAGATTTCATGTACGTCAGTTTGCAAATGGAACGGATGAAATGCGCGCCAAGTGTAGGCGTTCGCGGTATAGCTTCGTAAAATATCTACGATTGCGTCGCCATCTGCAGCATCAAGCGCGGCGTAATAATCTAAAATCAAGCGTTTTTCTGATTGAAATTGGGACATCGTTTTGATCCGTTCAGGCAGCTGTTCTAAGAGGTTTGATTTATGTTGCATTCGTATGCAAGCGCGAAACCGTCATGCTCAAAAGGTTCCGCTTTTTTTTTACAGCAAGGCTTGAGTATGGTCTCTTTGAAGACCGTTGCTTCGTCAAATAAGGATCCGTCATGACCTCTCAAGCAAACACACGCCGCGCGGCGGATCATCTTGTGGATCTTTTGGTGGCGCAGGGCAGCACCCATGTCTTTGGCGTACCCGGTGAGAGCTATTTGCCTGTTTTAGATGCACTCTATGAGCGCGAGGACGAGATCGCCTTTATCACCTGTCGTCAGGAAGGTGGGGCTGCGATGGCTGCGGATGCGCATGCTAAATTGACGGGGCGAGCCGGTATTTGCATGGTCACGCGTGGCCCCGGGGCGACGAACGCAAGCGCGGGTTTGCATGTGGCCTATCAAGATAGCACCCCGATGATTATGTTCATCGGTCAAGTGGCGCGTGAAATGGTAGAGCGTGAGGCTTTTCAAGAGCTTGACTACCGTCGCATGTTTGGTCAAGTCGCCAAATGGGTCGCCGAAATTGATGACCCTTCGCGCCTTCAGGAATATATTTCGAGGGCTTATCGCGTGGCTTTGTCAGGGCGTCCCGGCCCTGTAGTTTTGGCGCTACCGGAGGACATGCTCTATGAAGACATTGCCGTTCCAAAAGCCCCACGCAAAGTGACTGCGCCGCGATATCAACCTAGCGTAGATGCAATGGGCGAGTTGCGAGAGCGGTTAGCGTCAGCGAAAAAACCACTGATCATGGCAGGCGGCGGTGGTTGGACCGAGAAGGGCATAAATGCCCTTGAAAGCTTTGCTCAAAAGCAAGGGCTGCCCGTAACGGTCTCTCTGCGATGCCAAGCGTTGATGAATAACAATCATCCAAATTATGTGGGTCATTTCAGTGTCGGCCCAACGCCGTATCTCAAAGAGGCTTTGGCCGAAACGGACCTGCTGCTCGCGATTGGTCCGCGGTTGGGTGAAATGACGACGCAGGGGTATACATGGCTCAAACCACCTGTGATCGAGCAAGATCTGGTGCATGTATTCCCGCAGCCAGAAGAGCTTGGTCGCGTCTATGAGCCCGCCCTTGGGCTTGCGGCGGATATGGAGAGTTTTTGTGCGGCAATGGCGGATTGGGATCCAATCGCAGAGGCAGATTTCAGCATGCGCACTCAAGAATTGCGCCAAAAGTTCGAGAATTACATATCGCCCGAAGCCGTCGCTGATGATCCGCTCGCGCCCATCTTTGCGCACCTGAACGACGCGCTGCCCGACGACGCTATCTTGTGCAATGGAGCAGGCAATTACGCAGCATGGCTGCACCGTTTCTATAGATATCGAAGCGCTGGATCACAGCTTGCGCCCACCTCTGGCTCAATGGGATACGGCTTGCCCGCCGGTGTCGCCGCAGCGGTCAGCGCGCCCGAGCGCGAGGTCTATGCCATAGCTGGAGACGGCTGTTTTATGATGACCTGTCAAGAGCTTGCGACAGCCGCGCAACACGATCTGCGCCTGACCGTGATCGTAGTCAATAACGCGCGATA
>Ga0206128_1002422_pt1 | contig 16812 bp, 16 predicted proteins | sample Helgoland_Spring_7_FD_148601 | JGI IMG/M metagenome (GOLD analysis project Ga0206128, IMG submission 148601) | Pelagic subsurface seawater microbial communities from Kabeltonne, Helgoland, North Sea - Helgoland_Spring_Bloom_20160426_1 | ecosystem: Environmental > Aquatic > Marine > Epipelagic ... | reverse complement strand
TGGGTTAATGCTTGCCAGATGCGCATTGGCGCAGGATTTCGATAAGGGGTTGGAGGCTTACAATGCTGGTGAATATGCGACAGCCGTCCAAGAGTGGCGACCGTTAGCTGAGCGAGGCGATGCAAGAGCACAAACTCTCGTGGGGATTATGTACGAAAATGGTAGAGGCGTTCCGCAGAACGATGCACAAGCCGTAAAGTGGTACCAACTGGCTGCCGAGCAAGGTTATGCTTTTGCACGATATAATCTTGGGGGGATGTATAAAAATGGCAGAGGTGTCCCGCAAGACTACACAGAGGCGGTAAGGCTGTACCGATTATCTGCTGAACAAGGCCATGCTCTTGCACAGACCAACCTTGGGGTTTTGTACGTTAGTGGCTTTGGCGTTCAACAGGATAAGGTTTTAGCGCACATGTGGTTTAATCTAGGGGCTGCAAATGGAAATGAATTTGGCGCTGAAAATAGGGAAAGCATAGCAAGAGAGATGACATCTCAAGAAATAGAAAAGGCACAGGCATTAGCACGAACTTGTATGGCAAATGAATATAAGAATTGTGGTTATTAAACAGACCGGGAAATTGGTTGATTAGAGAGATAGTGCGTCAGCCTGCCTTGCCATTAGTGCCGATTACTCATCGGCTATTTTAAAAATCAAAAAAATGAACTTATGGTGTCCTGGGTTCAGATTAAGTGAGCACCTTAATGCGTTCCCTAATTTGTCCGACAGTTTACTTCGTTACTTTGAGCCGTCTTTTATATCCAAAGATCTTAGTAATGGAGGGCAGATGTAAGGCCTTGTTGACTTAAGCCTAGTTTAGCATCTGTGCGACGTCTGCCGTAAGCACTTATGGGTCCAAACCGGATAATTTGTTTAGAGAGTGTTTCTGGCTCATCGTAACCAGTGAGAGTGGGAGCCAAGACAGGCCAGTAAGGGCCATGGCGAGATGCTTGTTAAAGACATCAATCGAGCAATCAGCAAACGGTATTCTTTGGAAGAGAAGATCCGCATAGGTCTGTCCAGCCCCCAATATATGTACTATTTTTCAATAGAGTATCTGGAACTGGTGGTTTCATATTCAAGGCTTGGTGAGGGCGGATGTGATTGTACTGTTTTAGCCATAGATTGATGGCCGTTTGGGCTTGTTTATTGCGCCCATCTTTCTCGTCCCTCAATTGGTCCTACCCTTAATGTGGTGTATGATGGAATGTGCTGACACAAGGTGACAAAACAATATATTTATAAACAACGGCTTAGGTATTTTGGCCCAATTAAATAAGGGTTTGAGGCTTCATATCATGTAAGCCTCAATCATCGGACGTAGATTTACATGTGCTCGTAGTTTAGTGGCCATAAGATACATACCGCCGATTTTACGGTGTAAAAATAATGTAGCTGCGGGTGGTATGTGTGCGAGCTCCCGTTCTTTACCAATATTCAAGCCCATATCGCGTAATTGTTCTAAAAGTTCGTTATTCCCAAAGTTAAAAGGAGTTTCCTGTTTTAAAAAGGGTGCGAAAATTAGCGCTGAGTTCCGGTGCAATTGGTTGGACTGCCCCAAAATCAAGTAGTACTACACGCTTGGTTTTTGAGTTGTATCTAAAATTTGCAAGATTAGGATCAGTTTGCATAACATTGAAAACAAACAATTCTTTGAGGACTAAATCAATCAAGGATGTTGCCACCTCATCGCGGACGGTTTGGTTGGCGTCTTCCAAGGTTTCGAGCGGCTTGCCCTCGAGATAGTCCATCGCCAATATTTGCGATGTGCAAAAGTCGTCATGTACCTCCGGAACAGTGAAGGAATTAGACTTTGTAAGTAGCCTCCCGAAAGAAGAAAGGTGCTGAGCCTCTGCTGAGTAATCGGCCTCCGTGTGTAACTGTCGTTTGGCCTCGGACAGTAGCGGCTTCAAGTTCATTTTTTTAGGAACAAGACCGGGCAGGCGCATAAGTGCAGCAATGTTGTCTACATCGCTATCGATACTAGCCCTGACGCCTGGATATTGAACTTTAATGAACTTTAATCGCCATCGCTCGCCCATCATGTGTTTTAGCAAAGTGGACTTGTCCGATTGAGGCAGCGGCAAAAGGTCTCACATCAAACCTTGAGAAACGGCTATACCAACCTGCACCCCATTCAGAATTGAGCACGTTTTGTAACTGCTTGGGTGGCATATGTCGCGCATTATTACGCAACTGGGAAAGGATAGTGGTCAGCTCATCAGAAAGCACCAACCCGCTATCCATTGATAGCATTTGTCCGAGTTTTAATGCTGCCCCTCGCATGTGCGAAAGGCCACTGGTGAAACGTAAGGTATTTGTAGGCGTCAATAAGAGCTGCGCCATGTTGGGTCGCTTACCGTTCGCAATTGTACGCACTCCATCGATTGCCACGTTACCGGCAATTCCTGTTGCTATACTCCCAATCTTTAGCAATCTCTCAACGCGCCCAGTTGGTACGACTGCTGACATTTCATCATAATTCTGCGATTGGACAAAGACAGGTTTCATTTGGTATTAGATTCGGCTTGTTTACGCATTCTTTGCAAGTGCCATCTATAGATTAAGGGTGCTAAGATGTAGTCATAGCATGCTGACGCTATTTGACGGGCGCCCTGTAATCCTACCAGTCTGGCCAGCCATTTGTATTTTGGCATTTGTGCCCAAAGCACTAGAAAGGCTGGAACTCCTGATGACAGCTGCCCATCATGCAATACATAAAGTCGCCGCGCAGCTGTATCAGCGTCGAGCCCCCACGCGGTCAATGCGCTGGAATTTAGATCATGAAACTTGATGGGTAAGTTACTTTGATCTGCATATTTTTTATAGTGCGTTATTTCAAAATTACATACTGGGCAATTAGCGTTGTAGAGCACTTTAGTAGATATTTTTTTTACCATGAAAAAGAAGTAGACTACCTCAAAACGAATTCAATATTTACTGAGATATAGACTGCGTAAAAAGCGCAATTTCATACGTATCCTTGAATACTTGCTGTAACTTTAGTCACTGGTGTAACATGAAAATATTTTTGAATCTGTTGTTTAGTGCAGGAGCCAAAGATCATGTAAATTTTGTATAGGCTTTTATGGCAATCAGTTGGCAAGCTATTTAGATACACTTAAGCATTGATTTAGATACTTTCTTGAATTTTAACATTACAAAAAAATCATTTAATTATTCAACAACAATGGCGGCTTATTGCAGTTGTAGAAAAAGTATAGCTAAGTGTAGTTGGAGATAATAAACATGCATCACGTCCAGCTCATTTATTCATCACAGCCGTTCGGTTTTGACGAGGCGATTTTGAATGGTATCCTTCTAGATGCCAGGAGATGTAACAACCGCGATGGTATAACAGGTGCACTTGTTTGCAGACGTGATATTTATCTTCAGCTACTTGAAGGGCCAGATGCCGAAGTCCAATCAGCGTTTAACCGAATTATTCGTGATGATAGGCACGTTAATATACAAAAATTGTTATGTCGTCCCGTGACTGATCGCTTATTTGCTGCTTGGGATATGTTTCATGACCCGGCACAGTCTTTTCATTGGACGGGTGAACAGATTTCTGAAGGTGTCCTCGATAATGCAAATGAGGATGATGTTCTAAATGTCTTTATAGAATTAGCTTATCGATTAGATGAAAAATGATGATGGTGAATAAAAAAGGTGATTGCATAACAATATGCCGCCAGTGAAGGGGTCAACAGCGCGTTTGGAATGGGCAAAAGTAATCCTTAAATTTTCCGGTTCAATCTACATAAAAGTACTTAGTTTAAGATTGGAAAATTCTCTATGGTATTGCATCAACCATAAAAGAAAAAAATTAATCCAACATTAATTTCAAATCACTTGAGCTTCATATTGTAGACACCATCCCAATTTATTGAGGGGGGGGTAGCAATAAAAGTGCGGCAGCGGGCGATAAAGGTATCCACAATAATACGGTTGGATGTGGTGCCACGGTGTGCCTCGAGAGCAACTAGGGCTTTATTCCATGATCTCGCCCTGTAAAGAGCGTAGCAAAGGGCCCAGTTTTTGGCTTCTCTGAGCTTTTCAGAATTTGGAAAAAATTCAGATGTTTCGCTGGCAATGCCCAAAAGTTCGAAAATTTTTATTGGTTTACTTGTTCCGGCAGGCGATACTATGTCCAGCTCACTAAAAAGGAAAATATCAGGTACTTGCGAAACGACATCTTCAGAAACAAGGATCTGTGTGCCGTAAAGCTTGTTTAAATTTTCTATTCGCGAGGCAAGATTCACTACCGCGCCAAGAGCCGTGTATTGCATGCGAGATAACGACCCAACATTACCAACAATGACTTGTCCTGTGTGTAGGCCAATCCGTGTATGCAATGGCAGTAGTGGCGAACTACCATTATTATTAATGTTATCTTCTGCCTGCAAACAAGCCAAAGCCGCTCTACATGCATTTTCAGTATGTTTGGTGTCTTTTACTGGCGCATTCCACATAGCCATGATTGCATCTCCGATGTATTTGTCAACGTTCCCACCGGTAGCCGCAATTTCAATTTCCATAGTCTCAAAATAGTGAGAGAGTGCTGGCATAAGTTCTTCTGGGTTAAGATTTTCTGTACGCGAAGTGAAATCCTGCAAATCAGAGAATAACAACGTCACTTCGCGCGAGATGCCACCCACACCGGCCATTTCGCCCTTTGAAACAATGGATCGTACTAGGTCTTGTGGGACATAAGCACCAAAACTGGCAAGGCCGGTTTTCATGCTGGAAATTGCAGACTCCAGCTCGAAGACTTCCTTTATTTTTGAACCAAGCGGTAAGTCATCGGTAAGTTGAAAATTACTGATACGGCGGGCTTCTTCGGCTACCTGCCTTAAACTGAAGCTTAATAGTCGGGCTATTAAAACCGTAAAACCAATTGAAATCAGCAAAATCAAGCCACTGATTTGCAGCACCCGTATGGTTGTCTGTTTTATCTCACCCACAAACTCAGATTCTGGCACAGCAAGCCCGAGGATCGGACTGATGCCTATAATCTCGGGTATAGGAGCAACAGAAGCGATGTAGTTTTCACCAGTATCTGGAGACTTGAAACGAAAGAAAGTCTCACCATCAGTTTGCCAATTCAAGATTGCCGTTTTGACAATTTTACTTTGGATTTCCAAACTCGCCTCAGATCTTGTTGTTGGAAAATGTGATCTGCTGCCCTCTGAGCGCTTGCCCGAATAGAAAAAAAGCTCATCAGCATGATCCAGCACAAAAACAACACCATCTTCTCCAATCCTAGTTTCATTAAGAATTGTAGCAAATGTTGACAATGTCATATCAATGCCTGCTACACCGATTGATGTGCCAACGGCATCCACAATATTTTTAGCGAAAGTGATGCCAGGATTGCCCGTGCTTTCAAATATATATGGCAAGGTAAAGTATACTTTGCTAGTTTCCATCGCTCCCTTATACCAGGGACGCCCGCGAGGATCGTAGGTGGTTGGTTGCTCATAAAAAAATTGTGGTTCACCGGTTTGTTTAGACCAGAAATAAGCTTCTCTGCGACCGTCAGGGTAGGAATTGGTAAGGCGTAAAACTCGTTTTGTTTTGTCAGGTACTGGTGTTGCTTTGGGTCCAAATGTGTTCAATCCTTCAGGTAGAAAGATGTTTTGATAAAAAGCACCAGACGCCTGCATGCCAAAAAATATTCCATAATAATGCTCTCTTTTATTTGCCAGAGCATTAAGGACATTTAGACCATCAAATGATTGAGCTTTTTCAGGAAATTGACCTATAAAACTGGCTGCAGAAGATACGTCTTGAACAGCGTCTTTGATCGTTATCAGCATATTATCGACAGACCGCTCTCGAGCTTTGATCATTTGATCGTGTGCTGTATTCAGCGCAATTTCTCGATTACCAAAATAAAGTATTGCAACTACGGTGCCGACAAGAATTACCGCTAAAACTGTGAAAACACCTGCGACTCCAATTTGGAGACGTATTTTCATCGCTCACCTGATATATTTTTTAGCTTTTTGCTCATATTTAAGTATTAACCGAAAATTTTGGTAATGTTGGTAGTTAAATTGTTCCCATATTCAAACCACTATCAAGAAAGTCAAACTCTATTTTTGTTGATTTATTTATAGTTAAAATTTTACTGCTTCTGCATCTACTTCATCAATATACGGCACTTTACCTTTTAAAAGATCCACTGCCTTTAAGTTCGGTAATCTATCGTAAATTTTAGCGTCTGTTAAGGTCTTTGGAAGCTCACGGAAATGATAATTTTGTTCTCTACTAGCAATAAATACAGAATTATGACTAGTTCTGTTTATACCCCTGCAGGGTTCTCAACATCGCGACCTAATCTAGCTAAATCCGAGTATCTGTCGCCTATACGATGGTGGGGGCGCCCTCGGGTGGCTGCACCCAATGCAACAACTAGTTCGTTCACATCAGGCGCATCATAGATTGAAAACTGTACTGTCAAATAATGCGAACGTCGGCCTGTATCATGTTTGTCCATCAGTGGAATTTGAATTTGTGTATTGGCTGGACCCCGCGTGTTTGTGAAACCCAAGTAACTTTTAGCGTCAACTGCCTCACGATAGAAGTTACCAAATTGCAAGGTATGAATTAAAGCAGAGGCATGCTCGATTTCACAGCTCGTGCCTGCTATGCAGGCTTTCCCATATGCTTCTATAGCTTTTCCAGATCCTGCCAGCTTGATTAAACGATCTGATAATATTTTTCCTAAAATAGGTGCCATACGTTGAATTTCTGGCTGTAAATCTTCCACATAACCGCGATTTGCCCAAGGGTTTGCAACTACAGCTGCCACTCCTATCATGCGCAGTGTAGGATTTGATGGCCGACCGCCTTCAGAATGAATATCTTCATCAAATGTGATTACTTTGCGCAATTCGGGAAGCATTATTTTCTCCTGTTAGATTTGGTATTTGTGGTTTCCAGCGAGGGTGTGAACCACTCCTTCCACCTCTGTTCCATGGTAAATGCCAAAGGTGCCATAACGATTTTCTTTTGCGTATCTTTGCAGTAGCGACCGTTCGGCATCATCAACAACTTTATCAAGAGGCAGTGCATTGAGGTCGTAAAATCTCAATCCATTGATTGCATTGCCTTCCGCCTCTCCGTGATAAATAATTCGTTGCGCACCTGTCGATGTTACTTGGTATACGGCATAGAGCTGATTTATCGCTGACTTAAGCCCTTTATTGATCAAGGCTTGGCTAAGGGCACCTACTGAGTGGGCATTTGGCAAAGTTATACTACCGTCTGACTTTTCAACAAGCAGTAATGTATTTTTGTATGCTAAAACTGCACCTATGGTGACATTGCCAGTTGTCGCCGCATCCGTCACTGCGCGATCTAATCCAATATCAAAATAAGCCCCTTTGTAGTAGCCTAGTGGTTTGCCATCAGTCATCTCAAGGTCAATCACTCTCCCAATTAGTATGATGTGATCGCCAGCGTCTACAAGCCTGTGTTGGGGTGTTGTGCACAACTAAAATTTGCTAAAGCACCATCAATTAGGGGTACATTTTGTTCATTGTAATGCCACGCGGCGTTATCAAATTTATCTGCTGAACGTGACGCAAAAAGACCAGAAATTTCTCGTTGATCATCTGCAAGAATGTTGATTGCAAAGTATTTGGCTTTGATGAAGCTCTCACAGGATAAAGCAGTTTTACTAATACAAACTAGTAAAAGTGGAGGATCAAGTGATACAGACGTAAAGGAATTTGCTGTGAATCCACGAGGTATACTATCATCTTGGCGGGTTGTAACAACTGTGACACCTGTGGCAAACCGACCAAAAGCATCCCGTAAGTTTTTTATCGTTTTAGGATCTATTGGCTTGGTTGGGATAAGTTCGTCGAGTATTTGGGCGTCAGCACCTAAGACTGGTGGCGCTGTTAGCTCGCCATGATTATGTGCTCCGAAGCGCAATGGATTAGCTGCAACGATCCAAGGCTTTTCATTTGGAAACGGAGTATTAATCTTTGCCAGCATTTTTCGAGCCGCTGTGTGTGGGTCACGTTTTATATCGGCAATAGTGTTCAATGGACCAAAGGGCACTTTTCCACCTAGGGTCTTTGTTAGTTCACTTTTACTCCGTTTCGATGACCATGCAGAAACAATTTCATCTACAACGGTAGCATTTGTAGCACGATTTGCCCTTGTCGCAAAGCGGGGGTCCGCAGCAAGTTCTGGATGATCCATCAGTTTTGCGAGCTTTTGCCAGAAAGCATCGTCTACAATACCAAGCGCAATGTAACCGTCTGAGGCAGGATAAAGCCCAAAAGGACTAAGAAAGGGGTGACCGTTGCCTTCCGGCCCTGGAACTTGCTTTGTGATGTCATGTTGATACACCATGCGCTCACAAAGTGAGATCATCGCATCATACATTGCCACATCAACAAATTGACCTTTCCCAGTTGCCTCAGCTTCACGAAGTGCCGCCATGATACCAAAAGCCATCATCATACCGGCAAATATATCACCCACACCGGGGCCTGTTTTTGTTGGGCTATTTGCATCGGCTCCTGTAATTGACATTAGGCCACCTATAGCCTGAGCGACGACATCATATGACGGCCAATCGGCATATGGACTTTTACCAGAACGCGGGTCGCCATATCCGCGTATTGCAGCGTAGACGAGTCTGGGGTTGTCGGCTGCGAGCATTTCATATGCCAGTCCCAGTCGGTCCATCACGCCAGGACGAAAGTTTTCAACAATAACATCCGCTGTTGCTGCCAAAGCTCGAAATTGAGTTCGACCAAGGTCGGACTTGAGGTCAATTTGGATACTTTTTTTACCCCGATTTAAACTAATAAAATAGCCGGCCCAGTCTTGATCTGTGTCATCTTCTCTGAACGGACCGTTACCGCGACTTGTATCACCCGAACTACTTTCAATCTTTATTACTTCTGCTCCATGATCGGCCAGATGCATTGTACAATATGGCCCTGATAACATGCGGCTTAAATCAATTACGCGTAGGCCTTTGAGGATTTTTGTGCTCATTTAGTGGTTATCAGTTCACTTAAAAAATTGGTCAGGGGCCTATTAATAGCTTTTGGGTCCTCGGCAAGTGCCATATGACGTAGTCTTGGTAATATTACTAATCGCGACCCGGTAATTTCAGAGGCTATCGCCTGCGACATTTCGGGGCGCCATTACCATGATCCTCGGTCCCGGTAATTACCAATGTGGGGCAGGAAATTGGCGGTGATGGTGCTACAATCTCATCAATACCATCAGCGAGAACTTGGTAGGCCTTATGATATGTGGTAATGTCATTGGCGGTTACCCAACCTCTTACTGTATCCATCATTTGCGGATTGTCTTGCCTGAATTGGTCAGTAAACCATCGGTCTAATGCAGCCTCAACGGTTGATTGCGGCCCCTCATGCCTGGCTTGCGCAACACGTTTGAGAATTGCTCGTTGTGCTTCAAGGGTTCTTCTATGCGGTGAGTGAAGGATAATTAGCGCATCTGTTTTTTTGGGAAAATCTTGTGCAAAACGCCGTGCAATCATGCCGCCCAATGAAAATCCCAAAATCGTGGCCGTTTGTATATTACAATAGTCAAGCATCTCAACTAGCTGTTTCGAAAATAATGACAGGCTGGGGTTGCTAGGAGGTGATATAGTTAGACCATGGCCATAAAGGTCATATGTTAAAACTCGGTATTTTTGGGCTAAAGTAGGACTGGTCCACTGCCAGCAATCCTGGTTCAAACCTAATCCGTGAATCATGACAACAACTGGCCCATCAGATGGACCTATAAATTTAAATGCTGTTCCATTCAGATCCTTAAACATCGGCAATGGGGTGGTATGCGATCACTTCTACCTCGACGCGAACATCTACCAACAGATCGCTAATAACTGCGGAACGAGTAGGTGGCTCAACTGGAAAGTATTCTCCATAAATTAAATTAAAACCAGGAAAATCATTTCGGTCACGAAGCCAAACCATCGACTTTATGACGTCGTCGCGCGTGCATCCAGCAAGTTCTAAAGTTGCGGTGATATCATCTAACACTGCTCGCGTCTGATCTTCTACAGAGCCATCGGTCATGGGCGCACCGTCTCTCATTGGAATTTGACCCGTAAGGTATACAAAATCACCTGCTCGGATGGCTCGGGAAAGGGATAATATCCGTCCGCCAATCTCTAATGATCCACCAATAATTTGTTTTTTGTTCACCAATGTTTTTTCTCCAATAATATGAACCTGCCCTTATCACAGATGGCAGATTGTGGATTTTTCGACACACGATGTCGTATTTTCTGGTACGTGCTGAATGAAAGCGGACATGAATGGAAAAATTACAAACGAGGAGTCTCGCCAAGTGACTGACGTTACAAGCTACAAAATGCTGATTAATGGAGATTGGGTTGATGCTGCTGATGGACGCTTTTTTGAAAGCGTTAACCCGTCAGATGGAAGAATATGGTGTCGCGTTCCAGAGGCAACAGAGGAAGATGTAAACCGTGCAGTTATTGCAGCGCACGACGCGTTCAGTGTTGGGCCATGGGCTTCTATGACACCCACAGAGCGCGGCAAGAAGTTGCGCGCACTAGGTGACTTATTGGCTGAATACTCCGAGAGCTTAGGCCCCGGACAGAGTCGCTCGATACAGGAAAAATGTTGAAAGAAACTCGCTGGCAAGCCCAATACATTGCTGAGTTTTTCCATTTTTTTGCTGGCTGCGCTGACAAAGTTAGCGGTGAGACTCTACCCATCGATAAACCTGACATGTTTGTTTTTACCAAGCGAGAACCCTTAGGAGTGGTTGCTGCTGTGGTGCCTTGGAATTCACAACTATTTTTGGTGGCAGTGAAAATTGGTCCAGCCTTGGCGGCAGGAAACACAGTGGTTCTCAAGGCGTCTGAGCATGCCAGTGCCGCGATGCTGGAATTTGGCAAGTTAATTGAAAAAGCGGGTATTCCGCCTGGGGTCGTCAATATTGTTACTGGTCATGGAGAGCCTTGTGGGCGCGCTTTGACTGGACATCCATTAGTTGCCCGTGTTTCTTTTACAGGTGGCCCAAATGCGGCGCGGCATGTTTTGGAAAACGTGAAACGTAACTTTGCAGAGGTTTCTCTTGAATTGGGGGGTAAGTCTCCATTCATAGTTTTCGATGATGCTAATATCGAAAGCGCAGTTAATGCATCTATAGCAGGAATATTTGGCGCGACAGGGCAAAGTTGTGTTGCTGGTTCTCGCCTATACTTACACGAAAGTATTGCAGATAATTTTTTGGAACAGATGATTACACTGACGAATAAAATTGTGCTCGGTAACCCATTAACTGATGAAACTCAAATGGGGCCGCTATGTACGTTGGCTCAATTAGAACATATTGAACGGGAAGTAGCCTATGCACAGGAACAGGGGGGTAGGGTACTAGTTGGTGGCAAACAACCGGAAGGCCTATCGGGTCTGTTCTATGAGCCCACGATTATTGAATGTCCACGTCAAGATTTACGGATTGTAAATACAGAGTTGTTTGGACCAGTCCTATCAGTCCAGCGTTTTAAAACTGAAGACGAGGTGCTTGCTCTTGCCAATGACAATGAGCATGGTTTAGCAGCGGGCATTTTTACAAAAGATTCCGCTCGCTCCCTGAGAATGGCTAATTGTGTACGAGCAGGTATTGTTTGGGTAAATACGTATAGAGTGGTTTCTCCCATTGCTGAATTTGGTGGTGTCAAAGGCTCAGGATATGGTCGTGAAAGTGGTTTTCAAGCCATTTATGACTACACTCGGCCTAAAACTATCTGGATGAATACTTCTGATGAACCGATGGCTAATCCTTTTGTAATGCGATGAGTTTTGTAAGTCCAAAATCTAAACTTGACCGTGATGTCGTAACTATTTTTGTGGTAACCAATGTTATTTTTTATCTTGGAAAATTACGGCAATTATGCATCGCTATGCTGAAAAATTTTTGTAATTCTGTAATAATAATACGCGAAAGGATTTTGATATGAAATTCCAACTTGCTGTTAATATGGAGCGTATTGACGATAGTCTGGATATGCAGGATGTAGCCCGCCACACGCTTGAAATGGTGCAAATTGCTGAAGATAGTGGTTTTGATATTGTTTGGGCTGCTGAGCACCATGCTCTTGAAATGACCATCGCTCCAAACCCATTTCAATTACTAACATGGTGGGCAGCTGAGACCAGCCGTATTCGTCTTGGAACGGCAGTTGCTACAGCGGCTTATTGGCACCCAATTAACCTTGCGGGTGAGGCGGCTTTCACTGATCTAATCACAGGTGGAAGGTTGGAATTCCCCAGTTTCCAGCGTCTACTTCGGTTCCCAAGCCACTTCAAAAAGAAGTTCCTGTTTGGGTTTCTGCTCGCTCGCCGATCACATATGATTATGCTATGCGCGAGCGATGTCATGTGAATTGTTGGCCCTTTACAAGACCATTTTCCGAAGCAGAGCTATACAAGCAGCAGTTGGATGACGCTATTACTAAAGCAGACAATGGCTGGACGCCGCGGTTTGCTATGATGCGGCATTCCTGCATTTATGATAATTTAGAGGATGGGGAAAACGCAATGAATGCTATCCGACGTTTGCTCAGCCAATTCGAAAATCTTTATCGTAATTTAGGTGATGTTAAAAATGGCTTTCCTGCATCCATTCCCCTTGAGGATCTAGAGGGCCGTGAGCAGTATGACCCTGTGATGCTTGAGGGGAGAATTTAATGTTTGGTTCACCTGACCAAGCTATAAAAAAATTGAAACGTTATCAGGCGTTGGGAGTGGATGAATATATTTATTATGCATCCATGGGGCTTGATCATGCGTCGCAGCAAAAATCATTACGAATGTTTGCAAACGAAGTTATGCCTGAATTTAAAGAAGGATAGGGAAATGTCAGACGGCGTAAAAGTTCACCGCGAAGGTCATGTTTTGGAAGTAGTTTTGGATCGTGGTAAGGTGAACGCTATTGACGTATCCACGTCTCAGGCTTTGGCCGCTGCGTTTCAGGAGCTTCATGAAGATAAAGATTTGCGATGCGCTATTCTGACTGGTGGTGGTGAAAAGATTTTCTCAGCTGGATGGGATCTGAAGGCGCTGAACAACGGTGAGATGCAACTTGATAATTGGTGGGAAGCTGATGAATACGGTTTCGGTGGATTTACAGGACTAACTGAAAATTGGAGCCTAAACAAACCTGTCATTGCGGCAATTAATGGATTGGCAATTGGCGGAGGCTTTGAAATGGCAATGAGTTGTGATCTGTTGATTGCAGCCGATCATGTAGAATTTGGTCTGCCTGAAATGCCTTTGGGGATAGTTCCTGATGCAGGCGCTCTGCAACGTTTGCCACGCCGTATTCCGCATAATATTGCAATGGAGATGTTTTTACTTGGTCGTCGTATGACAGCGATAGAGGCTGCGCATTACGGGCTCGTTAATAAGGTGGTACCCAAAGAACAATTAATGGATGCTGCAAGGGAGTGGGCGGCGTCTATTTCTTGGTCTGCTCCTTTGGCGATGCAATCAGTAAAAGAAGTTCAGCGCGAGATTGACTGTGTTCCGCTTGAGGCTGCTTTTCAAAAAATGCGTACTGACCCGATGCCAATTTACCGTAAGATGCTAAAATCTGCTGATGCTGCAGAAGGTGTTGCTGCATTTATTGAGAAGCGCGAACCAAATTTCAAAGGTGAATGATGTATTCTGATCCCTCTAAAATTAGGCGTGTTACAAGCATTGGTGCGGGTCCTATTGGTGCGGGCTGGGCAGCGCATTTTCTGGCGCGTGGGTATGATGTCACCGCATATCTTCATGACACTTCTGAGACAAAAGCGTTCAATTTAATTCTTAAAACTGCATGGGTCAGTCTTACAAAATTGGGGCTGGCTGAGGGAGCTTCTCTTGCTCGTCTAAGCATTGTTACTGATCTTGAAACCGCATTGGATAATGCTGATTTTGTGCAGGAAAGTGCTCCTGAGCGATTAAATATCAAACAGGATTTGTACAAAAAGATGGGGGATATTTTACCTGAATCCGTGGTGATTGGTTCTTCTACATCCGGTCTAACTATGACGGAAATTCAGGCATCATGTGCCTCACCTGAACGCTGCGTTATTGGTCATCCATTTAACCCCCCATATTTGTTACCGTTAGTGGAAATTGTAGGCGGCGATAAAACTGCAATTGAAGCGGTGTCATGGGCGGGAAAATTTTATGAAATTGCGGGCAAAGCGCCCTTGATAATGAAAAAAGAAATTCCTGGTTTTGTAGCTACTCGATTACAAGAAGCATTATGGCGAGAGGCTTTGCATATGGTGGCCAATGGTGAAGCCACGCCAAAGGATATAGATATTGCTCTGATGAACGGTCCAGCCCCACGAATGGTCAGTCAAGGCCAGTGTCTAGCTTTCCACGTCGCGTGTGGGGCTGGGGGAATGGCCACCAATTTGGATCAGTTTGGACCAGCGCTCAAATTACCATGGACCAGATTGGAGGCTCCTGAATTAACCAGCGAACTACGCAATCGTATGGTAGATGGATGTAACGCTATTGCAGGAGAACATTCTTTTGAAGATATGGCTGCTCAGAGAGATCGTGAGATTGTGGCCGTGCTCAGTGCTCTGCGTCAGTCACGGCTTGGCTGAACATGCTTGGAGTTCTTTTTTAACGTTGATAGAAAATCAGAAAGAGATCCTGGCCAACTGGGCGCAGTTTCATTTACTGGCCAAGCTTCGCGATACTCAGAGGGGCGACGACCAAAAAATTTTCCAAATGAAAATGCGAAATGAGAAAGAGTGTTAAACCCAGAAGCAGTTGCAATCTCTCGCACTGTTAGGCTGGTTGAGATCAACAGTAATCTGGCATTTTGTAATCTCCTTAGAAGCCCGAATTGTACCACTGTGCAACCCACATGCTTCTTAAATTGGCGTTCTAGCTGTCGTTGGGAAACTTCGAGAGTTTTTGCGAGTTCTGGGACGCTTAAAGGTTCCTCTATATTTTCTTCGATCATAGTCATAGCCTCACGGACTAATGGCAACATTGTTTTAGTGCTGCGTCCCATTGTGCTGCGTTGCGGAGAGTTGGCGTTACGAATTGGATGATGTAGCATCTGGTCTGCTATTTCACCTGAAAAGCTGCTGCCATGCGTTTTCTCTATTAGACGTAGCATTAAATCGACACCAGCCAACCCGCCTGAACAGGTTATAATTTTACCTTTTATAGTAAACAGGCTCTCTTGCACGTCTACTCGATCAAAGGACTCTCGAAAACCGCTTAGCCATGACCAATGAGTTGTTGCAGGTTTACGATCGAGTAGGCCTGCACGGGCTATAATGTAGCATCCAAGCTCAACGCCACAGATACTTTCACCAGCTCGAGCGCGTTTCCGTAACCAAGCCGTTAAGGATCGGTTGTCGTAGTGTTCGGTCCCCCAACTTCCTAAAACGAATATAAAGTCAGCCGATGGCAGGTTTTCTAGGTCCGTCCTGACTATAGTTTTCATGCCGTTACTTGCTATGATCGTTTCGTTGTCAAAAGAGATGATATCCCATGAAAAAATGGGTTCAGACGCCAGATAGTTTGCGATGCGCATCGTCTCAATCATAGTTATTAGAGTGGTGACATTAAAGCGTGGCACGACAACGAAGATAGCATGATTGGCGGCGCGTGTTATCTGGTGGGTGGTGTCAATTTGCATTGCTAAATTCCAATGAAAGAAGTGCGTTTTTTCGCCACTGTAAGCACAAATACGTCGTATAATCGATAACTTTTTTGATGGAATCCGCGCCAATCTGGAAAAAAAGGAGACTGCACCTGATGAACTACGACGTAGTGCTTACCTGTGCTGTTACTGGAGCGGGTGACACTGCAGGCAAAAGCCCACATGTTCCTGTTACGCCGAAAGAGATAGCGGACGCGGCAATTAATTCTGCTAAAGTGGGTGCAACAGCTGTACATATCCATGCACGCGATCCTGAAACAGGTTTAGGATCGCGTGATCCCAAACTTTTCAAAGAAATCGTTGATCGCATACGTGATAGTGACACGGATGTTATCATTAATGTCACTGCCGGTATGGGGGGCGATTGGGTGTCAATCCCTGATAACCCCGCCATGCCCGGTCCTGGTACCGATATGATCGGACCCGAAGAACGGTTAATTCATGTTAGAGAATGCATGCCAGATATTTGCTCTCTTGATTGTGGAACGTTGAACTTTTCAGACACAGATATGATCTATATTTCCACCCCACCAACGCTTCGTAAAATGGCTAAATTGGTGCAAGAATGGGGCGTAAAGCCCGAGCTTGAAGTTTTTGATTTGGGTCACATTCGTTTTGCAAAGGCGATGATAGATGAAGGCCTTATTGATGCACCGCCGATGTTTCAAATTTGCCTTGGAATTCCTTGGGGCGCTGAGCAAACGGTTGAAACTATGGCTGCCATGAAAGCACAATTACCCGCCGGTGCAAGCTGGGCTAGTTTTGGCAGGGGTTTTGGCATTGGGCGTGGACAAATGCCGATGGCGGCGGCTTCGGTCGTGTTGGGCGGTAATGTGCGCGTTGGATTAGAGGACAACATTTATTTGGAGCGCGGTGTGCTGGCTTCCAATGCGCAATTGGTTGTAAAAGTACGTGAAATAATCGAGCGTATAGGGGGTCGTATCATGAGCCCACAAGAAGCACGAAATAAACTGAAACTGCGGGGTGCTAATGGCTGAACCATTAGAGATAGGCAGTTTACAGATTCGCAATGTTTCAAAGATTTTTGGGACTTTTAAAGCGGTAAGTGATGTAAGCTTTTT
>Ga0206128_1002417_pt1 | contig 16859 bp, 13 predicted proteins | sample Helgoland_Spring_7_FD_148601 | JGI IMG/M metagenome (GOLD analysis project Ga0206128, IMG submission 148601) | Pelagic subsurface seawater microbial communities from Kabeltonne, Helgoland, North Sea - Helgoland_Spring_Bloom_20160426_1 | ecosystem: Environmental > Aquatic > Marine > Epipelagic ... | reverse complement strand
GCATTTATGTCCGTAAGCGTCTAAAACTGACTGCCTAAATTCTGGATCACGTTGGGTCCTACTAACAAAGACCGTTGCATTTGTACTTAAGCCACATGCATTCAATATATCTTCGAATTGAGTTTCACTAAAGTGTTCTACTAAAAGTTGATTTACAATTTTATCGAAGGTATTCCTATTGGAAATAATTTTTTCAAAATCCGGATGGAAACGAGCGATATTATTACGCGCATTCAGTTCCGATACGATAGGATTATCGCTAGCTCCTAAAACCACCTCACCTTCAATTACCCAAAGTTTTCCATTATAATCTTTACGAAGTCTGACAAATGGATTACTCGCATCTGGCTTTGCATTTCCACCGAACTGGTCTATTAAAGCACCGACTTTTTCCTTAACACTATTCCAGTCAAACTCTTTAGTGCCATAAGACCAACACCCAAGTGCATATAAGAGCATTAATGGTTTGTGGGGTGCACGCTGGCTACCGCGTTTCCAAATGTTAAGATCTAAGTTCATTCTATCAATCCTCTGCTGGATAAATCTAAGTAAATGATCTGATCTACTGCTGATACTTTCTTGATATCTGACATGGACAACCATTCAAACCGCTCAATCTCAGAACTTGCTTTTAGCTCTCCCAAATACTCACCTATGTAGCAACTCATTTTAACCTTTATTCCTTTTTCAGCAACATCCGATTGCGCTTCATAGACTCCTAAGAACTCGACGGTATCTAAGACAATATCTACATCTGAAGGCTTCCCTATAAACAGTAACGGCTAAAAATTAAAAATCGTTAACTTAGAAAAGGAGGAAACCTTCAGTCCCATTTTTGTTCAAAAAGTAATTGAAATGATTTGTAAGCGAATTTTAGATGAGGTAAATTTTGTTTTCATTTCTATTTCTATTTTAAAACCTCAGACAAATAGTGCTGATTTAACCAAAAGCTGTGTTTAGTGTACTCATCCAGACCGGTTAGCTTATCACGCACCGGTAAAGGATATGTATCTTGTGCATTTCTGGCGTGGGGTCTAACATGAATTTTCAATCCATCGGAGGACTTAGTGAAATTAGTATAACGTTTAGATGAAGTTAACTTCCTAACTACCTGACCATGCTCAATTATATTCTTGGTGTGCTCCCAAACTCGCTTGCACATATGTATATCAGCAGATGGCATTGACCAAAATTTAATCCCCTTGAATTTTATCTCGTCATCTTCAATTACAAAAATGGAAAAAAGAAATTTCTTGGAATCGAGCAATTCAAATAAGATCGACTCAGACCAACTCTCCTGAATAATATCTGCATATTTAAAACTCGGAAATGAAATTGCTTCTTTAGGGACACCATTCGACTTCAGCCTTATCGTTTTCACTTTAATATCAGCTTGAACCAATTCTAACGGTATATTATTGGACGAACCTAATATAAATTTGGTAATCTTGGAATAGACGCTGTAAGATGACATGTTGAAATATTCCTCACTAAAATGTTCACAAATCTCATGAACACTTTTTCCTTTGAACTCCTCTGCTCTTCGGATAAATGCTTGTTCGATAGAACTTGACGTCAGCTCTTCCTTTGTAAGCGAACTAAATAGATTATCGTCTGAGTTATTTACAAGTCTCTTAATTATACGATTGACATAAGTCGTTTTCAGAGAAAATGCTCTGCGCATGGCCATTTCTTCAGACTTTGGCTGGCTCGTTAGACTTTTACTTGATGCCCCTTTCGTAGATGCCCCTAAATAATTAGTAAGACCTTCGCTAAGTAAATGAGCTTCACCATTATCAACGTAAGACTTAATAAGCTCCCAGTCTTTTGCTAAGACCAACCTATCCTCTTCAGGAAACTCCCAAATGCTAACTATACGAACTGGATACTCTAAAACATCCAAATCTGGTGAATACTCATAAAACACCAATAACATTCGTTTGATTTTCGACCAGAAAGATGTTGAATACAGTGAGCCACTTTCGTAAGCTAATTTATTGTAATCAATCATACTTAACGAAATTCGCTCCTTGGCCCTTAGACTGCCATTTCCCAGCCTTTTTAATGGCGATGATTTTAGCTCTAAACCTGCTTCCTTAAAATCTGGCCTAGACTCATTATTTCTTTCTAGACCGAAATACCCTGTTTCTAGGATAAGACCAAAAGTACCTCTACCCCCATTAAAGTTTCTTTCGTAATTGGGAATCGCTTCATTTAAAGTTTGCCCTTCTAAATGAGCTGCGTAAGCCAGGATACTTTCTTCATTTGCTGGGTAAAATCCTAAATTATTTTCTGAGCACATATTTATTGGTTTCTAATAAAATTAGTGCTCTTTGATGAGAAATCTAAGAAATACGACTTGCGAGTGTTGCTCCTAATTTTTCAACTATTCCAACAACCAGTGCATTACCCATAAAGAAGGCTCTTTTCGAGTCCGTAATACCTTCTAATTCAGTATGGTTATCTGGGAATCCATTAAGCCTTTCCAATTCAATTGGCGTAAGTCTTCTCAAGACGCCATCTTTGAACACAGTGTGTTTAAATCTCGAAGGGCTTTTACCACCTTCACCAGTAATGATAGTCCTACTCGGCTCATCTAATTTATCCGGAAACGTCATTTTTCCTTCTGCAAAAACGTAAGAACCTCCTTGAACCTTTCGAAATTTTTTCTTACTGCCTTTCTCTGCCATCCATTTTTTTATTTCGGGGTATTCAACAAAGAATTGAGGGTGGCGTTTAAATACTTCTTCCGTTAGTTTAAATTCTCGATAATCCTCAAGTATTTGGGGAAGTCTCTTATCATTTGAAATTATAAAATCATCAGGAATCTCTTCTGTTGGAATTAGTATACTTTCTAGAGTACGCTTTTCACCATCATAGACAGGTTTGACACCCGAGGTCACATAGTTCCCGTTGATATAAACACCTGCGCTTGCAAAAGGAGAAGGAAGCGTACGTCGTGCACCTTTATTGAATTCTTTAGATACCTTTTTTATTTCGGACCATTGAATTGAAGATGGCTCTTCAGTCCCAGAATTCAGATATTCGGCGGGAAAAGTCTCTTGAAATAAACCATCTACACGCATCCAACGCTCAAGACCAATTTCCAATAATTCTTGGTACAGTTTAGTACCCTTTCGATAAGCTAGAATGAATACGCGACGGCGTTTTTGCACAAAACCATAATCCGCTGCATTAACCACGCGCCATTCTACTGCATAACCCAGCTTATTTAATGAAGTAAGCATTACAGCAAAATCACGTCCTCTTTGATCTGCAGGTGATTTCAATAACCTATCCACATTCTCAAGCAATAAATAATTCGGCGCTGAATCACCTTTTTCCCTTAGGATTCTTTCGATTTGCCACCACAGAACTCCTTTCTTTCCATAGAGGCCTGTTGAGTTTTTTAAACTTGTTGCGACAGAATAATCTTGACAAGGAAAACCACCAACTAGAAGGTCATGCTCTGGAATTTCATCCACAACAATCTTTTCTATACTTTCTCCATTATGCCTTGAAGAAGGGAAGCGAGCTTCATAAACTTCATTTGCGTGTTGTCTCTTTGTACTTGGCTCCCATTGATTACTCAACACTACATTAAACGTTTCTTCAGTAGCAGCCTGAAGACCAAGGCGAAAGCCTCCAACACCGGCGAATAACTCTACGACTTTCATTGATGACATCTTTCTTGCAAAATCCGAAAATTTGCATTCCTCGAGAGGATTACAGAGGAGAATTTTTCAATTCATATTAACAGCAATCAAATAGAGCTTCTTCTAGCTAATGATTTTTTTACCAAAAAAAAATTGACGTCATAGTTTAGAATTCATTTATTAACTTACCGTAGTAATTACTTGATTATCGTACCACGTAAACGTTTATCCTATAGAGTTTCTACTATTATGATTGAAGACCACAACGAATTCATTTCTAGACTAAAGCATGAAACCCAGGATACAAGTCTACCTCCCATAGTACAATGTGCAGGAGAAATTTATGAAGGATTAACAAGGTTAATTAATCGCGATGAAATTTCGGCTCCTTACCGAGCAAAGTGCTTCATTTGCTTGGGCTACTTTTTAATTGGAGATGATGTTTTCCCTGAAGACGTTCATGGACCAATAGGTTATATTGAGGATTGTCTTATCGCTTTTGACACTATCCTGCAGATATCACAAGATTTAGGACCTGAAGGAGACGACCTAATCATCTCGTGCTTCAATTTTAAAACATTTACATTTCAACATTTATTGGAAGATTTTCATCTCAATGTGAGTAAATACGAACATTTATATTTTAAAGCACTGAATCATACAGGCTTAATATCAGATGAAGAATATTCTCTTATAACGCAACAAGAAGAGGGATAAGATGCCCTCTATACTCGCGATAACGATTATCAGACATTACCCTAATCGTGAAGTTGGAATCTAGACCAAAGGTCATTAGTCTTCTTTGGAACAAGGTTAAGACTTGCTTTATCACTCCGTCTTTCAAATTTTTGAACTCAAGTTCTGATTGGACGCTTCCTTCGTCTCTTCGTTTTTTTAATATTTTAAATAAGATTACAAAAAGAATATCGTCCCAGTTCTCCACTGTTAACACGCTATTCGATGCTTCATTAAGACTTCGATGAAATATTTGTAAAGGTTGATTGTTAATGAAGCCGCCCAGAAGATTTAAAGAGCTGAGAGGCTCTAATTCTTTTTCAAGTAAAAGTTCAAAGTACTGATACATATTTTCAAAGACTTTTTGAGTCTCAGAATTATTACTCGGACTAGAGTAATTATGTATTTCTTTCACGGATATTGCCTCAAAATCTTTCAGTACAGCACTAATTTCATCGAAGACAAGACCCAAATTATCGTTTTGTTTACGAAGGTTACAAAGTCTCCTATATACATTATCTAACATGGCTTATCTTATTCCAAATGTTCACACTTTCAAAAAAGGTTGGGCCGTACTTTTCAATCTGTTGAGAAATCTTAGATAAATTGACTTCTCCTCCTTTTTTAACCCTTTCATACTCAGACATAACTCCTTGAAGATTTAGCTCTGATGAGCTGTTACGTAAATATTTTTGAGACAACTCGCCTACGGTTAACCATCCTGACGCACATTTAATCCGAAATTCAAAATCCGGAGAATTGAGCTCGTTTTCTGAAAAGTGCAAACGCCAATTAGCACCAAAATTTTTGTCTAGCAGGCTACCTAGCTCTTCCTCTTTCTTTGGTAGAATGTTTGATTCTAATGGAGAATGTGATATTGCTATCTCATCTTTATGGATTCTATAATTTAATAGGTTGCTATTAGAAACTGAATATCCCAAAAGATAAATACAACCATGAAATTCATCCCAATCTAATACCCCGTTAATTCTTAAGTCTAAGAGTTCTTTAATCACTTTCTCCGACTCACGAGAAAAAGAGTTCCTAATTTTCCTGTACTTATTAAGAAATATCAAATGGAAACACGCCACTTTTAAATCAAATGATAATCCTTCAAGGTCTTTTACCATTCGAATAAGAGTATTAAGGTCACTTAAGATTAAGTTATCGTCTAAAAAAGTACGGTTAAAACCAGTAACATGATTTATTAAAAATCTTTGAATGTGATTTAAATCGCCTGTAAGAGCCTTAGCTATGTTCATTCCTCTTTTTGAGGGTAAATTGAAGTGGGTCTTAGTAACAATTCCAGTGATTAACTTTTGTGAAAACTTCTTATCGACACCAAATAGTAATAACAAACCAGCAGCACCTAAGTGACGATCTATCTCTACAAGATCCCTAACCCTTTTTTTCATCGGCCTGAAAAAGGAGCATTTAAAATTAACTGGGAAAAGCGACTCTTTTTCACAGTCAAAAGATTCAAATCTTAACAAGAAATTTACATCATTAAATACTGGGAGTTTAGCGTTACGAATCTGATATTCATAAGACACTAGCATGTCCTCACTCGTGTAAACAGTGCTTATATTACCTAGTGCTACCCCAATCTCCTTATCGAACTCTTTTATCGAAAGGATAATATAACTTTCCCAAAAGCTATCAGTTTTATTGCCATATGCTAAAAATGCACTTCCAATATCTTTAAACAAAGGGTATTTAGGCTCGAAGTCTATCTCTTCCAAACGCTCACTATTGAAAATATCGCGATAAAAACTTTCATGGGTCAACCAACCTGTGCGTAAAACCAGATTGAACAAGTTCTTTTGAATGACAGTGTATCTCATGCTTTTATTGTGAAATTATGAATGTACCCTCTTTTGCTGTTTGACACCAAACAGGAAGAATACCGTTTTGAGTGAGAATATATAACCCTTCCTTACTCCTAGTTAATGCAACATAGATCTCTTTAAGCTGTGAAACTTCATTCACCGGTAATTCGTCTGCATTGGGAATAATCACAATGTCGAATTCAAGACCTTTTGATGACTTAAAAGTCGTAATAGTCACGTTACCAACTTTTGGAACAACTTTAACCTTATTATGGTATTTAACGCTTTGCAGCCCTGCCTTTTCAAGCCTGTATTGGATAGCATTAACCGAGTTTACTGTAGAAGTGAGTATACCAATTGATGAAGAACTCCAATTCCGACACAACCTGATTAATTTATCGTACATCTCCTCACGATTTTTATTATGCATAATCTGCACTGGACTACCTTCTTCACGTGCAAAACTTCTTATCGCTGCGGCATTGATATTTGGAAAACAGCTATTTGCGAACTCATAGATAAATTTCGTATTTCGATAATTAACATCCAGATGCACCAAATTAAGTGTCTTGTTTGATTCTTCTATTTTCATACTGAGGGCGTCCAATAGGTCGACATCCAATTCGACATTGCCAAAGACGTCTTGTGCTGAATCGGCGCACACAAAAACAGAATCGCTCAATCCTAACAGACTACCCACCAAATCCACGGAGAGGTCTTGCGCCTCATCTAAATAATATTCCTCGATTCTCAACTGTCGTTTTAATCTTGCAATTTGACTAGGAACATCGCTCCGTGGAGTGCTAAAATCACTTTCACACAAGAACCTTCTTGTATTCCTGTAATACCAGCTATGTACTGTATCAATTTTTATATTTGAACTTTGTAGTTCATCCTTAATGTATTTAGCTAATAGTTTAGCATAAACCAAATACAGCACTTCACTTTGAACAGTGTCTCTTAAGTAGCATAAACGGTGAAGTACAACAGTTGTTTTTCCGCTACCTGGACATCCAGAAACCAAAACTGCATTATCTCTTTTGAGAGGCATTAATATTGCGTTCTGCTGCTGTCTACTTAGTAAGTCGAATTCAGGTAAAGACATTATGAGAATATTTCAATTGTGTGGTTTGAATTAGCTGATGTTAAAAAACCTCTGTGTAAGTATTTGTTAAAGTATCCACATGAGGTTTCCGGTAAAATCAAACAATTATGACACGCGGCAAGATTACTTGATTGAACTCCCTTGGCACCATAACCCGAGCAAACAGGATCGCTTGAACACCATTTATTATCCTTTACCAATCTATTCAAAATGATGCTTAATCTATTCTTCTCCCCAAGGCTAAAAAGCCCTCCTAAACTTCCATCACCGTCAGAATTAGCGGTAAATATCAAAATCCCTGCGTATAAAGTTTCGTCTCCCAAACGAGGAGTATAAATTCTCTCTGACAAGCTTGACAACGGATAACCTGACTGCTTCGAAAAGCTATGAATTAGAGCATGAGAGAGGGAATGCAACGCCAAGAATTGTTGAGGATTCTTATATCTTTCATTTAAAAACGACTTTGAGTCTTCACCTAATCGTTCAAACTCTTTTTGAACGTCATTATGTTTTGCCCAACTAGATAATTTGACAAAGTCAATCTTAAAGAAGATTCCCTCACCTCTAATTTCATCCACAAAAACATCTTCAATTATATTTTTATATCCATAGGACTGCTTTATTCGATTTGAAAGCTTTGTAAGCGATTCGTCCTCAATTTCTTCAAAAGGCTTAACCCTTGAAAATCCACAAAAAGCATTCGTAACCTTAACGCGTTCCATTGGAATTATCTCCTCAAACAGGCTTGCCCAAGAAAATTCCAAGTTCGACCCAGGATAACGATAGCCGGACCAGTCTTTGTTTTTTACTGAACCAACAAATTTGTTAAAAGCATGGTATTCTAACTCCTCAAAAGATGAATTCAACTCTACATTCGGGGGATTATAGAAGTAATGCATAGCTTGCTCCTTATGAGAATCATTCAACATACGATGCGAAAAAGATTTAACCATACCCCAAACTATGTCTTGAGGTAAATCATTGTCAGCTAATACTTCTTTGATTCTTTCACGTATATTAAAATCTTCAAAACTACTGGTAATAACATCATCAACATCCGACTCAATAGGAATAGCAATTGACCTTTGAACAATTGGGAAATAAATATTTGATGATGATTTTTGGACGCCTACTAAATCTTTATCGCATTCTTCTTTTTTGAAAAATTTATCTTCCTCTAGCAGCCAGGGACTCTCTCCCCGACAAGTTAAATTATGTTTTACTTTTAGATCATTAGAAAGTACCCCATCTAGTCGTTTACTCTTATCACATGTTTCGCATTTAATTAGAACGGAACTCATACCGGATTTTCGAGAGTCGATGTTGTAGGTTAGACTATGATTTTCCCAATCTGTATCACCGTGAACAAATTCTTGGAATGGAAAATCTGAAATATGTCCCTTCTCACACATTACGAGTATTCTAACAGATACTAGTGTACTCTTTTTACCTCGATATTTTTTTGAAGAACATTCAGGGTTAGAGCATTTCGCTTTACTCAGACTGAATGACCCCAGTTTCGTCATTAATCTACATCGAGAACAGTAAGACCAACGCGGAATTCTGACTGCGGTTATATCCGGGTAATATTCATTACCTGCTTCTTTAATCGATACAAGCATTTTCGCGCCAAGCTTTTGGCGAAGCGTTTCATTTTGTACCGGTGCTCTCAATCTTGACTCGTTCGACCAATGACGAGGCGCAAGTATCATTAAACCATCACCTTCCAAATCATTTACAATACTTCCAGGACCAAAACCTGTAATTAACTGTGATTTTCTAATTTGAATCAATGACTTAGGCATTATTATATACTTTTACGCCCTCTGAAATATCCACATTTCGAAGTGAGGACATTATTACAAAAGGTCTATTAATTTCTGCTTTTTCTGAATGTTCATGTAATTGAGTTGCAAGGCAATTAACAACTACTCCAGGTAAGGCTCGTCCATTAAAACTCCCATAAACTTTATTTTCAGTTTCAAAATTCCATTTATCAAAAAAATGTTGAAGGAATTGCTCAAGGTTTGAGACTTGTTTTGAATCGATAACGTTACATCTATCTACAATAAAATCAGAAAGCTCCTTTATCTTGGTATCTGACAGAGTTTTTGGCTTTTCTAACTGTTCAGATTGTTTAGACATTCGAATCATTGCAAATAAAACCGTCGGAAGTACTCTCTCAAGAGACCTGGAACTAAAAGGTGTGATTGTAACAGACTCAACCATTCGACCTTGCTCAACATGAAATCGTTTAAATTCTTCATAGTAACTCTTATCTCTCATTCTATTAGATGAGAAAAGCACCATCACTAAACCAGGATTTGAACCACGACCGACTCTACTCGTTGCCTGAATATATTCAGAAACACTTTTAGGAAGTGAATTGATAAGCATTGTAGATAAGCGTGGGACATCAACACCGACAGATATCATATTTGTCGCTAGACAAAAATTAACCGAATTATTATTCGACTTATCTAAGGATAATCTGTCTAAATTCATAGTCAAATCCCCAGAACCAACCCTTGACGTTAATTCAACTATTTTGCTATCATTCGCGTAAAACCTCTTTTCTTTTTCAATATTATATGATCTATGAATGAATTTAAGGTGTTGGGGCACATCGTCTCCCAACATACTTCGGGTATGACCCAAGTCTTTTAGAGTATTATGGTAAGAGACTAAAGTGCTATAACTCTCAGATTCTGAACTACTACCAAGTTGCCCTACAAGAGCCAATAAGCGATACTGAGATGTCTTAAATGAGGGTGAGCTATTGTTAAAAACACCCACGAACATTCGTCCTTGAGGATCATCAACTAGGCGCGAAAAAAAATTGTCTTTATAGGATTTCAATGGCGGAGGAAACACTTGAACATCCAAATCCTTTTTACAATAAAGACCTTTCAATTGAGTTAGAGCGTTTGATATTGTAGCGGTAGAACCAACTCTTTTTACGCTGGCTGAATAATTTTCAATGATGTAGTCTATAAATGTCTCATAGAGCCCTGTAACTGTGCCAAGCGGACCATCTAATAGATGGAGTTCATCTTGTATAATAAGTTTCCAAGTACATATTGAATCATTACCAATTGCGGTAATCAAATTTTTATATCTAGGATTCCAAGCAAACAAGGCGAATTTATCCACTGTTGAAACTACTAAAGTTGGTCTTCGATTAAGTATTACATCATCGACAACGTATACTGGCAAGATTTCATCAACATCACAGCAAGATGGACATGAAAAATGCACTTCTTCTTGAGGGGCTTTAATACCAATAACAGTTTGACTTTCAAGATCATACCCAAAAGGCGCAGAACATCTCGGACATTTATTAACTACAAATGGGTTACCATCCTTTTCACCTAAGGCATATTTTTCAAGCTGTAAAAGTGCCGTAATACTACGATTTGGTGTAACTGAAGAGCCTAAAAGTAATCCAATGCTAATTTCAGGACCTTCAATCTTATACTTTGATTTTATATCATCCGCGGCCACGATTAGGGAAGCCGCCCTTTCAAACTGCTGCACCCCCAATAGCCGTAATGTATATCGCATAATTATCGACACACCTTGATGGTTATCCTGGCTCAATAGTTTGAAGAAAATGTTAAACGCAGAAAGTCCGAGGTAAGCTTCGGTTTTACCACCACCAGTAGGAAACCAAATCAAATCAAATTTATCTATCGTAAACTTCTCATCGAGATTCATTAAAATGAAACCAATCTGGAACAAGCGCCATTTACCATAAGGATATTTATCTTTTGTCCAAGAATTCTTATTGTCTAAATCGAAGTCTTCCCAAGGTTCTTCCAACTTATGACTAACAGGAGCTTTGTATCTCAACTGCTGCAGCAACATAGCCTCATTAGCGAAAGAGAATGCTTTTCGATGAGTAATACTCGTTTCTAAGATTGCAATTCCCTTTTCGATTCGCTGTATTACGTTTCGAACTATCTCTTTATTTCTTTCGAAATCTTTGTCGTAATTACCGCTGTACTGCTGCTCTTCTAACCAAAACAAGTAATGAGAAGGAATGGATTTTAATTTATCAATCCATTTTGGAAATAAATCAACCTTTCTTAGTTCATCCATATCAAAATCGATTGATTTCGTTCCTGCCTCTAAAACCTTATGTACAACCTTATCTTGAATATGAACTGGAAAAAACTCCGTTTTTATGTGGTTACAAGATTCGCCTTCCATTTGCCAGTCCACAGAAACCCCATGACCCTTCGCAAAAACTTTTACATTTTCATAAAGCAAAGCATTGAGTCTATCATCTATTGTTTCAAAACTAACCTCTGTAGATTTCAAATCCTTAAAGCCTGATTCGGAACTAATACAGATGCCCACCTGAAAATAAAGTTCTGGGACTTTAGGTCTTCGAATCTCCTCTAAATTAGTACTGTTTACCAATGAGACTATTAGATTTTCCAACCCGTTCTGACTAGACGAAATCTTTGTTACAAACAAATCAAGACTCTTCTCCGAATCTTCGTGAACGCGCTCTAAAAGACTAGTACCTTCAGGAAGGTTCTCAACCTCTTGGGCAAAAGGGACAGAAATAGATTCTTGATGCCAACTCCGTTTTTCGGTCTTTTGATAAATAACAAAATTTATTTTACCCTTTATCCTGTCATCTGTTTGAGTTAAAAACGAAACCCCAATACTACTATTAGAACTTGCACTATGTGCATCAGCAAGGCGATCAATATCCTCTTCTTCTTGTTGAACTTTATTAATTGGCTCTAAAATACCTGTCAAGAAGTTTATTGCAGGGTTGATATCCTGGCCAACTCCGCCTTCTTTACCTTTTTTTCCTAAAAAATCAAGCTTTAATCCTTCTACTATTAAATCTCTATCCATTTTCACTTATAAATTGAAGAACAGAAAAATCTTGTCCGGATAATTCGTAGAAAACTTCAGAGTACACCAACGACCTTGTTAAAGCAACGTATAACTCCTTTATTTCTGTCTTATCCGGGTAAGACCTCAATTTAAAAACATAACCATAGTCCCACTCTAAACCCTTTGACTCATTCGCAGTTAGAACAGTAATGAAATCATAGCTTAAGGTCAAGTTATAAATTTCACCTAACTCATCTAAAGAATTCAAGCAGGCAATTAAAACGCTTGGCTTAGACCTTTGATGGCGATTAATTATTTCTTTAACCGCCTTCTCTATAGAGTTTAAAACGGTATACTTGATTGGAACACCTCTAATGCTATTAGAATTATATGAATCATCCTCTTCTACATTTAGAATTTTTTTTGTTCCATCTATAATTTCTTTAGTATTTCGAATATTTAAATTCAAATTAAATAGAATTGGCGTCAAAGTTGTTTCATTGAAAAACTCCTCTAGTTGTATTTCTGACTCCGAAATTGACTGATTTATATGATCACCGAAGAGTCTAGTCTTCCGTGATGAGAAGGAACTAATTAATTCAGCAGCGAAGTCAAACTTTAGAAAATCTTGAAACTCATCGATTATTAAAACTTGATAATTCAAAAAATAACTAATTCCTTTCTGAATAATATCATCGAAAGTGTAAAGACTTAAACTGCATTTACTCAAGTCTATCCCCGCATAACTCTCGAATATCTTGTTCTTTAATCTTTCTGAGCGCAAGAAAAAACAAACCTGACGACCATTGTTTGCCTCCGAGAGGGCTGCATATCTAGCCAAAAATGTTTTACCTGTACCTGCACCCCCGTAAAGTAGGACATGTTTATTTACCTTCAAGCCATCTAGAACCAGTTTTTGAGAGTTAGTCAATATTTTCAGTTCGTTTTTAAGTGCCACAAAAGCCGGTAAAAAAGGTATTCTATCCTCATAAATCTGAGCATGATCAATCCGACGTAAGGAAGTTACCAGTGCATTCAAACTCTGCGAACTCAATGTTTCTGGTGGTCCAAACCCGAATTTCGCAGACGACTCTTCCACTACGGTTTTTATGAAAAATTCCGCATTCTCAAGGTCGCTACTTAAACCAGTTCTCCAGTCATCAAACTCCAAACCTGAATGAAAGGTGCTCATTTCTGGAAACCAAACGCACCAAGCGACAAGAAGTCGCCTCTTAACATGAGGAATTAACTTTAACAAATCGACCACTGAATATGAGCATTCCTTACTCTGTTGAAACGGATTTTTTATTTCTCTCCATTCCTTTGCACCTCTGTGATAAGATTGAAAACTACCATTTTTAGTCTTAATCGAACTGCCTTTAACCTCAATACATATTAAAGCCCGGTCCGTGATAACTAAAAAATCTATTTCGCCTGAATGATTTCTTGGATGGTCCTCGATATGGAAACTCCTAAGAACAAACCAACCACTTTCTATGGCTTGCTTTCCTAAAACATTACAGACCAAAAATTCTGCGTGACTTCCATTTAAGGATGCATTATTTATTTCTTCCTCATTCAACGGAGGGTAAACGCCTGGAGGCAACAGGTTCATTGAAATGATTATTGGGTTGAACCCTAAGCTAATCAATTTTTTGATTGCTTTTGAAATTCAAGCAAATAACCTGCAGATGTCTCTACTATATACAAATTGACTTAATTTACTAACCCCACCAAACTCCGTAGCCCTCAGAACTTAACCACTCCGCATAGAGCTTTTCGTTTTGAAGCGCCTCTCCATAAGTGAGAGTTTCTCTAGAGATGTTTGGATGACTCAACAGGTTTATAGCCAAGGCTTTTGAAAAACCTCGAACTCCATGCCTCTTCATCCACTTACTACCTTTGCTGAAGTTCTTATCCCTAGGATTAGTGTGTTCCTCATATCTTTCTTCAAGAGTCTTACCTGTCATACCAACATAAACACAAGGCTTTCCCTTTATATAATTTGGATTTGCCTCTTTGAATTTTCGTTTATTTTGAACATCATTAGTTAAAGAAAAGGCATACACTTTATGGTTTGCTTCAATTCTATCTAGAGTTATAACCTTGGCTGCTAGATTAGAATATTTAAGGATTAATGATTCCCTAATTAAGTTCGCTTTAGTGTAATCATCACTTTCAAGCGGCTCTATCATGGTTTTTCTTAAGCCTCTTGTAGTTTCGGACGAAACACCTTTTATCTCACTCAGTAGTTCTTCTGTTGTCATTTCGATCAATTTGGTGCGTTCTGCTGGTTTAAAAACCTTGGAGAATTTAATAAGGCGCTTATTTTTTATGTCCTCTTCTTTGAAACCTAAAGACAACAATTTTCCTTTTCTCTTTCCTGTTATCTTCATATTAAAACACAGTGCACCGTATTTCATAATCTAAAGCATATTATTTCGGCGAGACTCTCCCCGCCGTATTCAATTATTTCTTATACCAAACCTCCTCTGGCATATGCCCAAAAACAAATTCAGTCACCCCACATAACCAAAGCTTATGTTCACAGCCATTCATATTAGCCATGTAGTAGGCACCATCTCCAGCAGGGTGTGGATGAATATAATTCAAAACTTCATAACCGGCTTTTGGATCGAGACTGAGATCTAAGGTTATCTCTTCACCTTTGCTCGATAAATGGTCTAAAAAAACATCCGCACCATCTACCATAAGCAACATGTTCTTAGGGCCAGGCCAGCCGTTAACATCAGCATACCAAAGAAATCCTTCTTTGTAGAAGCGCATGGTAAGTTCTGTTTTATTTCCCGCGATTTTACCAGCTGCTTTGGAAGCAGTAGATTTAAGTGTACCGTAGATTTTGTGCAATGGGTTAATATTCTTCTGTGTCATAATATTTACTTTCAAGTTCAAGCAATAGAGTCCCTCCCCATTGCTTATACAAAGGTGAAATAAAGAGGTCCTAAACCCAGCTATTGACAAGGTTGTCAGCTATGGCTCACACGTTTGATGATGCTTATTTCGAATAATAGAAATTCCGAAAGTGTAAACCAGAAATAGTATCTCCGTAACTGGTAAGATTGGGTTCTTCTTGCTCAGACCAAGTTGCAAATCGAACTTCGACATTACGATTGACTATAAGGGTATCAAGCTGATCGTTGAATTGATAAGAATTCTCTATCCAACTTTCTAAACGCACCTCACTTTTTACATTGCTAGTGTCGATATTTAAGCGATCACATATCCAATAAGCTGAATCTCTCTCTAGAGGCAACCAAAAGATTTCCACTTCCATGGTTAAGAATATATTAGAATAGATGATTTCGCTTAAATCATTAAGATCATAGACAGTGACACCTTCCCTACCTATACCGGTACCTCCCGCATCCGTATGTACCTCTAAATAGGGTCTAATACGATCATTGTGAACTTTTATGAAATATGGATCACTTCCATATTTCATGGCATACTTGATTAGCCCAGTATTATCGGTATAGGAATATAAACCATCCGCTTTATTAAAGCGCACAATGTATTCAATGCCCGGATGAACACCTCCAGTCCAAGATGAGACATTTTCATCTTCCTTCTTTGGTCGCATCTTAACGTATACCACTGCCATATTTTCATTTTCAAATAATACACTATCAACAGAAGAGGTGAAACCCGTGGTGTCCTGATAAAATTTACATGTGAATTTTAGCTCATCTAATTTTGAAAGTGATGTTAGATTGGACCATTTTAACAAACCATGATGATGTAAACTTAGATAGCTTTCATCTTTAGTATCGTAAGAAATAAAGCTTTTCATCGCACTAGACTTGTATTGCGCATTAAGTTTATTCATGTTTGCGGCAGGAAGTCGTAACTCTAAGGAGTTGTCGGTGTAAACAAACTCAAACTTTTTATACTCCTCCCATGGTTGAATGAACAAGTCTTTCTCAACGGATTCTAACACAATTGAATCTAAAGGTGCTGATTCCAAAGCCTCAACATTTCCCGGGGCCTGACATGATAGAATTAACAGAAATATGAAGAAATAATTGACGATTTTCATTTACCAAAAGTTGAGATGATTCTAAATAAGGACTTCGTTACTAAGTTACTTCTCCCCTGATAATTATTCAACGCCGTCGCTCCCTGAATTACTGCCGTAAACAGCCCCGTAAACACATAGGCTAAATCCCATGCTGGGTGTACTGTCCACAACTGAACATAGAGCTGACTTAATACCGTTACCAAAACCGCTACCGCAAATGCAAACCAAACAGTACGACGTATTCCTAGACGGCACATTAATGCCCGTGTAATAGGATTAGATTCCATTTGAATTCCTTGAATTTTCTTTAAGGTACTAATACAGTCAAACCACTTAGTTAGGATGACCGCTGCAGATATGAAGAAGGTAAAATAAACAATCATGACAGCGCTGCAATTTTTCGTACACCGCCTCGTGGCCCAGTAATCTGATGCGGCTTCGCAAGGGTATCCGTAACCGCTTGTTTGATCTTTCTATTAATCTTACTCACGGTTTGAGTCAAATCATCGTCTTGCATGCACCAGCGCTCTAGGACCGCATTTATAGCCTCCTTACGTCTCTCCTGGTCAATAACAGCATCATCACTGTGCACCTGCTGATAATGCTCCTCGTACAGCGAAAAGAGCTCTGCGCGAAAA
>Ga0206128_1002412_pt1 | contig 16924 bp, 14 predicted proteins | sample Helgoland_Spring_7_FD_148601 | JGI IMG/M metagenome (GOLD analysis project Ga0206128, IMG submission 148601) | Pelagic subsurface seawater microbial communities from Kabeltonne, Helgoland, North Sea - Helgoland_Spring_Bloom_20160426_1 | ecosystem: Environmental > Aquatic > Marine > Epipelagic ... | reverse complement strand
GCCAACTGGTCAACTCGAGCCCCTCAGGCAAACCTTGATACTGGCTAACAACTCGCCTTGCCTCATTAACGGCGTCGATAATATCATCTCTGCCCTCCGTCGTAATCTTCAAGCTAGTGGTAGGCTGCCCTCGAAAACGATTTAGAAATAGCTGATCCACAAAACCATCCCGAACTTCAGCCACATCTTTAACATAAATCCGGGTGCCATCAGCATTGGCGCGCACCGGTATATTTTCAAAGTCACTTTTGCTGTATGCCTGATCGCGCGAACGAAGCGATATATCACCTCGTTTTGAACGAACCACTCCTCCCCCGAGGTCCAACGAATTATCGCTCACCGCTTTAGCAACTTCATCAAAAGTCAATTGATAGAGTCGCAGCTTCTCCTCTGAGGGCTCAATGGATATTTCATAGTCACGCCCCCCCATGGTCTCCACCTTCGATATCGCGGGCTCACGAAGAAGGTCATCACGCACTTTACGCGCCGCCTCCTTGCGCACCGCCTCGGGAACGTTCCCATACAGCTCAATCCAGAGCACCTTACTGCTGCGTTTATTCTCCTTCACCACCGGTTTCTCAGCCTGCTCAGGAAATGAAGGGATCGCGTCTACCTTGATTTTAACGTCATCGAGCAGCTTACCTATCGGATAATTTTCCTTAGACTCAATCGTTACAGAGGCGAGATTATCCTTACTCACTGACTTGATGTGATCAATACCATCAACATCCTCGAGAGATTCCTCAATCTTAATGGTTACCCCCCTCTCAACATCCTCTGGAGTGCCGCCACGAATAGTGACATTGACGGTGACAGACTCGGCATCAAAAGCGGGAAATCCCTCTTTTCTGATATTAAAAGCCGTATAAATACCTGCTGAGAGAATCGTCAGCATCAGAATATTTGCCACCACCGGATTGGAGGCAAACCAGCTGATGAAGGGATGTTTCTGCAAGGGATTCATAGGCCGATTAGCGTTTTTCAGAAACAAAGGTAGGTTTCACATCCTTACCATGCTTGAAGGTCGCAAGAGGACGCGTAACAATGTGCAAGGGTGGCTTTATTGCAGATGCTTCTAATTCCTTGCCCGCTAGGCGCAGGTAAACATACGCTTCATGACCATAAACACGTTTGGCCGTGATCCGGCAGAGCTTATCCTCGTTGTTGACTACCCACACATAAGCGTCATTGACCAGCGCCGCCTCGGGAACCTTGTAGGTATTGGGGATAACACGACCTGGAATATGGGCGTTAACAAACGTCCCCACCACAAGAGGTTCGGGTTTAGCCTGGTAAGGTCCTTCGATCTCAGCGATCACATAGGTCACCTGGTTTTTTGGATCCACAGATGGCTCAGTGCGCATCAGCTGTCCCTGCCACTCGGCACCAGCTTTGGTAGCACTAGTGAGCGTGACCGTCAGCCTCGCTGAGTTCTTTTGATGTGAACCGGGAAGATCAACAAGCGCAGCCTGATCGGCAGTGAGCGGCAACCTCACTTCTACCCGTTGCGTGGCCACTAGCTTACCCAGAGGTTGTTGCTGATTAGCATAATTGCCTAATGATGCCATCCGCTCTAACACTACCGCATCATAAGGAGCCCTAATCATGGTGCGCTCAATATCAGCTTTAGCTTTAGCCTCGGTCGCCATAGCAGATTGGATATTGGCGCGCGCAGCTTCGAGCTGGGGTTTGCGCAAAACAAAGTCAGATGCGCTATTGAGCTTGCGACCTGAGGCCTGCCAATCTTGCGCCGCCTGCTTCGCCTTGATTTCCTCCTCAAGCAAGGTTCGCTTTGCGGTGCTCAGATTTGAACTTTCTTGCGCTAACACGGCGGTATAATCAGTATCGTCGATACGCGCGAGCAGAGCACCTTGCTTCACCATATTGCCAACACGAAACTCCTCTGCCACCTCGATAATTTGCCCACTAACCTGTGGCGTGAGTGTTGTTTCAAAATAACTTTGCACGGTGCCATAGCTAAGAATTGGCGGTTGGTGGTCTTTTTGATCAACGGCAATAATATCAACCTGAGGGGCTACCACATCAGGCACACGTGACAGGTTAGGTTGTTTTTTGCTGATCAAGATTTTGACGAACATGAACGCCAAGACGATGAAAACAACGGGGATGATTAGTTTCAGGATGAATTTCATATGACGTGCGTTAGATTAAAGCCCTTTTCCTAGAGCCAAGGCAAGTGCCACTCGGTTTTTATATCGTAGCGTCCTTGTATTAATAAAGGCTTCCTCCGTGTTAAATGCACGGCGTTGAGTATCGAGCAAAGTGAGTATTTCGACCAATCCCGTTTCATAGTTTCTCTGAATGCGACTCTCTGCACTGCGTGCCGCTGCCAGAGCATTGCCCAAAGCTCCCTCTTGGCGGCGCAAATAAAGCTCTGATCCGAGTCCATCCTCCACCTCACGGAAAGCGTTAAGCACCGTTGCTTGATAATTAGCCCATGCCTCTTTTGCTCGTGCATTTGCCGCGCCCAACTCAGCTCTGCGGCTACCCCCATCAATCAAAGGTGCCGCAAGATTCCCCGCGATTGACCAAACACTGAAATTTGAATCCGTAATATCTTTTAATACTGACGACTGCCCACCGCCACTTGCCGTCAGTGAAAACCGAGGATAAATATCACGATGGGCCACTTGCACTCGAGAATCTGCCGCACGAATACGTTGGTATGCGGCATCAATATCCGGGCGCTGCATCAGCAACGCAGAGGGAATACCCACCTGCACACCATGCTTTATGGAAGGCCATGATCGAGCTGAGAATTTCGCATCCGGGTAGGCTCCGCATAATATGGCAAGCTGGCGCGCCGCCTGATCCCTGAGGTTTTCGCTCCTAAATAATTGTGCTCGGCTATTTTCCATGTCCGTGCGTGCTAAGTCCAAATCGCCTAAGTCCTCTGTGCCATTTTCGAAACGACGATTAACTAACTGATATGTTTTTTCAAAACTCTCCAAGCGTCTTCGAGAGAGGTTCAGTAATTGATCTTCAGCAACGAGCTTGAAATATGACTGCATGGTCTGTGCCGCGATTGACTGGCGAGCGGACTCGTGATCAGCGAGCAAGGCATCTCTGTTACTGGCCGTGGCTCTAATCCCTGCTCGAATACGCCCCCATACATCGATCTCCCACTGTGCATCTAGCCCTGCAGAGTTTTTGTTCTCCCTTGATCTAGAATTCCGGATGGAATTTTGTGACCGAGAAACACCTCCATTAAGGTCCACTGTAGGAACAAGAGAGGAGGAGGCTTTGCGCATCTCAAAGCCTGACTCTTCGAGCCGTGCTGCGCTACCCTTGAGGTCTGGGTTATGCTCTAGCGCCTTATCTACGTATGCACTCAATTGCGCATCTTCAAAAAGTGCTAGCAAACCTGTTGTCACATCAGGAACAGGAGGCAGAGATGCATCATAGCGCTTAGGGATGCTCAAGCCATGATTACGTTTTGGCGCCCAAGCATCAAATTTCAGCATGCAACCCGAACTGCACAAGACCACACCAGCAACAAGCGCCACTCTGATCAAGTATTCCCGCAAGACACGACCACTACACAGCCAATGCAGTAAGCAGTTCGTATCAGACGTAGCGGGCATGGGCACTAATCTAGAAAGACTTTGGGCCAGTGCAAGCAGACATCTGCATCATGCAGCTAAAAAAGCCCACCGAAGAAGCTCTCACAACGCGAGGATGGACACCTTGTGTTCATCGCACATCGCACTTACCTCTTCACCTGCCAGCATCAGTGTCTTTCCTGCCTCAATGGCAATCACCCCAACACCAGATTGGACGCAGTCCTTGACCGTATCTGGGCCGATAACAGGCACATCAAAACGAAAATCTTGATTCGGTTTGGCGACTTTTGCCAAGGTCACTTCTTTCCCCCTACCTAACTCACCACCACGGCGGATGCATGCATTGGTTCCCTCAAAAGCTTCAACCGCCAATACCGTGCCATTGCGCACCACCACTGATTGACCAATGTCGAGCCGGCTCGTTTCCTTGGCGATACTAAAACCATAACGGGCATCCTCCATGGCGGCCTCCTTGATCGAAGGCCCACATACGTGCCCCTCAGCAGGCATCATATCTTCGAGGAAAGTGGTCGCCGGCAGCAAGGTGATTCCGTCTTTAGCCAGCTCGTCAGCAATGCCTCCAAAAAGAGACTCCGCATTTTTTTCTTTGGTGCGAGCTAAGAGCAGCATCGTCCTGACATCAGGCCTTAAATCAAACAGGTTCTTGGGAGCAATTTGCCCTACCATAACCGCTTCATCAACGCCCTCCTTTTTGAAAAACTTAATCATCTTACCAAGCTGACCAACCCTGAACCAGTCAGCCGCTGCAACCTCATTGGCAAGCTCGTCTCGGGTTTCTCCATGAAAGGCGGCCATCACCAAACGAGTATCCGGCGACTTGGCGCCCGCGGCATCGATAAACGCTTCAGGATAAATACCAGAACCTGCAATAATGCCAATGGTACGAGACATATTAACGTGCGTTAAAACCTGCTTTCATGCCCGTCATTATTTGCTCAGATCTTTATTCAATAAATACTTGGCCGCTTGCTCGACATCCTTGTCTCCACGACCTGACAAATTAAGAATAATGAGAGTATCCTTAGGCAAGGTGGGAGCCACCTTTGAAACATAGGCCAGCGCATGAGATGATTCGAGTGCAGGCAAGATGCCTTCCGTTTGTGAAAGTTCTTTGAAGGCTGCCAGTGCTTCATCGTCGGTCGCGTAAGTGTATTCAGCACGGCCGATATCTTTCAGATACGCATGCTCTGGACCCACTGCGGCGTAATCCAAACCGGCACTCACTGAGTGCGTAAGCTCAATTTGACCGTCGCCATTAGCTAATAACCAGGTTTTAGCCCCTTGCAGCACACCCAACTTACCGCCTTGAAAGCGGGCAGCGTGTCGCTCTGGCTTGATTCCCTCGCCACCTGCCTCAACGCCCATCATTCTGACATCCTCGTCACCAATAAAGGGGTGAAATAATCCGATGGCATTAGATCCTCCACCGACACAAGCAACCAGCAAATCGGGCAAACGTCCTTCTTGCTCAAGAATTTGCTCACGTGCCTCGACACCGATAACACGATGAAAATCTCGCACCATCATTGGGAAGGGATGCGCACCAAGGGCAGAACCAATAATATAGTGGGTATTCCCCACGCTGGAAACCCAGTCACGCAAAGCCTCATTGACCGCTTCTTTCAGCGTAGCTTGCCCTGCAGTTACGGGGACAACCTTTGCACCGAGCAGCTCCATGCGAGCTACGTTAAGTGCTTGGCGCTCCATGTCCACAGCCCCCATGTAAACCACACAGTCCATGCCAAACCGGGCACAAACCGTAGCCGTCGCCACCCCGTGCTGACCGGCTCCAGTTTCAGCAATGATACGACTTTTGCCGAGTCGTTTAGCCAGCAGGATTTGGCCAATGGCATTGTTGATCTTGTGAGCACCCGTGTGCAAGAGATCCTCACGCTTTAGATAAATTTTAGCCCCACCCAGCTTTTCAGTCCAACGCTCGGCGTAGTAGAGTGGCGTGGGACGCCCGCAGTATTGCTTGAGGAGGTAATCCAGTTCCTTTTGAAATTCAGGGTCCGCTTTAGTTTTTTCATACTCGGCGGCTAGCACCTGCATGGGGTCCATCAAAGTTTCGGGCACAAACATGCCCCCGTAGGTCCCAAAGTGCCCATGAGCATCGGGCAGTTGTTGTGTTGAATCCATTGTTGCCACGTCCAATGCATAATAGACAACTCGACATTCTGCAAGTTAAGTCTCTAAACAAAAAAAGCTTCCCAAGTGAAGCGATACACATCACGCCGCGATACCTTGACCCCCTCTTCAAGCTCCGCCCAGCTAGCATGGTCTAAAAGATCAAGCGTGCTCTCACCAATCAAGCCGGGCAATGCCGTTGCGGCACGTGTCCTTTTCGATTTCAGTGACTTAGCGTATGCGTGCCCATCACCGAGATAAGCACGGGCACGAGCACGCCAACGAGCGGCCTCTGCCATCATGGCATCCCGATCAGAGGGATCCACCCCTGGCAGGTAACATCTCCCCTGCTTTAAATCAGATGGCAGATCGCGCAGAATGTTAATGAGCTGTAAACCTTTGCCATAATTAATGCCCATGCTCTTTAAGCGTTCAGCCTCTATGGATGAAAATCTTGGCAGGGAAATATATCCAAGCTCAGTCCAAAATTCACCCACACAGCCAGCCACGAGAAAACAATACTCTTCGAGTTCTGCGTCTTGAGTGAGTCTCGTGCTTTGCCCTAGCTCAAACCGTTCTATATCGAGCCTCTGTCCATGAAGAATATGGTCCATGACCTTTAAAATAGAGGCATACCCTTGATCATCCTTAAAGTCGTGAAACCAAGCAAAAACCTCATCCATCATTTTCAAAAGTGATTTTTCACCCTGATGGTGCTGACAGGGAATCACCTCATCGCTCAACTTCACCAACCAAGCTGCTCGGTCTGCTCCATGAAGAATCTCTCCAAAGCCGAGCAACATCTCATGCCTCAATTCAGCACCCAGGCCCTCCGTATCTGCCAATGTGTCACTGGCACGCGCTAGCAGGTAAGCTAAACTCACCGGCTCTCGCATCGCCTTGGGCAATAGACGCATACTGAGGTAAAACGACCTCGATACATCTTTAAGTATATGTCTTGCTGATTGCTTCACAGTTTAAGCGATGGTCACACTACATCCCCACAGCGTCGGATCAAGCTCCCGGCGTGCACGCGCTAACAGCTCATCAGATACATCTGCATCACTGATAAACGCCATCATTGTTGAGCCGGATCCTGACATCATCGCGGCCTCTATTTCCACTTGATCGAGTAACCACAGCTTCATTTCTGCAAGAAAGCGGTGCTTATAAAATACTGGTTTTTCGAGCTCATTGATGATTTCCCCCCAGGGCATTTTCTGAGGTGAATAATCCACCCCGGGCACAGCTTTTGCATCTAAGCAGTGACGATAAGCATCAGGGGTCGATACACCGAAGCTCGGCTTAAGCAGCAATACCCTCTGCCCTGAAATTTCCGGCCTATGCACCGGCTCAACAAGCTCCCCCCTGCCCTTGACCATGCATGCTTGTTGATAGATGAAAAACGGAACGTCGGAGCCAAAGCAGGCGCCCATATCCGCCAACTGATCATCCGAAAAACCACCACACTCCAAATCGTTGAGGGCAATTAATGTCGTGGCGGCATCGCTGCTACCGCCTCCTAGCCCAGCTCCATGGGGTATGTTTTTTTCTAAGGTGATTTGCCAATGACACGGCTTGCCTGAAACTCGTTCAAATTCACGCACCGCCATGGTGATGAGGTTGGTCTCGTCCAAAGGTACTCCTGGCACATCGCAGTGTAGGCTGTAGCTGTCAGCTTTATCGAAATACAAGACATCGCCCAGCATTGCTGATGACAATGGCACCATCAGACTTTCAATCTCATGGAAGCCGTCGGCGCGTTTACCTAAGACCCTCAGGCTGAGGTTAATCTTGGCTGGCGCGATCCGGGATTCTTGCTGCATGATGAGGGACAGGGTGTCACATCACCCTGACAGGTGCTGGCACATAAACAACGGTCATACCAGCAGATTGTGCCGCCATCATCCCTGCTGCAGCATCTTCAAATGCCAGACATCGCATGGGATCAACACCCAATCTTGATGCAGCCTCACGATAAATATCAGGGGCTGGCTTGCCACATACCACATCGTTGGCAGTTACCACTTCATCAAACAGGTCGCTAAGCCCTACTTTTTGTAGGATTTTCTCTGACACCAAACGTGTTCCTCCAGTAGCAATAGCTAGCGGGAATTTACCACGCAGACTTTTAGCGAAATCAGCCACCTCATCAATGAGCACAATGTCATCGAGATGCTCAAGAAAGGCATTACGCTTGTCGATCGCTACTTCATTAGGATCTAAGTGTAAGCCAAATTCACCGTTGAGCTCTGAGATAATATCATGTGTCGGCCTGCCCCCCATGGCATAAAAAACATCTTCCGGAAAAATGTGTGCCGCGTCCTGTTTCGACAGAGCCTCACACCATGCTGCAAAATGAGCAGGCATTGAGTCAACTAAGGTTCCATCAAGGTCAAAAATAACGGCATCGTAGCCATCTTTCGGTATATCGAGTCCTGCGAAATCAGTCATGCTGAGCACGGTATGCAAGAATCCTCAAGGTCTTGCAACCCCATAAATGAATCTATTTTGTCAGCCACACTCAGGCAGTTAGATGTGAGCCACTTTAACAGGAAAAGTAACCGAATAATGATCAGAGCACAATCTGCTCATCTTGATAAGTCCCGCCGGCAATCCATTTGGTCTCGCCTGATTCATTAAGGAAACTGACATCGCCCACGATGCTCACCCCATCCGAAAAGCGCACCGGTCCAGATATAGATAATTTGTCAGCCTTGAGTAGTGAGGGAACACCCAGCCCTTCTAGGCTATCCACCATTTTATAATCCTCACTCAATGTAATAATGGGAGGCTTGCCCTGCCGTTGAGGTGATAGAGCGATACGACCATCGGGCTCTTGAACGTAGGCATCAGAGCGAATAGCAAACAAATCAGAGGTCGTTTTCACTGCCGCAAAACGCGACCGCGGCACACACACAGCCGCTGAGCCTTGGAATGACTCGATGGCAGCACCCATTGCTGTTTCAAGCTGATAGACCTGAGTGGATTGACTATCGCGAGGATCCACCGTCTTTGTGTTTTGAATCATGGGTAATGGCAAAACCCCATTCTCTTTTTCCAAAAGATCTTGAAGTGCATCTAAGCGTATCCACAAGCTGTTGGTATTAAAATAAGAGTGCTTCCCAATATTTTGAAATTCATCAATATCTTCCTCCGGGCACTGTGCGACCTCCCTCAGTAACAACTGACCATCTTCTTTACGCACGGCTAGATGCCCGCCCTTCTTATCCGCCTCTGTTCGTTGGGTTGCCTCCATCAGGAAGGGCTTATTGGTATCCGCGAAATATCGCAGCAGCCCAGCATCAAGCACCGCCCCTAGATTATCAGAATTGGAAACAAAGGCGTATTTAACACCATCAGCGAGCAACGCGCCTAACCAACCGCTTCCCGACAAGGCTGCATAGAGATCACCGTGACCTGGTGGGCACCACTCACTGGACTCGTTCTTTTTCCAAACCACGGGGGCCAGCGTTTGAGCATCAATTTTAGGGATTTGATTTTGCATCAGCTCAATTTTCTCAGCACCCGATAAATCCTTATTGGCATAAGCCTCCATATGATCAAGGGTATCCTGACTAGTACTAAAGCTATTCATCAACAGAAAACGAACATTCGCGCCGGTTTCTTGACGCAGGTGAAGAATTTGATTGGCGATGATATCAAGGAAGGTGTCTTCCCCTTTTACCGGCAATAAGCTCTTTGCCTTCTGCAGACCCATGCTAGTGCCCAGACCCCCGTTGAGTTTAATGACAACCGTTTGAGCGAGCAATGCTGGATCAAAGTCCTCCGCCCCAGACGAAAAGTCATCAAGCTGGGGCAAATGATCACACGGGCTAATGCTGTTTTCAGGAATCATTCCGCTTTCATTGCGAAGCAGAGATTCATAATTGCGTTCAAAAGCACGGATTGCGGCTTCTGTCACCGCGGCAGACTCCATCTTCTCTCGGAAAGGGGAAAAATCACTCATGAGTATATTGGCGAACAAGTCGCTAACGCGCCATAACTGACATAAAGAGAGAGATCAACCTCAATCCCCCAAATCTACTGCGAGTGGGCGAAAAAAAGACCAGCAGATCGTCATTGATAAATTTTTCGTCACCACTAGATTAACCCGCGTGAGCTACCAGGTTTTTGCCAGAAAATACCGCCCAAGAACGTTTGCTGACGTGCTTGGCCAAGATCATGTTATTTCCACCCTTCGCAATTCGATCGAACGCGACAGGCTAGCCCATGCTTGGTTATTTGTCGGACCACGAGGGACAGGGAAAACAACCACTGCACGTATTTTAGCAAAAGCCCTCAACTGTCCTGGAGGCCCGAGCATCGACTTTGATCCCGACGATCCAGTGTGCCTAGAAATTGGCAACGGCACCTCATTAGATGTCATCGAAATTGACGGAGCCTCCAACAATAGCGTCGATAACGTCCGGGATATCCGCGAAAACGTTCAATTTACCCCTACACAGGGCAAATTCAAAATCTACTACATTGACGAGGTGCACATGCTTACTTCGGCAGCTTTCAATGCCCTACTCAAAACACTCGAAGAACCTCCGGAGCACGTAAAGTTCATTTTCGCCACCACCGAGCCCAATAAGATCCTGCCCACCATTATTTCTCGATGCCAACGCTTCGACCTGAGGCCGATCCCTACCGAGACCATTGCCAAGCACCTTCAGTATATTGCCACACAAGAAGGCGTTCACCTCGATGACCCGGCAGCATGGGCCATCGCCAAAGGAGCAGACGGTGGCATGCGGGACGCTCAATCCATGCTCGATCAGCTGGTCGCATTTTGTGGTGAAAGCATCACCGAGCAAAACGTCCTGGAAATCTTTGGTTTCACCTCTCGTGAGACAGTAGCCAGCTTAACGAGCAGTATTCTTAGCAAAGACAGCCCGAAAGCTCTCGACCTCATTCACCAGCAGGCTGAATCCGGCAAAGAGCTCTCCCAGCTTCTCGGCGAACTCATAGGCTGCCTGCGCGCCCTGCTCGTCACCAGACTGGATCCCAATGCAGGCAACGAAGGTTTTGCCGCTGAAATATGGGACCCGCTTGTTGCTGCTTCCGAGGGCATCCAAACAGATCGCATTCTCAACCTCATCGATGTCCTAGCTGATTCCGAAGGGCGTATGAAGTGGGCTTCCAACAAACGTCTTCATTTTGAAATAGGCATCATCAAAGCAATCCAGTCGCTCAATGATGCACGTATCAGCGATGTCATCAAGGCCCTTGCCGGTGCTGGTTCCTTAAGTGATCTTCAGACTCCAAGCGAAACACCACACTCTACGCCTACCCCTCCTGTTCCTGCTCCTGCTCCTGCTAGCCCTGCCACTCCTTCTTCTAATCCTGCCCCTCAAGCCTCAGAAGCTGAGCTACCGCCCACCAAGGAAGCAAGCGAGCCTGAACCAAAGGCAAAAAGAAGCCTCGACGCCCTCATCGACGCAGCCCCTGAAGCAACTGCCGAGCCAACCCCTGCGCTAAATGCACCACCACAAGCTGCGGAACAATCATCTGCTGAACCAGCAAACGAAGAAGAACCGTCTCCAGTAGACGACGATTCCTTTTATCAAGACCCACTCATACAAGAGGCGCTCAAGGTCTTCGAGGGCACCATCCAACAACCGTAATTAACCAGAACCAACACACCCAATGGATATTCAAAAACTCATGAAGCAGGCCCAGCAAATGCAAGCTGGCATGCAAAAAACCCAAGAGGAACTTGCCAACAAAAACGTAGAGGCCTCGGTAGGTGGCGGTAAGGTGACGGTCGTGGCCAACGGCGCTGGCGATGTACAGTCCATCCGCATTGACCCATCCGTTGTTGACCCAGCAGACGTCGAATTCCTGCAAGACCTTGTCCTCTCCGGAGTTCAAGAGGCGGTGACCAAAGGCAAAGAAATGGCAGCGGCTGAAATGTCCAAACTAACCGGCGGCATGGGTCTCCCCGGCATGTGAAATCGTCCTCTCCCGCCCTTACAGAGGGCGCAGACTGCTGAGCAATGCGCCACTGGCTTCCAAGATTACTGATTGTTGCGTCACTGGGTCTCCATGTGATTACCGCCGCGAGCTATATTAGGCAGCCCGACTTGATGGCTGCCTTCACCGTCTATCCCATTTGGATGTGGTCGTTCATCGGCCTCATTCTCTCCGCACTCGCATTTCTTTTCTGGCGTGCACAACTCTCTCTCATGCTCGTCACTCTGTGGCTGCTGACCATATTGACGGCATCGGATGAATCTCACGCACTTGCCAACATCGGCAAAGAAGTTCCAGAACCAGGCCTGCCAAAACCATTTCAGTCGCAGGAAACCATTCGCATTTGCACACTCAACTGGGGCGCCCTCAAGCTCAACAGTGCAGAAGTGAGGAAGCAGGCTGAAATGATCGCTGCCTACAAACCCGATATCTTGTTCATGCAAGAAATCACTCCATGGCATGCTGAAATCATGGCAGACATCGTTTATCCAGTAAGAGGAGATTTCCGCGCAGACGGCCACACAGCAACACTCACCAAATGGCAAATCCAAGACACCACTCCCAACACGATGCCGCACAGCCACCATACCACTTTGAGGCTTCCCAAATCTAGGCAACATCCTGAGGGCAGATTGATTGACTGTGTCAACTTCCACCTCAAATCTGCCATTACCGATATGCGCCTTTGGCAAGCAAGCTGTTGGAAAAGACACGCCGCCAATCGCAAACTGCAGCGCAAACAGGTCATATGGAGCCTCACACTGCTGCAAAACAGCACCCCCTTTCCAACTCGGCCTGTAGTGGTCGCGGGAGATCTCAACGCACCTGCCTCTGACCCTCTCCATGATCTCTTCAGGGGGCATTTTACAGATTCGTATAACAAAGCAGGCGCAGGATGGGCAAATACATGGCACCGCCGCATCCCATTCCAACGCATCGACTATATCTACACCAGCCCTCTACTGAGGCCGGTTCGTTCACGTAATGTCGTGATCCCTGCCTCAGATCATCTCATGGTCATCTCAGATTTCATCCTGCTACCATAAAGATAGTCTACTCGATTTCCGGATACATGATTGAACACCACTCAACTCCCCCTCACTAAATTTTGTCTTTTCAACTTCAACATACTTGTAGCGATAGCGCCGCGCGCACAGGTCTCTTGACCACAGCTCATGGTGACATTCCCACGCCTATTTTCATGCCCGTCGGCACACAGGGAATGGTGAAAACACTCTCCCCCGATGAATTGGTTGATATCGTTGATGCCAAAATCATCCTCGGAAACACCTACCACCTCAACCTCCGCCCCGGACTCGATGTAATCAGGGAAATGGGCGGGCTGCACAAATTCTCTACCTGGGAGAAGCCCATCCTCACGGATTCCGGCGGATTCCAGGTATGGTCTCTCGCCAAACTGCGTAAGATATCAGAACAAGGAGTAGAATTTGCCAACCACATTGATGGCGCCAAAACCATGCTGACTCCCGAGCTTAGCATGGAAATTCAGGCGATTTTCGGAAGTGATATCGCCATGCTGTTCGATGAGTGCCCCCCCTACCCCTGTGAAAAACAATATGCAGCGGACTCCCTTGCACTGACAACACGCTGGGCAAAACGTTGTAAGGAGTGGCACCAGCAAAACGCAAATAAACATATCCCTTGGGACACTAGCAAACAAAGCCAGCTCATTTTTGGTATTGTCCAGGGTAGCACCTACGCCGAGCTGCGCGAACAATCCGCACGTGAATTAGTCGATATTGGCTTCGATGGTTATGCCGTTGGCGGCATATCCGTTGGAGAACCTGAGCACGAGATGATGCGCGCCATTGAAAATGCTGTTCCTTTTCTACCCGAAGACAAACCACGCTACGCCATGGGATTGGGAACCCCACCTCAGATGCTTGAGATGATCGCTCGCGGGGTAGATATGTTTGATTGTGTAATGCCAACACGAGTCGCCCGCCACGGCACGGTATTTACAGCCGACGGTCCCATTCACATCAAAAACAAAGAATTTGAGTTCGATTCACGCCCTCTGGATGAAAACACCCATCCTTACCTCCAAAAATACTCAAGATCCTTTATCCGACATCTCTTCCGTGCCGGCGAAATGCTCTCTTTAAGGTTGCTTTCCCTGCATAATCTGCATTTCTATTTGCGCCTCATGCACCAAGCGCGTGAAGCCATCGAGGAAGGCAACTTCACCTCATTCAAAAATAACTTTAACCAACGCTACATACAAACACCATGAACGCCACCATCAACATCCTCGCACAAGCAGCCAAATCAGAATCAGGATCAGGAAACCTCTTCGGGAGCCCTATCGTCATGATAGTTCTCATGTTTGTTGTTTTCTGGGTAATACTTATCCGCCCTCAGCAAAAACAGCGCAAGGAGCTTGCAGCTAAACAAGCCGCTCTCAAAAAAGGTGACAAGGTCGTTACCATCGGTGGCATTCACGCTTCCGTAAACGCAGTCAGCGAGAAAACTGTTTCACTCAAAGTTGCCGAAGGCACCTTTGTTAAATATGATAAAAGTGCAATCGCCACTGTCACCCCATCTGGATCAAAATCAGATGATGATCAATCCGGTGAAGTCTCAAAAGGATGAGGCATCGGTTAAACCCAGTTGTCTAGTTTAGACAGCTCACCCATCTCGCACTTGCCAAAACAAGGCAGCCTTTATATATCCTTTTCATTCCAGCGTGCCTCTAGTGCACCCCGACCAATTACTATATCGAAATGACCACTATCCTCGCATCCCTATTCAGCGACGACCGACTGCTAACCTTCCTCTCCGGTCTTGGCCTCTTGGCTCTCTTCTTCTGGTATTTCGCTACCGATTTTGAGCGGAAAAAACGCAACATCGGCTCCATTATTGTAGCCCTCATTGCTGTTTTCAGTCTGCTTTCTATCATACCCAAAGGACATTGGGGCAACATCATCACTGGCAAAACAGCGATTTCAGAAGCCCACAACCTCAAAGGCGGCATCGACCTTATCGGAGGATCATCATTCACTTTACGAGTTCAACCCACTATTGACCCTGAAGGCACTACTGTGCCCGTAACTGCTACCGCAGTGCAACAGGCGATACAAACCGTCGAAAAGCGCCTCAACAACCTTGGCACTGCTGACCTCCTTATTGTTGCCCAAGGAAACGACCGCATCCTCGTGCAAATGCCGGGTGTATCACCTGAGGAAGCATCCGATGTGCGTGAAATTCTTGAAAAAATTGCCAAACTTGAACTGAAAGCCGTTCACCCCGAAAGCAGCGCATTAGCAAATCGTCTAGCTGCTGAAAAAGAGGCCGACCGCGTATTACCTCCCGGATACAAACTATACGTGCTCAGCGATGAGGATGAGGATGGCCAAGTCATCACAGAGAACATTCTGCTCAAGCGACGCTCGGCATTGGATGGTTCCTACATCGTCCACGCCCAAGAACTCTATGGTCCTTACGAAGGCAAACTCACCGTGGAGCTCAACCCTGAAGGGGCTAACAAAATGTTTGACCTGACCAGCAAGATGCGTCCTGGCGTAGACCGCCTTGCCATTGTATTAGACGGTAAAGTACTCAGCGCACCCGTAGTACAGAGTAGCCTCGGAGCTAACTTTGAAATATCAGGCATGAAGGACGCTAACGAAGCTAAAAGCATCGCTGCGGCACTGCTCAACCCGCTCAAGAACCCCCTACTCGTTGAAGAAGAGCGCACCGTCTCCGCTACTCTTGGAAAGGAAACTGTGCACCAGGGCATCACCGCAGGTATCGCCGGCCTGGGCCTGACATTACTCTTTGTCCTCATCTATTATCGCTTTGCAGGAATCATCGCCCTGCTTGGCCTGAGCTTAAACATACTCATTCTGTTCGGCGCCATGGCGATGTTCGGTTTCACTTTCACACTTCCAGGTATCGCAGGAATCATCCTTACCATTGGTGTCGCGGTAGATGCCAACGTGCTCATCTACGAACGCCTTCGGGAAGAGCTCGCCGCCGGCAAATCCATCAAGGCCGCCATCTCTGCCGCCTACGACAAAGCCTTTTCTGCCATCTTTGATGCCAACATCACCACCCTCATTACCGCCCTGATCCTCTTCTGGCGAGCTTCAGGAACGGTCAAAGGCTTTGCTGTTACTCTAACCATCGGTATTCTCGCATCCATGCTAGCAGCGCTGCTATGCACCCGTGTGCTATTCTGGTGGTTCTCCGATGCTGGCGTTCTTAAGAAGCTGACCTTCATGAACCTCATCCCAAAGAGGGCCTTCAACTTCCTCGGCAAACGAAAGCTGGCTTTCAGTCTCTCAATCATCCTCATTGTCGCCGGTCTCAGTTCCGTGGGTATGAAAGGAAACTCCTCCCTCGGTATTGACTTCACTGGTGGCGCTCAGCTCTCCTACCAGCTTGTCGATGGCCAAACTGTGGAACAACCAGCTGTCCAACAAGTCCTCAACACGCTCGAGCTCAGCAAACAAGCCAGCTCCCAAGAGGAAACCACTACAGGTGGCGAATACCTGCTGACCGTTCGCTGTGCTTCTGATGACATCGAAGCTATCGAAACCTCACTCAGCTCTAATTTCGAGGTGCTCAAGGACAAACCCTCAAGGGAAACCATCAGCGCCAGCCTGGGTGGCGAGTTTCTCAATACCGCACTCTGGGCACTCATCGTAGGTATGGTGGCGATCCTCATCTACATCACCATCCGTTTTGAGTTCTCCTTCGCCCTTGGCGCCTTTGCCGCCCTGATCCATGACATCCTCATTTGCTTGGGCATTGTCATTTTATCCGGGCAAGAGCTCTCACTCATTCACGTTGGCGCCTTCCTCACTATCGCCGGTTATTCAATCAACGATACCATCGTCGTCTTTGACCGCATTCGCGAGGACCTACGCTCACGCCGTGGTGACGTGCAGGATGTGATGAACCACGCCATCAATGCCACCCTGTCACGAACCGTGCTAACCTCGGTCACGACATTTGTTGCTGTGCTTGTGCTCTACATCTATGGCGGATCCGCTCTTAAGGACTTCTCCTTCACCATCATGATTGGTGTAATCGTCGGAACCTACTCCTCGATCTTCATCGCCTCCCCGATCGTTTTCATCTGGAGTAAGATGCGCGGAGCCAACCTCCGCCGCGAACTACTCGATGCCAACCTAGAGGCTGAAGTCAATCCAGCCAAATCATAAGGAAAGGGTGTGAGGGCTTAA
>Ga0206128_1002409_pt1 | contig 16928 bp, 12 predicted proteins | sample Helgoland_Spring_7_FD_148601 | JGI IMG/M metagenome (GOLD analysis project Ga0206128, IMG submission 148601) | Pelagic subsurface seawater microbial communities from Kabeltonne, Helgoland, North Sea - Helgoland_Spring_Bloom_20160426_1 | ecosystem: Environmental > Aquatic > Marine > Epipelagic ... | reverse complement strand
TTTTCCTCTCGCCTGGAATATTATTACAGCCGCCCGCAATGAAGGCCTGGGTGGAGTTTTGACAACATTCTTGGCGAATCAGGAACCCCAAGCCAAACAACTGCTGGACCTGCCAGAACATGTGGCGGTCGCCGCCATGATCGCCATTGGCAAACCTGTTAAACAACTGACTCGACTTAAGCGAGCCAGCGTCGAGTCTTTTACGACCATAGACTCGTTCAACAGGCGAGGTTTTCCGGAAATAAGATATATAAAGCCTAGACCTGATAAAGCGCACTAGGTGCAAGATTCCAGCAGACTGGAGCATCAACCCTATTGATTCTTAACCCAGGTTTTTAAGTAAGCGGTATCATTGCCACGTGCGGTATAGCCCCAAAAATTAACTGTTAGCGGCGCAACCAGCCTGGCCTACTATAAATTCAACGGCTTCGCTACCAACCGCTCTTGGTACTACTTGCCGTCATGACCGATGTATAAAAACCGATCATAGTTGTCTTGCCTCCATAATAGTTGAGTAAAAAAAAGGGCCGACCCTATTCGGGCGACCCTTCTTCATACTACTTTAGAAGCAGTGGTTTACAAGCCAAACTCTGGCGTGTAAACGAAGCCAACCTTGATCATACGACCAAACGGGTTGTGCGTGTATCCATCATAGCTCAAGTCAGTTGAGGCTAACGGTGGATCTTCGTCTGTAAAGTTGACGATTGACAGAGCTGTAAAGTTAACGATTGACAGAGACAAAGTCACATTTTCAATCATGTTATTGATGTAGTGCAAATCATGAGTCATCTGACTGTCAATAACCGCCATGGTTGGCAACGCTGGACGAACGTCATCGTAAGAGCTGACATAACGCAAAGCGTAGTTCACACGGTGGTCGATATTACCCCACCTCGCAAAAGCTTGAGCCTGCAGCTCAGGCTTTGGCAGAGTAGGTTCGCCATCGTTCAGCTTACCAACGAAATCACCGCCATCAGCCAGCTTGGTGCCTGCGATAGAGGTAAAGTCGTCCGAAGTGTACTCAAGCACGTAGGTGCCTTCTGCGCCCACTGTGAGTTCGCCACCGGCGATGTCGTCAAAACTGTATCGAGCGGTGAAATCAAGACCAGAAGTCTTTTGGTCAGCACCATTGATGATATTACGACGAATGCGTTGAATGCCACCGGTCGGTGTACCCGTTGGGGTAAATCGAGCCAATAAATCATCACACGCCGCAGTACCCACACCCGCGCCTGCTGCACCGGTTGCGTCGTTAGCACAGCTATTAGCCGAGTATGCAGCAATCAGCTGATCAGCACTCTCAGTCTGGAACGGATCTTCAAAGTCAAAGGACCAGTAGTCCAAAGAACTGTAAAAATTATCTTTAGCTAAAATGATACCAAAGTTTAACGTTGTCGCTGACTCAGACTCCAGGTTCGGATTACCCACTGTGTCCACAGCCTTAAAGGCAGCTGCCGGTGCGATATACTGCAATGACGTGCCTACACCACCCAGGAAGCTGCCTGGAGGTCCACGAAAGGTTGTAGAAGCAGAACCACGAATCTTGACAAGATCAGTAATGGCCCAGCTGAATGATGCTTTCGGGTCAAAACTAGAACCACCTTGACCACTACCATAATCTTCGTATCGGAACGCTATCTGCGCATCTAACGTATCGGTGATTGGCAAAGCAAACTCAGCAAAGGCGCCATAGATGTCGCGGCGAGTGGATTCCGCATCGCCATTAGCCAGGAATGCCAGACGACCAGCACCCGCAACGCCACAATCCAGCGTATCTACATTACCCAAAGTCACCGACGCTGGGTCAATAAACGGACAAGGATTGATAGCACGATTCGCAATATCTGCCAGGGTGAAGTCATAGCTTTCTGATCGGCTTTGTACGCCTGCCGCCCAGCCTATGTTACCACCACCAAGCGCCATGCCGGTTTCACCATTGAAGATGGCATCAAATACCAACAACTCATTGATCGCACGAGACGCGGTTTGTGCTGTCATCCAGTTGATCAAATCGTCAGAATTAGCGACCGCCGCGTTGTATTGCGGATTGGTAGCGCCATTGACAGCAGAGGTTTGAAGCGCATTCGAGAATGGGTTGTAGTACTCACAATCACCCACACCGGGCGTACCAGTAGACGCATCACAATTTGGTCCACCGAGGCCATCCAAGCCAAATGCCATGCGTTCAATATACATGTCACTGCCCTGCACCCTACGATCTCTTTCAGACCAACTCATGCTTAGATCGAAGCCAACGCCATTACTGAACTCACCCGTAAAACCACCGGCGAGACGCTTGGTTTTCGTGCTTCGCGCACCATCTTCAGGTTCGCCGTTACGACCAACAACACCCAGCATCCGTGAAATCACAAAGGCACCTTGGCCAGCGACTAAGAACCCGGGGTTCTGTGCGATCATATCAACCAAGCCTGGGTGGGTGGCGTCGATGTAACGGTCAGGCCCAAACAGAGACTGTGGTGGGTATGAAGGAGAGGTCTTCCAGCTTGGCAAGTCTACATCAGAGACCAGTGCTTCCGCATGAAATGACAATCGATCATTCACATCAAGATTGAACTCACCGAAAAGTTTAGTGGTCTCAGTTTCTTCGATCAAGTTGTCAAAGAAAGTAAACTGAAAACGGCAAGAAGTACCTGTTAATACGCCACCAACAGTTTCGCAGCCGGGATCAGGCACTGCACCACCGAGCAAATCACCCGGAAAACTCGGACCAGAAGCCGGATACGCGGTGCCAGGGTTACCGATACCTGAGAAGCCACTTTCTGGGTTTACTGAGTAGTCACGCAAGGCCCAATCTCGAGACTTGATCGGCAGTTCATCGCGAGTTTCATATTCCGCCGCCAAGGCAAAATGGAAGTTTTCACCGCTATGACCAAAGATGATACCTAGACTATCGTCGCCATCTGAACCATCGATGTCCTGGTGCGAACCTCGAATCTCAAGGCCTTCAAATTTATCGCGCGTAATAAAGTTCATTACGCCTGCAATAGCATCAGAACCATAAAGCGCGGCAGCACCGTCTTTCAGTACTTCAATCCTGCCGATGGCGATGGAAGGCATCGCGCTGACATCGACGCCAATGGATTCGGTAGCGACGTGTCGTCGACCGTTAACAAGCACCAGTGTTCGTGCCGAGCCCATGCCGCGAAGGTTAACCGTAGTCACCCCTTCGTTGCCTTGGCCACCACGAGTATCGAACTGGTTGGTTTCACCAATGTTGCCTGAAGTCACACTCAGGTTACGAACCATCTCAAGCACACTAGGATTACCCTGGTCTTCTAAGTCCTCTCGACTAATGACATCGATGGGTAATGCCGCATCTTCTGCTGAGCCTTTAATGTAGGAACCCGTGACTACGACTTCCTCCATTTGCGCTTCGGCCCAGGCCGGCAGAGACCAAACACCCCCTAGAGCAAGTGCAACTGCTCCGACGGTTGCGCGTCTATTAAAAAATCCTTTCATCTATACTCTCCCCAAAAGGTGATTATATTTTTTTTCACGATTTATATACCCTCGCTACGACAACATAGTAAAAGCCAAAAAAATATGCAAGCCTTGTTTGTCAAGACTTATCGGAATGTTCTTACTTCAAAGACTACATATCGCTAGAACGACTCAAGAGCAACTTGTCGAAGTAGCCAACGGACATCCGTCGACGCCAACCTGTTGGGTATAACCGCAGCTGGCGCGGCGAACACAAAGCCTGGTGCTCCGCACTTTAATCGAGGTATTCATGATCACATTTGGCGCCCTGGGCGCAGCTAGAATAACGCCTGAAGCGCTCATCGAGCCCTGCCAACAGGAGCCCAGAGCTCAGGTCAGTCTGATTGCGGCGCGTGACAAGCGACGCGCAGCAATCTTTGCAACGCAGCATTCTATCGATTTTATTGCCGAGAATTATGACGAACTGGTGAACGACCCACGCATCAATGCGGTGTACATCGCGCTACCTATTCATGCCCATCACCAGTGGGCGATACAAGCCCTACGCGCCGGCAAGCACGTTTTATGCGAGAAATCTCTCGCTAGTAATCAACGACAAGCCGTTGAGATGGCACAAGTCGCCGCTGAAACCGGGCTTATTCTGATGGACGCCTTCCACTATCGTTATCATCCGCTATTCCACCGCGCGCAGGAGATCTATGCTTCAGGGCTGCTGGGCAAGATCATCAGTATCCACGCTGAATTTAATGTACCCGTGCCAGATTCGAGGGATATTCGTATGAACTACGGAACTGCTGGCGGCGTTACCATGGATATCGGCTGCTATCCGATTTCCTGGGTTCGCCACCTAACGGCCACTGAACCCATGGCAATAGAAGCCAACGCCGAAGTGGGACCCATGAACGTTGATGTTTACCTCGCCACCCAGATGCTATTTCCCGGCAATCTGCAGGTTTCCACCGCGGCAGACATGCGCGCCGATGCTAAATTTACGGCCTTTATCAAGGTTGTTGGTGAGATCGGCACCATGGTAGTCAATAACCCCATTGCCCCTCAGCTAGGTCATTACATTGAACTGCAGCTTAATGATAAGGTTAGTCGCGAACAGTTTTCAACCCGTCCCACCTACAGCTATCAACTGGATGCCTTCGTGGCTGCCGTCGAGTCCCAACGCCAACCATTGACCGGGCCTGAGGATGCGGTGCAACAAATGGCTGTCATTGATCGCTGCTACGAAGCCGCGGGACTTCCCGTCCGCGGTCTTTAATCCAGAATCGGCAATGTGGCGCCAGCCAAATTTTACTGAGCCGGGTGCCGTACCTTTGCGGCTGATGCGGTTTTTTGTGTAAACTGACGCTCCGAAATGAACGATGCTCATCAAAACCAGCTCATCAAAAACAGCTCATCAAATATTGTTCATCAGCCGATGGTCATCACGAGATGCTAGACATGCAAGGTAGTCAAGAAAACGGTAGTCAAGGCGAACTGTCACCACAGCCGATCATGGTCTGCGCCCTGTACCATTTTACTGCGCTGCACGATTATGCAGCTTGGCAAGCACCCTTGCTGGCCCTGATGACAGCAGAGGGCCTACGTGGCACCCTACTGCTCGCTCGAGAAGGTATTAACGGTACCGTGGCCGGCCCCAGCGCTGGTGTTACAGCGTTGCTGAACTTTTTACACCAGGACTCGCGTTTTCACGGCATCAAGCACAAGGAATCTTTTGATACAGCAATGCCTTTTTATCGGCGCAAGGTTAAACTCAAACAGGAAATCGTCACCATGGGTGTGACCGACATTGACCCGTTGGATATCGTCGGCACCTACGTTAAACCCGAGGATTGGAATGCTCTAATATCCGACCCTGATGTCACGGTGATCGATACCCGCAACGAATACGAAGTGATGATTGGCACCTTTGACCACGCAATCAATCCACATACCACCACTTTCAGAGAGTTCCCCGCTTATGCCGAGCAACATCTTGACAAGGCGGTACACAAGAAGGTTGCCATGTTTTGTACCGGCGGCATTCGTTGCGAAAAATCTACCGCCTACTTGAAATCACAAGGCTTTGAAGAGGTTTATCATCTGGAAGGCGGCATTCTCAAATATCTAGAAACCGTGCCAGAGGAAAACTCACTGTGGCACGGTGAATGCTTTGTGTTTGATAACCGGGTGACCGTGGATCACCAGCTTGAGAAAGGCCATTATGATCAGTGTCATGCGTGTCGAATGCCCATCGACAACCTGGCCAAGGCCATTATGATCAGTGTCATGCGTGTCGAATGCCCATCGACAACCTGGCCAAACAGAGCAATGCCTATGTCGAGGGAATCAGTTGTCCGCACTGCATCGGCAAAACATCTACCGACCAGCGTCACCGATTCATTGAGCGCCAACGACAGATTCAATTAGCCCGCGCTCGAGGCGAAGCCCATATCGGTGAAGATGCTGTCAACGCCCAGGCAGAACACAAAGCCGAGAAAACTGCACTGCGTGCGCAAACTCGCGCCGCGCAGAAGCCACCACCAGGTTAGTGCTCGAGATCACCTCAGACTTTTCGCACCGCATTAGCCTCACTCGCCATGACCCCGAGGCGCCAGCAATGCCGGGCCGCCCACGGCCAGTAGCTTTGAATGAGGGTTCACGCCGAGCAGCAAGAACATTGCATCTCACCATTAAGCTTGCAAAGATAGGGCTATGGATAAGCCAACGATCAGAGACCAGTTCGCCGCCTGTGTGGCCCAGCCAGACGCCGACATTGCGCTCGATGTCGCGGCGCTGCTGATCGCCGCTGAATCTGAACCCGATCTCGACATCAAGCGATACCTCAGATATCTGGATACAACAGCAGCGCGGTTTAAAGCTGACTTTGACCACTCGACGAATTCAGGTGCGTCGATCACGAGCCTGAATGACTTTATTTATCGAACTGAAGGCTATAGTGGCAACATTAAAAGCTATTACGAACCCCGCAATAGCTTTCTAAACCATGTCATCAATACCCATCAGGGCATTCCGATCACCCTCGCGCTGATCCACATTTGCCTTGGCCGGCGCCTACAACTGCCGGTGCATGGCATCAGCTTTCCCGGTCATTTTCTGGTGCGGTACGGCGACGATCAACGAGTGATCGTTGATCCCTTTAGCGGTCGGGTGTTGAGCGAAACGGACTGCCGCACACTACTCAAACAAATCGCAGGGCCCAGTGCCTTGCTGCAACCAGAATACTTAGAGATCGCCACCAACAAGAGCATTCTGATCCGAATATTGGACAACCTGAAACAAATTTTTTGGCACAACCAGGCCTGGGATGAAAGTAAGGCCTGTATCGAAAGGCAATTGTTGCTGATACCGGAACGACAAGAGTTTAATGTCCAGTTGGGCGCCGTCTATGAGCGGCAAGGCAAATTGGGCCTAGCCCAGCATACCTATACCATGATCCTTGAAGCCAGCGTAGACCCAGACATCAAGGTCCTGGCTAGTCAGCGTTTGATCGCGATGGGCACCAGCAAACCCATCGTTCACTAAACACTGACTACCCCTTAGTCAGCAGCCTTATGCCTGAAGCAGCGCCAGTGCAGCCTGTGCTCGGCGAAGGACACCATTTTTCTGTTTTTCCAGATCAACATCACGATCTTCGCCCATAGCCCCCGTCAGATAACGCTTGTATACGCCCTGACCGATGGCCGCCAACCGCCAGTGAGAAAATGCCCGATAATAATTGATCTGGCTAAGGTCTCGACCCGTGTTAGCGCTATATATATCGCATAATTCCTGACGCTCAGGATAGCCGCCAACCGCGGTGGGTGATTGATCACCCTCACCTGGCAGCTCAATTTCGCCGGGTGACACCCAGTTGTTCAACAGATAACCCACATCTGCTAACGGATCACCCAGGGTGCAAAGTTCCCAATCTAAGATCGCATCGACTTTGTCGGCATTGACAATCATATTGCCCAGCCGATAATCGCCATGAACGATGGTCGCACCGATCTGATCCGGCATGGTTTCGGTGAGTATTCGGCAGCTTTCTTCCATCTCTGGAATCTCGTGGGTCTTGGATGCCACCCACTGTTTCGTCCAGCGATTAATTTGCCGTGACAAATAGGCTTCTTTGCGGCCCAGGTCTCCGAGGCCAACCGCATCAGGGTCGATACTATGCAGCTTCGATAAAATATCGATCACATGTAAACCAATACCCCGTCGATGTTGCGCGGCCACCTTGAGACCCACCACTGAATCGTTTAACACCAGACCGCCAATAAAATCCATCACATAAAATGGCGCGTCATTGACTTCTACGTCACGACACAAGCCATAGGTTTTCGGCACTGGCACATCAGCAGATTCAAGGGAGCTGATAATTTTGTATTCTCGTCCCATGTCATGCGCGCTTTCGAGCACACATGACCCAATGGTGGGCGGCGTAACACAAATTGGCTTCCCGACCTATCAACGCCAAGATAGGTCAGATTCGAGTGTCCCCCGGCAATAAGCGAGAACGTGATGGGCGCCTGCAGATGAGGAACCTGGTCCTGCAGCCAAGCTGTCACCTTGTCAATGTTAATTCCTTCTACCACGTTCATGCTCCTTTCAAAGTATTCTGGGTATTGCCTGTGGACAGGCAACCCTGTATCTGTGGGTATGACGTTACACTGCCGTATTTCTAGGCGGCGCCAGCCCCTAGGCGGCGCCAGACCTGCTGGCAAGCAAGTTCATCGCAACCGCGATCGCTATGCTGTTCGACGCGCCATGACTCAAGCACCAGAGACTCTGTGGCTATGGCACTTTGACATCAACGTTTCAGCCGCCACCTAATTCAATTTTGGCGTGATCTACGGCAGCCGATTAGCCCGAGTATAAAGCTGAGTCGCCGACGCTGCTAGTCGCGCTGGCGGCTTCTCACCCAATCTTGCCTCAACTTACTGAAAACTCACAGAAAACTCACCGAAAACCAATCTCACTTCCAAAAGCCAGGCGGCGAATAACGGATTATGCATCGTCGCCAGTCTCAATAACGTGGAAACGGCGAACACAAACTCGAAGGTCTAGGACCTCGATTGAGGCGTATCAACTGTCATCCTGAACGATCGAACCGGATTTCAGCAAACTGCTTATTTCAGCCTCTGCGTAGCCAAGCTCAATCAAGACTTCTCGACTGTGCGCACCAATCGCTGGCGCCTCAGTCGGCACTCTCTTGGGTCGACCGGCGACAGTGATCGGGCTCGCAACCGTCCATTGATAGTCCGGGTCGCTAGAATCGGTCTTGATAACGACCTCGTTCTCGATCAGGTGTGCGTCAACAACCACGTCGCTGTTTTTCTCTATAACGCTGAAGGTCACTTGCTCCTTATCCAGTCTGAGGACCAGCTCATCTAGTTTAAAGCGCGCAAAGGCCGCGGCGAACATCACTTTGACCTCATCACGCAAACTCATCACTGCGGCTATATCCACAAAACGCGACTCAAGGAGCCATTCCGGATGTCCCAATGCCCGGCAGAGTCTTGGCCACTCCCGTTGCGGCGCCGGGCCAACCAACACGATATAACGATCATCCCGGGTCTTATAGGACAACACGAATGGGCTACGATAACCATGCTGATCCAGAATCGTAGCGAGATCATACCCGGCAATGACACCTTGCAGATGCATGCCGTTTGACCAGGCGCCATTAGCGACCAGTGAAGTGGACACACATGCACCGATGCCCGTGCGTTCGCGGTCGTACAGCGCCAGCATGATGACGCCAAACAAGGACATGGCGCTGGCATGATCACCGACGCCACCAACACCATTAACCGGCGCGCCACCCAGTGGCTTCATCATATCCATGATGCCCGTTCTAGCCCACCAAGCGGCGAGATCAAAGGCTCGCTTGCTTCGATCAGGTCCACGGGTCCCGTAACCGGTAATCTGGGCGAAGATAAGTCTTGGATTGCGCTGCCGGAGGAATTCATAATCGAGTTCGTACAGGGCTAATTGCTCAGCATTGAAATTCACCACGAGCACATCGGCCTGGTCAATCAGGCGATGCATCACTTCCCGCCCTTCTGCCTGCTTCAAATCCAGCGCCAGGGCCCAACTTCCCGCCCTTCTGCCTGCTTCAAATCCAGCGCCAGGGCGCGCTTGTTCCTTGAGGTCAGCTGCCAGTTATAGTCAGTGCGATAGCGTGCCGCCAGGCTGCGATATGAATCACCCGTGGGCGGCTCAATCTTGATGACATCGGCTCCATAGTCAGCCATTACCGTTGTTGCTGCCGGGCCAGCCACATAGGATGCTGCATCGATCACTTTCAAACCTGCCAGTAAAAATGTCATCACTTCTCGCCTCAAGACTAGTCGGACACAGGCTTGAGCGCCTGCACTCCCATGAATAGCACCATCTTCTCCGCGCCAGCCAAACTAATTAGGATTGCATCGGGGCACGAGAATCCCTATCTTAACCAACTTTAGACGGCACATTGGTGCCACGTGAAATTTTTAAACAGTCTGATCCATCGGCGGCGCAATCGTAAAGCTGGTTGACGACGTGGATTTACATCACTGTTTTATTATGTCTCTAAGGGAGCCAAGTGAGCATGTATCAAGCCTTAAAAACCGTCTGGAATGAATTGACCAGCCCAGGACAACCATTTGAAATCACCTCTGTCGAGGTCCGAGGACAATCTATCAAGGCGTACGCCGCGGCGCCACCCAGTCTGCGCGAGATGTGGTTGGCCAGCGCGGCCTTCGCCGATCGTGACTATCTGGTTTATGAAAATGAGCGCTGGACCTACAGTGACGCGCACCGTGATGTGGCTGCCATCGCCAACTGGATGGCGAAACAAGGTATCAAGCAAGGCGACCGAGTGGCGATCGCCATGCACTACCCAGAATGGTTGCTGCTTTACTGGGCATGCGTCTCTCAGGGTATCGCGGTTGTAGGCGTCAATGCCTGGTGGGTCGCTAGCGAATTGGCCTTCGGTCTTGAAGACTCGGCGCCAAAATTGCTGATCTGCGATCAGGAACGTCTGGACCGATTCAATGAAATCAAGGACCAGTTTCCCGACCTGCCGGTGGTTGGCGTCAGGCTCAAGGCACCGATTGATGGCGTAATCGATTTCAGTGAAGTGCTTAAAGATGGTGGCGAACTACCCGCGGCCAGCATAGACCCTGACGAAGATGCCTGTATTTTCTATACGTCGGGCACCACTGGTCGGCCCAAAGGGGCCCAGTTGACTCACCGTGGCTGCGTCAATAATGTCATGAACCTGGCTTTCTGGGGAACCGCCATGAGCCATTCCCTGGCCCGCGCCAACAATATGCCACCACCGGACCCCAGCGTTGCACCAATCGCTGCGGGCTTGATTACCACGCCACTGTTTCATGTGACCGCGAACAATTGCATGGCTCAGGGCACCACCCTGTCCGGCGGCAAGCTGGTTCATATGTATCGCTGGGACGCCGGTGACGCACTAAAAATTATTGCCAAGGAACGCATCACCATGTTCATGTCACGGGAACTCATCAGTCATCCAGATTTCGATAAGCATGATACTTCCAGTTTATTGACCGTTTCCGGTGGTGGCGCTCAAGTTCAGCCCGATCTTGTGGGCAAGATTGATCGAACCGTCAAGACTGCCCGTCCTGGTACCGGCTATGGCATGACGGAAACCTGCGGCATTATCACGTCTATCGGTGGTGACTTCTTTGTGGATCGACCGGATAGCTGTGGTCCGGCCATGCCGAACTTCGAGGCTAAGTGCGTCGATGCCGAAGGCAATGAAGTGCCTCAAGGCAGCGTCGGCGAACTCTGGGTCAAGGGTGCCTGTGTCATTAAGGGCTATTTGAATCGCGCTGAGGCCACCGCTGAAACCATCACCGACGGCTGGCTTCACACGGGCGATGTGGCCCGCATGGATGAAGACGGCTTTATCTATATTGTCGATCGCATTAAAGACATGGTCTTGCGGGGCGGTGAAAATATTTACTGCGCTGAAGTCGAGGCTGTGCTGTTCAACTTGGATGTTATCAAGGAATGCAGCGTCTTCGGTATTCCTGATGATGCGGTATTCCTGATGATCGTCTGGGAGAAGAAGTTGGAGTGGCGATTGTGTTGAAGCCGGGCACGCTCATCACCGCTGACGAGATCCGAGCTCACAGCGCCGCCCAAATGGCCAAGCACAAGATTCCCCGGTATATCTGGATCCTCGAGCAGCCATTACCTCGCAACGCCAGCGGCAAATTTCTCAAACGCGAACTTAGAGAATCCTTAGCCTTGCAAGACGCGATCTAAGTCGCGATCTAAGTCGCCGTCAGCAGGTACCGCCAGACATCTCGTCCTGGCGGGGCCTGAGGTTTATTTCTGGTTATTCGGTTGGTTCGGCTTGCCTTTGCCCCTGCCTTTGGCCGGCAGCGCAGGAATCGTCGGCAGGCCTGTATGTTGCGTCCGAAAGAATTTCCCACCTTTAAGCCCATGCGGCTTGCTGTACTGCGTCAAGGGGATGAGGTGCATCTTACCATTGCCGATAAGGTCGTGGCGGCCCATCTTCTTGAGTGCAACACGCAACATAGGCCAATTTTCCGGATCATGGTAAAACGCAACAATGCCTTGTGCAGGCGCCGTTGACGAGTACCTTTGGGCACATTCACATCTTCTGAACTGCGGCCAACTCGCTTCAACGGGTTCTTACCGGAGTGATACATGGCGGTTGCCGACGCCATGGGTGACGGATAAAACGATTGCACCTGGTCGGCCTTGAAACCATTCCGTTTCAGCCATAGCGCCAGATTCAACATATCTTCTTCAGTGGTTCCAGGATGACCCGCAATAAAATAGGGTATCAGATACTGTTCCTTGCCGGCCTCGCGAGAAAACCGCTCGAACATCTCCTTGAACTCGTCATAAGTCCCAATCCCCGGTTTCATCATTTTAGACAGGGGACCCTGCTCGGTGTGTTCCGGCGCAATCTTTAAATATCCGCCCACATGCTCGGTCACCAGTTCTTTCACATACTCTGGCGTTTTGACCGCCAGGTCATAGCGCAGGCCAGAGGCAATAAGCACCTTCTTTACACCCTTGATATCCCGCGCATTGCGATACAGAGAAATCAGCGGCGTCTGATCCGTATCCAAATTCTTGCAGATATTCGGGTAAACACAGGACAGACGCCGACAGCTGGATTCAATTTCTTTGGTCTTGCAGGCCAAGCGCCACATATTCGCTGTCGGCCCACCCAAGTCGGAAATAATGCCAGTAAACCCAGGGGTTTTGTCTCGAATATTCTCAATCTCATCAAGAATGGACGACTCTGACCGACTCTGGATAATTCGGCCCTCGTGTTCGGTAATTGAGCAAAAACTACAACCGCCAAAACAGCCACGCATGATATTCACAGAAAATCGAATCATATCGTAGGCAGGGATCACCGCATCGCCATACTGCGGATGGGGAATACGTTGGTAAGGTCGCTCGAAGACCCAATCCATTTCTTCCGTGGTCAGCGGGATCGGTGGCGGATTAAGCCAGACGAATCGATCGCCGTGGGCCTGCACCAGCGCCCTGGCATTATGCGGATTGGTTTCACGATGGAGAATTCGCGAAGTATGGGCATACAACAGCTTGTCTTCTCGAACCTCTTCATAGGCAGGCAGCCGAATATAGGTCAGTTGCTGCTGGCGAGCCGCCTCCGCTGGATCGATCATGCGAATAACCGCGGTCTTTGGCTCAACATTATCACTGACCTGATCTTCCGCTAGGGTTGACGCATCAATTTCTTGCACATCAGCAGGTAAGGTCGAGAGCGCGAACGCCGTCCCACGGATATTACGGAGAGCCTCTATCGCCTCACCATTGGCGAGTCGGTGCGAAACCTCGATGATGGCCCGTTCCGCATTACCATATAACAACAGGTCAGCCTTGGCATCGAGCAGGATGGAACGCCTGACTTTCTCACTCCAGTAATCAAAATGGGCAATCCGTCGCAGGCTAGCTTCGATGCTGCCAATAACAATCGGCACATCAGGGAAAGCCTCGCGGCAGCGTTGGGAGTAGACAATCACTGCCCGATCTGGCCGTTTACCGCCAATATTGCCGGCGGTGTAGGCATCGTCGTGACGAATTTTCTTATCCGAGGTATAGCGATTGATCATCGAATCCATATTGCCGGCGGCGACACCATAGTAAAGATTCGGCCGCCCCAACTGCTCAAAATCGGCCGTTGAAGTCCAATCCGGCTGGGCAATAATGCCAACCCGAAATCCCTGGGCTTCCAAAACCCGACCGATAACCGCCATACCGAAGCTAGGATGATCCACATAGGCATCCCCAGTCACGACGATGATGTCGCAACTATCCCAACCCAGCGCATCCATCTCTGCACGGGTAGTGGGTAAAAATGGCGCAATACCAAAGCATTCGGCCCAATAGGGTCGATAATCAAAGATACGGGTCGTTTCAGCAGGTGGTTGCATGGGCTGGGGCGCGGGTGGGTGCATTTCGCTGCCTATCATACGGGATGCACGGCCCGCTGTAATTACACGATTGTCATAAGCTGAATCTTTTTACGCTCCATTGACAGAATTCAAAGCTATCCAAAGTCGATTTAGAAGACCAATTCATGTATCCTTGCGTACCGTTAAAAACCCCGATTTCACTTTTCAGCACAGTGGGTCAATATTTACAAAGGGGTAAGGTGAAACTCAAAAAGGGTCCTTCAATGTTTAAGAACAAAAAATTACAGGCTTGGGTAGAGCAAATGCAAGCGCTCTGCCAACCAGATCAGATTGTCATCTGTGACGGCAGTCAAGACGAATATGATCGCATGTGGCAACTGCTGCTCGATGCCGGTGCCGCCATTAAACTCGACGAGGCCAAGCGACCCAATAGCTATCTGGTTCGCTCAGACCCTGCCGACGTCGCCCGCGTCGAGGGCCGCACTTATATCTGTGCCGACAATCCTATTGACGCCGGACCAAACAATAACTGGATCGATCCGGCGACCCTGCCGACGTCGCCCGCGTCGAGGGCCGCACTTATATCTGTGCCGACAATCCTATTGACGCCGGACCAAACAATAACTGGATCGATCCGGCGACCATGCGAGACACCCTCGATGGTTTGTACGCTGGCTGCATGCGTGGCCGAACCATGTATGTTGTGCCGTTCAGCATGGGGCCCGTCGGCTCGCCGATTGCCCATATCGGCGTCGAATTGTCAGACTCCCCCTATGTTGTCACCAACATGCACATCATGACCCGAGTCGGTCAGGCCGTACTTGACGAGCTCGGCGAAACTGGCGATTTCGTACCTTGTATTCATTCTGTGGGCAGCCCACTGGTCGACGGCGCCATCGATGTGCCCTGGCCGTGCAATCCGGACAATTTATATATCGCCCACTTCCCGAATACCCGTGAGATCTGGTCATCCTCAAACTGAGCAATCCTGAGGGCGAGTCAAAATACATCGCTGGGGCATTTCCTAGCGCCTGTGGCAAGACAAACCTGGCGATGCTCGTACCGACTATTCCCGGCTGGCGTGTCGAGACCGTTGGTGACGATATCTGCTGGATGAAATTCGGCGATGATGGTCAACTTTATGCCATCAATCCTGAAGCCGGGTTCTTTGGTGTCGCGCCGGGAACTGGTATGGATTCAAACGCCAATGCCATGCTAAGTCTGACCGAGAACTGCATCTTCACGAATGTCGCCCTCACTGATGATGGCGACGTTTGGTGGGAAGGCATGACCAAAACGCCACCGGCACACCTCATCGATTGGAAAGGTAATGACTGGACCCCAGCATCACAGACCCCGGCGGCTCACCCCAATGCGCGCTTCACGGTTGCTGCCGACCAGTGCCCCGTGATCGCAGATGAATGGGAAGCGTGAAAGGTAATGACTGGACCCCAGCATCACAGACCCCGGCGGCTCACCCCAATGCGCGCTTCACGGTTGCTGCCGACCAGTGCCCCGTGATCGCAGATGAATGGGAAGCGTTAAAAGGCGTGCCCATCAGCGCTATCTTGTTTGGCGGCCGGCGAGCAACCGTGGTTCCTTTGGTCAACGAAGCCAAAGACTGGGCTCAAGGTACATTTTTTGGCGCCATCGTATCTTCGGAAAAAACTGCCGCTGCGGCGGGCAAAATTGGCGAACTGCGTCGAGATCCTATGGCAATGCTGCCCTTCTGTGGCTACAACATGGCTGACTACTGGCAGCACTGGCTAAATACAGGTCAGCGCGAGGGCGCTAATCTACCAAAAATTTATTACGTCAACTGGTTCCGCAAAAATGAACAGGGCAAGTTCGTATGGCCTGGCTTCGGTGAAAATAGCCGTGTATTAAAGTGGGTGTTCGAACGTTGCAATGGCACGGCTGAGGCAATCGAAACCTCGATTGGTAACCTGTGCCGACCCTAGACGCCCTGGACACGGACGGCATCGACCTGAGCACAGACCAGATCGCTCAACTATTGAAGGTTGATGTGGAAGGTTGGCTGAATGAGATCCCTTTGATCTCGGAGTACTTCGATCAGTACGGGGATCGCGTACCCGCCGAGTTCCGTGAGGAACTGGCTCAGCTTAAGCACCGCTTAGAGGCCGCCAGATAATAGCTAGCCTGATCTACACTGGAGATCTGAAGTAAAAAAAAGGCCGCTGATAGCGGCCTTTTTTTCTTGGAGCTTTTTGCTTCAAGATAGCTCTAATCCATTCTCTCAATGATGGTCCCTGTACCCAGTCCGCCACCACAGCACATGGCGACGAGCGCGTACTTACCACCGGTGCGCTCCAGTTCGTGCAAGGCGGTCGTGATCAGGCGAGCACCCGTGCTACCCGTCGGGTGACCCAGCGCTATGGCACCACCGTTCACATTGACTTTACTGTGATCGATACCGAGATCTTTCTCCCACGCCAAGACCACTGAGGCAAAGGCCTCGTTGACCTCAAACACATCAATATCTTCAATCTGCAAACCCGCACGTTCCAGGACCTTGCGTGTGGCAGGAATCGGTCCCTTGAGCATGGTCACAGGATCCACACCCACCAGCGTATGGGCAACAATTTTTGCGCGGGGTTTGAGATTCAGCTCCTTGACCGCTTTTTCCGATGCCATGATAACCGCAGCTGCGCCGTCTGAGACTTCCCCTGGAACCGGCCGTATGGATCTCCTGGCCAGGCACCGCAGCCAGCCCCTTCAGTGATTCAAGGGTCGTGGCTCGCAGCCCTTCATCCTTGCTCACGACCCGGGTCTCACCGGTCGGCTTAAAATCTTCGCCCAATACAGGCGCAGTGATGGCGACAACTTCGCGATCAAAACGGCCTTCTTCCCAAGCTTGAATGGCTTTCTGCTGGCTCTCAAGACCAAACTGGTCTGTGTGAGCACGGGTAATCTGGTATTCCTCAGCAATCATGGCAGCGCCCATAAACTGACTGGCGGGCTGGTAATGGTCGTTGTAATGCACGCCCATCGGATTGCCATTCTTTT
>Ga0206128_1002406_pt1 | contig 16937 bp, 19 predicted proteins | sample Helgoland_Spring_7_FD_148601 | JGI IMG/M metagenome (GOLD analysis project Ga0206128, IMG submission 148601) | Pelagic subsurface seawater microbial communities from Kabeltonne, Helgoland, North Sea - Helgoland_Spring_Bloom_20160426_1 | ecosystem: Environmental > Aquatic > Marine > Epipelagic ... | reverse complement strand
TAAGGAAATCAATCTGGACGAATCCAAAGGAGCCAAGCTACTCGGCGGCCTCGTTATTGTTGCCACCATCGCACTCTACGCTATCTTCTGGTAATTTCCGACAGCTAGTGCCATCTCAACTCATCATGGCCTCAACGTTGCGACGTTGAGGCCATTTTTCACCATCTCAAACTCAGCATCCAGCATTCGAATTCATGGACATCACCCATCTTATTGATGAAGCCAAAAACGGCCTTCAAGACACCTTCGGCCTAGAAGCCACCCACATTGCCGCCGCTCCAGGTCGAGTCAACCTGATCGGCGAGCACATCGACTACTGTGATGGTTTTGTATTACCCTTCGCTCTCGAACAAAACATCGTCATCGCCGCCAAGGCTAACGGCACCTCAACCGTGCGAATCGCCTCATCCCAAGGAAGTGACCCCGTAGAAATTGATGTCTCAGGCGAAATCCCTGAAGCCGAACCAAAATGGGCCAACTACCCACGTGGCGTGATGCAGTATTTCCGTGAGCAAACCAGCTGCACCTTGCCAGGCTTCGACGCCTACATCACCTCCAACGTGCCCTCAGGTGGTGGCCTGTCATCATCTGCTGCCTTCGAGCTCGCCACCGCCACATTATTAGAGGGCCTCACTGGCATCAAGCTCGACACCAAAACCAAGGCTCTGCTCTGCCAAAAAGCCGAGCACAACTACGCCCACTGCCCCTGCGGCATCATGGATCAGTTTGCCTCTGCCTTCGGTGAAAAGGACCGCCTTGTCATGATCGACTGCCAGTCTGGCGAACCTACTCTCGTTCCTTTTGAAAACCCAGATCTCACCGTGATCGTGGCCAATACCTGTGTTGCCCATGAGCTCTCTGACGGGGGCTACGCTTCACGCCGCAAAGCCACCGAAGACGGCCTGCAGACCATTGGTAAATCAAGTTGGCGCCAAGTCAGCATGGCTGATGTTGATGCTAGCAAAGAACAGATGGGCGATGTTGTTTACCAACGCAGTCGTCACGTCGTTGGTGAGATCCAGCGCACGATAGATGCCGCCAAGGCTCTTGAGGCTAACGATTTTGATACGCTAGGCTCTCTCATGTATGCCTCCCACGCCTCCCTGCGTGACGACTTCGAGGTGTCTTGTGAGGAACTCGATATCATGGTCGAGATCGCCCAGTCGCTCGGTAAGGACGGTGGTGTTATCGGCTCACGCATGACTGGTGGTGGCTTCGGAGGCTCCACCGTCACCCTCTGCGAGTCATCAAAGGCAAATAGCATTGTCGCCGCCATGACTAGCCAGTATACCGAACGCACGGGCATCACACCGGAAATCTTCCTCTCTCGGCCCAGCCAGGGAGCCAGACTACTCTAAGCCTGCACTGCATATCTTTTATTTCTCCAGAACCACGAGTTCCTCATGCCTGCCGACTACCACAGCCACACCCCTCTCTGCCAGCACGCTCAAGGTGAGCCTGAGGAGTATGTGCAAGCAGCAATAGAGGCCAAACTCAGTGAATACGGCATATCAGACCACGCGCCACTGACCCCTGAGCCCTTTGATGACTGGCGCATGCTCAGCAAGCAACTGCCCGACTATTTTGAATGGATTGAACGTGCCCAATCCGCTGCCAACGGAAAAATTCCTGTCCGTGCAGGTCTTGAATGTGATTGGCTGCCCGGCTGTGAAGCGTGGATTGAGGAACTCAAAGGCAAATACAACTGGGACTACCTCATTGGCTCCGTGCACTACTTATCTGATTGGGATTTTGACAACCCTGCGTGGTTAGAAAAATGGGCCAAGACAGATATCGATGACGCTTGGAGTCGCTACTGGAAAACTTATACGGATATGGCTGAAAGCGGCCTTTTCGACATCCTAGCCCACCCTGACCTGATCAAAAAATTCGGCTATCATCCATCGGGTGATCTTAGCCGCTTCTATGAGCCAGCTATCGACGCCATTGCCACCTCCGGATGCGCGATCGAAATCAACACCGCTGGTTGGCACAAACCTTGTAAAGAAGCCTACCCCGCGCTCGACTTCCTTGATCTTGCCTGCTCTGCTGGCATTCCTATCGTTATCTCCTCAGACGCCCACCACCCTGATGAATTAGGTCGTGATTTTGACAAAGCCACAGACTTAGCAAAGCAGGCTGGTTATAACGAAACGCTGCTCTTTGATCAATATCAGCGCAGCTTCGAAGCCTTATAACGCCTTTGCTTTGCTTTGCCGCCATAAGGCAAAACCGATGAAGCCCAGCCCGGCTACAATCATAAAGGTCGAGTAAAACTGCCCCTTGGTGAGAGCCCCGATCATTGCCGAATCAGGCTCACGATAGCCTTCCACGATAATGCGAAATACCGCATAGAGCAGGAAAAAAAGACCGGTAATTATCCCATTCGCAAGCTTTGGGAATCTGACACGGACCGTAAACAATACCGCAAACAATACCAAGCCCTCCAGTATCGCTTCATAAAGTTGTGATGGATGACGCGCCTGCAGGTAGCCTCCCAGGGTTTCCAGTAGCTCTGGATTATCACGGGCTGCGCTAACGATTGCATCATACGGGAGCTCATCAGTGCCTAGCTCAGGAGCCACCTGCCTACAGGCATAATAAGCTTCATTGATGGATGCCTTATCGTAATTCAAGTCCTCAAAAAGTGAGGCGGGAAACTTCATCGCCCAACTTGCGCCACTAGCAACGCGACCATAGAGCTCACCGTTGATGAAATTCGCCAATCTAACGAGGCCAATACCAATAGGTGCCACCACACACAAACCATCCCCCACAGCCGTCCATGAGACCTTATTTCGCCGAGCATAAACCCAAGTAAAAATCATCAGACCAAGAATGCCGCCATGACTTGCCATGCCACCATCCCATACACGCAATACCATCAGTGGATCGGCCATCAAATCGTGCCAACCTTGAAAATTATTTTCCGGGATCTGGTAAAACAAAATATAGCCAAGCCTTCCTCCAAGGAAGACGCCGAAAAATGCCGCATAGGCGATGAAGTCCGCAACTTTTTCTTCAGGCAACACCCAAAGCTTTTTGCGCGCCTGCCATCGCAGCAAGTAGTAACCGAGCACAAAAGACAGCAGGTAGCCCAAGCCATACCAGCGCAGCTTGATGGGACCGACCACATCAAAAATGACCGGATCCATATTGTGAATGTAAGTTGCTAGCATGCGTTCAAATCACACCAATTAACCCCCGCTGGCAAGAGTTACGTTATAAATAGCAAGTCAGGGCATCAACCTCACTTTGATTCAGGCTCTCTACCAAGGCGACGGAGAGCTCCAGCATGGAGAGATAATCACGCACATCAATGATCGCATTGTGAGAGTGAATGTAACGCGCGGGAACGCCAAGAACGATAGTAGGCACACCCGTTCCTGAAAGCTGGAAGGCTCGATGTTCAGTGCCACCACTGGTGCGCACCGCAAGCTGGTAGGGAATATTGTGTTTCTCGGCTACCGACACTGCGAGATCCACGAGTTTTGGATTCATCACCGCCGTTGGATCTTGAAGGCGAATTTGCACCCCTTGCCCCAAAGCCCCCTGTGATGAAGACATGGCCATTCCTGGCGTGTCGTCCGCAGGAGTCCCCTCAAGCACGATGGCTACATCAGGTTTGGCCTTGGCTGCCGCCGTTGTTGCACCACGAACCCCCAACTCCTCTTGCACAGTGCCGCAAGCAATCAAGGTGTTGGCATGACCTTCTTCTGCTAGGATTTTAGCGGCCTGAATGGTAGCTGCCATACCGACCCGGTTATCAAAGGCCTTAGCCATTAATAAGTGCGGCTCGTGCATTTGGGTGAACTCACTAAGCGGCACGATGGGATCCCCTATTTTAATGCCGTAATGAGCCTCAACATCAGCGCGGCTGGATGCTCCCACATCAATCAACATGGCTTCAATAGGAAGAACCGCCGACCTCTCAGCCTCCGACAGAAAGTGAGGCGGCTTTGATGTGATCACACCCGTTATTTTTTTCCCACTGCGAGTCCCGACCGCCACACGCTGAGCCAATAAAGTGTGTGACCACCAGCCGCCTAAGCTCACAAACTTAATGAAGCCATCTGGCGTAATGTTTTGCACCCTAAAGGCGACCTCGTCCATGTGCCCGGTGAGCAACACCCTTGGCCCGTCACCTGACTCGCAAAAAACAGAACCCAGACCATCGGTGCTTATTTCTCCAACACCATCGAGTTCATCCGCGAATATCGCCCGAACTTCGTGTTCAAAACCAGGGGCCCCATGAGCATTTGAAAGCTCACGCAGTAAATCAATCGCCTTATCTTGCATGAATTACAAATTATCAGCCTGAACACATACTTCAATCTTGATTGTTCCGCTATGTTTCTTAACTCTCAGTGCATGGCTCAAGTCACTGACCTCCACATCTCCAGCAACATCCCCCTTCCTGCACCCGCGCTGCTTCTTACCGAAGTTGAACGCTCGCATGATCAGGCAGAATTCATTGCCGAATCTCGCCAACACATCCGCAACATCCTCAACGGTGATGATCAGCGTCTACTGGTTATTTGTGGCCCTTGTTCCATTCACGACCCCAAGGCTGGTATCGAATACGCTCGCAAGCTTGCGAAGCTAGCTGAACAGGTCAAACACCAGATCTATATTGTAATGCGTGTCTATTTTGAGAAACCGCGCACCACCGTTGGCTGGAAAGGTCTGATCATGGATCCAAAGCTTGATGGATCGGACAACATACCCGAAGGCCTTCGCCAGGCTCGGTTATTCCTGCGCGAGATCATCGACATCGGGCTTCCCACCGCTACAGAATTACTCGACCCCATCACCCCCCAATATATCGCCGACCTGATTAGCTGGTCTGCTATTGGAGCGCGCACGACTGAAAGCCAGACACACCGGCAAATGGCATCAGGCCTGTCGATGCCTCTTGGATTTAAGAACACCACGACTGGTGATTTGATTGCCGCGGTCAATGCTATCAAAGCCGCCTCGCAGAGCCAAACCTTCCTCGGTGTCAGCGAGCAAGGTGTCGCCTCTGCTGTCACCACATCTGGCAATCCGGACTGCCACATCATCCTGAGGGGTGGAGATAATGGACCAAACTACGGAGCCGATGATATCGCCGTGACGTCGGACCTACTTATAGAAAACGGACTTCACCCATCGGTCATGATTGACGCGTCGCACGCCAACTGTGGCAAGAAGCAGGAGCGCATGCCGGCCGTCTTTGACGAAATTGTTCGCCAACGCACAGCGGGAAACAAACACGTCACAGGAGCGATGCTGGAAAGTAACCTTATCGCCGGTAACCAAAACTTCCCCCAGCCCATTGATGAGCTCACCTACGGCCAATCCATCACCGACCAGTGTATTGATTGGGACACCACCGAGGCCATCCTGCTCAAGGCTGCCGCCGCTCTCAAAGAAGCAGGCGTTGCGGGTTAAATCCGCAACATGGCGAGCACCGTTTATCTGAAACAACCCTCATGATATCTGAGCACACCTTTGCCGCCATTGACTTCGAGTCAGCTGGCGCGGAGCGCGGCAAAACAGATGTCCCTGTTCAGATTGGCATGGCAACATGGTCACTACCAGCAGGCCACGCTGACCACTTCACCTCCTTCATCCGAGCAGATCAGAACATCACTTGGTCTGCGCAGAAGGTCCACGGTATTTCTAGTGATGATCTTGCCGATGCTCCTGCACTCATGCAATTATGGCCAAGCATCAAGGCCACCTTATCAGGCCGTATCGTCGTGGCACACGGTCACGGCACAGAAAAACGTTACTTACGCGCCTTCCCCAACCACGGATTTGGGCCATGGGCTGATACCCTACAGCTCTCACGCGCCGCCTGGCCTGAGCTCAAATCACATGCACTTGGAGATGTCTGCAACCATTGGAACCTAACCCCACAGATCGACAAACTGGTCACAGGAAAAACGTGGCATGACGCTCTCTACGATGCAGCCGCTTCACTAGTACTGCTCGAATATATTATTGATCAATTTGACCTCGTCAAATCTGATCCAGAGCCATTGCTTAAGCCTGACACGAGCTACTGGCACAGCCTGAAACGGCGAGACAGCTAATTACTCTCCTTGCCACTCACCATACTGGCGAAACTTCTGATAACGCTGATCAAGCAAGTCATCCAGACTTAGCGCCTGCAAGGACTCAATCTGCTTCAACACAGCATCTCGGAGATTTACTGCTGCTTCAAGGTGGTCATGGTGTGCACCCTGTTTAGGCTCTTGAATCACTTCATCGATAAGCTTTAGCTCAGCAAGATCGGGGGCGGCAATCTTCATCGCCTCAGCAGCTTCGGGTGCATGCTTGCGGTGTTTCCAAAGAATCGCGGCACAACCCTCAGGACTAATTACCGAGTAGTAAGCATTTTCCATCATCAACACTCGGTCAGTAACACCAATTCCAAGCGCTCCTCCTGACCCTCCCTCACCTAACACAACAGCCACCGTTGGCGTTTTTAATAACATCATTTCACGTAAATTATAAGCAATAGCCTCAGCAATATTGCGTTCTTCGGCACCGATACCAGGAAAGGCACCCGGGGTATCAATCAAGCAAACTACCGGCAGGTGAAATTTTTCTGCCAGCTTCATTAAACGAAGTGACTTACGGTAACCCTCAGGGTGAGCACTGCCGAAATTACGCTTCAAGTTTTCCTTCGTATCTCTTCCTTTTTGGTGACCAACAACGACAACACGTTGACCGCCTAGGGTAGCAAAGCCACCCGGCATGGCGTGATCATCTCCAATGTGACGATCTCCATGGAGCTCACAAAAATCATCAAAGACATGTGAAATATAATCGAGCATAAATGGGCGGTTGGTGTGACGCGCTATTTGAACACGCTGCCACGGGGACAGATTATCATAGATCTTAGTTCTCGTATCAGACAGCTTACCCTCCATTGTGGTAATCTCATCAGACATATCAATATCCTGAGTCTGCGCCTTGTTTTTGAGGTTTTCGAGTTCTGCTTCTAATTCGGCGATGGGCTTTTCAAAATCAAGAGGCTTCATATAAATTGGGTACCTGTTATCGTTATTGGGTATAATGAAATGAAAAAACGGATTGGTCAATCTCCGTAGCTTTAAATTCCGGCGTTTTAGTTTCTTATCTCAACATCATTCCCTGGCCTGAGCAGCAGAGGAAGCTCTTCCATATCGGCATGAGACAGCATAAAACCTAAGCTCTTTTCGCCATCACTATCACTTGAAAATCCCCTGATGGCGAGTGATTTATCAGACAAGATAATCACCTTACTGGAGCCAATATATTCCTCTGCATGACTAAGGTAGAGTTTACCTTGGCGAGCACCTCGAATCAAGCTGATTTTGCATCGTTTAATAGCGGTCTTGCCTCTGTAAGAAGCCTCCAGCATGGGGTATTCTTTAACAAATTCACCACCCCTCCAAATTGTTAAGGTGTTAAGCCTCAGATCAATAACAACACGCATTTCCATGGGCATCACCATAAGCTTATCTCCAGGGTGTAAGCTGCGGTGATCGCTTCGTTTCAACTTGCTCAGATGGACAAGGCTATCCATCGTTGTTTTATTTTGAGCGATAATACGCGAAAAGGTATCTCCTGGACGCACCGTAACCACCTCCTTGCCGTCAAGCCAATCTGGGTCCAGCAACCGATCAAGGTTGATCTCCCCCAGAATGCGCCGGCATTCAGTTGCACATTCAGCAGATGGATAAAAACTAACGATGTATTTCATCTTTTCCTCTGCTTCCTCCATGGATTCTTCGGCTAATAATTCCTTGGCTCGTTGAAACGCTTTTTCACCAGGTTCATTACCCGAACTACCTCCCTCTTCGGTCTTGGTTTTGAGCTTCTCTTCAACCATCCGCTGGCGCTCCATCATAGCCCCAGGAAGATCCTGCACAGAACCTGTGTATTCCTTGATTAAATAAATGGTGCCACCAACCACCCCAAGCATCAGCAGCATAGCTACAGCCTTGATGATGAGCGCAATTCGCATTGGATTAATGGTGAATGAAACTAAAGAAGACCCTTACGTTTGAAATCGAACACATTGATGTCTGTCGACTTGCCGATCATATCTATCGCAAATTTCAATAGGCATACTTCCCAGGCATCATCCACGCCTTCGATAACGGCAAGCATCGGATCTCCCGTTGCTTTGACCTCGGTCAGCACTCGATCACGAACTGTTTCCATATTGTCGTTGAGAATTCCCTCGGTGACATGAGTTCGTTTAAAAACAAAGCCATACTGAAAGAAAACAGGCTCGAGTTTATTTGCCTTTAGCCAGTCAATAAACTCCCCAGCCTTCTCTTGAAAACCCTCTAACTCGACACCCTGCATCGCATCTGGGCGAATGATTTGAGGTTTTTGAGCTTCGATTTCCCCCTGCCGAATACGTACTTGCCCCACCGAATCCATCGGCTCACTGAGCATAGTGAATTTGAACCGAGTCGCGCCAAACGTGTCAATCCGTCTATCCGGTTCACACAGAAGCCGCGCAGTTTCCATCGCGTATTGAATACTGTCAGGCGAATGTTCCATAGAGGGCTTTAAATAAAATAAATCGGCTTGAATGATGTTCGCACGAATCAGCTAACATGCAACAATAAGCAGACGACTACCGATCAATTCAGCAAAAAAAAGAGCAGACTCACACTGAGTCCGCCCTAATGATAAAAACTAATCTTACTACCTACAGAACCTTAAGTTCTGAGATGTAGAGAGGCTAACGAATTGCTTAGGAGTTAGCGCTGACGTAAGTCACCACGTCACTGACGCTCTGCAATTTCTCAGCATCTTCGTCAGGAACTTCAATTCCGAACTCTTCTTCAAAAGCCATGACAAGCTCGACAGTGTCGAGTGAATCTGCACCGAGATCCTCGATGAACTTGGCTTCTGGCTTAACTTGGTCGGCACTCACGCCGAGTTGCTCGACGATGATATCTTTTACTTTTGATTCGATGTCAGACATTACTAATTGGTATAATTGGTTGGTTGGTGATGGTTTAGCCTCGGGGCTCTCTATTGGCAATAATGAAATAATTTTTTATCACCTAATCCCGCTTAGATTCTTCGTCAGGCGAGCCGGTTGCCATTTCTGGATCGTCAGCTGAGCTTTCCTCTTCATCGATATATTCGATAACCTCACCCTTGAAGTGTTCCATTAGGTAGCTGAATAGTCTTTCTGCAGGAGCGCCATCCTCTTCCTTAAATTGGCCATACACCATTCCGTCCAGCTTGGTCTTCTTTTCCACATCTCCATCATTATAGTAGACCAAGGCAAGTCCTTTGCTATCCCAGTTTCGCTTATCAATGCGCAACATGTCGGCATAAGGGATACGCTTTCCATCCTGAGTATACAAAGCCTCCTCATCCACGCTGATACTTCTGCGCAGAGTTCTCAGCAAAAAATAGAGAGTGATCAGCGCCAAAACACCGGTTACCCCAGCAGCATAAAATTGCTCGCGAATCTTACCCGCATTCATCGGGTGGTCCATGGGTTCCGAATCCCATTTTCTTTCTGCCGCATATTCCTCCCATAGCTTAATGGCTCCATTCTGTCCCCCCTTCGAGAACATCAGCTCATAACTTGCGGCCAGAGACTCAGGCCACGCCATGGGCAAAGAAGTATCTTGAGGTAATATTGCATCTGCATCCTCGGGAAATTCGCATTGCTGTGAAGAGGCATGTTGTTTCCATTGAGGCTCAGAAAAACCACTGTCTTCCTGCATTTTCTGAAACTGCAAGCCGGCACTCTTGAAATTCTCATAAATATAAAATTGCAGATTCTTCTCGCGATACCCAGTTAAGCCATCTTGCAAAAAGAGCACCAGGAATACAACAAGCATGAGCAGGATCATAAATGCCCGCCAAACAAACCACTTAGTAGGCCTGCATTTCAGCTCATCTTTCACCATTGATGTATCCTTAGAGTCATTCATAAATAAGTATGCCAAAGACTGCCTACAAAAGCCCAAACCTTGAAGCAAAAAAACCGCATAATATGGACTCGCTTTCGCAAGCTTCAGGTGCAACCCTCTTCAGGTCCAACTTTCGCCTCCATTGATAGCCCATCTCTTTTTGATGACTTTTAAAATAACCAAACCCAATTTACGCCGCAATGAATCGTAAAGAAGTAGTCCGCCTCACCACTCTGGCCTCTTGTGCTGGATGAGCTTCCAAACTCGACCCGGGGTCACTCGCGCAGGTTCTGCGTGGTTTACCTCAATACCAAGATGACCGCTTACTTGTCGGTTCCGCGACAGCAGATGATGCCGGAGTTTTCAAGATTGATGATGAGCGCGCCCTCGTTCAAACGACTGATTTTTTCACGCCTATTGTAGACGATCCTGTTCTCTATGGACGTATAGCAGCAGCAAACTCACTATCTGATGTATACGCGATGGGTGGCCGGCCATTGACCGCTTTGGCCATCGCCGGAATGCCTATTGAGCATTGCGATAATGATACTATCCAAAAAATATTCAGAGGTGGAGCAGAGATGTGCGTGGAAGCACAGTGCAGCCTCATGGGTGGTCACACCATCAAAAATCCTGAACCTATCTATGGACTTGCCGTCACCGGCATCGTTCACCCAGACCGTTACCTCGGTAACTCCCTAGCCAAACCAGGGGAAATTCTCGTTTTAACCAAGCCCCTGGGCAGCGGCATTGTCTCAACGGCCATCAAACGTGGTCTTTGCAGCGAGGAGCTGGCGGATCACGCCAGTGAGCTAATGGCAACGCTCAACAAACCTGGAGCTACGCTTGCGGAGCGAGCATTACTGCGATGCTGCACAGACATCACCGGATTTGGTCTCAGCGGGCACCTAATCGAAATGTGTAATGGTAGCAATGTCAGCGCCGAGCTCGATGCTAGCGCATTCCCCCTGATGTCAACGGAGCTCACCAAGTTTATCGAGGCCGACTGTGTTCCCGGAGGCAGCAGAAATAATTTGGATTATTCTGCTCCCGATACCCACTTTGAGGAAAATGTAAGCGAAGCTCAGAAGCTTATCTACGCAGATGCTCAGACATCCGGAGGACTACTTCTGAGTGTGCCAGAGCACAATATCGACGCCGTCATGGAAACACTCGAAGAAACTTCTGCTCCTTGTGCTAGCATCATTGGTAAAACAACCGAGCGTCGTGAACATGCTGTTTATGTCACCACCTCCTAAATATTCGTGAAAAAGCATCTACAGATTGATCTCAATTCCTTACCCGAAGACGGCAAAACCTTCTCTGGAGAACTGGACGGTTCTATTTTTTCAGATCAGGGGGAAAACATTAAAACCAAAGGGCCACTTTATTATGACTTATTCGTGCAGAAATTCGACAATGAGCTGCTTATTAGGGGCAACCTCTCCGCGAGCTTTGTTTTCACCTGTGATCGCTGCCTAAACGAATTTACGCAAACCATTGATGCTGAGGAGATAGGGGTCTGCCCAGAGCTCTCAAGTTCTCAATTAGACATAGCTGATTCCCTTAGGGAAGAGCTTATTATTCGTTTTCCTGATTACCCACACTGCGATCAAGGTGACGATGAACAAGAATGTAATTTGGATTCTAGGTATTTAGCAGTAGACAAAGCCCCTATTGATGGGGTAAAGACCCCCCCGCACGAGGAGGAACCCAACCCTTGGGATGCTCTCGATGCAATAGAGGATTCGTCTTCATCTGAGTCAAGCTGATCACACAAATGATCTTAAAAACTCAAAATCAATAACTTAAACAATCTCAACCTAATAATACCATGGCTGTACCCAAGCGCAGAACATCCAAGATGAAGCAAAAGATGCGACGCGGCGCAAACCGCTGGCGCACACCTAACCTGAAGACATGCCCTGAATGCGAAAGCCGCGTTCCTTCTCATATTGCATGTCCTCATTGCGGAACCTACCGCGAGCGCCAAGTTCTCGAAGTAGACGCCCTCTAAGAGGCATCTCTTTGAAAACTACGTCTTGCTTACGAAGCGGAATGCCCTGGCATTCCGCTTGTTTCATGTATGCATATAGCTTTCCTTCGCAAGAGTATCTTGCTATTAAATTCATCTAGACCATGAAAATTGCCATTGATGCCATGGGCGGTGACCACGCGCCAACCGTTAATATTGTAGGTGCTCGCAATGCACTCAAACGCTATCCTGATATTGAAACGATTTTCCTCGTAGGTGACGCAGAAATTCTCAGGCAAGAAGTCGAAAAACACCAACTAACCGATCCAAGAGCCATTATCGTTGATGCCCCTGATGTGGTGGAAATGCATGAATCAGGTGCTAAAGCCCTGCGCAGCAAAAAGAAATCTTCTATCTCTGTCGCCACCGACATGGTGAAATCAGGTGCCGCTGACGCAGTCGTCAGTGCCGGCAATACAGGCGCTTCCGTAGCTGCGGCAACAGTCAAGCTAAGGACATTACGCGGAGTGGAGCGGGCCGGCATCGCCTCCGCCATCCCCAATGAATACGGCATTTGCCAACTCCTAGACGCCGGTGCCAATCCCGAGGCAAAACCAGAACATCTGGTTACCTATGCCGTGATGGGCGCGGTCTACTCGCACTATGTTCTTGGTGTAAAACGTCCCAAAATTGGCATTATGTCTAATGGAGAAGAGGATGAAAAAGGCACCAAATTCACCAAGGAAACTTTCGCCCTCATCAAGGAACTTGAATCATCAGGCAAAGCCCCTTTCGACTTTGTAGGCAACGTAGAGGGCCATGATTTATTTGAGAGTGATCTCAATGTCGTGCTCTGTGATGGTTTCACCGGCAATATTATTCTGAAAAGCTGTGAGGCGACGGCCAAGGCAATGTCGAAATGGCTCAAAGTTGAGTTTAAGCGCAACCCCATCCGAATCCTAGGCGCCATCATTGCCAAGGGTGCATTCAAAGCGGTGAAGAAAAAAAGCAGCTACGAGTATGTCGGAGGATCTCCCCTGCTCGGAGTTAACGGTGTCTGTATTATTGGACACGGTGGCTCTTCCGCACTCGCTATTGAAAACGCTGTCCGCGTTGCACGTGAAACGGTCAAACTTGAGGTCAATCCCCATATCGAGGAAATGCTCGATAAGATCCATTAAATGATCTTAGGGCACGCTGTGCAAATCCCTCTAGCCTTCGGCTATTTTGCTGTTCAAGCGTGAAATCTTGTTTAGATTTCTCGCATCTCCTTATCGATTGACCTTATGAATTCATCCACATCTGTCGTTCCTGTCACTATCGCTGGCACTGGAAGTTATGTTCCTGAGCGTATTTTAACTAATGATGAATTGGCCAAGTTTGTGGACACGAGTGATGAATGGATTACCTCTCGAACCGGTATCAAGGAGAGGCGCATTGCTGCAGATGATGAATTTACATCAGACATGGCCACCAAAGCTGCAGAGCGAGCCCTAGAGCAAGCTGGCATGGCTGCAGAGGATGTTGAGCTCATCATTGTTGCCACCATCACCCCTGACACACCGACACCCGCCACAGCATGCTACGTGCAGGCCAAGCTGGGTTCTTACTCTGCGGTTGCATTTGATATTTCAGCCGCCTGCTCCGGGTTTTTATACGCGATGAAAATCGCCAAGCGTTTAATCTCAGACGGAGCCTACAGCAATGCTGTTATTATTGGCGCTGAAAAGCTCTCCTCCGTAACGAATTGGGAGGACAGGAATACCTGTGTGCTCTTCGGTGACGGCGCTGGTGCCGCTGTGCTACGTCGCAGCAACGATGGCGAGGGGCGTATCCTGGCTACTGAAATGGGAACAGATGGACGCCACACGAGCCTACTTGAGATCAAGGGAGGCGGATCTGCCTGTCCCATTACCGCCGCCAATGCCGAGTCAAACCTCCAAACCCTTTCCATGCAAGGACGTGAAGTCTTTAAACTTGCCGTCAATGCCATGCGCACCGCGGCGGAAACAGTCATCGAGCGTGCAGGGCTCAGCCCGGACGATATTAAGCTGATAGTGCCTCATCAGGCCAATTTACGTATTATTGATGCCATTGCCGACCGCCTTTCTGTCCCTAATGAGAAGGTCTATATCAATCTCGATAAGTATGGCAACACTTCTGCTGCTGCCGTTGCCATTGCTTTAGATGAAGCGCATCGCGAAGGTCGCTTCGAGCGGGGTGACAATATCATCCTCGTTGTTTTTGGTGCCGGGCTTACCTGGGCGGCAACGGCGATTGAGTGGTAAAACCTAGCTGTATCGTCGGATCTGCTGAGGCGGTATTTCCTCATCCTCCTCAATTTCTACGTTGCGGTGCACCCAAACACTCTGCACCAGCCCCAGCAGGAACATAATCATCATAATGAATGTTCCCGAATAACTTACCAGCGGTAAGGGAATCCCCGTGATAGGCGTCATTAGAACACACATACCGATGTTCTCAAAAATATGTGCAAACATGAGCGCAACAACTGCCGCCGCAATAATTCGGCCCGAACTATCTCGACTATAAAAGGCGATGAAAAGGCACTGAATGAGAAGCATGGAATATCCCGTGAGCAGTAATAGACTTCCTCGGAAACCCTGCTCTTCACCAATCACTCCAAAAATAAAATCATTGTGGGCTGTTTTCCATGGAATGTATTTCTTGTCATGGAGAGATCCTCGCTGACTTGTTGCATTCCAACCTAGCCCTTTCCAGCCTGCTTTACCAATCGAAGTAGACACCCAGTAAGGGGCGTAAGCATCTCCACTAATATCAACATCCCGACCATTAAGCATGTCGAGATAAAGCTCAATGCGCTCGGCGCCACGCTCTGAGGCTTTGGGTAGGATAATGAAGTAGGCAAGAGCTACACAGCCAATACCCACTATACCGATCAGCAACATATAGCGGTATGGTATGCCGCTAACTAACATAATCACTGCCGTAACAGGCAGCCAAACAAGTGCTGAGCCCATGTCCCCCATGGCTACTACAATAAGAAATGGCACCCCGGCCAAAACTGCAATGACGCCCAACTGAATGTAAGGCAGCCGAAAGAACGCATGCCAACGCGGCAAATCCTGCAACAAAGAGCCCATGAGCACTATGCCTCCAGCAATGCCAAGTTGTGTCGGCTGAAATGAAATGACCCCCAAGCTAATTTGATGAGCATCACTTCCTTTATAGATAGCCAGGATCATGAGAGCTAAACCGGATAAATACATCGGTATGCCAAGCCAACGAATCCAACGGTAATCGACCAATGCCGTGATCAGGAAAACAAAACAACCTCCGATGATCCAGACTTTCTGACGCTGAGCATAGTATTCACCACCATTGGGCAAGTGACGAGCAGCGCTCTCAATAGCGTATACGCCAAAAATCGCCAACGCTAGCATCGTCAGCACCAGCAGCCAATTCATAGCGAGTATTTTTCGCAGTAACGGAATCATCATCTTACAAACGAAGCCTTCAAGCTATGATTGATATATTCATTCACTGGCAGCGGTTGGGGCCAATTTATTTAATTCTTTCAGCATCATTGCGGTAATGTCTGTTGCGTCTTTAAGGTAGATGAAAAAAGAAATCTGGTTGGTATTTTTACCCGACTTATCGAACACAAAATCATATTCTTGTTTCTCAGCAAAAGAGACCACCTTAGCCCGCACATCAGTCATTATGCCCTGCATGCTGGCAGATTTACGCCTAGCTACCTCCTTTTTCTCCTCATACTCGGCTCGCTTCATCTCATCGATCAGCATCTTGCGCTGTTGATCAATCAATTGAAACTCTTGGCTGTATTTTTGCTTTAGATTCTCATCAAGCGACTCACTCTTGAGATTTTCAGCTAAAAACTTCAGCTGAGAAATCATTTCGTTGATCACCTCAAGCTGCTGATTCACTTTTTTTTGAATACCCGCGTAATCTTGGTTGAATTGCTTCTGCGCCGCCTCTGTTCTATAATATTGAGCGAAGAGCTTTTGCATGTCCACCATGCCAATATTAGGCTTCTCTGCAACAGAAGTAGCTACTGCCACTACGGAGAGTAGAACGATAAGGTATATTTGCTTCAATTCTCTCATTACAATGCCCTGATAAACGCAAAGACAAATTGCCTCTTTTAAGAGTGATCGTCAATAGCATCTCCCTCCCCAGAGACAGAAAAACACCCTCTCCCAAAGGAAAGGGTGTAATAAAATCAATCTTATTGAGTGGAGCGTGCCTCAAACGCCGCTTACTCACCTGCAGCCTTGGGCGCATTGACATTAAGCTTGCTCAAAAGAGCAACGGTAACATCGGTAGCATCCTTAGTGTAGAGGAGAAAAGGAACCTGATTAGCACTCAGTCCTGACTTGTCTAATACATAGTCGAAATCCTCAGCTTTTGCATGATCAACGATCAATTTACGGATCTCCTCGAGAATGCCTTGCATGCTTGCCTGCTTCTTCAGTTCAAGGGCACGAGTACGACGACCTAAAAACTCGCGTCTCTCACGATCCATTGCCTTTGCCTCATCGAGCTTAAGTTGAAAATCACGAGATTTATCACGCTTTACACCATCTGCGATGGTTGGATCTTCAATTTGCTTTTTGAGCCCTTGCAGCTGCTCCTCAAGCTCACGAATACCGGTAAGGCGCTCGTTGTTCTCCTTTTGAATACGAGCAAACTCCTCGCTGAATTTTTGCTGCTCATCGTTAGTGCGGTGGTATTCTTTGAAGAGGATCTGCATGTCCACGGTTGCAATTTTAAGGCGCTGAGCTGAAGCTGATGTAGCACTGAGCAACGCGACGAAGCAGATAGCAGCGGCGAATTTAAGGTGATGTTTCATAGTCATTAGTAATAATCATTGGTGTGGCCCAGGAAGTAACCCGAGACCTATTAGCTACGTGAAATAAGTGATCATTTAAACGATTGTAAAAACTTCACGTTGCAGTGCAAAGCTGCACGGAATAGCATCCTGCGTCAACCTCTATCCCAAGCTATAGCCCTTCTCCGCAGACAAAATG
>Ga0206128_1002404_pt1 | contig 16943 bp, 16 predicted proteins | sample Helgoland_Spring_7_FD_148601 | JGI IMG/M metagenome (GOLD analysis project Ga0206128, IMG submission 148601) | Pelagic subsurface seawater microbial communities from Kabeltonne, Helgoland, North Sea - Helgoland_Spring_Bloom_20160426_1 | ecosystem: Environmental > Aquatic > Marine > Epipelagic ... | reverse complement strand
CCCCCAAACAAACTTTCAGATAAGTACATTGCTATCGAAAGAATTATTAAAATCCAAAATTCATATTTTTTTATAAACTTAATCATTTTTTAAAACTACTCTACCGTAACGGTTTTGTTCACAACAGTGAGTTAAAAAATAACCTCAACATGACGCCAGTTAAACAATAAATAACAACCCTGCCAGCCTGCTCTTCTTGCAGTTTCTTTTAATTTAGCCCTTGGTATAACACATTCTTCATTAATATTTTTGGAGGTTATTCTTAGAACCTGATGAATATTATTTGTTTTTTCTTCATATGATACAAGTATTAAATCCCAATCCATTTCCTTAATGCTTTTTAATGTTGTTTTATATTCTGCACCCATTATTTTTAAAAAATTAGATTTATTTGGTTTAAAAATATTTTTTGAAGCTTTTATTTGAATTTTTTTTGACAATTATTACAGATACCATCAATCGATTTATAGTTTGCTTTTTGAATAATATAGCTGCCTAAACAATCACATTGGATATTTTTTTCAACCCAGCTCTCTACAGCTTCACCATATATTCTAGACTTACTAGTCCAATTTGGATTAACATTTTTAAGATGATTGTATAGTGAAGTTTCCATAAGATTATTCACTGTTGTGAACTATTCCACAGTCGCAAGAAGTTCTGACTAGACGGGTAAACCATACCCTTAATTAATTCCCCCTAAAAGGGAGAATTACTTTTTATGATTATACAGATCAGTTGTTAAGTAACACGAATTGTTTTTAACTTAAGTTTACCAGTTTTCCATCCGGGACCAAATATTTGTTTCCATTCAAGTCTACCTCTTTTAAATCCGTAAATAACCTCTCCAACCGGTCCAGAAACGCGACAATAAACTTCAAAAGTATCATCTTCATATATTCTTATGTGATTGGAATCATTTATTATGATTTTTCTGTGAGGCATTTCTATGGTTTTATAGCGCATTTCTAACTCCTTTAGTTGCTTTTACACCACATCATTTTTCCACCTTGCCGAAGTTGGCAGGTTGGAGGAGAACTCAATCTCGCTCTTGATGTATTTTTCGGTTAAATCAGATAATGAACTTGTGCAAGCGCTAAATAAAGATTGCAGTTTTGTATTAAATAAGATGTCAGATGTTTATTAATCCGTGTTTTTGTTTAATTTGTGAATACGAAGTTTCATATAAAAATTTGATGTCTTTATACGAAAGTCTTTTTTCTATTAAATTTAAAGATTTTAAGACAGATTCTTCTTTTTTGTGTACATCTTTACCATAACTATCAAAACCATCTCTAGTCTTATGAGATGATATTTTGTTTTTACTTATTTGAGAAAATGAACCACCTCCGATTACTTTTTTCTCCATAATAGACCCATTGACTATCGTCATATAGTTGTCGAAGAAAATTTCACAATTCACCACTTCACAAAAGTCTTTAGCAATTTTTCTATCTTCTAAAGATTTATCTGTCTCTCGACTTAATTCGCATTTAAGTAGTAAATAAAAAATTTTTCGTCGACTGAATTTGATACCTTTTTTAGTTCCGCACTTTTCAATACATTTATTAACGTCATTTATTATTTTATCTGAGTGTAATTTACTATTATCTTTTATTTTTACCCCACAGAAAAATGCTTTCAGTGGGATCATTTTATTGAGTTCTATATTATAAGTCATACTCACCACTTGATGATACAATTTAACAAAAATGTTAAGTGTTTTTTGATTTGTTTAATTCACGATAGAAAGAAACAGGTAGTGGGGAGATTGTGAAAGGTGACACTTCAACAATGTCTGGTCGGTTCAATCGTTCCTCTCTTACCTTCCCTTTTTTATAGATACTGAATGCGTGAGTTGCCTTGAACTCTTTCCCTGAGTGGGTGAGGAGACCTTCCTCCCTGAAGACCTTTGCGTTCTTCAAATAGGAGAGAGGGGGTAAGAAACTTTCTCTATATTTTCTTACCCTTGCGAATAAATACTCTTGATATTCACTATATGGTGAATCCCACAATCTACTAGATTCTATAGTAATACTGAAGGTTATGAGTGCATTTTGGGGGTATGGTTTAACCGTTTGTCCGCTACTCAACTGTCACTGACTTAGCCAAGTTTCTCGGCTGATCAACATCTGTACCAAGGTGTACGGCGGCATGGTATGCTAACAATTGAATTGAAATTGCAGTTACTATTGGTGAAACAAAATCATTAGATGTGGGCACGACTATAACACTTGAACTCATTGAACCTGCATGTTTTTCTCCTTCTTCATCTGTAATAAGAATTATAGAGGCACCACGCGATGCAACTTCCTGTAAATTAGAAATTGTTTTTTCAAATAGTTCGTTGAACGGTGCTATTACCACAACAGGTGTTCCATCTTCAATTAAAGCAATTGGTCCATGTTTTAGTTCTCCCGCTGCGTAACCTTCAGCGTGAATATAGGAGATTTCTTTTAATTTTAATGCACCTTCTAGTGCAATCGGCATTTGTGTTCCGCGGCCAAGGTAAAATACATTTTTAGCCTTTGAAAAATCGAATGCCATTTTCTCTATTTGATTGCTAAGCCTCAACGTTTGTTTGACTAAGCGGGGTGTTTTTATTAAATCTTTGATTAACTTCTCTTGATAAGATTTTGATACTGAGCCATTCGAAACTCCTGCTGTTAAAGCCAGCGCCGCCAATGCTATAAGCTGAGATGTAAATGCTTTGGTTGATGCAACGCCAATTTCAGGCCCAGCATTAATAGGTAGAGCAACATCTGCCTCCCGAGCCATTGTTGAGGTTAAAACATTTACTAAAGCTGCAGTTTTTAAACCGGAGCTCTTACAATATCTGAGAGCAGCTAGAGTATCAGCTGTTTCGCCTGATTGAGAGACAGCAATGAAAAGAGATGTATTTAATAAAAAAGGTCGCCTATACCGAAATTCAGAGGCAATATCGACTTCAACGGCTATACCTGCTATTTGTTCAAACCAATATTTTGCCACTAGAGCAGCATAGTTTGCAGTCCCGCATGCAATAAGAATGACACGGTCTATTTTTGAAAAATCAAGATTCTCTGTTATCTTTGGACAAAGATTGTAGTCATTTATATATATACCTAAAGTCCTGCCTATGGTTTCAGGCTGCTCATAGATTTCTTTAAGCATAAAATGACGATAATTACCTTTTTCTGCCATAGCTGGGCCGCCCGAAACTATTGTTACATCGCGAGTAACTTTATTATTTTCATGATCAAAAATTTCGTAGGAAGTTGGAGTGAGAATTGCCCAGTCACCTTCTTCAAGGTAGATCACTTTATTGGTCAACTTTGCTAAAGCCATTGCATCTGAGCCTAGGTACATTTCACCTTCGCCGATACCTATTGCCAATGGTGAGCCTGCTCTTGCACAAAACATGTGACCTGGTAATCCATCTATTAAAACAGCAAATGCATAGGCTCCATTTAGTTTTTGTAAACTTTTTGAGAATGCTTCTTTTGGTTCCATGTTTTTTTGTAAAAATTCATCTATTAAGTGAGCGGATACTTCAGTATCTGTTTCAGTTAAAAAATTACGATGAGATAACTCTTTCCTGATTTCCAAGTAGTTTTCTATTATCCCATTATGAACAACGCTGACGCGTCCTGAAAAGTGAGGATGAGAATTTGTTTCATTGGGAACGCCGTGTGTTGCCCAGCGTGTATGAGCTATTCCTGACTCTCCGTCGATAGGATTTTTTGAAACTCTACTTATAAGCCCACTAATTTTACCTTTTGAGCGCTCACGTTTAAGTTTTCCATCATCAAGTACAGCTATTCCAGAGCTATCATAACCCCTATACTCAAGTTGAAGTAAACCATCTATTAAACGATCTGTTACAGACGAATTTCCAATAATTCCAACAATGCCGCACATAATATAGCCTTAATTTTTCATTAGATAATAATCACATTAATAAGCAAAGTTGTTATGGACGTCCAACGCTTACATAATTAAATCCAAGATTTTTCATATTTTTCGATTTGTAAATGTTTCTCAAGTCTATCACATTTGGCTTTTTAAGTAATTTTTTTATACGCTGCATGTCTAGTGCTCTAAACTCATCCCATTCTGTTAATATAACAAGCGCGTCAGCACCCTCAATACAATCGTACGGGTTTTCTGCGAAACTTATATTTCTCAAAATCCCTTTGGCTTCCTTCATGGCTGCAGGGTCATACGCTTTTATTGTAGCTCCCTTTGCTTGCAATTCAGGTATGATAGCCACACTTGCAGATGAACGCATATCATCTGTATTTGGTTTAAATGATAACCCTAGAAAAGCTAAAGTTTTATTTTTTAAATCTCCATCCAAAAAATTGATGATTTTTTGAACCATTTTTAACTTTCTGTCTTCATTGGACTTAACCACAGTTTTTATAATTGATAGAGATACTCCCACCTCTTCAGCAGTGCGTATTAGCGCTAAAGTGTCCTTAGGAAAACAAGAGCCCCCATAACCCGGGCCAGCATGCAAAAATTTAGGTGCAATTCTTTTATCAAGACCTATACCTCTTGCCACCGTTTGAACATCGGCTTCTAAGTTCTCACACAAGTCTGCCATTTCATTAATAAAACTAATTTTAGTTGCTAAAAAAGAGTTGGATGCATATTTTATTAATTCAGAGGTTCTGCGACTTGTAAACAATATAGGAGTTTCGTTGATAAATAGAGGCCTATAAACGGCTTTCATGACCTGAATAGCATTAGGGCTTTCTGTACCAACAATTACTCTATCAGGGTGTTTGAAGTCTTTGATTGCCGCCCCTTCTCTTAGGAACTCTGGATTTGATACAACTGAAAACTTTTCAATGGAATGATTTTTAGATATTATTTTTTCAATTTCATCCCCAGTGCCAACGGGAACTGTAGATTTAGTTACAATAACAGTATATTTTTCTATATTTTTGGAGATATCTTTAGCTGCTTCATAAACATAAGATAAATCAGCGTGTCCATCCCCTCGTCGTGATGGAGTCCCAACAGCTATAAATACAACATCAGAACCTTTCATTGATGTTTTTAGGTCTGTTGTAAATTTTAGACGTGAGGCACGAACATTTTTACATATAAGATTCTCTAGATAAGGTTCAAATATTGGAACTTCACCAGACTTTAGCATTTCTATCTTGGTAACATCTTTATCGACACAAATCACTTCATGACCAAAATCCGCGAAACAAACCCCAGATACTAATCCAACATATCCTGTACCGATCATAACAATTCTCATGGATTGCCCTCATGAAATAATTAATTTCTGGAGTTATGACAGGAGAAGGAGAAACATGCTAGTGGTAAGACAATAGGTATCATTGACATTTAAGTCATTATTTAACAATTAGTACGCATGGAGTACGAAATACCAAATTTTCCAGCAGTACTTTTTTGGGCTGCTCCAATATTTACACTATTGATTGCAATAGAGTGGTACCTTGTATCCAGAAAAAGGATTTCGGGTACCTATGTTGTAAAAGATGCAATTACATCATCCAGTATGGGCGTGGGGCAATTGATTTCCGATGTTTTGATGGGAAGTATAAGCATTGGTATTCTCATGTGGGTTTGGCAATTTAGATTTTTTGACTGGGGATTCAGTATTAAGGCGATACTAATCTGCTTAGTACTTCAGGATTTTGTCTATTGGTATAAGCATATGGCGGCCCATAAAGTTAGATGGTTTTGGTCCGCACATAATGTTCACCATAGTTCAGAGGAATATAATTTGAGTACAGCTCTTAGGCAGCCATGGAATAATCATTTTACTGGGTATGTTTTTCTCTCATCGCCATTGATTCTACTAGGTTTCCACCCTGTGCTAGTCATATTTATTGGAGGTGTAAACTTGGTTTACCAGTTTTGGGTTCATACCCAGTCTGTCAAGAAAATGGCTCCATGGTTTGAGTTTATTTTTAATACTCCTAGTCACCACCGGGTGCATCATGCAAAAAACCCTAGGTACTTGGATAGTAATTTTGCTGGTATTTTGATAATATGGGACAGGATTTTTAATACATTTGCAGAAGAAGATGAGACTGACCCAGTGAATTATGGAATAATTACACCGATCGCATCCTATAACCCTGCTGTGGTAGCATTCAAAGAAATGTATAATATATTTAAAGATTGCTTTCAGCCCAATATTAAATTCCATCAAAGGCTTGCATACATTTTTGCTGCCCCTGGTTATTCACATGATGGCTCTCGGAAAAGCTCTAAAGACTTGAAAGTTGAATTCATGAAAAATAAGCAGGCTAATCGTTAGGTTATTGATAGTCTGGGGTGACTCTAATTCCAGAAACCCATGTTTCAAGTACGCTTATATTTTTTATGTCTTCTGGAGCAATAGTTAAAGGGTTTTTATCGATAATGATGAAGTCTGCTAACTTATCAGCCTCAATACTACCTAAGTTTTTTTCTTGGAATGCTCCATAGGCATTTTCGATAGTCATTGCTTTAAGAGCTTCTTGAACTGATAAAGCTTGATCTATATACCACCCTTTTTCGTCCTTACTACTATTAAGTGGTTTTCTATTAACAGCAAAATATAATGTATTCATTGGCTCCCAGGGTTCGCCAGGCAGGTCAGAATTTAATAATAACCTCCCTCCACTTTTGAGAATTTTCTGCCATGAATAGGCATCTCGAATTCTCTCTGGCCCTATTCGATCTTCTGCCCATTTACTGTCTCCCACGGCATGGGAAGATTGTATAGAGGCTAAAATTTTGAGTTCTGCTAATCGATTATAAAAGTCTGGAAACAGAACTTGTGCGTGCTCGATACGCCAGCGATGATCAAAAGTACCATCTAAGTTTAATATTTCTTCATATAATGACAATATTTGATTATTGCCTTTATCGCCAATTGCATGAGTAGCCATTTGGAAGCCTAATTCTGATGCCTTCCGTCCTAGGCTTAGAATTTTTTCTGTACTTATTCGTTCTGTTGCTAATGACTTTCCAAATTGATCGGAATAAGGTTCTGACATAAGCGCTGTTCTTGACCCTAGAGACCCATCATAGAAGATTTTAATACTTCTTATGTCTAAAAAATCATTTTTATCATCAAGCGGTCCTTGCGCAAACCAATGTTTAATTAATTCATCATTATTTCCATCAAGCATTCCGTATACCCTTATAGGAAGAGAGTTAGATTTTTTTAACGCAATAAATGCTTCAACGTCTTTGGGAGTCATGCCTGCTTCATGTATAGATGTTACACCCGCAAGAGCCATATTGTTTAGCCCAGCGACTATTGCATTTTTAATTTTTTCATTGCTTGGCTCTGGTATAAAAGGTTGAATTAGGTCTTGAGCTAATGTTAGCATAACTCCTGTTGGCTCACCATTCTTACGGCGTATTATATTACCAATGTCAGGGTCTTTAGTAGCGCTATTAATATTTGCTAATTTTAGTGCGTAATCATTATATAACCCAGCAAACCCATGCAAACTTTCTAAAGCTACAGGATTATTTGGAAACGATATATCTATTAAATGTCTATCTGGGTATCCTGTGGATGCAAATGCACCCTCGTCCCATCCTTGCCCTATCAGCCATTCACCTCGAGCTGGGTTGGGGAATTTATCTTTTAGGCGCTCTACTATTTCCTTTACACTAGAAACTCCAACTAAATTAGCCTTTAAAGTGTCCATTCCAAGCTCGCGAATGTGAACATGACTATCTATAATTCCAGGTAAAACTGTCTTACCTCCCAAGTCCACTTTTATGATATTTTTTAGGCTTGAACTTTCAGCTTCTTCATCAACTAGTGTTATTTTATCACCTGTAACAATAAAAGAATTTGCGAGAGGCTTATCAGGATCCATTGTTATAATGTTAGCATTAAAAAAATGTATTGGCTGAGAGGAAGGGGCTGTATTATTTGAGCAAGAGTTAATTAACAGTACAAAAATAAAAGGAAGTATTTCTAGGCGAGAAAATTTAATACTAATCATGTACTTTAGTAACTTTTAATGAGATTATTTGATTGCGTTGTTTTTTTATAACTTCAAATCTGTAACCATGATATGAAAATGTTTGATTAACCTCTGGAATAGTTTGTGACTCATAAATAACAAGACCTGCTATTGTAACCGCTTCTTCATCTGGGAGCTCCCATCCCATAGCCCTGTTAACATCTCTGACAGTCAAATTTCCGCGTAGGATAGCACCTCCTTCTTTTAATTTATTTATCCCTGTGATTTCTTCATCATATTCATCTTGGATATCTCCAACAATTTCCTCGAGGATATCTTCGAGTGTTACTATTCCCATTAAAGCTCCATATTCGTCAACTACGACTGCAAAATGCTCCCTTTTTTGCTGAAATGCTTTCAGTTGTTTCACAAGTGATGTTGTCTCAGGTACAAACCAAGTGCTTCGCATTATTTTTCTTGTGTCTATTTCTGAAAGCTCTCCTGCCTCGCTGGATATTGACTTAAGAATATCTTTAACATGTAAAATTCCTATAATATTGTCTTGGTCATTTTCATAAAGTGGGACTCGTGAGTGCCCTGAGTTCAGAACTTCTTTAATTATTGTTTCTGAGGGAATATTAATATCAATCATGCAAACATTTTTGCGATGAATCATCACCTCTTCAACGTTTAGTTCTCCAATTTCTAAAACCCCATATATCTGATCTCTTGCACGCTTTGCTACCCCCCCTTCTTCAAGGTGGAGGTCAACAGTTCCCTTTATAGCTTCTTCCGCTGACCAAGATGCTGAATTTGAATTCACTCCAAACAATCTCAACGTACTATTTACAATAATTTGTATGAGTAAAACTAATGGAGAAAATATTTTAACAATAAAGTTGATTCGCGTAGCTACTTTCAATGCTAATGTGTCCGGCTGAGATATCGCATATGACTTAGGAAGAACTTCTGCAAAGATTAATATTAAGAGTGTCATAACAACTGTTGCACTCATTAGAGCTAATCCGCCACCTCCCAAAATATTAGTAAAAATTGCTGTCGTTAAAACTGAAGCTAAAATATTAACAAGATTATTTCCAAGTAATATACCACCAAGTAACCGCTCTCTAGAGAGTAAAAGTTTAGCAACAATTATTGCTCTCTTATCTCCATTTTTTTCCAGGTTATGTATGCGAGCTTTTGAAGCAGCTGTTAGTGCAGTTTCGGATCCAGAAAAAAAACTAGATAAGTAAAGGAGTATTGCTACCACAAAAATCATTATCAAGTTATCGGTACGCAAGATTGATTCAAGCATTTTTCTGTCCTGCAAGTTGGCTAAGGTATTCTAGCAAACTAACTTTTGACGTCGACTTTTGGATAAAGGCGTCGCCTATTGAGTTTACCATTATAAGAGTTATGTTTCCACCATCATTCTTTTTATCTTGCTGCATGAAGCTTAAAAATTTATTTGAATTTTTAAGCAGTGGGATAATATCTTTTATTGATGTCAAGCCAAGTGCTTGAAAATGTGCTTTTACTCTTTTGACATCTTTAGCACTACATAAATTTTCTTTTAAGCTAAACTCAAAAGCCATTTCCATCCCCGCGCTAACCGCTTCCCCGTGTAACAAGTCTCCTGATTTCATTGCCTCAACTTCTAGAGCATGAGCAAAGGTGTGTCCTAAGTTAAGCAGCGCACGTTTGCCAGTTTCTCTTTCATCTTCTGCTACAATTCTAGCTTTAGTTTTACAAGATAGCTCTATAGCTTTTTCTAGTGTGTTTGGATCACAAGATAAGACTTTTTTTCCATTTTTTTCAAGCCAGTTAAAAAAATCATAATTTCCAAGAAGTGCATATTTGACTATTTCAGAGTACCCTGCCTTTAGTTCTCTTTTAGGCAATGTTTTTAGAACATTTGTATCAGACAAAACAAGCTTAGGCTGATAAAATGAACCTACTAAGTTTTTACCATATTTATTGTTTATGGCAGTTTTCCCCCCGACAGAACTGTCAACCTGCGAAAGTAAAGTAGTAGGGATCTGAATGAATTTACATCCACGCTTAAAAATACTAGCCGCAAATCCAGTAAGGTCGCCAATAACCCCACCTCCAAATGCTATCAAAGTATCATTTCTTTCGAAACCTTTGTCGAATAATGAATTTAAAATTTTTTGAAGACCTTCAAAGCTCTTTTGTGCCTCTCCAGCGGGGCAGACTATAATATGAACTTCGAACCCTATAAGAGCAGACTCGAGTTGTTTGCCATGAAGCCTATAAACATTTTCATCTGTTACTATTGCAATTTTTTTTCCTGAAATCCTTTGTGAAATAAAATTACCCGCCTCAGAAAGGAGGTCCTCTTTTATGATGATTTCATAACTTCGAAGGCCAAGATCTACATTTACTATAGTCATTAATTATTACTCTGATATTTTTTTATTGCGTGTATTATTTTATTACTAATAGAGAATTGTTCATCATTATCAATTGTAACCGTTATATGTGATTTTTTATATATAGGGTGCCTTATTTTTATAAGTTCCTTAATCTTTGCTTCAGGATTATTAACTTGCAAAAGAGGTCTTTTATCATAATTTTTACTAACGCGATTCATAATAGTATTTAAGTCAGCTTTTAGCCATATTGTTAATGCTCTGCCATTTAAAATTTCATGTGTTTCTTCTTGTATATAAGCACCCCCACCAGTTGCTAATACTATAGATTTTTTAGCTAATAGCCTCTCTATAACGAGTCGTTCTCCTTTCCTAAATTCCTTTTCACCATAATCTTTAAAGTAGCCGCTTATTGTTCTTCCTGATGCTTTTTCAATTTCGTAGTCAGAGTCATAAAACTCTCTATTGAGAATTTTAGCTAGTTGTTTCCCTGTTGTAGTTTTTCCAACACCCATCAGCCCGACAAGTGCTATTGAGCGGTTTGTAAAGTTTTTACTAATTGAACTATTCCTTATTATATTACTTTTCTTATATTTATATCTGATAGTGTATTAAATATAGGTTTTTAATATGAGGAAAAAGTAACGTTTGCTCAACACTTAAACGTTAATATCTGATATATAATGTTAAAGGTCAGATTATGAAAAAATTATTTATTGTCAGTTTTACTTTAGTTTTATTCTTGTTTGGACTCACATGGTGGCTTCTTTCGAGTGCATCTAATGAAAATGCACCGCAAGATCTAAAAGTAATTGAATTGCCGGATAATTACGAAAAATAATATGAAATATTTAATATCATTAATATTTTTCTTTTTTCAGTACCCAGTTTTCGCAGAAAATATAGAGGTTTTAGATTTAGAAACAGCCCGTATTTATGACCCTGGTGTAATAGACGCTATAACTAGCGTTTTCGATGCTAATCTTTGGAAGGGCACCTCAACATCTACAGCTGTAGATTTAATTAATAAAATTCCGACAACGACTTCAAGTAAAGTGGGAGGGAAACTTATAAGAGCTACGATATTGGCCGGCGGAATGCCCCCAGAGGGGGAAAGAAAAAAATATGTTAGTGCTCGTTTAAGGTATGTAATGAAAATGCAAGATAATGATGCTCTCAAAACTTTAATGAAAGGTTATTCAGATTATGTTCATTTACCTAAAAATAGAGTTGAGTATGCTTTAGGAAGTGATGACATTGAGTCTGCTTGTGATATATCTGATAATTTAGGTAACAATAGGAGTTTACCTTATTGGATAAAGATTAGAGTTTTTTGTAATATTAGTCGTGATGAGTTAGCTGCTGCTGAATTAGCTGTCGAATTACTTCAAAGTATGGGGCATGAAGATAGACTATTTTACGAATTTATCGATTTCTTTTTAGGTAACTCTGACGAAATACCAAAAATCACTAATAACATTGACCCTTTGGTAAATGCAATGCAATCGAAGGCTATAAATTTTGATACTCAGGCATTAATAACTGAAGCTAAAAACAATAAACTGGGTTTGAAAGATAAAGTAGATTTAATTAACCGGCTACCTAATCAAATAAAATATGATCAAATAGAAGAGCTTTTAATAAATGGCATTGTGAACGATAGAAATATACAATTTAAGAGGATACCAACCTATAACCCGGAGCTTCTCATTAATGATAGTTTTGATAAGGGTTCAAGTGAAAAACTAGATACGATAGAAAATGAAGACTTATTTTCTGCAAAAATATTAGCTACTATATTGAATAAAGCAGATACACACTTATCTTTTTCCCTCATTGTTAAAGCCCTTGAAACTCATTTGGATAATGTCACTTCTGATCAAATTGAAATCCCGGATATTAATATTTTCGTACGCGCAAGCCTAGAGAGGAAAGACTACACTTTATTGCGTGAGCTCTATGAAAAATTACCTAATGGAAAGCAAAAAACTAAAATCAGGCTTATTATGGCTATATTAGATAATACTTACCTTTTCGATAGTTTTTTAACAAATTTAGAAGCTAGTTTTCCAAATATAGAGTTACAGTATTTTCTTTCAGATAGAGACCTTTTCATATTATCCTCTTTAAGAGTTAGCTCTTCTTTACCTTTTTTAAAAGCAATGGAAGGTAAAGACGAAGGATTTGGGTTTACAGTCAAGGCAGGTGATATGCTTTTGCTTAAAACTACTCTTAGGCACTCTTCTGTTGCGGAAACTGCATTGCGCGCGGCGATCATTCTTGAAAATAGTCCTCTCAACGATTCTAGTATTTATAATATTATAGATGTTTTGATAAGTGCTGGATTAATCGAGTTCGCTAAAGATATCGCCATTGAGGATTTTGCTAGACGACTATGACGGATGATTATTTAATAGAGTCTTTTTTGGAAATGATGAGTGCTGAAAGGGGTGCATCTGAAAATACTTTATCAGCTTATCAGCGTGATTTGAGGAACTGGAAGTTTGCTACGAGAAATAAAGTTTTTTTAACTTTAGGGACAGGACATTTAGAGGCTGTATTAGCCACATGGCAAAGAGAGGGCATAGCCGCATCTACTGCAGCAAGAAAACTTTCGACATTAAAGCAGTTTTTTTTATTTCTTCAAACCGAAGGCCACCGAAAAGATAACCCTGCCAATAATTTAGACCGACCAAGGCAAGGAAGGCCTCTTCCAAAGGTATTGTCAGAGTTTGAAGTTAATCAATTGTTTTTGACCGCAGAAAAAGACATTTCCCCAAAGGGGATTCGTTTGCTTTGTATGTTAGAGATTCTTTATGCAGGAGGCTTGCGAGTGTCAGAGCTTGTAACTCTAACTGTAAGGTCAACAAATAGGCGTGATAATTGTTTATTAATTAAAGGGAAGGGCGGGCGTGAGAGATTACTACCTCTAACTAAGCCTGCAAAAGATATGATTGAAAAATGGGCTTTAGTTCGTGAATTAACGCTCCCGAAAGGATTTGGTTCAATTGAATATCATGATAAATTTCTTTTCCCTTCTAGTTCCAAAAATGGTCATATAACTAGAGAAAGATTTGCCCAACTTTTAAAGAGACTTGCTATAAAAGCAGGCCTAAACCCTAAGATGGTATCGCCTCATATTTTGCGGCATGCCTTTGCAACTCATCTATTGTCTAATGGAGCAGATTTAAGGTCTGTACAAACTTTATTAGGTCACTCAGATATTTCGACGACTCAGATATACACACATGTTCTAGACAAACGGATGAGAAAGCTAGTAGAGAGTAAACACCCATTAGCAAATTAAGATTATGCCAAAAAAAAGACAATATCACTCAGACCTCGAAGAAGACCTTAAAGCTTTTTTACGTGAATTATGTGATGATTGGGACTTTTGCGCAGAAATTAAAGTTAAGGATTTACTCCTGAACAAATATAAAACTATCACGCCAAAAATATTTTCTGATACTTTAATAATAGCTGAGGGTCTGGATCTCAAAGCTGCTCATCACTGGCAAAGGAGGCTGAAACGACGATTTGTACAGCGCTATGGTAACGAAGTGAATGAAAGAATTTGGAGAGATTGGTAGCCTAAATAAGATTTTTAAAAATAAAGTAAAGAGTGCTATTAAGAATCATAAAAAAACTTTTAGATATACACTTAATACTGTAGGTTACTCATGATTATTATTTCAGTGATAGAAAGCGCAAAGAAATTTCATTGATATAACAGTTTTTAAGATTGGATGAAGTATAGTATGGCACGCACTTACCTTGATTTCGAACGTAGTATTGCTGAACTTGATAGTAAAATAGAAGAGATGATTCAAAAAAAAGGTCTTCAAGATCAGAATGTATCTGATTTAAAGGAAAAGTCTAAACTACAACTTAAATCTTTATACTCAAAAATAAGTGCTTGGGAAAAAACTCAAGTGGCTCGTCATCCCTCTAGGCCACATTTTAGTGAGTATATTAATAGTTTCGTAACTAGCTACACGCCCTTATCTGGCGATAGAAAGTTTGGAGATGATTACGCTTTATTGGGAGGGCTAGGAAAAATTCAAGGTAGAAGCGTATTAGTTATGGGGCATGAAAAAGGTAAAGATACTGAAACCCGACTAAAACATAATTTTGGAATGGCTCAACCAGAGGGTTACCGCAAAGCTGTACGATTTATGGAGCTTGCTGAAAAGTTCAACGTGCCAATTATTAGCTTTATTGATACTGCAGGAGCTTACCCAGGAAGAGGTGCGGAGGAGCGTGGTCAAGCAGAAGCTATAGCGCGCAGTATTGATAAAGGTTTATCAGTTCGTGTTCCTTTTGTTTCTATAATATCTGGTGAAGGCGGGTCCGGTGGTGCTGTAGCAATAGCAACAGCGGACACTGTTATGATGTTAGAGCATTCTATTTACTCTGTGATTTCCCCTGAAGGCTGCGCATCTATACTCTGGAGAGACGGTGGTCGCGCTAAAGATGCGGCAAAAGCGATGAAAATTACAGCTCAAAACCTAAAGCGATTAGGGGTGATTGATAAAATTATTAAAGAGCCAATTGGCGGTGCACATCGATCCTCTAAGGAAATGATAAAATCTCTTGAGACCGCTATAGTTAAGTCTTTAGATACTCTCTCTAAAATGGATACTGCCGAACTTGTAAGGCAACGTAGAGATAAGTTTTTGAATATTGGTAGATCATTATTATAAAAAAGGGCTCCTAAAGAGCCCTTTAAAAATATATGAAATTTATGAAGTTAAAATCCTGCTGAGATACCAGCTCCAAAGAACAACAAACTGTCCTTAGGATTTCCATTTAGGGATTTCTCAAGATTTAACATATCTTCTGAATTTAAGGCATAGGTAGCACCAAAATAAACCGAAACATCATCTGAGAGCGAATACCCTAAAGATGCAGATGCTGAACCATACTCATATGAAAAACCATCACCATCAACAAGACCTAGTGTTGCACCTAAATCAAAACTTGTCTTATCACCTGCCGGAATACTGTGACTAACACCACCCTCGAGAGTAAACGCTTCAAGTGTTAAATCGTAGTAAGCTGATGCAGAGGGCGACAAAGGTAAATCAAACCCTAAACTTGTGTAAATCTCATAAGTACCGGCACCACCACCATCAGTTTCAAATAAACCACCACCTTGTGGGTAGTGATAGTAAGTAATTCCTACATCAGTACTAACGAGGTCCGAAAGTGAGAAGCTGTAGCTTGCATAAAGGTCAACTTCATCTCCTGCTGTTGATGAAGTGTCCCCAACACCAGTTGAGAACCAAGCGCCTGCGGTAAAAGACCCTAATGATGCTTCAACACCAGACTGAATAGCACTATCTGCTAAACTCACACCTCTGAATACATAGTCACTTACATAATCCACTGATGTAGATACGCTAATGTCTTGTGCATTAGAATTAGCGGTTAGTGCTAGAAAAACAGATGTGCTTAAAAGTAATTTTTTCATATTTATCTCCATTATATTTATCTCACACAGGTGAGCTATGAAATCCATACCTCTAGATAGATTGTAAGCATTAAGAGTAAACGGATTTGCCTTGGAATAATAAAAAATGCATATTTATGATGCTCATATGTGCACATGTTCTTTATAATGATGCACACTGGGGCAATATATATAGTTTTTAAGAAATTGTAGTGTTCTATACTTAAAGTTTAAGATCTAAGAAATCATTTTAGCTGCTTTTACCGCAACATTTCTTAAATTTCTTTCCTGATTCACATGGGCAAAGACTATTTCTAGAAATTCCTTCGAAGTCTTTTTTTGATAATTTGTTCTCATTATCTTCTGCTACACGCATCATATCCATTGGTGACCTTGCTGAATCTTTTATTTTCTGAACTTTTTCAATACGTTCCTGTTGTCGTTGCATTTGCACATTAATTAACAATCGGGTGACTGCCTTAGTAACGCCTTCCCTTAAGTCGGTTAAGAGTTTGTCGAATAAAGTGAAAGCCTCTGACTTGTACTCATTAAGGGGGTCTCTTTGACCATAAGCGCGCATTCCAATTACTGATTTTAAGTTATCTAATTGCTGCAAGTGTTCTCGCCAATTTTGGTCAATAACTTGTAAAAGAAGCTGTTTTTCAATGCGCTGCATTTCTTTAGATTCAATACCATCTGTTAGTTGCTTAAATGCTTTATCTGTTGATTGTTTTAAGCGCGCCAACATCTCTTCATCTGCAATGCCCTCTTCCTTTGCCCAATCGGAAAAAGGGATATCCATCGCAAGATTTTCTTTTGTTTTCTCAGTAAGTGCACTTATATTCCATTGCTCTGCATAAGCTTTTTTGGGTACATAAGTTTCAATAAGGTCTTCACAACATTGATGCCTGAAATCCTCTATTACATCAGATACATCGTTATCTGTCATAAACTCCATACGTTGTTCAAATATGGTTTTTCTTTGATCATTCATCACATCATCATACTTTAATAGATTTTTACGGATATCAAAGTTGCGGGTTTCCACTCTAACTTGAGCCCTCTCCACAGCTTTTGACATAAAGCGATTAGTTAGCTCTTCGCCTTCCTCCCATCCCATTTTTCCCATCATTGCCTTTAGTCTATCTCCGCCCC
>Ga0206128_1002399_pt1 | contig 16965 bp, 14 predicted proteins | sample Helgoland_Spring_7_FD_148601 | JGI IMG/M metagenome (GOLD analysis project Ga0206128, IMG submission 148601) | Pelagic subsurface seawater microbial communities from Kabeltonne, Helgoland, North Sea - Helgoland_Spring_Bloom_20160426_1 | ecosystem: Environmental > Aquatic > Marine > Epipelagic ... | reverse complement strand
AGAAGCATTCTTTGGGTTTTTTTAACTCTGGTTATCGGGTGCACCAAAAAGGGGTCAAAAGGGGGGGGGGGTCAAAAGGGGTCAGGCAGAGAAATGACTCATCTTTAAGCACAAGTTTGGAAAAATTTTCGTCAATCTTGTCTAAAATCAAATCCATCTTTCACGGATCAAAACTTAGCGTCTTAGCGCCTTGGCGTGAGAATCCTATCCCTTTGCCGCGCACTCAGGATATGAACTCATGTGGCTCACGCCAAGGCGCAAAGGGCGCGAAGCCGGCATGCTTAGCGCCTTGGGTTGTCGGCCCCGACCTGTCGGGGTCCTACCTTTGTCGGGCTGCCCGCGGCAGAACAGCTGGACTTGCAGCTATCAAATTCTCGGCTTGTGCGGAAAAATGAGTCATTTCTCTGCCTGACCCCTTTTTGACCCCTTTTCTCTCTTTTTTGCTATTGGGTAATGGGGGTTTGGCGTTTAGAAAAGGGGCATGCCCACTTTTATTGAAACGATGCAGGCCGTCAACTGGCAGCATCCTGTGTTGGTGATTTCAGCCTTTGTGCTCGGTGCTTGTGTTGGCTCGTTTCTTAATGTGGCGATTTACCGGTTGCCGCGTGGGCTAAGTGTCAATGAGCCGAAGCGGTCGTTCTGCCCGGGGTGTAACAAGGAGATCCCTTGGTTTCGCAACATCCCGCTGGTGACTTGGCTAGTGCAGCGAGGCAAGTGTGCGGAGTGCAAGGGCAGCATTCCCTTTCGTTATTTTGCCGTCGAGCTACTCACTGCCTGTTTGTTTTTGCTGATGTGGATGGCGTTTCCGCAGAACCCGGGTGAGGCGCTATTCTATATGGTGCTGATGGCCTTGCTGGTGGTGGTGGTGTTTGTTGATGCCGAGCTGATGCTGATCCCGCTGCAGGTGACCTGGCTGGGTGCCGGTCTAGGACTGGTGGCTGCGGTGTTGGTACAGCATCATCTCTATCTGGATGGCGAGGCGCAGGGCTGGAAAGGTGGGCTGTGGATGTCGGTGAAAGGTTTGCTGGCTGGCTTTGGTGGTCTGTGGGCGGTGGTGATCTTGGGCAAGCTCGCCTTTGGTAAAAAGAATCTGGCTTTTGAGGAAGCGGTGGAGTGGATGTTGCGTGAGCCCGATGAAAATGCTGATGAAAATGATCCAGCGCAGCAGCTGTGTTTTGTCATCGATGGTGAGGCACATGGTTGGGGGGATCTTTTTTACCGGGACAGTGATCAGCTCATTATCGAGGGTAGTGGCTTCCGAGTGGATGGTAAAAAAGTGCAGGCGAAGAGCCTAGTGATCAAGGGTGACCGGGTGGAACTGGATGGCAAAACTCTGATGATTGAGGAGCTGCAGTCACTCGAAGGTAAGGCGTCTCAAGTCACGATTCCACGTGAGGCGATGGGCATGGGCGACGTTTACCTGATGGGTATGTTGGGATGCTGCCTCGGCTGGCAGTCAGTGATTTTCACCGTGTTTGCCGCCTGCCTGTTTAGTATTTTCCTCGCCATTCTTGGGCGGCTCGGCTTTGGCCAACGTTTACCCTTTGGGCCTAGCCTGGCATTTGGAGCCACCTGCTGGATTTTCTGGGGCTGGCAAGCGTGGGGATGGTACTACAGCCTGATTGGGCTGTAGGACGGACAGCCTGATGGGGCTGTAGGACGGACAGCCTGATGGGGCTGTAGAATGTAGAATAGTGAATAGTGAATGTAGAATGAGCCAAGCACGATGTGTTCACTGCGGCGCAATGGAGCCACTTTGTGGCAGTTGCAGTTCTGAGTTTAAGTTGAAGTTTGGAACAGGCACAAAAAAGCCCGCCGTAGAGACGGCAGGGCTTGGGAAACCAAGAACCAAGAACAAAGAACAGCCGCCAGCGGCTTAGGAAACGATTTCGGTTCCCACTCCGGAGCGGGTGAAGATCTCGAGCAGTAGGGAGTGCGGGGTGCGGCCGTCGATGAAGTGGACTTTGCCAACACCATGGTCGAGGGAGTCGAGGGCGGACTGGATCTTGGGAAGCATGCCGCCGGAGATGGTGCCGTCTGAGATGAGCTCGTTTGCCTCGGAGCGGTTGATCGAGGGGATCAGCGTGCTCTGGTCCTCGCGATCGGAGAGGATGCCGGGGACATCGGAGAGATAGACGAGCTTGGTGGCCTTGATGGCCTTGGCTAGGCAGGCGGCAGCGAGGTCTGCATTGACGTTGAGCGGTTTGCCGGTTTCTTCTTCGGCGCCGAGTGGCGAGATGACGGGCACGGTTTCTGCCTTGATGATTTGTTCGATGGCGTCGAGCTGGCAGCTGACGGCTTCGCCGACGCGGCCGATGTCGACTTGTTGGCCGTCATCATCGGTGGCCTGGATTCTGCGGCCAGTGAAGACCTCAGTGCCGGGAATGCCGTGCGCCTTGCCGCCGAACTCGGTGATCATTTTCACCAGTCCCGGATTGATGGTGTGGCTGAGGGTCTGCTCAACAATGGTGATGGCTTCTGGGGTGGTGACGCGGAAGCCACCAATGAATTTTGCCTCTAGGCCCGCTTCTTTCATAGCGGCGGAGATGGCTTTGCCGCCACCGTGCACGATCACGGGGTTGATGCCGGCGACTTCGAGAAAGACAATATCGCGCATGACCTTGCGCACCAGGCCCGGGTCTTCCATGGCGGAGCCGCCCATTTTGATCAGGAAGGTGTGGCCGCGGAACGACTGTAGGTAGGGCAGGGCCTCGATGAGGACTGAGGCCTTGTTGATGGTGGCGTCCAGGGACATGTCGGTATCTAAGCAGTTAATTTTAATTTCTGAATGCTAAATTTCAGGAAACATGAGGCCGCTGAAGTTATCGTCTGAAAACATGGCAAGCCCATGCTGTGATCAGGGTGGCGAGCGGGGCAGATAAACTGAGCCAGTGTTGTGATAGGTAAAGCAGGGCAGCCAGCAGAACAAACAACAGGGGAACAAGTAGGGCTGCTGATAGGCTATAGGCAAGTACGCGTTTGCTGCGCGTGAGCTCGCCAAACCAGAAACTCAGCAGTGCCACATCTAAGAGAAGCATCATCGATGCCAATAGAGGTAATCGAACAAAAGTCGCTGAAGTTTCAGTAATGGGGTAATGATGAGATAATGCGACAAGACGAGAGATGCGCTCGGGTGATAGGGTATTGGTGCTGGCAGATTTTACTCCCACTGCGTGGATTAGGGCGGTAGGTTTTAGCTGATGAAATCGGCCCTTTGCATTGGTAGGGAGCATGAGCTTTTCTGCTTGGAGAGGTGCTAGCTGATTGGCCGGATTTTCAGGGGCAGTGGTATGACCAAATTCATCGATGGGAATCAGTGGGCCATTTTTTCCGAGACGTATATGATGGCCGCAATCTACAACGATGTCTGAGGGCTTAATGGTGTGTGCCATCATCACTGTAAGGAGTTCGATTGAGGGAATTAGTCCTTCATCTTGCCAGTAGGCAAGGAGGGGTATGCTGCCCGTGGTGAGTTGAATGCTTTCTACCTCGCTGAATCCTGCTAGAGTGTGTTTCCCGCTGTCGGCATGGATTGAAATCGGGGCATGGTTAACGCAAGGTAGTTGACGATAGTTCCCCGTCACGCGGGACATGGGGATGAGGCTGCGCCGAAGGACCTCAGGCATCGATTGTGGTGAAGCAACCCTTGTGACGGGTGTTGAGATCGCAGAGCGCGAAAACATCGCGAGTTGGTGAGCTAAACCTTGAGTCTCAAGCCCAGGTTGCTGATCCCAATTCAAGTTTGTTGTTAGGATGATGTCCCTATATCCATGTTTGTAGAGAGATGTTAGGATGATTGCATAGTCGAGGGCAGATGGCGGTGACTGCTCAAAGATCTTCTCCGGATCATCGCTTATATGAATGCTCTGAATCTGTGTTTTTTTTGCCTGCGATTTACTGACGCTGCCAATGGTAATGGCCTCAGATTCTGCATCAACCTCATGGACGAATTGTTTTCCATACTGGTAACTCATCGCAATCATGACAAATGATGCGTCTAGTTGCTTTAGCAAAGAGCTTGTTTTGCTGAGATATAAAACTCCTAAGCCGACGCCCAAGGCGAGAGCTGCTACGCGGAGCCGAGATTTAAAAGCTTGTTGAGTCAAAGTGTTTCGATCTCATCTAGCACAGGTAGAAGGGGTTCTTCAAGGTTTGATCCCGCGATTACGTCTCGAAGGATGGCCGCAGCGGTCGGTATGTGCTGTAGATACCATTCCTGTTGGGGTTGACGGCCTATTTTAGCAAAGGCGCCCATGGCCTGCATCAGCCGCTGTGCAGCACACTTCTGAAGAATGGGAGCGATAGGCTCTTCCTCCGATACTTCCTCCCATAGATCGAGTAGTTTTTGGCGATCTTCTACGGAGTGGTTCATGTAGGGATCGTAAATAAGTGACGCTAGATCATATTCTTGCCGACCACGGCGCATGCCTTGGAAGTCAATGAGCCAGGCCTTGCCGTCATGCGCGATGATGTTTTGGCTTTGAAAGTCACGGTGCACCAGATTGCGTGATGAGGCGCCCAGATCTTTTGCCATTTGAATAAGCGCAGGGTGCTCAGAGAGTTCGTCGACAACGGCGGGATTCATGCCGAGGTATTCATCGGCTAGCTGATCATAGAAATAATTCTGTTCCCAGCGATACATGGCTTCATCAAAGGCGGGCTGGAATTCGAGGTCCTTAGGCGGGCGGGTGTAGAAGAGCTTGTCGAGCTGTTCGAGGGCGGAGCGGTAGATGGGCTCTCTTACTTCCCAAGGCTCATCCTTCATGCTCAATAAGTCAGCGTCACCAAGATCCTCGACGAGTGCCACACGGCGTCCTGTGTTGTCATAGATGACCTCGGGAACATTGAAGCCGGCGTTTTTGAGGAACTGGGAAACCGGTAGGTAGTTTGCATTATCCTTACGATCCAAGGTGTAATGAATGCCGATGTAGGTGGGGTAACCTTCCGGCTTGAGGCGGATAATAGTACGTCCGGAGGCGCCCTTGGTGATGGGCTCCATGATACAAGAATGCGTAGGTCCCAGTTTAAGGTAATTACGGACCGCAGTCAGAAGGGTGTCAGCTGGCATGAGGGGGATGTAGAATGTGGGATTGAAGAATCAAGAATTAAAAATCATGAGCCGGTGACAATGGCGCCCTCAAGAGTGGAGCCCTCACTGACGGTGGCAGCTGGCCAGACGATGGTATCAGTGAGTTGGGCGTCGGCCTCGATGACTGCCTTGGGGCCGATGATGCAGCTGGCGGCATCGACCTGGGCTGAGGGGTGGATAGTGGCATCGGGGTGGATGGCATCGTTACGCCCAGGGCGGAGGTGCTCATGGACTTCGCGGTAGGCATCGGGGTTGCCGATGTCGAACCAGTCACCTTCATCGAGCACTACGGCACCGAGTTTGTGTTGTTTGATGAGCTGGATGAAAGCGGGCACGATAGAGGTGACTTGCTCATCAGGGATGAGCTTGAGGATCTCAGGCTCGATGCAGTAGATGCCGGTGAATTGATGGGTGCCTGGGGCGTCGCCGAGTAGGTTGCGCATATCGGTGACCTGGTCGCCCTCGATGTTGACGTTGCAGTTTTGCCCTGATGAACGCAGTGCAAGGGTGGCGATGTTGCCTGATGTCTGGTGATGGGCGATGAGTTTGCCAATATCGATGTCGGTGAGGATGTCGCCATTGTAAACGAGGATAGGATCATCGCCGATAAAGGAGCCAATGTTGCGGATGCCGCCGCCGGTTTCGAGTAGCACGGGCTCGTGAAAGAAGCTCAGTGGCGAGCCATGGAAGCTGCCATCTGGGTAAGCTGCTGGCCACGCCTCGGGAATGTGGTGTGTGTTGATGGCGAACTCTTTGATGCCCGCCGCTTGGCAGAGGCGCAGCGCGAAGTTGGCCATCGGCTCATGGAAGACAGGAACCAGAGGCTTGGGCAGGACGTCGGTCAAGGGGCGTAGCCGAGTGCCGAGGCCTGCGCCGAGGATGAATGCTTTGGTGATCATAAGGGCCGCTTCGCGGCAGTTTAAGTTTGAGTGGGGAGCCGCCTGCGGCTGCAGTTCGAGTTATCCATTTTCAATTTCCTTTCATCCAACGGATGAAATAAGGCTCTCCAGAGCCCGGCGGTCGGGGCTGGGCATCGGTAGTTGTTCGAGGTTTTCGATCGGGTGCCATGTTTCATGGTCTTGGGAGTGAGTTTGATCTGAGTGGCTGGCGTAGATGCGCAGGGTGACGTGGTAGCGAGTGATGGCGTAGGTTGTTTTAAGAGAGAGGGCAAGATCCAAGGTTTGTGCGTGGTCGCGGCGGGGGATATGCCACATGCCCTCACGGCGGTTACCTTGAGGCTGTTGTTGGAGCAGCACGCGCCCGTGGCTGTCCGTGGTAAAAATGGCGAACTCATCAATGCGCGTGGTCTTTACGGCTGATTTTTTTTGGGGAAGAGAGGAGGGGTCTTGGCATTGGCAAAACTGACTGACTGGGCAGTGTGCGCAGTCAGGTGATTTGTTGGAGCAGTAAGTTTGGCCGAGCTCCATCAGCGCGGAGTTATGAACGCGCGGGTTTTTATCAGGCAGTAATTCCTGTGCCCATTGCCAGATCTGCTTGTTGCCGGCGGTGGTGTCAACGCGTTGTTGGAAATCAAACAGGCGGGAGAAGACACGTGCGATGTTGGCATCCACAATAGCTTGCGGCTCATTGTAGGCGAAGGAGGCCACCGCACCGGCGGTGTAGGGGCCGATGCCCGGCAGGGCGCGGATTTGCTCGAATTTCTCGGGAAACCTGCCGTGGTGATCGCGGGTGATTGCCTTGGCTGCGGCGTGCAGATTGCGGGCGCGGCGGTAGTAGCCAAGACCTTCCCATGCCTTGAGGATCTCCTGCTCGGTGGCCTCGGCCATGGCTCGCGGCGTGGGGTAGAGGGCCATGAAGCGGGTGTAGTGGCCACCCTTGCCATCTTCATTGCTGCCCAACACCGTGGCGACCTGAGTTTGTTGCAGCATGATTTCTGATACCAGGATCGCCCAAGGATCGGTGGTTTCACGCCACGGGTAGGCCTTGCCCTCCTTACCAAACCATTTCACCAGTGTGTTCTGATATGCACGCTTGTTGGCTAGCGGGTCTTTGCTGGCCCGGGGTTTGGGATCGGGCTCGGGATCGGGATCGGGCTTGGGTTGAGCTTGGGTAGCCGGTGGCATGGCGGATAACGATGGACGATGGACGAAGAGGGAAGAAAGCTGAAGGAATAGTGAACAGCGAACAGTGATTTGTCTGGAAAAAAGTGGCGAATAATGTGATTTGGGTGATGTTACACCTACAAGATTATGAAGAAACATACAACAGCCATGGATATGCTTGCCCTAAGTGTCGTCATGCTGGCCCTTGTTTTGGCCAGCTGCAACAAGAAGCAGCTTGATTCAGGGAGTAATGGCAGTGGCGGTAGGTCAGTGGCTCCGTGCTGAGGCAGCGGACGCTAGGACGCGAGTTTCGCGGGCCGCCGGAGGCGGTAGTTGGGCCACTTTGTGGCAGTTCGAGTTGAGAGTTCGAGTTGGGAGCCGCCGGAGGCGGTAGTTTAAGTGGGAGCCACTACGTGGCAGTTGAAGTTTAAGTTAGCCGCTTGACGGCCGTTGTTGGTTCTTGGTTGGCAGCCTGTAGATTCTATGTTTCCATAAATATAAAAACATTTGCGTTGAGAAACCTGATCGATGTCAGCATTTTTAATGCTTTCCCCTGCCTGAGGAATCTTTGTCGGCCGATCTAGCCGATGCAGTCAGCACCGAAATAGGACGCCAGGGCTTCGGGTATCTTGATGCTGCCATCGGGCTGCTGATACTGCTCGATCAGCGCCACATAGAGGCGGGGTAGGGCGGTGCCTGATCCGTTGAGGGTATGGCAGATCTGGTTTTTGCCATCGGCATCCTTGAAGCGCAGGCGCATGCGGCGTGCCTGGTAGTCGGCGAAATTGGAGCAAGAGGAGACCTCGAGGAACTTATCCTGGCCGGGTGACCAGACTTCGATGTCGTAGGTTTTGGTGGCAGAAAAACCAATGTCACCGGTGCAGAGCTCGATGACACGGTAGTGCAGGCCGAGTTTTTGCAGGATGGCCTCGGCGTGGCCGGTGAGTTCTTCGAGCAGGGCGGTGGATTGATCCGGGTGGGCGATCTGGACTAGCTCAACCTTGTCGAACTGGTGCGTGCGGATAATGCCGCGGTTATCACGGCCGGCGCTGCCAGCCTCGCGGCGGAAACAGGGAGTGTAGGCGGTGAGTTTCACCGGCAGCTGGTCTTCGCTGAGCAGGGTGTCACGGTAGAGATTGGTCACTGGCACCTCAGCGGTGGGGGCGAGGAACAATGAATTATCCTCGATGCCATACATGTCGTCCTCAAACTTGGGTAACTGACCGGTTCCCTCCATGCACTCACGTTTGATGATGTGGGGCACATTGACCTCCTCATAGCCGTGCTCGGTGGTTTGGGTATCGAGTAGAAACTGAATCAAGGCGCGCTCGAGCCGGGCACCTTGGCCTCGGTAAACAACGTAGCCAGAGCCTGTCACACGGGCGCCGTCTTCGAAGCTGAACAGGCCGTGCTTTTCTGCCAGGCCGACGTGGTCGAGAGGTTCGGCAATCACGGGCTTTTCTCCCCAGACGCGCAGTTCTGGATTGGCATCCTCATCGCTACCCACCGGGCAATCTGCATGCGGTAGGTTGGGAATGCTCATGAGTAGCTGAGTTTGGCGGTCACCGGCGGTGTCGGATGCGATATCGAGCTCGGCGATTTGCTCGCCGACGACGCGGACCTGCTCCTTAATGCCCTCTGCCTCGTCAGCCTTGCCTTGCCCCATGAGCGCGCCGATTTGCTTGGAAAGCTGTTTACGTTGGGACTGCAGTTCCTGTTTTTGCGTTTCCGCTTTACGGCGTGTTTCGTCACAGGCGAGAACTTCATCGATGAGTAAATGAGCGTCACCACCTCGGCTGCTGAGGCGGTTTTTGATGGTGTCTGCGTCTTCGCGGATGGCTTTGATGTCAAGCATGGCGGAGTAGTGATAGCGGGTTTTGATTTTTTTTGAACCGAGAAATACACCAAACAGGCTAAAACTTTTCCAATTTGGTATTTGGCGTTGGCAGACGAAAACCTAAAGTGAAGCGGATGTCAGCAAAGAGAGCGAGTTGGGCAAGTGTGTGCTCGGGCATAGCCCAGATGATTCTGCATACGCGGGTGATGCGGCGCAAGGTGCTGCTGCAGCTGGTGGTTGTCTTGCTCGTACTGGTGGTGCTCGGTGCCTGGCCACTGGCCGGCTGGTTGAGTGGTAACATGTGGCTGTTTCTACTCTGGTGGGGGGCATCCCTGTTTTATGGTCTGATGGTCATTTTACTCGCCATTTATGACATGCTGGCCGTCTTCAAGGAAGAGCGGGAAAGCATGTAAATATGGGCTCCTGAAGCGCGCCCGAAAGATTACACAAAACCCCACTTTTTGAGGGTTTTAGCTTGTTGCGCAGAAAATGTAGCTGACCCGTCTGAAGCGGTAGCTGGAGTGGACTTGGGCGAAGTCGGCGCTAGATGCCAGGTAAGCCTTTAGGCTTCGGAATCCTCAGCTGGCTCAGCTGGTTTGTCTGGCTCAGCTGGTTTGTCAGGCTTGGCTGGTTTGTCAGGCTTGGCTGGTTTGTCAGGCTTGGCTGGTTTATTGCGGGTGGCTTGTTTGACGAGGATCTCGACGTAGACGGTGTCATTACCTTCTTCGAGTACTTGGCCAATGGCCTTGGAGACGGCAGAAATATGCTGCTCGTCTGCGCTAGCGGCATCAGCACCAACCTTGCAGTCGAAGTCCCAGAAGTCGATCCCTTCGGGAAGTTCCTTGCGGCGCTCGCGCTTGATGTATTTGCTTATCTCCGCACGGATGGAGTCTGCCAAGCGTGCGGGTTTGATCTTGGGGTGGGTGAGGGGGAAGGTCTTTTTCATGAGATGGGGGCCGGCCGCCTGTGGCGGAATGGTGAATAGAGAATAGTGAATAGTGAAGTGGGAGCCGGCCGCCTGTGGCGGAATGGTGAATGGAGAATGGTGAATAGTGAAGTGGGAGCCGGCCGCCTGTGGCGGAATGGTGAATGGAGAATGGTTGGCCACTTTGAGGCATTTGGCCGCGACGCGGCTATTTCACTCATCGCCAACCGCCAAAAGCTAATTGCCAGAAGCCTAAAGCCTGCGGCTTTAGGCTTCGCGCCCGCAGCACTTTTTGTACTTCTTGCCGGAGCCGCAGGGACAGGTGTCGTTGCGGTTGACTTTCACTGTGGGCCGGCGTTTGGGCAGGTTGATTTTGATCTGCTGGCCGTCCTCTGATGGGGTCATGGCAAGGTTACTAGTATTGCCTGTCTGAGCAATGTTGGCTTGGGAGGTGCCCCCTGTAGCTCCAAGGGCTCCAGCAGGCTGGGCGTTGGCATCACTGGTGAGCTGCTGAGGCAGACTGCGCATGAAGTTATCAAATTGCTCGAGGTTGGTGGTGGAGCGGAACAGGTTACTGAGCGTCTCGTTCTCGATGCTGGCCATGAGGACTTCAAAGAGTGAGTAAGCCTCGTTTTTGTATTCCACCAGTGGGTCTTTCTGCCCCTGGGCGCGTAGGTGCACGCCTTCACGTAGGGCGTCCATGTTGTAGAGGTGTTCTTGCCAGAGTTTATCGATTCCGGTGAGGATGATATGGCGCTCGAGCATGTCGAGCATCTCTGGGTTCTCCTGCTTCATCTTCAGCTCGTAAGCTTGTTTGACCTTGGCGACGAGGAACTCGGCATTGCCGACGGTGTCTCGGTCATGGAAGCCGCTGCTATCTATGGTGAGTTGAATCGGGAAGGTGGAATTGACCCAGCTGAGGAGCTCGGCGTAGTCAGGAGCGCCTTCGTCCCGCTCTTCGAGGTAGCCGTAGACGGCATCTGGGATGGCTCTTTCAATGACTTCATCGATGAGCTCACGTGGGTTCTCAGAGTTGATGACTTCATTGCGGTAGCCGTAGACGACTTCCCGTTGTTTGTTCATGACGTCGTCAAAATCAAGGACGCGCTTACGCCAGGTGTAGTTGCGCTGCTCGACACGCTTCTGGGCGGTTTCCACGGAGCGGTTGAGCCACTTGTGCTCGAGGGCCTCACCGTCTTCCATGCCGAAGCGTTGCATCATGTTGGTCATGCGCTCGGCAGCGGCAAAGTTACGCATCAGGTCATCCTCAAAGGAGATAAAGAACTGGGACATGCCGGGGTCTCCCTGGCGTGAACAACGACCACGTAGCTGGCGGTCAATACGGCGTGATTCATAGCGCTCGGTGGCGATGACAAAAAGGCCTCCAGCTTCGGCGACTCCAGGGGCGAGCTTGATGTCAGTACCACGTCCGGCCATATTGGTGGAGACGGTGACAGAACCTTTTTGACCGGCGTTGGCGATGATCTCGGCTTCCTGGCGGTGATACTTGGCGTTGAGGATGCTGCAGGGGATCTTAGCGCGCTTGAGCATTTTACCGACGAGCTCGGAGGCGTCGACGGATGCGGTGCCGACGAGTACGGGCTGGCCACGGTCATAGGCTTCCTGAATCTTGGTGACTACGGCGTTGTATTTCTCACGGCGGGTTTTGAACACCTGGTCATTGTGATCGATACGGATGTTAGGCACATTGGTGGGAATGGGCAGAACGTCGAGTTTGTAGATGTCGTGGAATTCGGCGGCCTCGGTCTCAGCTGTTCCGGTCATGCCGGCGAGCTTCTGATAGAGACGGAAGTAGTTCTGAATGGTGATGGTGGCGTAGGTCTGAGTTTCCTCCTCAACGTGCGCGCCCTCTTTGGCTTCTACTGCCTGGTGTAGGCCGTCTGACCAACGGCGTCCTGGCATTTCACGGCCGGTGTTTTCATCAACGATGATGACTTTGTTGTCAGTGACGACGTACTCAACGTCTTTCTCATAAAGGCAGTAAGCTTTGAGTAGCTGGGAGATGGAGTGCATCTTTTCTCCCTGGGTGTCGAGCCGATCTTGGAGTGCTTGCTTGCGGCTAGCGCGCTCTGTTTCCTCCATAGAGAGGTCGGCATCGATCTCGCCATATGCGGTGCCAAGGTCAGGTAGAACAAATGCTTCCGGATCGTCTGGGGAGAGGAACTGGCGGCCCATGTCCATGAGGTCAGCATCGTGTGCTTTCTCATCAATTGTGTAGTAGAGTTCTTCCTTGATCTCGTAAAGGTCACGCTTCTGAGCGTCCTGATACATGGAGAGTTCGGTCTTTTCAATGAGGCGACGAGTGTCTGGCTCTTCCATAAAGCGCATCAGCTGACGGTTGCGCGGGTTGCCAAGTTTGATCTTAAAGAGGGCGCGGCCAGCACCGACTTCGTCCTCTGCCTCGAGGCGTTGTTTGACCTCATCGGCGAGTTCGTTGCAGAGCGTGCTCTGGCGTTTGACGAGCTGCTCGATGAGTGGTCTGAAGCGGCCGTATTGCTCAGTGTTGGATACGGTGGATGGGCCTGAGATGATCAGTGGTGTGCGTGCCTCGTCAATGAGGATGGAGTCGACCTCGTCAATGATGGCGAAGTAGTGGCCACGCTGGACTTGCTCTTCCTTAGAGGATGACATGCCGTTGTCGCGCAGGTAGTCAAAGCCGAACTCGGCATTGGTGCCGTAGGTAATATCACACTGATACTGCTCGCGGCGCAGTTGGGAGGGTTGCTGGCTCTGGATACAGCCGACGCTGAGGCCGAGGAACTTAAAGACGGCGCCCATCCATTCGGAGTCACGCTTGGCGAGGTAGTCGTTGACGGTCACTACGTGCACGCCCATGCCAGTGAGGCCATTGAGAAAGACGGGCAGGGTGGCAACAAGCGTTTTTCCTTCACCGGTCTGCATCTCGGCGATCATGCCGCGGTGCAGGGCAATGCCGCCGATGAGCTGAACGTCAAAGTGAACCATTTCCCATGCGACGGGCTGGTCACAAACCTGGATGGTCTGGCCGCAGAGTCGACGCGCGGCGCTTTTAACGGCGGCAAATGCCTCGGGCATGATCTGGTCGAGATACTTAGAGCGAGCAGCATCAAAGAGGTCTTCTTCGACAGTGCGGAAGGCGGACTTAGCTTCTTCAATGCTTTCTACATTGGGCTCTGCAGAGGGTAGGGCGGGGAACTCATCACGCAGGGCATCAAGGCGCTGGTTGATGGCGACTGCGGCTTCAGATAGGCCAGCCTCGTCCATGAGCTGGAGCTGGCGAACGGTGGCTGCTTCAAGCGGTAGGTAGCGGTGCAGGTAATCCCGCCAAACCTTGACCTCGGCGAGTAGTTCGTCTTGAGATTTGGCCTGATAGCCTTGCTCAATTTCGTTAATTTTGGCAATGACCGGTCCGAGGCGTTTGACCTCGCGCTGGTTCTTGTTACCGACTTTTTTCTGAAGAGTCCACTTGAGCATAGAAATGATTGCGCGAGATTTGTTGTTCGCGCTGGGGGGCTTGCATACACTCACTGAGCCCTTATGGCAAGGGAATGAATGGTGAATCCACCGATGGAGGATTTAATCTGAGCGGGAGGAATTTATTGTCATTGCGCCGCCATTGCGCCGCTATGACTGAGGGCGGCTCAGCTGGACTTGACCCGAGCCAAGGTGTCGGGATTTTCCTGCAGGTGATTGGTCAGCGAACGGATCGCCTCGAGGGTAGCGCGTGAGATGTGGTGTTCCATGCCTTCAACGTCTCGGTAGATGGTATCTTTATCGATATCAAAGAGTTCGAGGAAGCGGGTCAGGGTCTCGTGGCGGTCAATGATGGCGCGGGCGATGCGTGTGCCTTCCTCGGTGAGGGTGGTGCCACGGTATTTGACATGGGTGACAAGGCCTTCTGCATCAAGCTTCTGGAGCATGTTGGTAACACTGGCCTGAGAGATCTCCAGTCGTTTGGAGATGTCGATGGGGCGGGCGTAGCCCTTTTCCTCAATGAGGTGGAGGATTTGCTCGAGGTAGTCATCGCGGGCGGTCGAGCCGCTGGTACGGTGACGGGTGCTGGAAGCATCGGGCATGACCAAGGAGACTAGAATCAGCAGGGGGAGTCAAGGAGCAAGAGGCTGTAGTTGGGAAGCCGCTTCGCGGCAGTTCTTGGTTCTTGGTTCCTCGTTCTTAGTTGGCCGCCTGAGGCGGCAGTTGGGAGTTGCTCTGAGGTGCATGGGGGCTAGAATGTAACGGTATGATTTTTGGTGGAGAAGATAAGATCAACCCGGCTGGAGGCAAGGGGCTTGATGCCAGTGGCAAAATGCTCATTGCCGCTAATCTGATTCCGCTGGTGGGTGTGTTAGCTTGGGACTGGAGTATTTTTAATGTGGTGATGCTCTACTGGTTTGAAAACGTGATCATTGGCGGCATCAACGTTCTTAAGATGATCACCTGTAATCCTGACCCTAAGCAGGTTGATCTCAAGGGAAAGCTCAGGGAGCGGCTGCTTAAAAACCGAGATGAGCTCAGTGATGAGGAAGCACGTAAGGCCTTTGAATTTGCTCACAAGGCGGAGGCAAACATGGGCAAGCTCGGAATAATACATCATGCATCCAAGTTGTTTTTTATTCCCTTTTTCACCTTTCACTATGGTTTTTTCTGCCTAGGGCACGGCTTTTTTGTGTTTGCCCTTTTGGGTAAGGGCGAGGGCGGTGCTTCTTTGATGAAGGGCGGCTCACTCATTAGTGAATTTTCGGAGCTGCTGAGCCGAGCCATAGAGCTTGGGGGGACGTGGGCAGTGCTGGCACTGGTAGTCAGCCACCTGTTTTCCTTTTTTAGTAATTACTTAGGTAAGGGTGAATACCGCCGGACCGTGGTGCCGGCTCTGATGATCGCACCTTATGGTAGAATTGTGGTGCTGCACTTGGCTATTATTTTTGGCGCGTTTGCAACGATGGCGCTCGGTAGCCCAGTCTACTTATTAGTGATTCTCATTATCGGTAAAATCATCCTCGATTGGAAATTTCACCAGCGTGCTCACCGCAAGCTATTGGCTAATCACCAGACTGTTGATTAATCTGAAAAGAATCGGATATCCATCCGCTTGCTGCCTTTTTTCGGAGGGAAGATAAGCACCATCTCACGGTTGGTGGCATGGCTAAATAGGCGTGTGCCGCCAAGCACCTTGCCTTTGCTGCTTCTTACTACAAAGGGAGTGAATTCTCCGCCTTTCGATAAGCTGAGTTTTTTTACCGTCGGCTTACCTGGCTTGACTGCAAATCGCTTTTTATTGAAGTCGACCACCAAGGGCACACTGGCGAAATTGATGAAGCGGTAGCTGCTATCGGGGAAAGCAGACTCGGAATCATCAATGCCATAGAGCTTCAGAGGGAGTTGGCCTTCTTGCTTGGAGCCGTTGAGACCGACGAAATAAAGCATTTTTTGTGTGTTAGGAACGAGTGAAGCCTTGCCTACTAATAGGTAAGGCTGCTCGGGGTCGTCGTGCTCAATGAATAACTCGAGTGCCTTGGCCTTGGAGAGCGGGTAAGGGAATGACCTTCTGCCGTTTCTCCAGATGATCTCGATGAACTTGGTGCCGTTGCGGTAATAGAGCTTCTCGTAAGGAATCTTAGAAAGTGCAATGGCGCTAAAGGCCTTGCCCGTGTAGGGTTTTGCTTCGCCGCTATCGCTACTCTCAGCAGGTTCCTGGGCGTAGGTAAAGCTTCCAGAAATGAGGACGGTAAGACATGCCAGTAGCAAAGTAGGTTGGAGTAAGCTCATGAAGGTGAAGTTATACTTCGCTTTGATCCAGCCATCTGAAGCTCTGGATTTCAAAACGTCGGCCGTAGGTCTGGTTGGTGGGGTTGAGCGTAGGGGTCTCGGAATCATCATCCCACGGTTCGTTATTATTCGGTTCCACATACTCAGGCAGGCGCTGCACAATTGCCTCGCAGATGGCTGATGCGATGATGTTATCGTCGGCATCCCTAACCTCCCCATAAGCACGGATGCGGAAGGTGTCGGAGCGAGCACTTAATCTGGGGGCAAGGGGTAGCAGGATATTTGCTTGGTTGATCTCCAGCGGAATACCCGTGGAACAATTTCTGTTACCTAGGTATGGATCCGCCGCGTAAGGGAAATCATCAGAAACATACCACTGGGCTCCATTAAGTTTTATCTTCCAACTGTCAGAAAAGGCTTTGTAATTCGGGATAACATCGGAGGTTCCAGCCCTGATGCCCGTGCTTTGACCTCCGTTGATATCGGCCTGCTCAATCGCCTCCTGGATCGCCCCCAGATAGCTTCTGGAATCTATTCCAATACGCCGGTTGACAAAGTCTGAGATGCTCATGAAGGGGCCGCGAGCTTTGACTTGATTGACGATTTCCACAGCAAGGCCGGTATCGTCAGTAAGGTCGCTCGCTGTATCATTGTCATCCCAAATTTGGTCATCGGTGAGGCGAGAAAACTTTTCCCAGCCATTGTTGGAACTGGTGTTGGAGGTAGTGCTGGCCAGTGGGAAGGGAGTGCCTGTTCCCGATTCGGTGGTTCCCTGAACCGATTCAAGGGCGAGAGCTTTGTTACCTTGCAGGAAAGCTCTCCATGCCTTGATGGAGGTGGAGTTCACATTGAAGGCCCCCTTGATCATGCTGTAGGCACCCACCTTTTTATAGCCATCATGGTTCGTACTGGTTGGTGTAAGCTCGGTAATAATGTCAGCCGCCGTCTTACTGGACGGCATGTGGGGCTCCAGCGCCGGGTTGGCCTGGGCTGTGGCAGGGTCGACGCTTTGCGTCGGGTCAGCCGGGTCAATGCCGTAGAAACGCTTTAGGGTATTGTTTAAAGAACCCGTTGCACTGTATCCACCGCTGCCAATCGCATACTCCGGCGCAATGCCCGAGAGATAATAACGGTCAAACAAGGCATCATTCGCCTGCCAGAAGACATCATTGTAGGTGGTTCTCGAATTCCAGTAGATAGAGTCCTGTGGGATATAGGGAGGTTTCCATGAGTTGCCGATGGCGTTGGTCGGCTCAAAGAGCCTCGTGCTTATATTGGCTCCCCC